>Ga0187892_10008516_pt1 | contig 14009 bp, 9 predicted proteins | sample MA1701073metaG_FD_139345 | JGI IMG/M metagenome (GOLD analysis project Ga0187892, IMG submission 139345) | Bio-ooze microbial communities from a basaltic lava cave in the Kipuka Kanohina Cave System on the Island of Hawaii, USA - MA170107-3 metaG ...
CTCGAAGGTCGCCGGTGATTGGCGTGAAGAGTGGCCGCGCATTTGGTAGCGAGCCCGCCTAACGCATCCCCACGGCAAGCGTGGGGGATTGCCGACACCACCAACAACTTCGGGATGCGCCCGTTCTTTGGCTTTCTTGACGATGCTCACAAAAATGGAAATGAGTTCCTCGGTTTCGTTCACAAGAGCGAGCAGCCTTTTTTCCGGAACAACTCCCGATCCACCCCACAGTTCGAGCCAGTACTCGGTTTCTTCCAACTCCTGCAACCCGCCTTCCATCTTGCTGACAAAGTCCGCTGTCGATTTGGCTCGCTGTGCTTCCCGATAGTGAGCGCCGACCGAAGTGCCGGCACGCAAGATCCGTTTGCCGAGAACCTGAGCGACAGTTTCCATTGGCAGTGCGGCATAAAGGCGAATGACTCGAAGTGCGAATTGCTTCGTCCGCGCTTTCAAATCGGGAGGCTGCTCCTTCTTCATCCTTCATCCTTCCGCCTTCATCCTTTCAGTTCGAGCGTGTGCGACCCGTGAAAATGTCGTGCCGCCGGCTTCGGCGGCCTGCCGCCGCGTGCTTTCTCCTGTGACTCTGTCCTGGCAACAAACTCGTCGCGGAACTTGGTCACGAAACTTTGCACCGGCCACGCGCAGGCTTCGCCAAAGGGACAAATCGTCCGTCCGGCGATGTTATCGGCGATGCCTTTCAGTACATCCACGTCCGCCGTGCGTCCTTCGCCCTCGGTCATCCGGCCCAGGGTTTTTTCCATCCAGAGTGCGCCTTCCCGGCAGGGCGTGCATTGTCCGCAACTCTCGTGAGCGTAGAACGCGCTGATGTTGTGCAACGCCTCGACCACGTCGGTTGTCTCGTCGAGCACAATCACCGCGCCCGATCCCGACATCGTCCCGCACGCCATCAACGTGTCGAAATCGTACGGGATATCGAGCACGCCGATCTCGACCTGCTCGTCAGTGCCATCGGGTTTCTTGCGTTTGATTTTGAACTTCTCGTCGGCCTTGAGAATCTTCGAACTGCTGCCACCGGGGATGATCGCCTTGAGCTTGCGTCCGCCCTGGATGCCCCCGCAAAAGTCGTCGATCAACTCCCCAAACGTCACTTTGCCCGTCTCGACCTCATAATAGCCGGGCTTGTTGACGTGCCCACTGACGCACACGATGCGCGTGCCGGTGTTGTTCGGCGTGCCGATCTTGCTGTATTCCGCGCCGCCCATGCGGACGATGTGGACGACGTTGCAGAGAGTCTCGACGTTGTTGACGATGGTCGGGCACATGTACAGCCCGAGCACCGCGGGAAAATACGGGGGTTTGAACCGTGGGTAAGCGCGCTTGCCTTCGAGCGATTCGATCAGCCCGGTTTCCTCGCCGCAGATGTACGCCCCTGCCCCGCGATGGATGTATATCTCCAGATCGAACCCCTGCTTGCCGCAAATGTTCTTGCCCACGAACCCCTTCGCCCGCGCTTCCTCAACTGCCCGCTCGACGATCCTCGCCCCTTCCGGGAATTCGCCGCGGATATAGACATACGCCAGTTTCACCCCGTTGGCGTAACAGGAGATGATGATCCCTTCGAGCATCTGATGGGGGTCCTTGTGGAGGATTTGCCGGTCCTTGAACGTCCCCGGCTCCGATTCGTCCGCGTTGCAGATGAGATAGATCGGCTTGCCGCTTTTACGGTCCACGAGCGACCATTTCATGCCGCAGGAAAACCCTGCTCCGCCGCGTCCGCGAAGCCCGGCCTTCTTGACCTCCTCGACGATCGCCGCCGGCTCCATGGTGACGACCTTCTTCAGCGTCTCGTAGCCTCCGACTGCCAGGTACGACTCGATGCGATTCGAGTACGCAGGCTCGTCGGCGTGCTGGAGGACAATGCGTTTTTCCTTCGGATGCATTCCCAAATACTGCGACGAATGACCGTGCATTTAACGAAATCGCAACGACGGCGCGCAATCAGAAAATGACAGTTGCGGAAGCGTCGCCGATGGATAGAATGCAGCCCGCTTCACGCGTTTGCCGGATGGTGTAATGGTAGCACAACTGACTCTGGATCAGTTTGTCTAGGTTCGAATCCTAGTCCGGCAGCCAATGCCGTTCCGCGTCAGCCCGACAGAAAGCGACTTTTTCCTTTGCCGGCGGATGCCTTCTGGGATTACGCCGCGGATGCGGACAGTGACAATTTCACGTTCGAACCATCGCCGGCCAGTTTGTCGGGAACGCTTTTCAATCGTGTCACAAAACGGGCCGAGCGCGTGCAGTTGCGACCGATGGGCGCGAGCCTGCTCCGACGCGTGACGTTTGCCCGGGGCGACGCTTGACCGCTGTCTGCCGGACCGATAAACTACCACCATGAGCCTTGCAGAACTCAAAGAGACGATCGAACAGCTTCCCCGTCAGGATCGTCTGAAGCTCCTCAATTGGTTGAGCCTTGAACTCAGCGACGCCGACGCCGACAAACTCAATGCCTGGGCCGACCGCGAACGCGCCTCGGGGCGAACTCGCGTCTTCGAGTCCGCCAGCGCGTATGTGGTCCATCGGCAGTCCCGACGCGCCCGGCGCAAAGCCGCGTGAAGATCGAAGTCACGCGAGCCTTCGATCGCGCGCTGGATGCGCTTTCCCTTGCCGAACAACGCCAGGTGGAAGCCGCCATCCCTCGCCTGGCCGCCGCTTTCGGCAAACCACACGAACACCTCGGCCTGAGAAAACTGGGCAAACGCCTCTACGAATATCGCGTCGGTCTTTGTTGGCGAGTCGTCTTTCGTCACGAAACCGACACGCTTTACCTCTTGCTCGTCGGCACGCACGACCAAGTCCGGCGATTCATTCGGTCGCTCTGATTGCGGCGCGCGATTCAAAACACTCTTCGTCTCCCCGATACTCTTATTCGTTTCCCGCTCCTCATTCCGCAATCTCTGTTCGCCACTCGCCATTTCCCTCCCCTCCACCCTCCATCCTCCATCTACCATTCTCTATCCTCCCCCGTTCGATGTTGGAAGTTGAACGTTGGATGTTCGATGTTTCCGCCTCGGCGGCCCTGCCGGCAGCGGCTCGATCTTCTGCAAATGCGACGACGCCCACCGCGCCGACAAGTACCGGTTCGTCGTGACCGACAACGCCGGCACCAAGCTGGCCGAGAAACTGGCCGAAGAATCCGAAGCCATGTTTACGGGGCTGGCTGTCCGCTGGCAATTCAGCGCTAACCGGCTATCATCTGGGCGTGATCTATCTGGACCACAACGCCACAACGCTGATTGCACCGAAAGGGATTGGGGCGTTGTATGTCCGACGGAAAACGCCGTTCGTGCCGTTGATTGTCGGGGGACATCAGGAGCGGAACTGGCGGGGTGGAACTGAGAACGTCGCGCTGATTGTCGGGATGGGCAAGGCGGCGGAACTGGCGAAGAAGAAGTTGCCGGGGTATGAGAAGAAGGTGCGTCCGTTGCGAGATGCGTTGGAGGATGGGATTTTGAGTTCGATTCCGAATGCGGAGTTGAACAACCTCAATTAGTCTGCTTCAGCTTCTGGCGTATAGTCTTGAAAATCGCCTCGGCGACAAGTGGGCTGACACTGTTCCCAATACCACGGAATGCGTGCCACTTCGTGGAATCAAATCGAAACCAATCTGGAAAACCTTGAAGTCTTGCCGCCTCGCGTGGCGTGATAGCGCGAGGTTCTTTGTAATGAATGGGACGCAGCGCTTGAAATGATCCGCGGTCCGGGCCGGTGCCGGCGCGGAGCGTTGGGCACTGCCCGTTGCGTTGAAGGCGCTGAGCGCGGGAAATGTAATCGACACCACCTTCTGCAACTAGGCCAAACCGCTGCTTCACTTTGGGTGTGTGCATTGTCGTGATGCAACCTGATACAAGCCGGTCATTCTGAAACCTGGCAACTGCCTCTTCGTCGCCTACGCCGTGGGGAAGATCGCCGTAAATTTTCGTCCAGTATTTACCGCGACGTTTGACTCGGAGGGTTCGCCATCCAGATTCGTCGTCAAGCCAACCATCGCGCAATCGGTGAGGGAGACCTGCCAGCGCAGTTTTTACGGTTGTCTTGTGCGACCACTTCCCTTGTTCAAAGTCTTCATGGGTCAGCGACTCCACGGCATCGGGCAAGTAGCCGACAAAGAACACTCTTTTCCGTACTGTAGGAGCGCCAAAATCGGAAGCATCCAACACGAGTGGGTCGAGAAGTTTGTAAACGCCTCGCGCCTTTTCTTTCGCTCTGGCCACCAGTCCGTTGTTCCTCGAGTCGAGTATACCGGGCACATTTTCAGCCACGAAAAATACAGGGCGAAGCTCCGCAACAAGTTGAAAGAAGCGTGTAAAAAGAGTGTTGCGCTCGTCTTTGTGATCACGTTTGCCAATCCGTGAAAAACCCTGACAAGGAGAGCCACCGATCAAGCCGGCCAGCGCTCCCCGCGAAAGATTCGCCGCTTTGAGAAGATCGTCGCCACTGAGTTGAGATACGTCTGCATCTGAATGCGGGAATCCGGGGAAGTTCCGTTTGTGCATATTTAACAAGACCGGCTCCTTGTCAACGGCAAGCGCCAAACGGAAACCCGCGCGCACCGCGCCGAGGCTCAGGCCACCGATCCCACAGTACAAATCGATTACCGATGGTCTTGTCATGTTCGCAACCTACGTCATTTGCTTTCTCATGTCGATCGAAAACTGGTTCACAACGAGACGCGAAGCAGCTGTGGAACATATTGATAGAACTCGATGTAATTGGCCATCGCCCTGACCGACTCGCCGTAGCTCTTTCCCAAACGCAGTTTGAGTCGTCGCATCACAGTCCGGGCATCTGCGCCGGGTAAGAGCCTGTCCACTGCCAACCTTTCACGCAGCCCAAGCGGTGGAACGTCGATTTTCTTGAGACCGCGCCAGTTCCGAACGGCAAAGGGCCAATCCTTTAGTTCGCGCTTCTGTAGCAGCTCTCTGATGGCGGTCAACGGACCGACAATCATTGTGACGGTGAGAACCGGCGTGCCGTCGCTGTATTCATATGCTGCAAGAGTCCGCACGCTCTTCGCATACGTATCGGGAACTGCCTCCGCGATTGCTCGCCTGCAGATTCGGTAGAGAGTCCGGCAAATCCGTTCCTCCCAAATATCACCGGCGCCAAACGGGCCGTAATTCTCGAAGATCTCCGAAAGTTTCTCCGCCTTCGCGACTAGAGGGTCGGCTGTTCCTTCCCCTCCAAGCCATTCAGTCTTGCCGGTAAGAGTGATCTTGAAAATGCTCATTGGCGGAAGCTTCTTGAGCAGCGCACACGATTCTGTGAGTTGTTGCCTCCAATCTTGCCACTCATAATCGAACCAAACAATCAATGGCACGCTCTCGGTTTCGTACCCCGCGACGAATTCCTCCGTCGTGTCCAGCGTTGGCTTAATCCGCGCGAAGGGGCGGTTGATCATCTGCCTGCTTTGCACGCTGGCATGCTTTTCGAGGCTGACCATATTCCGGTTCCCAAACGCGCGGTGAATCATGCCAAACTCTTCAAGGTACGGCCCGCCGAGTCCGACATACCGGTACGCTTCGATTGGCTTTGGCAATTTTCCATCCAAGCGCCGAAGCAGTTCCAGAAACAACAAGCGTTCGACTCCCTTGTTTGTGCGGAGGTGATAGGCTGGAGAAAGACTCATTTCTTGGCCTCCCGCAAGGTACGGTCGAAACATGTTCCGCCGACTTCGTCGGGCTTGCGGATCTCGCCGTCGAACAAATACCGGCTCACCCTTTCGATGTCTGCCAGTTTACGCACGAAACTAATACGGCGATCCGTTACGACCTTCACTTCCTCCGGCAATGTGGGTGTGAACTGTTTCTGGAAGCCGTCGCCCCTGAGCGTGTGCAGAGGAAGCTTCTCCGCGACAACCTCAAGCTCCATAAGGTCGAGAATCGGTAGATCCTTGAAACGCTCCTTCAGTTTAATCTCGTTGCCCTTCCAACGGTTGGTGTTTCTTGTGAACTGCTTCAGGCCGTCCTGCATCCGTTGAAGAACCAGTAAGTAAATCTCTTTGCCAGCGTCAATTCCGCGTTTGGTTGTAGTGACCGGCAAATCGCCCGTATTCGGTGCGCGGAATTCGACAATGCCTGCGATACAACTGAACTGATTGTGGAAGTGTGGCACACCGGGAACGCCCCAGCCTGTCTTGACGGTCCTGTCGTTACTGAGGACTACACGGTTGTTGCAGACTACCGTCCAGCCGGCCTCCTTAGCTGCAAAACTGCCTTTCGCGTCCTCATCCAGTTCCTGCTGGGTCTTGAGTGGAGAGCGATAGCCCACCGCGAGAAACACCTCCACATCTCCCTTCTTGCATTGATAGATGTAAGGTCTGATTAGCTTTGTTCTTCGGTCTGGTTTGTCCGGACTTTCGAAATACAACTTTACCGGTCGCGGTTTCACCTTTGCTTTGTTGATCCACACCTCAAACCCTTTCTCAATCAGAATGGAGTACGATTCTGCGACCATGACAGGGAAATTGACCGAAAACCCCGACCCTTCGCCGAAATCCTTCTTCGCATCGTCCGTCAGATTTTCAATCTCAAGGATCGTCCCGTAATCCTTCGTCGTGGGCTTTACGCGGTCAGCGTGAAAGTCAGTCCATTTCTCGTCTCCAAACCATGAGGGCGGAATCGTGACGAGGAAGGCATCGTCTTTGTGGTTGCTTAGCACGTGGCACTCACGGCCCATTTTGAAGATCGCTCGTTTCATTCCGATGCCGACAACACCAATCGTACCGGGTTTCGTTGGGGGGAGTCCTTCTCGTCGTCCCAAGCAAAAGGCGTAATCCTTTGCAATTTTCCACGGGATTCCTCCGCAATTATCCTCGATGACAAACTTGTCTTCGTTAAACGTGATGCGAGCCCAATAGCCCTTGAACGAGTCCTTCTCGGCCATGCCTTTGTTACGATCACGGATTGCCCCATCGACACAGTTATCCAGCAAGTCGAGTATCGCGTCCTGCAAGTCGATGTCGCGCGTGAGCATCGAGACGAAGAAGGACTTTGCCGGGTGGCTCGGAACGCTTTTGATTTCTTCAACTTTCTTGGTCATGGTTCTTTCCTTGGTTCGGCTTGGGCCTCATTGCACCTGCGGTGCTCAGTGCATTTTGCAGCCGGCGAATCACCCGTGTGGGCGATTTCTTCAATTGGTGTTCCCAGATTCTGACCACCTTCCAGCCTGCTTTACCAAGCGTCCGGTTGGCTTGTACGTCCCTTGCTCGATTTGCCTGAATCTTCGCACGCCAAAAAGGGCGGTGCTCCGTCGGCAGTCTCTTGCACCGACACCCGTGCCAAAAACACCCGTCGACAAACACGGCTAGCTTCTGTCGAACAAATGCAAAATCTGGTCTGCCTGTGAGCCGAGATCCACGTCTCCAGCCGGTGATCCTGTTCCTCCGCATAATCTGAATAAGTCGAAGCTCCGTCGTCGTATTGCCTTTCGAACGAATGCGGCTCATTATGCGACTCCGCACAGCAGTGGTCTTCGGAACGCGAAGCTCTTTCTTCACGCCGATTTCCAGTTGAATCTGTTTTCCCGGTGCCAAGCCAAGTGCGTTTTGTCGGGCCAGAAGTCGCGGTTGCCGGAAAGCTGGACTTGCCGGCCTTGCTTTCGTTTGAGCAGGAACGCGGCGTCACCGGCTTCGTCGCCGCGGAAGCCAACGAGCCACGGGCGCGCATCGTCGAGATACAACCGCCGCAGTGATTCTTTGATAGCTTGATAGCCAGAATCCATCTCCGCTGAGTATGCCCCAGTGTGTCGGCGAAACAAGCCTGTCGTGAAGCCCTTAACGAGGCACGAATTCTCGCGACGCCCGACTGTCAATGCTTGGTCTGTCGCGGGATTGTCGTCTCGTCGGACTCGGCTTTCGCTTCGCTCAGAATGACATCCTTTGTGTTTCTTTGCGCTCTTTTGCGGCTAATGAGTCGTTGCCGGTATCGTGGTCAATGTTGACGAATCGTGCTGGCATGCTGACGAGGGCATCCAAGGGCAGGCGATTCCAGAAGAACACCTGCGCGGCAGGCGAAACTTCTCATCGTGCAAACTCCGACAGGCTGCCAGCTAACGGAGTCCAAACGAGAGGGCAACATTGACTTGGTCAGTTCGCCAATTCCAACTATAATAGAAAGCATAGCTTGCACTTTTTGAAGTTCCTGGAATGAGCCGGATTCCGCACCAGTGCCAATTCACGAGTGGACTCAGGCACGCGACGCCCCGAAACCCCTCCCGTGAAGCGCGTCCACGAGCGATGGCATGTGCCTAACGCGGTTTGTTTCGTGATGCCCTACGAACCGGCTGCGCATCCACGAGATTCAACCAACGCAACTCCTCCTCGATGACTGCCACTTCCAGCGCCTGCAACGACGTGCGCGTCTCCTCGATGGTCTGCGGACCGATCAGCGCGTACATCTCCAACGGCTGACCCAACACGTACGCTAGCGCGATCTGAGTTGGCGTGCAGCGCTTCCTGCGGGCGAGTTCCTTGGCACGGGCCAGACGCTCGAAGTTGTCATCGTTGAACCACACGCGGACAACTTCCCGCGCGGCGGGATCGTTGCGGTCGCCGGGACGGTAGCGTCCCGTGAAAAACCCGCTGGCCTGGCTCGACCACGCAAACAGCGGGAATCGCGTCTTGCGCAGCCACGCACGTGAGCCGGGATCGGACGCGGCGAGACAGCGATCCCACATCGGCTCGTTCCAGATGGCGAGCGAGAAGTTGTTGCTCAACGCGCTGAAACCCTGCTTGTCATGCTTCTTGGCGTAAGCATTGGCCTCGTCAATGCGCAGGAGCGTCCAGTTCGACCCGCCGAACACGCGCATCCGCCCCGCAGCGACGTGCTCGTTGAGCACATCCACGAATTCGCCGACGGGTACGCGCGGGTTGTCGCGGTGCATCAAGTAGATGTCCACGTAGTTCGTGCCGAGCCGCTCCAGGCTTTCGTGCAGTTGACGCGTCAACGTGTCCGGGTCGCAGCCAGAATCCTCGAATGGCCGGTTGGTCATCGCCAGGTGCGCGCCTTTGCCGATCACGACCACCTGCTCGCGCACGCCGCGCAATTCGATCCACTTGCCCAGCCCGCGTTCGACGTTCGGGCCGTACACGTAGGCGGTGTCAAACGCGTTGCCGCCCCGCTCGAAATAATCGTCGAGCACCGCGCACGTGTACGCCATGTCGTTTCGACGCAACGCCATCGAACCCATCACCACCCGGGCGATCGGTTTGTCGAGACCGGCGATCCTGCCGTAGGTCATGTTCGCGTCGGCGCGGCGTGCGAGTGGGCGGCCGGTGATGGTCGTTTTCAATGCGTCGTCGGTTTCCGGGCCGAACACGATGCCGAGCGATTTGCGCCAGCGATCCACAGTGTGTTGCTGGCTGACGCTGTCGGCCCAGGTCATGCCGGGCGGATGGGCTTCGAGACGGCCTTCGCGCACGCAGCGTCCGAGCATCTCGGCTTCGTGGGCATAGAGGTTTTTCTTGCTGGCGCGGACGATCTCGCGCGGCGGTTTGCCGTCCCGGTGCAGGATTGCTCTCCCGTCGTGAAACCACGGGTTCGGGACGACCAGATGGCCTTTCGATCCCCAGATGCGCAGTTGGTTGGCTTGCGCGACGCAGATGCCGCAGGAAACGTTGGCCACCATATCGCCCGGGAAACGCAGGGTCGCGGCCGCCCAGACGTCAACGCCAGTCTTGCCGACGTGGCCGGCACCGCTGATCTCGATGGGATCGGCGAAATCCCTGCCCTGCGCCGCCCCCGCGACGAGCCGAGCCGCGGAGATGCAATAACAGCCAACATCCATGATCGCGCCGCCGGCGAGCGCGTTGCTGGTGCGGATGTTGTCCCAGGATTCGCCGGCGTTGTAACTGAATTGCGCGTCCACGATCCGCACCTCTCCGATCATGCCATCGCGGATGAGTTGCAACCAACGCGCCGTGCCGGGGTGACACCGCCACATGAACGCTTCCATGAAAAACACGCGATGTCGCCGGCAGGCTTCGAGCATGACCATGAGCTCCGCGTGGTTCGTGGCGAGCGGTTTTTCGCAGAGGATATGTTTGCCCGCCTCGGCGGCGAGGACGGTCCCCCTTGCGTGAAGGCTATTCGGCAAGGTGATATAGACCGCGTCGATCTCCTTGTCCGCCAGCAGCGCTTCGTAGGAACCGTAGCATTTGGCGAGTTTGTATTGCGCGCCCCATTTATCGGCCGCCTGCTGCGACCGGCTGGCAATGGCCGCGAGTTGCCCCGTGGTCGTGTCCGGCAACGCCCGTGCGATGGCGTGACTGATTCTGCCGGTGCCGAGGATGCCCCAGTTGAGTTTCTTCATGGCAGAACCACCGGGGATTGCAGCCCTTCGAACGAAATCTTCCCCGGCTGGACGCCAATGGTGTCCAAGCGTCCCGCGTATTTCACTTGCAACGAACGGCTCGCGGCATCCCACTGCACCTTTGGGGCGGTTTTGTCGCGGGGCAGCGGGGTCAGGACGATCAAATAATCTCCGATACCGGGCTGGTTCACGCGCACGTGTCGCTGCACGCCGAACACGCCCTGCTCGATCTTCGCGGGGTTCGGCAACAACACCTGCACGTCCAGGTCCACGCCGTACCGTCCGCGGAATCGCGCGTGGGGACCTTCGATCTCGATCTCGTCCGCCAGCGCATGCATCCACCACGTCGAAGGCAGCGTCGTCTGGGCGATGTGATCGTAAATGACGAAGTAGTGTGGCTTCACAAAGAGAATGTACCGGCGATGCTCGATGCGCGAGATGCGTTCCAAATCCATGTAATAGCGATCCTGAGGAATGAGGTAGTCCACCGGTAAATACGCCACCAACAGATCGGCTTCGGGTGTGCTGCGCCATAATTGAGGCGACATCCGGTGTTCCGCTCCGAGATACGAGACCGACCGACGGTCGCCGAACGTCACGCAGGCGTGCTTCCACGTATCTGAGCAGCCGACGGTTTTGCCCTCGTGCTGGGTATGGTACCCGAAGTCGCCGATGACTGGCGCTCCGTGCGCGTACAACACCAGTCCGCCTTCGTCGTAGCAGTTGTGGTTCGACGCGGTGCTGCACTTGACCCAGCCAAACACATCGCCGGCTCGCATCACCGCGCCGAGGCCCTCGACCAGTTTGCTTCCCAGGTGCAACGGCACGTCCGGCAAGGCTGGCCGTCCCAGCGCGACCAGATAGAATGCGTGGTAGGGCGTACAAAATTCCTGCGCGCTCATTCGCCACGCCGTCATCAGTCGTCGGGCGTACACGGGGTCGCGGTCGGCATAGATGCCCGCGGCGACCGCGTGCACAAGCGGGACGATGAATCCGCTGCAATCATAGCCCGAGTTGCCCCAATTGGTGATCATCACCCCGCGACGACCTCGCGGCGGGTTCAACATCTGCGGCGCGCTGGCCAGTTCTACACCACGATCGGTGAGCGCGCCCGGCGGACTCAGCATGTCGAGCATGTAACCGAACGTCGCCTTGAACCGTGGATGCTCGAAAAAGTCGCGTTCCCCCGCGGCCAGCAAGCCGATGGCAAGATGCGTCGTCATGCTCAACACGTGGGTGTGATAGTTCACGCTCTCGCCGTACGCGCCATTCTCGTAGAAGAAGAAGGAGAGATAGCGCTCGAACAGTTCCACGGCTCGATGCACCCATTCCCGCGCGGCGGGATGCTCGGGATACGTCAACCCAACGAGACCGAAGCTGCTGAAGTATTCCGCCGAGAAATTCGGCGGGCAGAGCGCGGGGCCCATGTCGTCCCAGTAATCCGCGCCGATGGACCGCGGGTCGTCGCGTTCGCGGAACATGCTGTCCCACGGCCAGAAATCCGGGTCGGCGAAACAGTACGCGAGGAACGCCGCGCGCCGGGCGAGCGAGCGAGCCGCTGATTCATCGAGGTCACCCCGCCAACGGAGAACGTCGATGACATCGAGCGCCACTTTGATCGAGCGTCCGTCGAAGATGATCAGGCGAATGTACCCGTTGGCGAGAACGTGCTCGATGCCCTTGTTCATGGCCACGTCCACGTTCTTCAACACCGTGTCGCGCAGAGCGGCGTCGCCACGCGCGAGATAAGCGACGAGCAACGGAGGGGTGTATTTCAAATCCCGCTTCTGATCTTCGTACGCTGCGGCCAACGCCGGCCATGCCCTCAATTTCTCCTGCCAGGGTTCGGCGGCGCCGCGCGGATACAACAGCGGTCGGTCGTACTGCTGCAACGGCCAGTCCGTCGTCCAGCGCCGCACTTTTTCCAACGGGATGTCGCTGTACTTGCGGTGCACCTCACAGAATCGGCTCAAACCCTTCTCCGGCGCGTACGCGGCTGGCTCACCGCAGACGAGCGCGAACTCCTTGCTGCCGCCATCCGCGGCGAACACGATCTCGACGCCGTCCGCCCGTTTCATCACACGTATGCGATTTCTGCCGGGAATCTCCCAATGCCCGCCCCGCAATTCAGTGACGCCCAGCGCGCGCTGGCGGACCATGAATCCCACCCACGCGTACGACATCTGAAAATGGGCGCTGTTGAAGTCAATGTGGATGAACTCGTTCTCGCGCGTGCGGCCCTTGTGGACCGGCGGCTGGTCCATCGGACCCCGCTGCACGTTGACCGCTTCGCCACCGCCGTAGGTGAACCATTCCCCGGGCGCATCGCCCCGGGTCAGCCGAAACCGAAATGCCATCCCGGCGCCGAGCTTGGTTTCGTCCCGCACGCGCACGAAATCCTGGCCGGCGTAAAGGGTGCACTCGTACCGCGCGAGCACCTGTCCGCCGACGATGTATCGCGTGATCCAGCGGGCGAACAGTGGACCCCGGTCCGTGATCGTCGTCTCGATTCTGCCGGTAAAGGCGCACGTTCCCCAAATCCCGCGCCCGAACCATTGTCCCTTGTGTTGGAGAGAAACGATCGGCCCGGGGGCCTCACCCGGATCAAACGGCCCGGTCGCCGGCAAACGCGCCGCGATGGCGCCGTTGGAAATCTGGTGCTCGTCGAAGGTAAACGGGGATGCCACGAGGGCAGTTGGCCCCGATTCAAGTCGGAGATTCAGGCGCTCGTCCGGCCGGAGGCTCACGCGGACGCAGATTTGCGAGCCGGAAACCTGTGTCAGCAGTTCCTCGCCTGTGGCAATATTGACGACACGGCTCTGGCCGGCCGATGACAAAGGCAGCCAGATCAGTTCATCGTGCCAGCCGCGGCCGATCGGTTCGATGATCGAGTGCTGTGAGGACGTTTGCATGATTGATTTGCCTTTTTGCGACGACGCGGTTCGGGCCCATCAGCATCCAATTCGCAGTCTTTCGAGAATCCCGCGCTTGTAGCCCAAGCGCGACCGGAACACACGTTGATTTTTCGTGGCTCACCAGCCGGCAGTTTGAGGGGCACGATGGGTCGCCGTGGTCAGCAACCACTCGAAAAGCGCCTGCTTTAGCTCCGATTCCACCGCCGCATGGTGCGTGTCGCCGGCGAGATTGATGTCCTCGGACGGATCGGTGTCGGTGTTCACCAGCACGAACCCGTGCTCGTTCGGATAGTGCAGCAGTTTCCACGGGCCGTGGCCGACGCCGCAAGGCCCTGACTTCCCACCCCATCCCGGATACTCGAAAAAGGAATACCGCCGTTGGGAAAACGAGTGCCCTTGGATCGACGCGGGCTTCGGCAATCCCAAGAGGTCGAGCAATGCCGGCGCGAGGTCCTCGTGCTGGGTGAGGTTATCGCAACAACCGGGTGGACGGCCGGGGACGCGCACGAGCATCGGCACGCGCAGGAGATTGTCATACAACACGCCGCCTTTGCGGATCAGGCCGTGGTCGCCGTTGTAGTCGCCGTGATCGCTGGTGAAGACGACAATCGTGTTGTCACTGACCACTTCGAGCAACCGGCCGATGCAATCGTCGAGCATCGTGATGAGCGCGTAATACGCGGCGGCCATCCGCTGGAACTCGCTGTCGGGAAGCGTGGGTTGCCAGTTGTACCCCGCGACATACCACGGCCAACGGTAATC
>Ga0187892_10008517_pt1 | contig 14009 bp, 27 predicted proteins | sample MA1701073metaG_FD_139345 | JGI IMG/M metagenome (GOLD analysis project Ga0187892, IMG submission 139345) | Bio-ooze microbial communities from a basaltic lava cave in the Kipuka Kanohina Cave System on the Island of Hawaii, USA - MA170107-3 metaG ...
CTTGGCATTCTCATAAACCTTGGCATCCCCATAAACCTTGGCATCCCCATAAACCTTGGCATTCCCAGAAACCTCGGCATTCCCAGAAACCTTGGCATCTCCAGAAACCCAGGCATTCCCAGAAACCTTGGCATTCTCATAAACCCAGGCATTCCCATAAAGTTGATGTTTACTTTCAATCCACCCACCAATATCGCCCCTTTTAACCCCACAAGGAAGATTTTTAATGGCTTGAATTTGATTGAAAGTAATACCAAATTCTACTTTAGTTTTTCCAGTAAATTTAAAATGTTTTTCCATTTTTAACTCCTTACTTTTTTCTAAATACTTATTGCAATATTTGGACCACAAATAACCCAGCCACAAACAATACAGAAAGTATGATTAAAACTGTTAACATATTAGTCTTTTGAATATTTCCTATTCACTTCTGGAAATTCAATTTCTAATACACGCAACAACTTATAATGCCGACTAAAAGCATTCCATGATTGAAACTTAGTCAGATGTTTTCTAGCTCTTTTGACCAATTCTTTTAATTTTTCTTTTCTCATGTTTATTTCTTTTTAAACCGCCTTTCAAAAACTCTATCAATAAAATCAATATTTTCCCGTATCTTTAGAATCTCAAGACGTTTAACATTCTCCACGCATTCCGCCATCAAAGGCTCGGGGATATTCTTGCTAAGTTTCTTAAGATCCTCTGGAAGGATTATCATCACTTTATTTTTATGGTCTAGTTTCGCGCTCATTTTCCGCCTTTGATAATTCTGAATACATTTTGTATTCTGTTATTTGTGTCAACCTCAAAATTAATCATATCACTTTCCTTATAACTTTCAAGATGCAAAACGTCTTGCAAACCGATTTTAGGGCATCTATAGATCCAATTCATAAGCCAACGATTTCTATTAGTTTCTCCCGATTCAGTTTGAAACTTTGCAACTAATTCTAAAATACCTTGTGAAAGGGCCTTTGAAATTCCAAAATGCGATCCGAAACTCCAGATAGGGCTAGCATTTTCCTTAGTTCTATTAACCGCTAGAAACCCGCAAACCCATGCAGGGCCGGAATTTGGATAGAAAAACATATAAACATCGTTTTCCTGTAACAGATAGAAAGGTATTTTTCTCCTTAACCAATTATTAGATCCAACAATTAGCATTGGAGACTTACAAATAATTGTATACTTAGATACAATTGAAACTTTGAATTGATCGTATTTAGTTTCCGACTTTGTTAACAATTCTTTAGCGGTTTCTTTTTCATAAGCCGCTATAAACTTAACACCATTTGATGCAATCCAAATATTTCCTTCAGGCGTTCCATATTTTACGCATTTAATTTGATTTTCTTGTTTCATTTTATCGCCTTTTGAATGCGTTCTAAAATTTCTTCTGGCTCAATGTAAAACTCATCTTTCCAGTAATCATAATCATGATAATCATCTTCAAAATGATTAGTTTGTTCTATAAATCCAAAATTACTAAGTATTTGTCCAAATCTCAAATCTGGATATTTGTTTACAAGCTTAGACAATTCGTAAACAATCTTTTGATTTATCTCTTGTCTATTTTTCATAGTTTTTTCCAATACGTTTCAATAAGATCTGCAATTTGTTCAAATGTATCCCCGTTATCATTTAGCCCTGATAATGCGGTCTCAGGCATAGCAGAATATTTAAATTCCCCGTTTGCAGTTTTCATTCCGGCCCATTTTTGAACAACAAGCGGTAAAACTTCATTTTTTCTTTTATTCCGTGACAAATTCATGTAGTTTTTCTGATTGGGCGACAATTCACACAATACACCTAAACAACAATGCCCAATACCATCCTCATTTCTAAGGACACTAGTAGTTTGTCTATATTCACCAGATCTAAGTGCCTCAACCCATTTCATTGCAATTGATTTTTTCACACATTTCCCTTTAAGTTTGAAATCATTTCTCTAACTAAATATCCTTTTGTTTTATGAATATACCAAACCCATTTCAGTCTATACAAAGGGTATTCAAATTTTTTATTCATTACTTCAGGACATACATGAGTGCGTCCTTTACAGCCGCATTCCAGTTTTTTTAAATCTTTTCTCTCACTTAATTTCATAACATTTTCCTATGGGAACTTAAAGCTCTTATCTCTTCTTGAGGTGTCCTACTATTGGTCTTTGAGGCGGCTAATCAAGCAATTTTAAAGACCTCATCGGACCAATGTTTAAATTATTTAGGCAAATTCAAAATACGAACTAAAACCCGTAAAGCCTCATCTTGTCCAGAAACTTGCCACCATGTATTGGTTACAGTATCATCATAGCTCGGGTTATTAGTTGCATTAAGCGTTCCAAGATATCCTGTAATGCAATCACTTGACTGATAAAACCCTACAACTCGACTATCCTGACGTTTAGCATGCCAAGGCCCAGTTTGAAGGGAAACACATTCATTCAAGTTAGATACATAAATGCGCTTATCTGCTCCCGGACTAATAGCTACAGGAAGTTGTAGATTAGTTTGGATATTTTGTACTTTTCTCAATACTTTAATTTGCCCAACAATTCCTGTGGTTGTTGCCCAAAAAATAAACCCACTAATAACCAACGCCATTAAAACTTCCAAAAGACTAAACCCCTTGTTATTCATATTCACCTCACAGGAATACTAATGCATTCTGCATACCAACTCTTTACAAAGCTATTAAATTGTGTTATTTGTATATATAGTATACATAATATAAAAATATATTAATATATATAATACTGTTATATACAATACAGTAAAAAATTTATAGGCAGTTACAAATAACAGGCGGATCTCAATAACAGAATGTCTTTTAAATACGTTATAATAGCTTGTATTGAATAGTTATGGGTAAGAATATGGGTATATATGGGTTTAGTGAAAAGAAATGAATAGCGGGCAATTTAAAGCAAATTAAGAATACCAATCCAAAGAAACGTGATAAATACAATAAAAGTTATATCATGAAAGTGACGCACATTTGTATCTTTCAATAGCTCCACAATTACAGCCATCTTGGAGTAAAGATATTAAATCGCAACTGCATGATTTTTCTGTCGTTTCAAACCAATCCAAAACTTCGAAAAATTCAGGTAAATCGCGCCAATAATTAAAACTTTCTTGGTCAAGCCAACATTGGAAACTTAAATATTCAATTTGATTATTAACAAATCGAGTTTCTCCAGTTGGAACAACAAAAACTTCGCCGTTTCCGCGCTGAGATTGGAAAACATGAGGAATTCCAGGTTTAATAAACTTTTCAACATACTCTTCTTTAGAAAGTTTAAGCATTTATCGCTCCGGATCAAATAGATATTCAGCTGCGTCAATATCATCGCCAGGACATTTTTTATGCTCACAATACATACAAATGTAATGATCATATTCATGTGGGAAACATTCTTGGCATTCTTCTTGTGGGGAAAATTCACCATCTTCACAAGCGTTACAATAAAATTTTTTCTTCACTGGAAAATCCCATCCTTTTTTCATCGGGCAAAGCCTAAAGCAAAATATAGAACATAAAGTCATCCACAAAAACCATGTAAGACACACCACGGGGTGTTGGCGCTGGTCAGTCCTTGCCTCACCAACAGAGAGCGTTTCCTTCAACGCCACCTCAATTTCCTTTGTAAGTAGTTGATAAGCTTGATCCATCAACTTTCGTTCGCCGAAAGAAAGATCCTTAGTATTCCGTTGTTTCAAAGCAACGTAAACTTTTGCAATATTCATAGCATCGTCGTTAGTATGAATTAACTCCATATATTCCCGATAATACAGTTCGTCTGATTTTCCAAACGCTATATAAGTTATAATGCGTTCGGCATCGGCTTTACTGATAACTTTCCTAATTCGTTCGGACGCATTTTCTAGCGGGCAGAATACTTTTTTTGACCCTCCGTTATCATAAATTTCGACTACATAAAACGATGCCCGCTTATTTTCGAAGTCTCTAGTCTCTATACTAATAACTTTGCCAATTCCGTGCGTTTTATGTACTACCGTTTCGTTAATTTTAAACATTATTCCTCCTCATATTGATATGAGCAATCGTGGCATGTTATTTGCATTTCCGGGCCTTCGTTAGCAATATTATCCGATAAACATCTCGGACAATTGTCTTTATTATTCTCCATTTCCTACTCATACTCATATTGTGCTACACTCTCCGCGCATGATTTACAATACTTAAGACCATCCCAATCATTCGCAGTATATATCTGCCTATATTGAACAGTTTCAGAACATCGGGCACAATCCATAGATCCCTCATTCGGACATCCCGTTTCATGACAATTCAAACCATTAATATTTAACATTTCACATTGATACCCATTGTTAAAGCCCATAACAGAGTTACAATCATTCCCATAGTAACGTCTAATTCTCATAACTATTTAAACTCTCTTTCGAATATCAAGGTTATAACCAATCCCTTCCAATTCGCGTTTCAAAGCCGCGTATTCTTCAGGTTTGGCAAGATCCGTGATGGAAAGACAATGTTTATAATGCGCGGCGGAGTGTTGTCCAATATGCTGATAAGATTCATAATATTCTGGATCTGCATAGTTATTTTCATATGGGAATAAAACTAATAGATCACCATTATCTACATATTTTCGAAATACAGCATTAATAACTTCTTCGATTTCGATAACTAAAGCTTTAGATACCTCATTTTCTTCTCCCTCACACGGACAACTAGGATCGTAACAGGGATCTCCGCTAGTATTATTTTGTAGATGGTTTAGGATCTTTTTTAGTAGCTCTTTAGTCATAGTATTCTCCATAGAATGTTATAGGGATTGTATAAGGTTTGGTGTTATTGGATTGGGGAGTGTTGTATATGGAGTATAACCAATGGGTTGCACTCTTATTCCCCTCTCTCAACTACACCTCACTAACTCTATTCAGTTTCCTAATAAACGCCTCTCCCTTATGCTCTTTATTCCTAATAACGTATTCAATACCACGATCTTTCAACGCCTGAAGAAGCAGCCCCGCATCAAAATCCTCCTCTAAGAAGTATGATTTACGGGTGAAACTGTAATAAGAGTATTCGGAGATCTTATCCTTAATACCAAGCTGATCAACTATAGTCTCCGAAACTTCGATCCAGCCATGTTCGGGATCAACGTGGTACGTGAGAATTAGTACAATTGACTTATCCATTATTCACCTTAATTAAGTTTAGTTTGTGTCTATAATTAGACAATTCTTCTTTTAACAAAGGGAGCATGGTTTTGACCAACTCGAGACCATTCTCAGCTTGATATTTAGCCCCTATAATATCTAATTCTAGAAGCGCGATCATATGCTCTATAAATTGTACTGATGTTGACTTATCCATTGTGTACTCCAATAATTTTAGTTAATAACCCATTGTACGGAGATCTTATCTAGAATACCTAATTGATAAACTACAGTTGTGAATTATTCTTCACCTTTGGATTTCGTGTTCACGTATCCGAACGGTTCCCCGTATCGATTGACCTTGATCACTCTCGGAAAGCAACCGGATCGTTGCATATAGGCTTCAATTAAGGCATTCCGCTCGGCAACCGTCTCATATAATTCAGGTTTCACGACGACCTTGCCTGCGTCTTGATCGTATACATGCCCCTCGTCGTCTACAATTAGGGCAGACCCCTCTGTGGTTGTTAAGGCATGATGCTTCGGATCATAGTAGACGCAACGATCGTCAAGGTATGCTTTGAAGGCTTCCAGATCAAAGCTTTCAGGTGCCTGATACCGCGTCCAACGGTGATACCAGTCGTCTCCGTCTACACTGGTCAAGGCTTTCGATTCGTCAAGGGCTTTCAAAGCAGTTTGAAGATCTTGATTTGCGTCGAAAGCTTCATCCCACGTGGATTGCAGCATAGTTTCGACGTCCGAAACACGCGCACGAGCGTCCTTTGATACCTCTGAAACGAATTGATTTGCTGATTCAAGGGCTTGCTTCAAACTTTCGATCTTGGAATTCATTGGATCCCACCTTTCATTTTAATATAATGCACGGTCGATGCCACTTCTACAATGCGTGCCAAATGCGTTATAATGCCCTATAAGTATACAGTTATAGAGAATACATAGGAAACCCTGCATGTTACAGAATGGACAGCTGTATTGACGTTATACAGTGTAGTTGGTATGAATATTGCAGGGCAGAATTAATTGGTATGGATCTTGCAAGGGGGAAAATTCCCTATGTTATATAGTATACACTTCGTCTTATTCCTCTATGCTATCATGCACTTAGCTCTGCTGTCAGGATTGTGACAGGGTAGATTGTGGTGTTTGGTATAAGTCATTGGAATGATTGGGGATTTGGTTGGTATAGGAATTGCCTTCGGAGGCAACTACCCGGAAATTCCGGATGGTTCAAGCAGAAGGGAGTTGTTGACCAGTTAGTGTTCAGGATAATGGACACTACTAGGGTGCCAACGTTCACGTTAATGGACATTACATGAAGGATCTCAACAATAACAAGAAGCCCCGAAAACGGAAACCGGGTCAAGGGGGGGGGGGGGTAGGGATACTTTTAGATTGCGAATGCACTTGCCATTGGTTCTCACGCTCCAAAGTAAAATCTGAATATAGAAACACTTTTGTCACAAAACTTACCTATAATTTGTGACAGAACTACTGCCTACCCACTCAATAATATTAACAACTAAATATAGAAATACCTAAAATGTCGAACCACGAGAAAAAAATAGAGCAATACTTTTTTCTGGAAAAAAAGACTATAGAAACCATAGAAACAATTCTTTGTCCTGGTGTTATAGGATTTAAGAATTTAAGAGATGATACGGCATGGTTTTCCATATCAAAAAATATAGGGGAATCCCTTTTAAGAAACCTTAAAAAAAGAGAATACACAAATATTTTCTTATACCCTTGTCCTAAAAAGTCTTATTTACAAATTAAGCAAGACTTTATTGAAATTTGTAACCTCCATAAAAAAGAAGGCTGGAAAATAACAAACCGACAATACAAACTAAGAGTTAGGGCACAGATCGAAGAAGACTTTAGGGATAATACTAAATACCTTGTATATGTATACCTTTGTGGGTATAATGCTGTAATTAAGGTTTTAGGGGTTTTTTTTAATATGGGGGAAGCCAAGGGCCTGATTAGGCACATAGAATTGAATGGCGGCGATTATAACGCATCTGAGGTGTATTTAAAAGAGACTCAGAAGGGTATAATGGAAGAGTATAAACAATTCTCACTAAAGGGGGAATATGAGAAGTTATTTAAATAAGCTGTTAGTTTTCTCACTATTGTTACAATTAGGTTGTATTGTGTTTCTATATGTGTTATACTGCGATTATGTAGAAGAGAATAAGAGGTTATGGGTTCGTATAGCTATTCAGAAGGATAGGGCGGATAAGCTAGAAATGGCTATTAAGAGTATGTGCCCGGAATGTAGGACGAGATGAACTTAAACGAAGAAGTAAGGTTTTATATGTGCGGGGTTGATTGGCAATATGAGCTAGGGAAAGCCGCAGATGGAACTATTTTATATCCTTCAGTTAATAGTTTGAAAAAATATAGGAGTTGTTGGAAGGAATGTGGCATTGTTGAAATTACTATTAATGTTTCCCAGTTGAAGTGGATTGAACCTCAAGATTTTTCAAAAATAGGAAAGTAAATGACGGTTAAAGAATTAATAAAGCTATTAGAACCCCAGCCGCAAGATGCCCAAGTTATTATGTGCATGGATTGGACTGAGAATGTAAAACATCCGGAGAAGTATGAACAATGGGAGGATGATTTGGGAGAAGTGGCTAGTACCCATGATAGACACGGTAAATGGGGTTATCTATTAAATAAAAATTTTAAATGAAAAAAAGAATAAAAATAATTCCTAGTAAATCTGTATTTTGTGATGTTGATGATACGTTAATTAAGTGGCCGACGAAAAAAAGATCCTTTCAAGATAATCCCAAAGCCATTAAACTTAACTTCCTTGGTAATAAAATGACGGTTCTTCCTCTGGAAGAGAATATAGCGAAATTAAAGTCTTTTCATAAGAAGGGTTATGAGATTGTAGTATGGAGTCTAAGCTCTAAGCAATGGGCCGAGTATATCGTTAAAAAACTTAATTTAACAAATTATGTAGATGTTTGTTTAAGCAAGCCCGATTTTTATATTGATGATAAAGATGCGGCGGAATTCATGTTGCCCGATAAAAGAATATACCATCCATTGTTATGATCAATTTTTTTAAACAGTTTTTAAATTTTCTTCGAGTATATCCAGATACTAAAGTTATTATCTTTTATGAAGTAACATATCTTAATAAAAATCAAGACCTTATCACGATTTTTGTAATGAATAAAAAAGACTTAAAACGCTATACCCATTTGAATGAGTATAAAGCAAAACGTAAATTCGTTTGGAAAGCGATATAATGGAAACTAATAAAAGAGTATGTAAGAAGTGTATGCGAGTCCATCTACGGACGTTCTCCGGAAAATGGGGGGAGTTTAAACAATGGAGAGACGAGCATGGTTTACTTTGGAATGGTAATGTATGCGGAGCTTGTAATCGCGTCCGAGTTAGGGAAAATGTCAGAGAAAAACGAAAAATCAACACTCCGGAATCGGGAACCTAATATTGAATTTCTTTTAACTCAGTTGAAAGATTTAGACTCTATTATTGAAAAATCAGTTGATTTAATTGAAAAGCTAGAAAATAACAAAGAACTTCAAGAAATGTATCTAGACGAAGTTAAACCCTTTGTAGATGAATATAAGAGCGTTTCTAAGGAGTTGGTGCAGGATTTTATTGAGCATTTTAAATGGGAAAAGTCTATTAACAGACCGAGGAGTTTAAGATATCGAAGGATTTATAGTCAGTTAGTTTCAGATATTAAGGTCGGAAAAAACGGTTTTTGTTGACGGGCGGATATAAATCTATATGTGTCCAGGACCCGCTATGGTTCTCCATACGAATTCCAAGTCTTTCTAATTCAGTAACTAGTAAAGTTCTAGCTTCACTTGCGGTCATTGAAATTACTCTAAAGTCAACGGCCAAACCAAAAATGTGAGCAGATTTAGGAGCACCACCAACCATAGCATTATAAGATTTTCCGTGATAGGTGGATTTAGGACAATTTACATAATTTGGTCTAATCCAACAATTAACGATGATTGGCTTTCCTAAAACCTCTCTGATTAATTCCATTTTTTCCACAGTTTTTAGAATATTGTCTTTTTCTTCTTTTGATGGACTATGGTATATCTCCCAGGATGGAAGATATAGAGCGTCTTTGACAGTAAAATGCTTGCTTATCAATGACTTAGGATTATTCCAATCAATAGATGTTTTATCCATATACTATAGTTGTTAAGCCTATTTCTTTTAACAACTATATTTAAAGGTGCAAACCGCTAACAGCCGTTTTTGCGGCAGCGTTCAGTTTAACTGATATTATAAAAGAGTAGCGAGCTTAGCCTAAATTTTTTAAAGGAAAACATGAATAAATATAAAAACTTAGTGCTTTTATGTCTTTTTGTTTTAGGCTTTGGAAAAACCCTATTCTTTTCTCCATCTTTGTCAGATGTTGGAATAGTGCTAGTTTTAGGATTAGTATTTAGTTTTTGCGAGTATAAACAAACTGAAAAAAAGTATACTGATTTAAAAAATCAAGTAGATAAACAAGATATTGAATTAAAAGAACTAAAAGAAAAAGTAACTTCAATTAAAATTATTCAACAAGTTAAACCGAACAGTTTAGGATTTAAGTAAAATGGATATTGATGAACTATCAAAGCAGTTCACAAGCATTAAAGAATTGCGTCAATATTGTGCAAGCCAACATCATGTAATTAATGAACTCAATAAAAAAATTATAATTCTTGAAGAAGAAAAAAAACAATTAGAAGAACTTTTATCTAAATCGGTTCCGGTTATCGGCGATTCATCTATTGAAGTTTATAAAGAAGTATCCGATGAAATGACCGTTTGCTTAACTCAGATTAAAATATTACGCGAAAAGGCAATTAGAGAAGAGTTAACTTACGAAGAAGCAAAAAAGCTAGATATTTATGTAAAAACTCTTATTAGTTTAAGAGGTTGGAAAAAAGAAAAGGAAAACCCTAAAGATAAACTTACAGAAGAAGAACTTTTGGCGGTTTTAGGGGAAGAAGAAAAATAATGGCTGGTATTTCTAAAACAGACGCGCGTAACGAATTATGGAAACGTGGCGCTCTACATACATTTAAATTAGATGAAAACCAAAAAGGTTTTGAAGAAAAAATTAAGAATACTAAGGATAAAGTTGTTGTTATCCTATGTTCTAGACGTCAAGGAAAAACATACTGGGCTTTAACGCATTCAATCGCAACATGTCTAAAAGCTCCAAATGTTATTGTAAAGTTCGTTGCACCAACTAAGAATATGTTAAGGGATATTATTGAACCCTTAATGATACAGATTTTAGAAGATTGCCCGGATGAACTAAGACCGCAATACCTTAAGAATAGAACTACTTATAAATTTACAAACGGTTCTATGTTACAAATGGCCGGAACCGATAATGGTCATGCTGAGAAACTTCGCGGAGGATTTGCACATTTATGTATCGTTGACGAAGGACAAACTTGCAACGATTTAACTAATACAATTAGAAGTATTTTGATTCCTACTACGGCGACCACTGGCGGAAAGATTATTATTTTAGGAACTGCCCCAGAAGATACTGAGCATGAATTTAATTTTTTTATTGAGGATGCCGATCTTAAGGGTAACTTAATTAAGAAAACCATTTATAAAAATCCTAGAATGACTAAAGAAATCATTGAGGATATCGCGGCTTCTTATCCAGGAGGAAAGAATGATCCAGCGTTTAGACGAGAATACTTATGTGAGATTATTAAGAATGAAAAGTATTCAGCATTGCCAGAATTTACTGAACAGTTAGAAAAGGAAATTGTAAAAGATTGGAAAAGACCTCCATTTTATGATTACTATGAATCAATGGATTTAGGCGGTAAAGATCTTACTGTTGTATTATTTGCATATTTTGATTTTAGAAATGCTGTTGTTGTAATTGAAGATGAAATCATCATGAACTTTCAAGAAAAAGACCAGCATATTAAAACTCTAGTTAAAAATATTCAGGATAAAGAACGAGAAAGATTTTCTGATCCCTTGGTTCACGAAGTAAGAGAACCATATTTAAGAGTTTCAGATTTAGATTATATAGCATTAAAAGAAATTCGAGAACATAGTTATAACAAAATTAATTTTATGACGACCAAAAAAGATGAGAAGGAAGTCGCTGTTAATAATCTTCGAATCATGCTAAATAATAAAAGAATTATTATTAATCCAAGATGTTCAACACTTATTAAACATCTTAGAAATGTTAAATGGAATAAGAACAGAAAAAATGTTTTCGCTCGTTCCCCTGATTTTGGTCATTACGACGCAGTAGATGCGTTAATTTATTTAGTGCGTTCTGTTGTTTACGGCAAAAATCCTTATCCGGCTCATTATGATCTTAACCAAAAAGATTTAGTTCTTTTGGGAAATAATAATCAACCAAAGGATAATGCAGTTGAAATTTTTAGAGCAATTTTTAAAGTAGGAAAGAAATATGGCAGATAAAGATAATTTATATTTTGCGGCAAAACCTTCTTCTGATTTGGCCTGTATCTTATTAGAACGAGCCCAATCTTTTTATAGTTTTTTAAATGCAAATGAATACCTAGTTAAAGTTCTAGATAACTGGAGATATTACTATGGATTTTTTGGTAATAGTATGTCATTGGGGCATCACGTCAGTTATACTGGAGAACAAGGTGAGCTTGTATCTTTACCTGTAAACCATTATCGAAATATTGCAGAGCATATTAAAGTGATGATTACTGCTGTTAGGCCGATTATGGAAGCCCGCGCAGTTAATACTGATTATAAATCTTTAGCCCAAGCTTATCTAGCTAATGGAATTTTAGATTACTACATGCGAGAACAAGGACTTGAAGAGGCTTTAAAGTTGGCCGTTGAAATGGGAATTGCCCTTGGTTCTGGGTTTATTAAAATGGAATGGAACTCAACCGCTGGCGATAAATATGATTATGATAGTGATGCGGGAACCTATAGTTATACTGGTGAAGTTGAATTTACTAATTTATCCCCTTTTGATGTTGTATTTGATGGAACAAGAGAAACTTATAAACCAGATTGGGTACTAACTAGATCTTTTAAAAACCGTTATGATTTAATGGCAAAGTACCCCGAGCTTGCTGAAAAAATTCGGAATGTTCCAGTAAGAGATTATAATAAAACCTATCGTTTAGCGCTTTGGACGAACGATCAAACGGATGATGTTGCGGTATACGAATTCTTTCATAAAAAAACCGAATCAATGCCAGAAGGTCGCTATTTATTATTCTTGGACCAAGATGTACAATTAATGGATGCACCTCTTCCATACAGGTCCCTACCTGTTTTTAGAATTACTCCAGCTAATATCATGGGAACTCCTTATGGTTATAGCCCGATGTTTGATATTTTCCCGCTACAAGAAGCCTTAAATTCTTTATATAGTACCATATTAACGAATCAAAACGCTTTCGGAGTGCAGAGTATTTTCGTTCCTAGAGGTTCAGATATAGCCATTTCTTCTTTAGAAGGCGGCCTTAATATCATGCAAGGCAACGAGCCCCCAGTTCCGATTCAATTAACTTCTACACCTAAAGAAACTTTTCAATTTATTGAGATGATGATTCAAGCAATTGAAACGCTTTCTGCCGTTAATAGTGTAACACGAGGTCAACCGGAAGCATCATTAAAATCCGGAAACGCTTTAGCTCTTGTTCAATCTATGGCAATTCAATATATTTCAGGCTTTCAACAAAGCTATGTGAAGTTAGTTGAAGAGATTGGAACTCAACTTATTAATAATTTAAAAGATTTTGCGAAAGCGCCGCGAGTAGCTGCTATTGTTGGCAAGAACAATAGAACAATGCTTAAAGAATTTACCGGAGATGATTTAGTTTCTATTAACCGCGTTATTGTTGATATTGGTAATCCATTATCAAGAACTACAGCGGGCCGCGTACAAATGGCGGAACAGATGCTTCAAATGAATCTTATTAAAACCCCGTCTGAATATTTTCAAGTTATTAATACTGGTAAATTAGATACTGTATTTGAAAATGATTTACATCAACTTCTATTGATTAAACAAGAAAATGAAAAAATGATGGAAGGACGAGATCCTTTAGTTGCTCCTGGAGATTTGCATAGTACCCATATTAAAGAACATAATGCGGTTCTATCTGATTCAGATATCAGAGATAATCCCGAAATTACTAGAGTTGTAATGGATCATATTCAACGACATATGGATGCATTAACGAATACTGATCCTAGATTACTAATGATTATTGGTGAACAACCTTTACCTCCAGCACAACCTATGATGCATCCTCCGCTTATGGCACCAATGCCTAGACAACAAGGCGAAGAAGGCTCAGCCGCTCCAGTAATGCAACAAGAACCTGGATTATCGCAAGCAGGCGAAATGATTAATAATCAATCTTTACCGGCTCCGGCGTCTCCTCCACCGCCATTTGAGGGATTACCAACTAACCCGGCAAATAATCTTATACAAGGATAACTTATGGATGAACGAGAATTTTTTGGCTCAGTAAGAAAAGCCTTTGGAAATAATTCTGTACAAGAATCAGAAGAAGAGAAAAAACGCCGTTTAAAAGCGGAAGCTCTAAAACGAGTTAAATCGAAGTCACTTGAACCGGCTCTAACTGATTTTTTTCAGAAACAAATGGATAAATAACGATGCCTCCTATTTGGTCCAGCCTTGATGCTGCGGAAATTATTCGTGCGGCTTTTGATGAAGCCACGGGTACGTTCCGAACCACAGCTACGGCGATTATCATCGGCGGAGATGTAACTGTTGATATTGATGGCGTTTATAATGCCTTAATTAATCCAGATCCTGACAATATCGTA
>Ga0187892_10008521_pt1 | contig 14004 bp, 11 predicted proteins | sample MA1701073metaG_FD_139345 | JGI IMG/M metagenome (GOLD analysis project Ga0187892, IMG submission 139345) | Bio-ooze microbial communities from a basaltic lava cave in the Kipuka Kanohina Cave System on the Island of Hawaii, USA - MA170107-3 metaG ...
CAAAGGTTGCCAGCAACTCCAAAACCACGCATTCTTGACCCCGCCGGGATGTCCGTTCTACTCACCCAGAACTGGCTCCATTACGCCGATCATCCCCGGCTCCTTTATGCCGGTCAGTGACAGCGCGCGCGCGGTGCGCGAAGGCTGGATTCTCGGGATCGTTTAGATGCGTAAAAACCCGGGCTCTAGCGCGCGCGAAACAGCGCCTTCAGCTCCTCGGGGATCGTCGCGCCCTTCATCGGCGAGCCGCGCCCCGCGACGTGCCGGCCCCAGATCCGCGTCTCGGTGCCGCTCGCGAGCGCCACGCCGTCGGCCCGCGCGATCTCGTGCGAGACGACGAAGGACTTGCCGCCGAAGCGCTCGATGCGCGAGCGCACTTCGCAGCGGTCGCCCTGCTCGGCGGGGTGCCGGAAGCGGCACTCGGCACCGACCAGCGGCATCGCGTGGTGCCCCTCGCGCATGCGCTTCGCGTCGTAGCCCACCGCGGCGAAAAGCTCCCACGTGGCGGCGTCCATCCAGCGAAAGTACGTCGGATAGAAGATGATCCCCGCCGGGTCGCAGTCGCCCCAGTGCACCTGCGTGCGAAAGATCACGGTGATCGAATCGAACTGCGCCTCGCTCATGCCGCCCGATGTTAGCGGCGGCGCGCGCATGCGGCCATCCAGGCCGCAAGGGTTTGACAGCATTGGAGTTTCCCTGCAAACTGCGGCGTGAAGCAGAACGCGGTACGCCGCGTTGGCGCCGATTTGACGTTCAGCTTGCGGGCGCCCTAGAAATGCAGCTAAAGAGACGTGCTCCGGAAAGCCCGTTTCTGCGCGAACGCTGAACGGGCTTTTTTGTCGCCTGCAGCCACTATGGACCAAGCCGAACACCGCGCGCTCGAGCGCCGCGGCGCGCAGCTCGAAGAGCTGCTCGCGCGCCGCATACTGGTGATCGACGGCGCGATGGGCACCATGATCCAGCGCGAGCGCCTCACCGAGGAGCAGTTCCGCGGCCAGCGCTTTGCAGACTGGGGGCGCGAGCTGCGCGGCTGCAACGACCTGCTCACGCTCACCCGGCCGGAGCTGGTGCGGCGCATCCACGCGCAGTACCTCGATGCCGGCGCCGACGTGATCGAGACCAACACCTTCAATGCCACCGCGGTCTCGCTCGCCGACTACGGGCTGGAAGAGCTCGCCTACGAGCTCAACCGCGCCGCGGCCGAACTGGCGCTGGACGCCGCGCGCGAATGGCAGGCGCGCGACCCGGCGAGGCCGCGCTTTGTCGCCGGGGCCCTCGGGCCGACGACGAAAACCGCATCGATCTCGCCCGACGTCAACGACCCGGGGTTCCGCAACATCTCGTTCGACCAGCTGGTCGCGGCCTACGCCGAGGCACTGAAGGGGCTCCTCGACGGCGGCGTCGACCTCGTGCTGGTGGAAACCATCTTCGACACCCTGAACGGCAAGGCGGCGCTGTTCGCGATCGAGAGCGTGTTCGAGAGCCGCGGCGAGCGCCGCCCGGTGATCGTCTCGGGCACGATCACCGACGCCTCTGGGCGCACGCTCTCGGGACAGACCACCGAGGCGTTCTACAACTCGGTGCGCCACGCGCGCCCGCTCGCGGTCGGCCTCAATTGCGCGCTCGGCGCGCGCGAGCTGCGCCCGCACGTGGAGGAACTCGCCGGGATCGCGGAGAGCTTCGTCTCCTGCTACCCCAACGCCGGGCTGCCGAACGCATTCGGCGAGTACGACGACACGCCCGCCTCGATGGCGCGCCAGCTCGGAGAATGGGCGCGCGCCGGGTTCCTCAACCTCGCCGGGGGCTGCTGCGGCACCGGGCCCGAGCATATCCGCGCCATCGCCGCGGCGCTCGAGGGCGTCGCGCCGCGCCTGCTGCCGGCGCACGCGCCGAGCCTGCGCCTGGCGGGCCTCGAGCCGCTCAACGTCGCCGACGACTCGCTGTTCGTCAACATCGGCGAGCGCACCAACGTCACCGGCTCGAAGGCCTTCGCGCGCCTGGTGCTCGCCGGCAACTACGCCGAGGCGCTCGCGGTCGCGCGCCAGCAGGTCGAGTCGGGCGCGCAGCTGATCGACGTCAACATGGACGAGGCGATGCTCGACTCGGAGAAGGCGATGGCGACCTTCCTCAACCTCGCCGCCTCCGAGCCCGACATCGCGCGCGTGCCGGTGATGGTCGACTCCTCGAAGTGGAGCGTGATCGAGGCGGGGCTGAAGTGCCTGCAGGGCAAGGGCATTCTCAACTCGCTCAGCCTCAAGGAGGGCGAGGGCGAGTTCCTGCGCCAGGCGCGCCTCGCGCGCAAGTACGGCGCCGCGGTGGTGGTGATGGCGTTCGACGAGCAGGGGCAGGCCGACAGCCTCGAGCGGCGCACCGCGATCTGCCGGCGTGCCTATGCGCTGCTGACGCGCGAGGCCGGGATCCCGCCCGAGGACATCATCTTCGATCCGAACGTCTTCGCGGTCGCTACCGGGCTGGAAGAGCACGCGCGCTACGGCCTGGACTACATCGAGGCGACGCGCTGGGTGCGCGAGAACCTGCCGCACGCCAAGGTCTCCGGCGGGGTGTCGAACCTGTCGTTCTCGTTCCGCGGCAACGACGCGGTGCGCGAGGCGATGCACACCGCGTTCCTCTACCACGCGATCCGCGCCGGCATGACGATGGGGATCGTCAACGCCGGGCAGCTCGGCGTCTACGAGGAGCTCGAGCCCGAGCTGCGCGCGCGCGTCGAGGACGTGATCCTCAACCGGCGGCCGGACGCCACCGAGCGGCTGATCGAGCTCGCGCGCGGCGTCAGAGCGGGCGGGCGCGCGGCGCGCGAGGACGACGCTTGGCGGCGCGGCACGGTCGAGGAGCGCCTCGCGCACGCGCTGGTCAACGGGGTCTCCGCGCACATCGTCGCCGACACCGAGGAGGCGCGGCTCAAGGCGGCGCGCCCGATCGAGGTGATCGAAGGCCCGCTGATGGACGGCATGAACGTGGTGGGGGACCTGTTCGGCGCCGGCAAGATGTTCCTGCCGCAGGTGGTGAAGTCGGCCCGCGTCATGAAGCAGGCGGTGGCGCACCTGGTGCCCTTCATCGAGGCGGAGAAAGCGCGCTCGGGGGCTGCACCGCGTTCCAAAGGCAAGCTCGTCATCGCCACGGTGAAGGGCGACGTGCACGACATCGGCAAGAACATCGTCGCGGTCGTGCTCCAATGCAACAACTACGAGATCGTCAACCTCGGCGTGATGGTGCCGGCGCGCACCATCCTCGACACCGCGCGGCGCGAGGGCGCCGACGCGATCGGACTCTCGGGCCTGATCACGCCCTCGCTCGAGGAGATGGCGCACGTGGCGCAGGAGATGGAGCGCGAGGGCCTGCGCCTTCCGCTCCTCATCGGCGGCGCGACCACCTCGCGCGCGCACACCGCGGTCAAGATCGCGCCCAACTACTCCGGGCCGGTGGTCTACGTGCCCGACGCCTCGCGCTCGGTGGGCGTGGTGCAGAGCCTGCTTTCGGCCGAGGGCCGCGAGGCGTTCGCGGCCAGCGTGCGCGCCGACTACGCGACGATCCGCGCGCGCCACCAGGAGAAGAAGGGCCCGGGGCCGCTGCACCCGATCGCGGAAGCGCGGCGCCTGGGCTTCAAGACCGACTGGGGCCGCTACCGCCAGGTCGCGCCGCGCCGGCCGGGAATCACCGCGCTCGCCGACTATCCGCTCGAGCGGCTCGTGCCCTACATCGACTGGACGCCGTTCTTCCAGGCCTGGGAGCTTTCCGGGCCGTACCCGAAGATCCTCGAGGACCCGGTCGTGGGCGAGGCGGCGCGCAAGCTCCACGCCGAGGCACAGGAGATGCTGGCGCAGATCGTGCGCGGGAAGTGGATCCGCGCGAGCGGCGTGTGCGGCCTGTTTCCCGCGGCGCAGGTGGCGGCCGACGACATCGCGCTGTACACGGACGAGTCGCGGCGCGCGGTGGCGATGACCTGGCACAACCTGCGCCAGCAGAACCACAAGCCGGCCGGGCGCCCGAATCTTTGCCTCGCGGATTTCGTCGCCCCGGCGGAAGCCGGCGTGCCCGACTGGGCGGGCGCCTTCGCCGTGGCCGCGGGCGGGTTCGAGGAGCGCCTCGCAGCGCTCGAGCGCGCGCACGACGACTACGGCGCGATCATGCTCAAGGTGCTCGCCGACCGGCTGGCGGAAGCCTTCGCCGAGCACCTGCACGAGCGCGTGCGGCGCGAGTTCTGGGGCTACGCCGCCGACGAGCAGCTGTCGACGGCACAGCTGATCGACGAGGCCTACCGCGGCATCCGCCCCGCGCCCGGCTACCCGGCCTGCCCCGACCACACCGAGAAGGGGGCGCTGTTCGCGCTGCTCGATGCGCCGGCGCATGCCGGCATCACGCTCACCGAGTCCTACGCCATGCTGCCCGCCTCCGCGGTGTCGGGCTTCTACCTCGCGCACCCGGAGGCGAGCTATTTCGCGGTCGGCAAGATCGGGCGCGACCAGCTCGAGGACTACGCGCGCCGCAAGGGCATGAGCCTCGGCGAGGCCGAAAAGTGGCTCGCGCCCTACCTCGCCTACGAGCCCGAACCCGAGCGCGCCGACGTCCCTTGAGATCGCGGGGGGGTGCGGGGGGAACGGGAAGGGCCCGCCGCCTCCGCGGCAGGGGCCCGTTCCCCCTGCTCCCTCTTACAATTCCCACCAACTCGACGAAAGAGAGTCGCATGGGAAAAGGTGACAAGCGCACGCGGCGCGGCAAGATCTACCGCGGCAGCTACGGCAAGCGCCGCCCGCACCGCGCCAAGAAGAAGCGCGCCTAGGGAGGCTCAGCTCTCCTCGCGCTTGCCCACCGGCAGGCCGAGCGCCTTGAGCTTGCGGTACAGGTGCGTGCGCTCAAGGCCCGAGCGCTCCGCCACGCGCGACATGCTGCCGCGCTCCTGCGCCAGCAGGTTCGCGAAGTAGACGCGCTCGAAGGCCTCGCGCGCTTCGCGGTAGGGCCGGTCGAGCGCGAGCTCGGGTGGCAGCGCCGGCGCGGCGCGCGCCGCGAGCACGCGCTCGACGTCCTCGAGCGCGACCTCCTCCTCGAGCGCACCGAGCGCCAGGTTCTTCACCACGCTCTCCAGCTCGGCGAGGTTGCCCGGCCAGGCATGGTGGCGCAGCGCGTTGAGCGCCGCCACCGAGAGGCGGCGCGGCGGGCAGGCGCGCGCCTCCACCAGCTGCGCGAGCATCAGCGCCGCGAGGTCGGGTACGTCCTCGGCGAACTCGCGCAGCGTGGGCAGCTTGAGCACCAGCTCGGCGAGCCGCGCTACGAGCTCGGCACCGAGCTCGTGCTTCTCGGCGAGCGCGCGCGGGTCGAGCGGCGAGAACGACACCAGGCGCGCCTTCTGCCGCTCGGCGCGCGCCAGCAGGAATTCGAGGCTCTTTTGCTCGCCGCGCGCCAGGCGCGACAGGTCGCCGACGTAAAGCACCCCGCCGGCGGCGCGCGCCAAGAGCTCCGAGGAAGCCTCGGCGAGCGCCTCCGGCGCCTCGACGAACGGGGCGCCGGGCGCGGCCAGCAGCCGCGCGAACAGCTCCGCGTGCATGCCGCGCTCGCCGCGCAGCAGCAGCGGCGCCGCGGACTGCGCCAGCTGCGCCAGACGTCGGCGCGCGTCGATCAGCGCGGGCGAGCGGCCGAGCGCGGCGAGCGACAGCGCGCGCGGCGCCGCCGGCGCCTGGTTGCGCAGGGCGCGCTTGACGGTCGCGAGCAGCCGTTGCAGCGCGATCGGCTTCTCCAGGTAGTCGAGCGCGCCGATGCGCGTCGCCTCGACTGCGGTCTCGATGGTGCCATGGCCCGACATCATCACCACCGGCATGGTCAGCTGGCCGCCGGCGGCCCACTCCTTGAGCAGCGAAATGCCGTCGGTATCCGGCATCCAGATGTCGAGCAGCACCAGGTCCGGGCGGCCGCGCTCGCGCAAGCTCCGCGCCTCGCCCGCGCTCTCGGCGAGCAGCACCTGGTGGCCCTCGTCGGCGAGGATCTCCGACAGGAGCTCCCGGATGCCGATCTCGTCGTCGACCACCAGGATCTGGGCCATGGCTCGGGCGAGCCTCGCTACGCGGCCTTGGCGAGCGGCAGCAGCACGCTCACGGAGGCGCCGCGCCCGCTGCGGTTCTCGATCGCGACCTCGCCGCGATGCTCGTCGACGATCTTCTTCACGATGGCAAGGCCCAGGCCGGTGCCGCGCGGCTTGGTGCTGACATAGGGCTCGAAGATGCGCGCCATCATCTCCTCGGGGAAGCCGCCGCCGTTGTCCGACACCGACAGGCGCACCCGCTCGCCCGCAACCTCAGTGCGCACCTCGATCGCCGGGCTCTCGGCGACGGCGCCCTTGCGACTCTCGAGCGCGTCCTGCGCGTTCTGCACCAGGTTGTGCAGCACCTGGCGGATCTGCACCGAGTCGGCCCACACCGGCGGCAGGCCGGGCGCAAGGCTGCGCGCGATCGGCGCCCGCGAAGTCTCATACAACGCGAGCACCTCGGCGACGAGCGCGTTCAGATCGAGCGGCGCTGGCGCAGGCGCTGGCAGCCGCGCGTAGTCGCGAAAGTCGTCCACCATCCCTTTCAGCGCCGCCACCTGGTTGACGATGGTGCGCGTGCCGCGCGCGAGCGCCTCGGCGTCCTCGGGGGCGAGCTTGCCGGCGAGCTTCATCTCGAGGCGCTCGGCCGAGAGTTGAATCGGGGTGAGGGGGTTCTTGATCTCGTGCGCGAGCCGCCGCGCGACCTCCGCCCAGGCGGTCGCGCGCTGCGCCTGGACGAGCTGCGTCACGTCGTCGAACACCAGCACGTAGCCGCCGCCGGTCGCCTGCGGCAGCGGCGCGCCGCGCGCGTGCAGCGCCTTGCCGGCGAGGTCGAGCTCGAGCTGCCAGGGGCGCTCGCCGCGGGTGCGGAACTGCTCGCCCATGTCGGCGGCGAAGGCCTCGAGCCCCTCGCCGAGGATGGCGCGCGCGCCGTGGTTGGAGATCGACAGCGCGAGCTCGCGGTCGAACACCAGCGCGCCTGCCGAGAGGTTGGCGAGGATGTTCTCCAGGCGCGCCTTGGCGGTCTCGAGCGCGGCGCGGTTCGCCTCGACCCCGCGGCGTGCCTCCTCGAGCTGGCGCATCATCGAGTTGAATGACTCGGTGAGCACGCCCAGCTCGTCGCGGCTGGTGACCGGGGCCTCGCTGCCGTAGTCGCCGCGCGCCACCGCGCGCGTCGCCCGGGCGAGGTTGGCGAGCGGCTCGGCGAGCCGGCTGGCGAGAATCACGGCGAGCGCGATCGCCACCAGCAGCGCCATGGAGAGCGCGAGCGTGAGCGTCACGATGTAGATGCTCTTCAGACCCTGGCGCGCGAGTGCGAGCTCCCGGTAGTCGCGGTAGGCGGCCTCGACCGCCTCGGCGCTGCGGCCGAACTCTTCGGGCACCGAATGCCGCAGCTGCAGGTAGGTGCGTGGCTCCTCGGCGGACGCCGCGCCCACCACCGGCACCAGCACGCGAAGCGCGAGCGGCTTGCCCGCGGGCGCGTCGACCGAGCTGTAGCCTCGCGCAGGACGCAGCTTCTGCGGCGAGGGCAGCTCGGGCACGAGCCGCGAAACGTCGCCGCTCGCGCTTGCGATCACGCGCCCGCCGGCGCTAACGATCACCGCCTCCTGCACCCCGGCCTGCTCGCGCAGCCGGTTGAGCAGCACCACCTGCTGGGCCGGCGGGCGGTCGGCGAGCTCGAGCGCCATGGTGCGCGCCTTGCCTTGCATCTCGGCGAGCATCTGGTCGAGCGCCGACTGGCTGAGGTTGAGGCCGCCCTCGAGCGCCGCATCCACCTTGACGTCGAACCAGGACTCGATGCTCTTGGCGAGGAACTGCACCGAGACCGTGTAGACGAGCGCCCCGGGCACGAGTGCCATCACCGCCAGCATCACGAGCATGCGCAATGTCAGGCGCGAGCCGAACTCCCGCGCGCGCAGCCTGCGCACGAGCGCCGCGACCTGCCAGGCGACCAGCGCGGCAAGCAGCGCCGCGAGCACGGCGTTCAGCCCGAGCAGCAGTGGATAGTGGCGCGCGAACAGCGTCGTGTTGGCGCTCGCCGTGGAAAGCAGGAACAGCAGCACCCCCGCAAGCGCGGCGCCGATGAGCAGCAGCAGCCTCATTTCGTGTCGGCCTCCCGCGGGTCGCGGCTCTCGACCGGCGCCGGCGGCGGCGGCGGCGGCCGGAAGGTGAAGCGCTTCCAGGGCGACTCCAGATTGAGCTCGGGACTGGTGAGCGCGCTCAGCTGGAAAGGCTTGGGAAGCAGGGTGACGTCCAGGCGCATGCGCACCGCCGCCTCGTAGGGCGCCTCGGCGAGCGCCGCGCCGCGCTCCACGACCAGCCAGTTGCGCACGCGCCGCAGCACGTTCACCGCCTCCTCCAGGCTGCCGTAGTTCTGCTGCAGCAGCCCGGTCGAGAGCCGGTACTGGCGCGACAGCGCGTGATACGACAGCCGCAGCTGCAGCCGCTTGGCGGCCGCCTTTTCGTCGAACCACCACCAGCGCGGCCGCGTCAGCTCGAACTCGACCACGAAATACAGCGGCACGCCGTTGGCGACCGCCTCGGCGAGCCGCGGCTTGAGCTCGAAGGCGAAGTCGGCGGCGAGCGCATGGCCTTCCTCGACCGCGACGAGCTGGGCCGCGCGCACCTCGATGTCGTCGGCGCGGGCGGCGAGCACCGCGGCCGAGGCGAGCGCGATGAGCATCTTCTGCAGAAGGGCGATGCCTCGCATCGCGCGGCGTCAGGCAGATTTCTCTAGCAGGGCGAAATAGAATCCGTCGTGCTCCGGGCCCGGCACGAGCTGCGCCGCGGCGCCGCGCGCAAGCGGCACGCTGCGCGCCGTCGGCGTGCGCGCGAGAAAGGCCTGCAGCGCGCCGCCGTTTTCCTCGGGGAAGACCGAGCAGGTGACATACAGCAATTTACCACCCGGGGCGAGCACGCGCCAAAGCGCGTCGAGAATGCGCGCCTGGCGCACGGCGAACGCGCTCACGTCGGCATCGCGCCGCAGCCACTTGATGTCGGGATGGCGCCGCGCCACGCCCGACGCGGTGCACGGCACGTCTGCGAGGATGCGCTCGAAGGGCGCGCCGTCCCACCAGGTGCCGGGCGCGGTGCAGTCGGCCGCGCGCACCTGCGCGGCGAGGCCGAGCCGCGCCAGGTTCGCCTCGAGCGCGGCGAGGCGCGCCGCGTCGGTGTCGAGCGCGGTCAGCCGCACCGCGGCGCTCTCCAGGATGTGCGCGCTCTTGCCGCCGGGCGCGGCGCAGGCGTCGAGCACGCGCTGCCCGTCCCTCAGGTCAAGCGCCGGCGCGGCGCGCTGCGCGCCGGCGTCCTGCACCGAGACTTCGCCCGCGGCGAAGCCGGGCAGGCGCGCCGTGGCGAGCGGCCGCTCGAGCAGCAGCGCCGCCGGACCGACGCGGCGCGCCGCGACCCCCTGCACCGCGAGCTTCGCGAGGTAGGCCTCGACGCTCGCGCGCCGCGCGTTCACGCGCAAGCACATCGGCGGATGCGAGTTGCCGGCGGCGAGCAGCGCCTGCCAGGAATCGGGGTAGGCCGCGCGCACGCGCTCGATCCACCAGCGCGGGTGGCAATGGCGCGCCACCGGATCGGACTCGAGACGCGTCGCCAGCGCCGCGCGCGAGCGCAGGAAAGCGCGCAGCAGCGCGTTCACATAGGGCTTGGCGCGCGGCCGCGCGAGCAGCGCGCAGGCGCGCACCGCCTGGTCGAGCACCGTGTAGTCGGCGTAGCGCCCGGATTCGAGCGCGTGCAGCGCGCACCAGAGCAGCGCCGCCGCCGTCGGCTCGGGCTGCTGGCCGGGTCGCGCGAGCGCCGCGACGAGCGCCTGCGAGCGGCCATAGCGGCGCAGCGTGCCGTAGACCAGGTCGGCGAGCGCGCCGCGCGCCGCGCCCGCCTCGGCCGCGGCGGCGAACCCCGCGGGAAGGCTGCGTCCAGCGGCCACGCGCGCGACGCGCCGCGCGGCCGCGGCGAGCGCGTCAGCGAGCGGCGCCAAGACGCTCGCCGCGCGCGAGCCGCACGCCGCGCAGGAACTCGGGCGCCGCCAGCCGCCTGCCGCCCGCGCGCTGCAGCTCCGAGACCGCGAGCGCGCCTTCGCCGCAGGCGATCACGATCTCCTGCGGCCCCGCGGCGAGCACGGTGCCGGGCAGCCCGCTGCCTGCGGCCGGCCGCGCGCGCCAGAGCTTGAGCGCCGCGCCGCGCAGCCGCGACTGCGCGCCGGGCTGCGGCCGCAGCGCGCGCACCTTGCGCTCGATCTCCGCGGCGCTCGCCGACCAGTCGATCTCGCACTCGGCCCTCTCGAGCTTGCGCGCGTAGGTCGCGCCCTCGCCCGGCTGCGGCACGAAGCGCGCCTCGCCGCGCGCCACCGCGTCGAGCGCGGCGACGATCATCTCGGCGCCGAGCGCCGCCAGGCGGTCGTGCAGCGACTGCGCGTCCTCGTCCGGCGCCAGCGCGACGCGGCGCTGCGCGAGCAGCGGCCCGGTATCGAGGCCCGCGTCGAGCTTCATGATGGAAACGCCGCTTTCGCGGTCGCCGGCCAGCAGCGCGCGCTGGATCGGCGCCGCGCCACGCCAGCGCGGCAGCAGCGAGGCGTGGATGTTGAGCGCGCCGTGCGGCGCGGCTTCGAGCGCCGCCGGGGGCAGGATCAGGCCATAGGCGGCGACCACGAGCGTCTCGGGGCGCGCCGCCGCGAGGCGCGCGAGCGCGTTGCCGTCCTTGAGAGTCTCCGGGTCGATGAGCTCAAGCCCGCGCTCGCGCGCCAGGCGCTTCACCGCGCCCGGCGCGGGCCGCAGGCCGCGGCCCGCGGGGCGATCCGGCTGGGTGAGGACCAGCGCTACTTCGTGCCCGGCGCCGAGCAGCGCGGCGAGCGCGCGCTCGGCAAAGACCGGGGTGCCGGCGAAAGCGATGCGCACGACGGCTCAGCGCGTGCGCCCGCGGGGTTCAGGCGCTCTTGCGAAGTTGCTTGGCGAGCCGCGCGCGGATGCGCTGCTGCTTGAGCGGCGACAGGTGCTCCACAAACACCTTGCCCTTGAGGTGATCCATCTCGTGCTGGATGCACACGGCGAGCAGCCCCTGCGCCTCGAGCGTGAACGATTTGCCATGGGCGTCGCAGGCCCGCACCTTGACGCGCTCGGCGCGCCCGAGCGTCTCGTAGATCCCCGGCACCGAGAGGCAGCCCTCCTCGATGTCCGAGACGCCGCTCGCCTCGACGATCTCCGGGTTGACCAGCACCAGGAGCGAATCGCGCCGCTCCGAAACATCGAGCACGATCACCTGCCGGTGCACGTCGACCTGCGTCGCCGCCAGTCCGATGCCCGGCGCCGCGTACATGGTCTCGGCCATGTCCTGCACGAGCTTGCGCAGCGCCTCGTCGAAGGCCGTCACGGGCGCTGCTTGCTTGTGCAGGCGCGCGTCCGGATAGCGAAGGATGTTCAGGAGCGCCATGGATTCTGGATTCGCTTGCAAATTGAATCGATTACGTGCAGCATTTCAGGCTGTATGTAAGCAGTCAGGGCTTTGTGCTACATTGGGGCGCACAAACGCGTTCCAAATCAGCCGGGGACGTCAGCCGCCGAACGAGGGTCCCATGCACCAAAAACTCGATAAGTGTATCACAGCGCTCGTTTTTGTCCTCGCCATGGGGGTCTGGGCGGGCGCTCTGGCACAGGCGCCGAAAACCCCGCTCGCGCTCAAGCCGGATGCCCCGGACCGCTACATCGTAGTCCCGGGCGACACGCTCTGGTCGATCGCCGAGCGCTACACCGACTCGCCCTGGCGCTGGCCGGAGTTGTGGAACCTGAACAAGGACGAGATCAAGAATCCGCACCGCATCTACCCGGGCAACGTGATCGTGCTCGACCGCGCGCGCAGCCGCCTGGCGCTCGCCGACACCGTGAAGCTCACGCCGAAGATCCGCGCCGAGTCGACCGCGAAGGAGGCGATCCCGAGCATTCCCGCGGCCGTGATCGAGCCGTTCCTGACGCGTCCGCTGGTGATCGAGGCGGCCGGGCTGGAGCGGGCCGCCACCATCGTCGCGACCGAGGAGAACCGCGTCGTGCTCGAGGCCGGCAACCGCGCCTTCGCGCGCGGCCTGAGCGGCGCCAAGGAACAGGACTGGTTCGTCTACCGGCAGGGCAGGCCCCTGGTCGATCCAGACAGCAACACCACGCTCGGGTACGAGGCGATCTACCTCGGCACCGCGCGCGTGGTGCGCGCGGGCGAGCCGGCGACGATCCAGCTCACGACCGTGACGCAGGAAGTCGGCAAGGGCGACAAGCTCCTGCCCGCGGGCAAGCCTGAGATCCCGACCTACGCGCCGCGCGCGCCGGGGGCAAACGTCCAGGGACGGGTGATCTCGGTCTATGGGGGCAGCCGCACCGGCGAGGCCGGTCCGCAGGGAGTGGTCGCTCTCAATCGCGGCAAGGCGAACGGCCTGGAGGTCGGACACGTGCTTGCGCTCTACCGTCCGGGAGTCACGGTGCCGGACCTGTCCAGGGCCAAGGACGCGCCGCTGGTGAAGCTTCCCGACGAGCGCTACGGCACCGCGTTCGTGTTCCGCGTCTTCGACCGCGTGTCCTACGCCCTGGTCATGCACATCACGAGGCCCGTCAACCCTCTGGATGTGGTGCAGAACCCTTAGCACCCTGCGCGCGCGCGGCATCGCCCGTGCGCGGCCGCATGCACGGGGCGCGCCGCGGAGCCGTCCGCCGGCATGACGCACGACCCGGGGCTGGCGAGCTGGCTGCAACTGACGCTCACGCCCGGCCTCGGAGCCACCGCGATCCGCGAGCTGCTCGGCCGCTTCGGCCTGCCCGAGCAGGTGCTCGCCGCGCCGCGCGCGCAGCTTGCGCGCCACGCCGGCCCGGAGGCGCTCGAGGCGCTCGACTCCGACGCGGTCGCGCGGGCGGTCGAGCGCGCGCTCGCCTGGCTCGGCGAGCCCGGCCATGCGCTCGTCACGCTCGCCGACGCGCACTACCCGAAGCTGCTGCTCGAGATCGCGGACCCGCCGACGCTGCTCTACTGCCGCGGCCGGCTCGAGCTGCTCGACCGACCGGCCCTTGCAGTGGTCGGCAGCCGCAACGCCACGGCGCAGGGCGCGCGCGACGCGCAGCGCCTTGCGCGCGCCCTGAGCGAGGCCGGCCTCACCATCGTCTCGGGGCTGGCGCAGGGCGTGGATGCCGCGGCGCACCGCGGCGGGCTCGAGGGCGGGGGTTCGACCATCGCGGTGCTCGGCAGCGGCATCGACGTCGTCTACCCCCCGGCGAACGCTGCGCTTGCCGCCGAGATCGCCGCGCGCGGGCTGCTGGTCGCGGAGTTCCCGCTCGGCACGCCGCCGCAGGCCGCCAACTTCCCGCGCCGCAACCGCCTGATCAGCGGCCTTGCGCAGGGCTGCCTCGTGGTCGAGGCGGCGCTCGCCTCGGGCTCGCTGATCACCGCGCGCGCCGCCGCCGAGCAGGGGCGCGAGGTCTTCGCGCTGCCCGGATCGATCCATTCGCCGCTCGCCAAGGGCTGCCACGCCCTCATCAAGTCGGGCGCAAAGCTCGTCGAGTCGGTCGAGGACGTGCTCGCGGAGCTCGCCGCGTTCCGCCGCACCGGCTTCGCTTCGACGGCCGCGCCGGCGGCGCCGCACCGCGGCAGCGTCGAGCCGCTCCTCGAGCACATGGGGCCGGACCCGGTGGACGTGAGCTCGCTGTGCGCGCGCGCCGGGCTGCCGGCCGAGCGCGTCTCGGCCGAGCTGCTGCGGCTCGAGCTCGCCGGCCGCGTCGCGGCGCTCCCCGGCGGCCTTTATCAACGACTCGACTGAGGGACAACAACAATGTACGACATCCTCGTCTACCTGTTCGAGCACTGCCAGCGCCAGGAGCTGCTCTCGCCCGCCGCGACGCGCCTGCCGAGCTGAGGCGGGCTCGCGTGCGCGCACGCGCGCGCACGCACACGTTGAGGAGCGCGCAGCGCCGCGGCGCGGTTGTCACTGCGCGGCC
>Ga0187892_10008522_pt1 | contig 13998 bp, 14 predicted proteins | sample MA1701073metaG_FD_139345 | JGI IMG/M metagenome (GOLD analysis project Ga0187892, IMG submission 139345) | Bio-ooze microbial communities from a basaltic lava cave in the Kipuka Kanohina Cave System on the Island of Hawaii, USA - MA170107-3 metaG ...
CAGCTCGCCGATCTGCACGTCGAGTCGTTCGTAGACGACCTCACGGCTCGGTCTGCCGAGCCGGCCAATGTGTTCGCTCATCAAGGATTGAACTATACCGAACACTTTCCGAAAGTGTTCGCTGGGTCACGACCGAAGCGAACCGAACCACAGTTGCAGACGTGTGATTCGCGGACCGGCGCCGCGCTCGGAGGCTGGGCTGCCTGAGCCTGATCGCCCGGTCTCTCGTACGCTGAACGCCCGGCGGCGCCGGTGGCGCCGCGGTGAGGCTTGGCGATCGCGAGGAGCGTCGGGCGTTGAAGAGCGATGACCTGGCCAAGGTTCGCAACACGCTGTGGAAGGCCGCCGACGAACTGCGGGCCAACTCCACCCTCACCCCTGCCGACTACCGCGGACCGGTGCTGGGCCTCATCTTCCTGGCCTACGCCGAGCACCGCTTCGAGGCGGTCCGGCCCGAGGGCGTCGGCGGGGCAACCTCCGAACCGGCGCAGGGTGGTGTCAATGCACGCCACCACCGTGGGCAGCGGCTTGTCTCGGATGGGTAGCACCACCCGGACCTGCTCGTGCCGACGTGGTGCGCTTGACCGCCTCCAAGCCGTGGGCAGCGGCACACCGTGCCGCTGCCCACGGCGACGAGGGCCGGCCGGGCCAGGTGTTGGAGACTTTCGTAATACACTAATTCCATGTGGAGATTCATCCGGCCGCTCGCCGCCACGATGTCGCCGACGAAGACATGCTCCACGCCGTCGAGCACTCAAGGGTTGTCGACGACCTTGGCGAAGACCCGGATCGCTGGTTGGTCATCGGACCTGATCGGGCCGCCAACCTCCTCGAAGTGACCGTGCTGATCACAACCAAAGGCGAGGAGTTGATCATTCACGCCATGCCGCTCCGTGCCATCTACCGGAGGTTGCTCGACCCGTGACCCGGCGCATCTACGGACACACAAGTTCGGGAACACCTATCGACGACGAACTCGTCGAGGAGTTCGCCGAGGAAGCCGAGGCCGGCTATCTCGTGGACGATGTGGTTGCCCGTCGTGGCAAGCGCGGTCGTCCGCGACTCGGCTCGGCGCCCTCGACGGTCGAATCGGTGCGCCTCGATCCCGAGCTAAAGGCCCGTCTCGCACGCCGGGCAGAGGCCGAGGGGGTCCCCGCTTCTGAGATCATCCGGGAGGCGCTCCGGCAGCATCTCGAAGCGAGCTGACTACTGGAGTCGGCAGCGCCAGGAGCGCGCGTTCTGGCGCGCCGCATCCGTGCCGCAGTCGGGCGGCCCTACCTGGCGTCGAAAGCTTGCATTCATTGGGTTGCGATCTCGACCTCGTCTTCATCGAGGCATCTGCCGTCGGTATGAGCACCCTTGCGCACTACCTCTGAGCAGGGCGGAGGGAGTGGGATTTGAACCCACGGGACTCTCGTCCAAGGCTTTTCAAGAGCCTCGCATTCGGCCGCTCTGCCATCCCTCCCGGGAGAACATCAGATCACGCCAGCACGGTCGACACCTCGGCGGCCAGGCGCTCCCCGATGGCCAGGGCTGATGTGGCGGCGGGCGATGGGGCGTTGAGGACGTGCACGACCCGCCCCTGCTTCGCCAGCACGAAGTCGTCGACCAGGCGGCCCCGGCGATCGACCACCTGGGCCCGCACGCCCGACGGCTTCCGGCCCCAGTCGACGTCGCGGTCGGCCACGTCCGGAACGTAGCGGCGCATGGCCCGCAGAAGGGCCCGGCGACTGCGGTCCGTCCACACCTCACGGGCCCCGGTACCGAGGTGTTCGGCGGCGAGCCGCCACGACCCGCTGAACGCGGCGGCCCGGGCGAGGAGGCGAGGCTGGGAGAGCGACACCACCGCGTTCGGGCCGACCCAGACCTCACCGTCGATCCGCCGGGTGAAGTGCACGCCGAGGAAGGGGAGCCCCGGCACAGGCACCGGGTAGATGTTGCCCCGCACCAGTGCGGCCCCCGATGGGCGAAGGGCGACCCACGAGCCCCGAAACGGCACCACCCGAACATCGGTCCGATGGCCCGATCGGGCGGCGAGGCTCTCGGACCACAGGCCGCCACACACGACGGCCGCGTCGGCGGTGCGTTCGCCCGCCGTCGTCTCCAGGACGACCTGGGTCCCGCGATCGGCGAGCGTCTGGACCGAGACATCGGTACGAACGTCGAGATCGACGGCCAGGGCCCGGCAGACGGCACCGAAGTCGACCACGCCGGTGCCGGGCGAATGAAGCGCCCGAAGCCCCCGCGCGTGCGGCTCGATGGCACGGAGCTCGCGACCGTCCAGGACGGCCAGGCCCTCGACCTCGTTGGCCCGAGCCCGATCGACCAACGCATCGAACCGGCCCAGCTCGGAGGCCTCCGTCGCCACGACGAGCTTCCCGTTCCGGTCGACCGGTATGCCCTGCTGGGCGCAGAACGCCTCCATCATCACCTTGCCCCGCCGGCACAAGGTGGCCTTGATCGATCCCGGCTGGTAGTAGACGCCGGCGTGAAGGACGCCCGAGTTGTGCGAACTCTGGTGCTGCCCGACGGCCGACTCCTTCTCGAGGACGACGACCTCCGCGCTCGGCGTGGCGGACCGTATGGCCCGAGCGGTGGCCAGCCCGACGATCCCGCCTCCGACGACGACGACCCTGACGGGCCGATCGGTCAAGCGGCTGTCCCCGCCGAGTCGGCCCTCCACCAGGCGACGAGGCGGCGCAGGCCGTCGTCGAGCCCCACCTTGGCCTCGAAGCCCAGTACGTCCCGGGCGCCCGAGGTGTCGGCGAGGCGGCGGCCTACGGCGTTGACCGTCGAGGCCGGACCGAACTCCGGCTGCAGGGGTGAGTCCATGGCCCGCAGGAGCGAGTCGGCCAGCTGCGCCAGGCTGGTCTCGGTCCCGGAGGCCACGTTGAAGACCCGGTCGGTGACGCCCGACAGGGCGGCGAGCACGTTGGCCCGGGCGACGTCCTCGACGTACACGAAGTCCATGGTCTGGCTGCCGTCGCCGAGGATCAGTGGGGGCTCACCCCGGTCGATGCGCTCCATCCAACGGATCAGCACCTCGGTGTACACGCCATGGACGTCCATGCGGGGGCCGTAGACGTTGAAGTACCGGAGGGCCACGTAGTCGAGGCCCTTCATGTCGTTGAAGGCGCGCAGCACCCCCTCGTTGAACGCCTTGGCCGCGCCGTACAGGGTCCGGTTGGCGTAGGGGTGCTGGCGCTCGGTGGTGGGGAACTCCTCGGCCTGGCCGTAGACCGACGCCGAAGATGCCGACACCACCCGCCGGACACCCGCCGCCGCGGCGGCCTCCACCACGTTGAACGTGCCGTCGGCCAGGACCTCCAATGCCAACCGCGGGTCCTCGGCGCACTGGGTGATGCGGATGGCCGCCTGATGGAAGACGACGTCCACACCTTCCATGGCCGACGCCACGGTGACGCGATCGCGGATGTCGCCGTCGACAAGACGCAGCACGCCGGCCTCGGCCGGGCCCCGGAGGTGGTCGCGCCGGCCGCGCACCAGGTTGTCCAGGACGACGATCTCGGCCACCTCCTCGGCCAGGAGCTGGTCTGCGATGGTCGACCCGATCAGGCCGGCGCCGCCGGTGATGAGCACACGGGCTCCGGAAAGGTTCACTGCGATGCGCCTCCTGGGAAGTCGTCGACGACCTCGATCTGGTCCCGCACGCCGGCCAGCCAGTCGTCCGCCGCTCGCCAAGCCGCGCTGGCGTCCCGGCGCCGGGCCGGGCCGTGCTCGCCGGCGGCCGGGTAGGACCCGAGGAACTTCATGGCCGGGAGCTGGGCATGGAGATCCCGGAGGCAGTCGGCCACCACCTCGTCGGCGACGTGGCCCTCGAGGTCGATCACGAAGCAGTAGTCGCCCAGGCCCTGCTTGGTCGGCCGCGACTCCAGCTTGGTGAGGTTGATGTTGCGGGCGGAGAACTGGCCGAGGATGGCGTGCAGGCTGCCCGGCCGGTCTGCGTCCTGGAAGCACACGATGCTCGTCTTGTCGTGCCCGGTCAGGGCGGGCACACCCGACCGCGCCACGAGCACGAACCGGGTGACGTTGTCGCCGTGGTCGGCGATGTCGCTGGCCACCACCTCGAGCCCGTAGAGCTTGGCCGCGTGCGGCGTGCCGACGGCGGCCATGCCGGCCGGCCGGGTCTCGCCCACCAGGCGAACCGCCTCCGCCGTCGAGTTCGCGGCCAGGATCTCGGCGTCGGGAAGGTACTCGGTCATCCAACCGCGGCACTGCGCGGTCGCATGCGGGATGGAGATCACCGACCGCACGTCGGCCAACCCGGTGCCGGCCGGAGCGAGCAGATGGAGGCTGACCGGGAGCACCACCTCCCGGCGGATCAGCAGTTCGGTGTCGAAGATGAGCGCGTCGAGGGTCATGTTGACCGTGCCCTCGATGGAGTTCTCCAGCGCCACGAAACCCAGCTCGACCTCACCGGCCTGCGCCGCGGCCAGCACGTCGGGCATCGAGCGCAGCGGCACGAACTCGGCGTCGGCCAGATCGCCCTGGGTGAGAAGCGCCTCCTCGGTGAAGGTCCCGGGCGGGCCGAGAAAGCCGATGCGGGTCATCGACCGCAGGTTAGGCGGGCGGCGGAGCGATACTGGCCGGAGATGGACGAGGCCACGCTCACCCGGCTGCTGGACGACGTGCGGTCCGGAACGGTGTCGACCGAGGACGCCGTCTCCGCGCTCCGGCGGCTCCCGTTCGCCGACTTGGACTTCGCCCTCGTCGACCATCACCGCCTGCTGCGCCAGGGCCTGGCCGAGGCGGTGTACGGGCCGGGCAAGACACCCGAGCAGTGCGCCGCCATCGTGGCCGAGCTGCTGAGCATGCCGGGCCTGGCGCCCGTGCTGCTGACTCGCGCCGACGACGCGCAGGCCGCCGTGGCCCTGGAAGCCAACCCGGGCGGCCTGCGCACGGGCCACACCGTCGCGTGGCGGCCGGCGCCCGAGCGGGCGGGAACCGTCCTCGTCCTCACCGCCGGCACGGCCGACGGCGCCGTCGCCGAAGAGTGCATGGCGACCCTGCGGGCCCAGGGCTTCCGGCCGGACTACCGGCCCGACTGCGGTGTGGCCGGGGTTCACCGCCTCTTGGCGGCGGCCGGGGCCGTCGCCTCGGCGGACGTCATCGTGGTCGTGGCCGGCATGGAGGGTGCGTTGCCCAGCGTGGTGGGGGGGCTGGCCGGATGCCCGGTCATCGCCGTGCCCACCAGCGCCGGCTACGGCGCGTCGTTCGAGGGGATCACCGCCCTGCTCGGCATGCTGGCGTCCTGCGCGGCGGGCGTGGCCGTCGTCGGCATCGACAACGGGTTCGGCGCGGCCTGCGTCGTAGCCCGGTTGCTGCGGCCCCGATGACCTCCCGCACCGCGGCGTGGTTCCACTGCTTCGCCGGCATCGCCGGGGACATGGCCCTGGGCAGCCTGGCCGACGCCGGCGCCGACCTCGACGAGGTGCAGGCGATCCTGCGCCTCCTTCCGCTGCAGGGCTGGTCGATCGAGACCCGGCCGGTGCTGCGCAACGGTGTGGGCGGCACGCGGGTCGAGGTGCGCGCCGAGGGGACGGCGGTGGTGCGGACCCACGCCAACATCAGCGCCATGCTGGGTGAGGCGGGGCTCCCACCCCGAGTGGAAAAGCGGTCTCGCGCCGTCTTCGCCGCCCTGGCCGAGGCCGAGGGCCGCCTGCACCACAAGCACCCGTCGCTCGTCCACTTCCACGAGGTGGGCGGGATCGACGCCATCGTCGACATCGTGGGCACGTGCGCGGCGCTCGAGGTGCTGGAGGTCGAGTGTGTCTTCGCCAGCGCGGTCGCCACCGGGACCGGCATGGTCCGAGCGGCCCACGGCCTCCTGCCCAACCCGGCGCCGGCCGTCGTGGAGCTCCTGCGCGGCGCGCCCGTCTACGGCCGCGACGTGACGGTGGAGCTGACCACACCGACCGGCGCCGCCCTCCTGGCCGGCCTGGTGAGCACCTTCGGGCCACTCCCGTCGATGACGATCGCCGCCACCGGGTTCGGCGCCGGCACCCGGGAGCTCGACGGCCTGCCGAACCTGACCCAGGTCGTGCTGGGCACCCTCGCCGACGAGCCGGGCTCGGCGGGCGCGCAACCGGTCCGGCTGCTCGAGGTGAACGTCGACGACGCCACCGGCGAGGTGCTGGCCCACACCGTGGCCGCGCTGTTGGACGCGGGTGCCCACGACGCGTGGGTGACGCCCATCGTCATGAAGAAGGGTCGCCCGGCGCACACGGTGAGCGCGCTCGCCGACACCGCCATGGCCGCCCAGGTGGCCCGGGTCCTGGTCGGCCAGACCGGCTCCCTGGGGGTCCGGGGGGCGCTCCTTGATCGATGGCCGGCCGCCCGGGCCGACGGTGAGGTCACCGTGGCCGGGTCCTCCGTTCGTGTGAAGCTCAGCCCCGGCCGCGTGAAGGTCGAGCACGACGATGCCGCGGCAGCCGCCCGGCGGTCGGGCCTGCCCCTGCGGGAGGTGCTGTCCCTGGCCGAGGCCGAAGGACGGCGCCTCCTTCCGATGCCCGACCACGACCCGGGCGCCTAGCTCCGGTCTACCCGCGCAGCACGACCGACACCGATCGCTGGTTGTCGTCGCCGGGCGTCTCGCCGGCGACCGGACCGACGACGACGGTGAGGGTGGCCGGCCCGCCGGCCGGCGGCGGCCGCAGCCCGGCGAGGGTGAGCGACCGGCGCTGCCCCGGCGCCAGGTCGACGAAATCGCGAGCCGTGTCGAGCTGGCCGTCCGCTCCCTGCAGGCTGGCGACCACCGGCACCTGCTCCTGCGGCCCGTTGCCGGTGTTGGCCACGACGATCTCGAGACGGATGCTGCGCACCAGCGGGAGCACCGCGACCCCGCCCTGCTGGCCGACCGCGGCCGGATCGGTGTCGACGGTCAGGACGCGGACGTCGTTCACGGGGAGCGCGCTGGCCCCCGAGCGCACGGCGGCCACGAACGAGGAGACCTCCGGCGGGCTCCACAGTCGCGCGTCGCTGATCCACTGTGACGCCGGCAGCACGGGCGCCGCCGTGTCCCCCCGCGGCAACGAGTCGACGAACACGCGGTAGGTGCGGTCGGCGGCGACGAGCTCCTCGCCCCGCCTCACCAGTTCGGCGACCGCGGCGTCGTCGGCGCCTCCGGTTAGAACCTGCCCCAGGGCGTGGCGGATGCCGACCGAAGCCCTGGCCCGCACCGCCATCGTGGCGACGAGGATGGTTCGGGACACCTCCATGTCCGGCGGTGCCTCAGCGGCCTGCACGGCGGCGACCGCCGCCTCGGCCTGCTCGACCACGCGGTCCATGCGCCGGCCGATGCCCTCCCGGCCCAGCCGGGCCGGGTCGGCACGGAGCTGCTCGACCTCGCCGCCTTGCGCCGAGGACGCCTCGATCGGCGCCCGCACGTCGTCCAGGTAGGTCAGGCGCGTCAGGCGGGCGGCCTTGCCGTCGGAACCGCTCGACACCACCGCGTTCACGGCCAGGACCAGGACGCTCAGGAGCACGGCCGCGAGCAGCACCCGGGGCCGGCGTCGATGACGGCGACGGTCGCCTCCGGCCATGGCCGGACGCTAGTGGCGTCGCAGCAGCACGACGACGCCGGCATGGCTACCATCCGCCGCGCCCGGGAGCTTCGGGGAAAGGGGAACGACATGAACCGGATCAGCGAGTTGGCCCGAGAGGTGCCCATCAAGCGGACCGTCGAGCTGGAGGCCCGGTTCCGCCAGCTGGACTACCGGCCGATCGAGCTGGCCGGGGCCATCAAGGACTGCTGGATTCAGTGTGGCATGAACCTCAGCCCAGTTAGGGTACCCGAACGTCTGTTCGACGTCAACGCCCGTTTCCGGCTTCAGCGATCTGGGTGTGTCAGGTCACACATCACCATGAAAGGTCGTGACAGCGACTCGTCGGTCGAGTAACTCTGGAGCGCATGAGGGCCAGCCGATGGATCGCCAGGGCGGTCGACGCCGTGGTCCTCGTCGTGGTCCTGCCGCTCGTCCTGCTCCCGGTCGCCGTGGCCGGCGGTTTCCTGGTGTTCGGCGCCGCCGCCGGTGACTGCGCCGAGCCGTGCGAGGGGCCGGGCCAGCTGGCCATGCTCGTGTGGGCGTCGCTGGTCGTGGTCGCGTGGGCCGCCTATCGCCCCGTGCTCCGGCGCCTCGGCCGCCGCACGGTCGGCCAGTGCCTGGCCCGGTCTTCGGCGCGAAGGCTCCCGTAGCCCCGCCTCATGCCGTGCCGAGGCATCTCGGCCGCCGGCGCCCCGTGGTCGCCCGCGCCCTGGCCCGCACCGAGATCCTGCGCGCCCTGCTGCCCGCGCGCGACGACGCCGTCGCGGCCGTCGCCGACGTGGCGCGCCGCCCGTCAACCGGCCGGCGCCAGGAACGAACGCACGTCGTCGGTGGCCGATCCGGCCGGGAACCGGCGCACGGCATCGGCCACCTCGGTCACCTCGCCGAGGAAGGTCCCGTGGGCACCGAGGGCGGGGTCTTCGACCGTGCCCTCCACGTGGACGATGACGAAGCGGGCCACGGCTCCGTCGGGCTTGCGGCGGAGCACCCGGCCCATCCGCTGGATCATCTGCCGGCGGCTACGGCTCGAGGCCAGGATGACGGCGAGATCGGCGGCGGGCACGTCGACGCCCTCGTCGAGCACCTGCGGGGCGGTCACGACCAGCAGATCGCCGCTCCGAAAGCCAGCCAGCACGGCGTGGCGCGCGGAGCGATCGAGGCCGGAGTGGATGGCGGCGGCGTGGACGCCAAGCCGCCGCAGCACCGAGGCGGCCCGTTCGGCGCCGTCGATCGTCTGGGTGAACACGATGGCCCGCGCTGCCGCCAGGAAGGCGGGGACGAGGCGGCCGAGGGCCGAGGTCTTCGCCGGCGTCTCCGCCAGGAGCCGGCGCCGGTCCTGCATGGCGCCCAGGTAGAGGCGGGCGGCCAGGCCGGCAGGACCGTCGCCGTCGGAGCGGGCGAGGTTGGCGACCGCCCGCAGGAAGATCCCGAAGGGCTCAGGAGGTACGCCGAAGCGCGAGATGAGCACCGCCCGCGCCCGGACCAGCTCCCGCGACAAATCGTCGTAGACGGCCCGCTCGGGCGGCTCGAAGCGCACCGCCATGAGAGCGACGAGGAAGTGGGCGGCCACACCCTCGGCGATCGCCCGCCCGTAGCCCATCCGGAAGCACGTGGGCCCGAAGTAGGGCGCCAGCCAGGCCAGATGGCCCTCGTCGGGACGGGCGAAGGTGGCGCTGAGCCCCAGCCGCCTGGCGAACCCGGTCTCCAGAGCGGCGCGGTTGACGTCGGTCCCGTAGCGGTGGCACTCGTCGCCGATGAGCAGCCCTCCGGGCCGGCGGGGCCGCAGGTCGGCGTCGCGAGCCGAGTTCACCACGGCCACCAGCACGTCGTGGTCGGCGATGCGCTCGTGCTGGCCGCCGCCCAGCAGGCCGACGCTCGTGGTCGCGGGCAGGCACCGGTGCAGCGTCGCCCGCCACTGGTGCAGCAGCTCGGTGGTGGGCACGAGCACGCACACCTGGCCGCCGCGCGCCAGCTCCGCAGCCGCGGCTGTGATCCCGAGCATGGTCTTGCCGGTGCCGGTCACGGCCTCGACCACGCCGCGTCCACCGCCCTTCTGCCAGGCGGCGAACGCCTCGACCTGCCACGGGTAGAGCCGCAGGGGCCCGGCCGCGCCGGCTGCGCCGGCTGCGCCGGCCGGACCGACCGCCGCCGCGGGCCGGGCGACCGCCGTGGCCGTCGGCCACCACCGCTGGGGATCGCCGGCATCCGGGCGGAACCGGCCGGGATGGGTGCGGAGCACGGTCGACACGTCGGCGGCGGTGATCGAGACCCGACCCCGGGCCCGCAGCGCGTCGCGAAGCTCGACAGGCGTCCGCCCCGGCTCGCCGGCCAGGACCGCCGCCACCTCCTCGGCTTCGCTCACCGGGTCGGCTCGCGCTCAGTCCTCCGCGGGTGGGTGCTCGCCTGCCTCGGCGCCCCCGAGCTCGGCGTCCTCGGTGAGATCGACCACGACCTCGGCGGCCGCGATGTCCGGTACGTAGTCGGGATCGAGCCTCCGAAGGTCCCACTCGTTGATCCACGCCCGCACGTACTGGCGCATCCGGTTCGACGGAAGGCGCTCCAGCCCCTCGACGTCGGGCGGGTCCCACCCGAACGCGTCGGCATGGATTGCCTTCAGCTTGGCGTAGGTACGGTCGAGCTCGTCGCGATCGGGAGGCTGGAGCCGCAGCTGGTCCCGGGCGATCACCCGCATGCCCGTCTCCGCCTGGGTCGCCACCAGGTCGTGCTCGGCGGTGCCCTTCATGCGCAGGCGCTTGGGGATCAGCTCCACGTCGTTCTTGCCCACCAGCACCTGGGCCTCGAAGTCGTCGACGGTGGTGAGCACTGCGCACAGCGGCACCGCCGGGTCGTCGCGGTCGCCTCGCACCCAGCGGGCCACCTCGGCGTAGGACTTGGCCCGCTGCAGCAGCGAGTAGCGGCCGATCAGCTCCACCTCGTCGAGAAGCACCACCCAGCCCCGGTAGCCGGCGGCCTGCATCAGCCGGGGAACGAAGCGGAAGCGCTCGACGGCGAGCTGGCGCTCGGTCGTCTTGGCCAAGGGGTAGGTCGATCCTGCACCCGCCTCCTTGAGGCGGCGGCGCAGGTCGGCCACGGGCAGGCGCTCGCCGCCCCAGAACTGCACGATCCGATCGGCGAACTCGGCGTCGCCCCGCGCGTACTCGTAGAGGAACAGGCTGGCGCCGAACCGGCTGTCGACCGGGGCGTCGTCGCGGTGGACCCACCGGTAGAGCCCGGCGTAGTCGGCGGAGTCGGACTGCAGCGCGGCCACGATCTCGTCGATGGCCGAGCCGGGCCGGCCCGGCACCCGGGCGTCCTCGATGGCCGCCCGGAACACCTTGGTCGGGTCGTGCAGGGCGGTCTCCTTGGAGATCACGACCTTGGACACCACGAAGCCGGCGTCGAGCGCCCGGTGGGCGAGGTGCTCCAGGACGTGGCTCTTGCCCGACCCGAAGCCGCCGCCGACGAGCATCCCGCCGGCCGGCTCACCGCCCTGGGCGACGCCGGCGACGGCGTCGAGGAGCTGGGTGAACCGGTCCTCCACCGCCGTCTGCAACGAGCCCAGAGCGGCGACGGCGTCGCGGTTGGGCACGCCCGCCCGCAGCGCCTCCAGGGCCCGGCGGCCCGCCAGCGAGTCGTTCATGCCGCCTGGCCTCCGAACCGGACCAGCGACGAGTACGGGTTGTCGCGGTTGCGGTCGCGCACTTCGTCGTGGATGCGGAGCTTGAGCGCCTGGTAGGCGTCGATGCCCCGGTTGGGATCGCTGAGCAGCTCGGGCCCGGCCACCACCACGACGCAGCCGTGCGACAGCTCGTCGGTGTTGTCGACGAGCTGTCGTAGCAGCTCGTAGGCGTCGAGGAGGGCGGCCCGCGTGTAGTAGACGCCGCTGCGCTCCTCTGGTCGTGGTCGCCGAGCGAACCCGAGCCGGCGGATGTCCAGCTCGAGGACCAGCCCGGCCCGCTCGTTGGTGGACAGCCAGTGCGCCAGCGACAGGAGCATCTGGCGGCCGTTGTGGCGCCCGATCCGCCGGAAGATCATGGCCGAGCGCAGTGCCGAGATCTGGCGGAGCTCGCCCTTGAGCCAGTCGAGCACGGCGGCGTGCTCGGCCTCGGTGACCTGACCGGTGCGGAGCTGGGCCTGGCACAGCCGGAGCATGGCGGTGCGGAACTCGCCGACCATGGCGTAGTCGCGGTGGACGGTTTGCTGCAGCTCGCGGTTGACGTCGCGGCTCAGCTCGCCGGGCTCCACGCCGTGGTGGGCGGCCACGGTCTCCACCGACACGTCGCCGGCGCCGTCGGGCACGGGGTGGGCGGCGGCGGCCAACGACCGCCGGACCGCGGTGGTGGCCAGGCCGTCCCAGTCGACCTGGCGGGCCACGTCGAAGAACACCTGGTCGATCATGTGGACTCTGGTCACGGCGGCGTCGACCCGGGCCGGCAGGTAGCCGGCCGCCTCCGCCCCGGCCCGGACGGCGGCGCTGAGGGCGTCGGCCCTGGCGTCGTCGCGGGCGACGAGGAACTTCACCGCCGCCCCGCCGTCGCGGATGTAGGAGCCGAGGTACTCGCGGCCGAGGAACGATGCGTAGTCGTCGACGTCGATCACGCGGAGCCTCCTTCCAGGCTTATACCGGCGTAGATCTTGGCCTGGCCGGACCGTGTGACGGTCGTGAACAGGCCCGAGCCCCTGGTCAGCGCGCTCGCCGGCAGGTGCAAGGTGCGGCCGTTCTTGGTCCTGGTGAAGCCGGACTGGTCGAGCAGGTAGAGGTCGCGGGCGAACTCCTGCTTGGTGTAGTCCCTCGCCGCGCCCGGGAGCATGGTGAGCACGCCGTAGACCTCGGCCAGCTTCACCGTTGCGCCGGGCCGGGCGCCCTGGCGGGCCCGCACCAGGTCGTAGCCGGCGGCCAGCGCTTCGAGGAACGCGTCGGCCTTGAACTTCGGGGGCTTGGACTGCAGGGCCTTCAGGGTCGCCACCAGCACCGACGGTCGCGTGCGGCGGTCCCGCTTCTTGTCGATCACGACGGTGGAGTCGCCCGCCACCTGGATGATCGCCGGGTAGCACAGGATGCGGTCGTCCGACTCGAACGCCCGCACCCCCTCCTCGGCCGCCAAGGCGAGGACTTCCTTGGCGTAGCCGCCGCCGGCGAAGTGGGCCTGCTCGTCGAACGTCCAGCCATCTCGGACGTCCCGGGTGGTCGCCGCCGCCGCCTCGGCCAGCCGCACCGAGCCGTCCAGCGCCTGGCGCAACTCGCGGAGCTGGCCGGTGACCGCCGCGGCCTTCGCCTTCTTGGCCTCCTTCAGGGCTGCCGTCAGGCTTCGGACGGCGGCATCGGCGTCGCGCTCCAGTTCGGCCAGCGACTGTTCCAGGCTGGTGCCGTCCGTCATGGTCTCCCCCCGGTCATGAGGCGGCTGACTGGGACGCGAGGACCGCGTCGACGGACGCGTCCCCCGTCGCCGCGTCGAAATCGATCACCAGCGCGTCCCCGGCCCGGGCGCCGGCCGCCAGCGCGATCGGCCGCACCGACCCCCGGGACGCCCGATCCGCGGTCCTGGTCAGGGCGACGGGGCCGTAGCGCGTGGTGAACGTGCGGCGGCCGCCGCATGCCAGCCCGAGAGCCTCCGCCACCGACAGGGGAACGGCGGCGCTCGCCCCCCGCAGGACGGCGGCATCGACCTCGATGCGCAACTGGGACCGGCCGCTCGGCGCGGCGCGCCCGGCTCCCGGGAACAGCTCGGCCGGCGCCGGCGGCGGAGCTTCTCGGAACGGCGTCCCGCCCCACTCGGCCAGCTCGAAGTGGCGCCGGTCCACGCGGATGAAGCGGGGGTCGCGGCGGAGGCGGCCCTCGTGGGCGGTGGCGTCGCTCGGCGTCGCGCCGGTGTCGGAGCCGGTGCCGGCGAGACCGGCCAGCTCGGTGGCGGTCATCGCCCGTCCCGTCGCCGAGAGGAGCCGCTCGGACACGTCGGCCGCGGTGCCCGAACGGCTGACCACCAGGCCGTCGAGGAGGACCACTTCATGGGTCGCCAGCCAGTCGCCCGCGTCCCCGCACGGAATTCCGGCGGCCTCGAGATCGGCGGTCACGTGGTCGAGCTGGCGCACGCCGCCGTCGAGGTGGAGCAGCCGCCGGGTCTCGGCCACGAGGGCGGCCGGATCGGTCGCCACCCAGCCGTCGTGCGCCTTGATCGGCGCGTAGGGGCCGGCGAGCCACACCAGCAACGCCGAACGGGCGTCGCCGTGGGGCGGGAGGCCCAGGTCGGCGAGGGCGCCGTCGACGGCCGACAGGCGGCACGCCGGGCCGAGCCGGTCACCGAGGTCGGCCGCCAGCGCCGGGACGACGCCGCCCGCAGCTGCGTCGCGGGCCCGCTGCTCGGCCCGGGCCTGGATCTGTTGCACCCGCTGGTCGCTGATGCCGAGGGCGTGGCCCAGCACCTTGGTAGAGAGC
>Ga0187892_10008523_pt1 | contig 13998 bp, 8 predicted proteins | sample MA1701073metaG_FD_139345 | JGI IMG/M metagenome (GOLD analysis project Ga0187892, IMG submission 139345) | Bio-ooze microbial communities from a basaltic lava cave in the Kipuka Kanohina Cave System on the Island of Hawaii, USA - MA170107-3 metaG ...
AGCAATGCGATAATAATAATGGCTTTTTGCATAATCAATTGTTTTGTGTTCAGAAAAATGCGAACACAGATTTTCACTTTTTCTGGATGTTAAGATAGCGTGTACGAAGGGCAAGCAAACGTCAGGCAGGCAACGCAGCAATGGCAAGCAGTAATAGAAGAAGGTTGAAATCAGATCATGGAGTACAGGAACGTTCGGGAAGGGCTAAAGATATTAAAAAAAAGAATAGTTTGAACTTAAAACGAAATTTTTATCACCAAAAAAAGGATTTAACCAATGATCGCCCTTCTGATTACTTCACAAAAGAGGTCGTTGTTTTAATATATTTGCATGCCTTTATATTATTTTAGTTTAATGCTACGAACAACCGTCAATCAATGAAGTTACAACTGGCGCAATTGGCCCGTGAGTTGGAAGGAGAATTATATGATGACAACACAATGCGTACACTTTACGCCACTGACGCATCTGCTTACCGTGAAATGCCGCTGGCAGTAGTCGTTCCCAAATCGGTTGAAGATATCAGGACGCTGATCCATTTTGCAAAAAAAGAAAAGACATCGCTGATTCCCCGCACTGCCGGCACATCACTGGCAGGACAGGTAGTGGGTAATGGCATCGTAGCAGATGTTTCAAAATATTTTACGAAGATCATTGAGTTAAATAAAGATGAGAAATGGGTGAGAGTGCAGCCTGGTGTGATACGTGATGAACTGAATATGTTTCTCAAACCGCATGGACTTTTTTTTGGGCCCGAAACTTCTACTGCTAACCGTGCTATGATTGGCGGTATGGTAGGCAATAATTCATGTGGTTCCAATTCCGTCGTGTATAGAAGCACAAGAGAACATCTGCTTGAAGTAAAAGCATTGCTTAGTGATGGATCGGATGCTGAGTTTAAAACATTGAACATTGATGAATTTCATCAAAAATGTGAAGGCAATAATTTGGAAGCATCCATTTATAGTTCGGTAAGAAGTTTATTAAGCAATTATGATAACCAGGAAGAGATTAGAAGAGAATTCCCTAAGAAGAGTGTAGAAAGAAGAAATACCGGTTATGCGGTTGATCTGTTATTGGAAACAGCACCATTTACTGCAGGCGAGACAGATTTTAATTTTTGCAAACTGATAGCAGGATCAGAAGGCACACTGGCTTTTATTACAGAGATCAAACTAAATGTTGTTCCGTTACCACCCAAAGAAACCGGGTTGTTATGTGTACACTTTAATACTATAGATGAATCGCTGAGGGCTAATCTCATTGCTTTAAAATATAAGCCCAGCGCCAGTGAGTTGATTGATCATTATATTTTAGAATGCACCAAAGACAATATTGAGCAAAAGAAGAATCGCTTTTTTGTAAAAGGCGATCCGGGTGCTATTCTTGTTATTGAATTTGCAAAAGAAAACAGGGAAGAAGTATTAGCAGCAGCTCAACAGGTAGAAGCTGAAATGAGAGAAGCGGGACTTGGGTATCATTTCCCACTGTTGTTTGGCGATGATACCAAAAAGATATGGACGTTAAGAAAAGCAGGGCTTGGGCTGTTAAGCAATTTACCCGGTGATGACAAAGCAGTGCCAGTGATAGAAGATACTGCCGTTGATGTAAACGACCTTCCTGATTTTATACGAGACTTCAATAAAATATTAGAGAAGCATAATCTTTTCTCCGTTCACTATGCACATGCAGGATCAGGTGAAATTCATTTGCGTCCAATTATCAATCTGAAAACAAAAGAAGGCAACCAGCTTTTCCGAATCATTGCTGAAGAAATAGCAACATTGGTTAAAAAATATAAGGGCTCTTTAAGCGGTGAACATGGAGATGGAAGATTAAGAGGCGAATTTATCAGGCAAATGGTGGGGGAGAAGAACTATCAATTGCTGAAAGAAATAAAACACACCTGGGATCCGGATAATATCTTTAATCCAAATAAGATTGTAGATACGCCATCCATGAATACGATGTTGCGTTATACACCGGGACAGCAAACACCTGAATTCAAAACGATCTTCCGGTTTCACAACCAAAATATTTTGCAGCATGCTGAGCAATGCAATGGGTCGGGTGATTGCCGCAAAACACAATTGTCGGGAGGAACAATGTGTCCTTCATTTATGGCTACAAGAAATGAAAAGGATACAACAAGAGCAAGGGCAAATATATTGAGAGAGTTTTTAACCAGTTCAGACAAGCTCAATCGTTTTGATCATAAAGAGATCTATGAAGTAATGGATCTTTGTCTTAGCTGTAAAGGATGTAAGTCTGAATGTCCCAGCAATGTGGATATGGCTAAATTGAAAGCCGAGTTTTTGCAACATTATTATGATGCCAATGGCGTTCCTTTCCGTTCTAAACTTATCGCCAATTTTGAAAAGTCTGCAAAGTTGGGAGCTGTGATGCCGGGCATTTATAATTTCATGGTCACTAATCCGGCTATCGGCAATATCATCAAGAGGTTTTCAGGTTTTGCTGTGAAGCGATCAATGCCTGCGCTGTATAAGACAACATTGAAGAGTTGGTATAGAAAAAGAAGTCGGAAGTCCGAAGTTGGAAGTCAGAAAGGAAAAACCACCAGGCGTGTTTATTTGTTTTGTGATGAGTTTACGAATTACAATGACACGGAGATTGGCATAAAAGCGATTTCATTATTGGAGAAACTAGGTTATGAAGTAATTATTCCTGATCATATTGAAAGCGGAAGAGCATGGCTTTCCAAAGGGTTGATAAGAAAAGCAAAAAAGATCGCTAATAAAAATATTTCTCTTCTGCATTCATTGATCAACGCAGAAACACCTTTGATTGGTATCGAGCCATCGGCCATTCTTACTTTCAGAGATGAATACATTGATCTTGCCGATGATGAATTTGTTGTTATTGCAAGACATCTTGCCTCTCATACTTTTTTAATTGATGAATTCATTGCATCAGAAATTGAAAAAGGTCATATCAGCGCATCGCAATTCACCAAAGAGCAAAAGAAAATAAAACTGCATGGTCATTGCCAGCAAAAAGCATTGTCATCTGTTGCACCTTCGGTAAAAATGTTATCGCTGCCGGAAAATTATACTGTTGAAGTAATACCGTCCGGTTGTTGTGGTATGGCCGGTTCGTTTGGTTATGAAAAAGAACATTATGATATCTCGATGAAAATAGGAGAGCTGGTTTTATTTCCCGCAGTCAGAAAAACTGCTGAAACCGAATTGATCGCTGCGCCGGGCACCAGTTGCCGTCACCAGGTAAAAGATGGCACGGCACGAAAAGCTTTGCACCCTGTTGAGATATTGTATGATGCTTTGCAAAAAGTCTGACGTCCCCGTTTGACTTTTTGTTTCCAAACTTATAAGCTTCCCGTTAATTTGAAACTCCAATTTCTCAAACGGGGACGTCAGACCCGGGGGTAAAAAAGTCTGACGTCCCCGTCTGACTTTTTGATTACAGTTTTATAAAAGCGCTGTTTAACAATACTGCTTTCCAGAACGGGTCAGACGAGGACGTCAGACCCTCTTCATTCATCCCGCTATTTTACAATTGTTGCTTGATTTTTCTCAATTGAATACAATAGTGATTGTAACTAACAGTCTTCAACTTCAACTTTGCGGCATTATCATAAACATTAAACCGAAAACAATGAAAAAAATTTTATTAATGATGGCTGCAATAGCTGCCTTGAATGTAATGGCCTGCAAAAAAGATAAAGACAACGATGAAATCTCCGGGCCAAAAACAGATGTGCCTGCCGAACTGCAGGGCAATTGGATGTATGGCAATTTTTCAATGACTGAATATTGGAGCCAAAATCCTTCAGGGTATATAGGCAATGCTTTTCAATTTGCTATTGCGTTTAAATTTAACAGCAACGGAACTTATGAACAATATTTTACTTCTTCAAGTGTAACTGCAGGAGTTAGTACTTATCAGCAATCGGTAACAAAAGGTACCGTAGTAATTGATGAAGTAAATAAAACGATCACAGCATATCCTGCCAAAGCACATTATAAAAGAACCAGGAGTGGTCAAACTCTTGAAGAAAGAGATCTTGCAAAAAGCGAACTACGCGGTGCTACTACTTACAACTACACGATTGGAACAGAACCCAATGGTACAAAGGCGATATACCTCATTATACAGGGAGACAATAATCCATTGACGTTTTTGAAAAAATAATAAGAGAGTTTTTGTAAATGAAAGTTGCCAGCCTTTCAAAGGTTGGCAACTTTTTAGTTTTAAGCAATAGTTATCTCCTTATCCAAATATACATCCTGCACAGCATTCAATATTTCAACACCTTCCTTCATTGGTCGCTGAAAGGCTTTGCGGCCGCTGATCAAACCCATACCACCGGCTCGTTTGTTTACCACAGCTGTTATCACGGCTTCCTGCAAATCACTTTCTCCTAAAGAAGCGCCACCTGAGTTGATTAATCCAGCTCTCCCCATATAACAATTAGCTACCTGGTAACGGCAAAGATCAATGGGATGATCAGATGTAAGCTCTGTATAAATGCGTTTATCATTTTTACCGTAAGCCGATTCTTTCGTATTAAGTGCATTGTAACCGCCATTGTTCTCCGGAAGCTTTTGCTTGATAATGTCTGCTTCAATGGTAACGCCAAGATGATTAGCCTGTCCTGTCAAATCAGCCGATACATGATAATCTATTCCGTCTTTTTTAAATGCAGGATTGCGCAAATAGCACCAGAGAATGGTAGCCATACCCAGTTCATGTGCTATCTCAAATGCTTTGCTTACTTCCTGTATCTGTCTTGTTGATTCATCACTGCCAAAATAAATGGTAGCTCCAACAGCAGCAGCGCCAAGATTCCAGCATTGTTTTACTGAAGCAAACATGATCTGGTCAAACTTATTGGGGTAAGTAAGAAACTCATTGTGATTGATCTTCACGATCAGCGGAATTTTATGGGCATACTTTCTTGCCAGCAAACCCAAACCACCATACGTAGTTGCCACTGCATTGCAACCGCCTTCTATAGCCAGCTTCACAATATTTTCAGGATCGAAGTAAATAGGGTTTTTAGCAAATGAGGCTCCACCGCTATGTTCAATTCCCTGGTCAACAGGTAATATGGAAAGGTAACCCGTGTTGGCTAACCGGCCATGATCATACATCAGTTGCAGATTGCGAAGCACATTTGGGTTACGATCACTGTTGATCCAGATGCGATCTACAAAGTCGGGGCCCGGCAAATGCAATTTGTCTTTCGATATAGTTTTTGATTGATGATTGAGCAGGTATTCTGCCTTATCACCAAGAAAGTGATTGATTGTTTTTGCAGGCATAATCGTTTTTTCAATAGGTTAAATAATGTTGCAAAGATATTACAATGAAAAAACTCTGCGACAGCGGTATGACACTGTACTCACTGCTGCTTTAATAATTTCAAAATAATCTGGAAATCTCTGTGGCAGCGACGGGTTTCCATCCTAAAAAATTTTAACTTTAATACGATAGTTTCTTTGAGATGCCGCTTTTACTTCGGGCTTTTCTTTATTTCAACTCATCAAAATTTTCAGCTATGGAAAATAAAGCTTCAGAAAAACAAGCTCTGCGCATTTTATTTCTTGCTTCCAATCCTGCTGAACAATCCAGGTTACTGCTGGCTAAAGAAGTGCAGGAAATCGCAAACAGGCTTGCCTCTAAACCGTATTTTGAAATGAAAACCGACGTTGCCATCCGGCCCGATGACGTGTTGCAGGCCATCATGAGTTATAAGCCGCACATCGTTCATTTTTCGGGTGGCGGAAATAATGCAGGCCAGCTTTGCTTCCAGGATGAAGCGGGTAACTCTAAAAGCATACCTCCGGATGCATTGGCTTCTCTTTTCAACCTGGTAGCCGAATATGTAAAATGTGTTCTTTTGAATACCTGCTATTCAGAAAACCAGGCAAAAGCCATTTCCCAATATGTGCCGGTAGTGATCGGAACAAAAACTGAAATAGCAGATACAGATGCCATTCGATTTTCTACAGGCTTTTATACATCACTGGAAGCCGACCTTTCTCAAAGCAGTCTTGAAAAAGCATTTAACCTTGGCCGTGTTGCCATACAGTTTGATGGTAATCTTCAGGAACATCTTATGCCTGTTATACTTTTCAGCTCACCCGATATCCGGTTTATTGCCGAAGTAGAAACCGCTTTTTCCAATATTTCAAATCCAATGGCAACGATTAATAAAATTTTGATCCGCGGATTATCACTCAAAGGTGACGCCATGGGATTATCGCCTGATGTTGTGGACAGCATTATCAATACCCGGATGAAGAAACTTCAGGATTATAAAGCTGGTCTTGCTGAGTATGAGTCGAACCTAAGAGATGCATTGAGGGATGAATTTCCACCGTCTGAAACTACGCTGTCGGCTTTATCTTATTTACAAAACGGACTTGGCCTTCGCAATGAAGACGTAATTGCAATACAGAATAAATTACTTTCTGATCCTAAAATGGATAGCGCCTACAGTTGGTATGACAGGGGCAGGGGACAAACCGATCTTAACAATTATGAAAAGGCAATCGAGTATTGCAGTAAAGCTATTGAAAGAAATCCTGAATATTCAGGCGCCTGGTTTGAAAGAGGATATGCCTATGACAGGCTTCAGCAGTACGGGTATGCTATAGCCGATTTTTCAAAAGCCATTGAGCACAACAGCTATTGGGAAGTTTCCAGCAATTTGGGCTTAGGTTACTTCTACCGCGGACTTTCTTATTATTCCATGCAGCCGCAAACAATGGAAAACATTACAAACTCCATGGAAGACTGGTCAAGATCCATTGAGTTAAATCCCAATGATCCCAACGCTTATCTCAACAGGGGCCTGGCATATCAATTTCTGCGGGAGTTTGATAAAGCAATAGCCGATTATAAAACATCATTGGAAATGGATACCAGTTCCAATAAGATTAAAGCAAGCACGGTTACCAATATAGTAAGGTGTTATGCTGAGCTTGGTAAGCAGGATGAAATTACAAAATGGACAGCCAAAGGTTTGGAACTGCTTGGAAAAAATCCAGCTGCTTACAATATGCCCGATGTGGTAGCTGAAAACAGTAATTAAGGTTTCATTGTCGTTTACTTAAGCTCTTTTATTGAACATTGAAAATTGTTCATTGAGCATTGAACATTTATTCCTGCTGAAGAAATATTCAATATTCTCCCGATAGTCGGGATCAATGCTCAATGGAAATTTCTCCCTGTAAATAATATGGCTGATAAACAAACATACCGGATATTATTTCTTGTATCTGATCCCTCTGAAGGGGGCAAGGAGCTTTTTGTAAAAGAATTGAAGCAGGTGCGTGACCAGCTAGGATTGAACTCCAATTATGAAATTAAAGAACTGCAATCCGTAAAGCCCGAAATTTTTTTAAAATCCATCCGGGATTTTAAACCGCATATCATTCATTTTTCCGGTCATGGCATTGAAGCCGGAGAAATTTCTTTTGAAGATGAAACGGGCAAATCTCTAACTGTTTTACCTGAACGACTCGGTGATTTTTTCGCCAAGTTTAGCGGGCAAATAAATTGTGTTATCCTCAACACTTGTTACAAAGAAGGCCAGGCATTTGCCATTTCCCGCCATGTACCGGTTGTGATTGGTACAAAAAAAGAAATGGGCGATGATGCAGCCATACGATTTTCAACCGGTTTTTATACATCACTTGAGCCTGATCTTTCACCAAAAAATATTGAAACAGCCTTTGACCAGGGTTGTTTCATCATGCAATGTTATTATGTGAATATCGCAGGTGATCAAATGCCTCAGCTGATCACACCTCAAAAGTCTTTTTTGTCAGAGGTGGATCATGCGTTTTCATCACTTTCTACCAGGGCAGTACTTGAATCTGTTATGGGTTTGTTTTTGATGGGAGTAAAGAGAGGACTGGAACCGGATAAGGTTAACGAGATCATCGTTGGCCAGCTAAAAAAAATGATTGATCACACTAAAAATATCAGTCAGTATGAATCAAAGCTTCGAAATCTTTGTAAAAATATTCCGCTGCAGGATGCGATACTTTCATTGACGCTTCTGCAAAAAGGAATGGAGCTGACTGAAGCCGATCTAACTACAGTGCACAATAAAATCAAATCTGATTTGGATAAAGGGGCAGACGTAGCAGCAGGTCAAACCGTGAACGAAGATCTCAGCAATCTGGAAAATGCACTTGCTCAGTTTACACAAACAATTGAAGTGAAACCACAGCCCACCAGCGTCTTCGAATTAGAAAGTTCACGCAGCCGCACAGCTTCAGCGCCGGTAAGAGAAATGGTTATAGTACATCAGCAAGCCAAACCAGAAGAAGTGGTGCTAAGCACAACTGCAAACAATGGCGGTACAGGCATACATCTCATCGAATCAAATACTCTTCTCAACAGGGGGCTGCAACAAACAGAAAACAACCCGCTAATGCCCGCCAGGTCAAGGGACAGAAATTCGAAAAAAGAAAATGGAGAAAAGACTTTCAGACAGCAGGCGGCATCAGAAATAGCTGAAAAAAGAAAAAGCTTGTTGAAAGAAATACAGCAACTGAAAAGCGAAGGAAATCTTGATCAGGCATTTCAAAGACTTGAGAAGTTTATGGCGATGGTGGACGATGAAAAAGATCGTAAAGATATGGGCGACCTTATTGGTGAATACAATGATTTTTTATCAAGCCGAAGCCAGTTGACAAATGAGCAGGCGAATGGAAAAGCAAAATATTTTCAATTGCAACTTGAAAAAGTGACCAGCGTTTACGAAAGCAAACCCAAAATATTTTTTTCTTACGCATGGGGACAGGATCGGGAAGCAATTGTAGATGAGCTGTACAAGAGTTTGAAATCTGAAGGAGATTATAAACTGGTGAGAGATAAGATAGACCTGGGATACAAAGGATTGATTTCTGAATTTATGAAAGAGATCGGCCGGGGCAGTTTTGTAGTAGTGGCGCTGAGTGATAAATATCTTCGTTCAGAGTATTGCATGTTTGAGCTGTATGAGCTGTATCGGCGGTCAAGTCTTGAGAGCGAAGAATTGCTGAAAAAGATTTATCCTATCCGGGTTGAAAACCTAGACCTTAATAGTCCGAAAATTTTAGATGATTATCTTACTTATTGGACAAACAAGGAAGCAGAATGGAGAGACCTGGTAAAAAAGCATGCGGCTTTCCAGGATAAATATGACAAGGTACAGGCCATAAGCATTGCATTGAAAGATTTACTTCCGTTCCTCAATGATATAAACGCATTAACCAAAGAGCTGCTTTCACAAAATGATTTTGCTGATATAAAAAATGCTATCAGGCAAAAGTTAAAAGATGATGAAGATGACGTTGAAACCGGAAATTAAGCTGAAAGACATAAAGAACAGCAATGTAAAAGGCGCCGCAGATCCGGCGCCTTTTAGAAAAAATAAGTTTCTCCTGATTTATTTAATAGTGATTCTCGCAAACTTCAATTCTGTTTTGGCCAAAGCATGCATGCGCCACGACGGAACGATCAATTCATTTTTTACTGCATACCCATGCCTTGGCATTAAAATAGCTTCTCCATTATTATTTGCAATGAACTTTCTTGTCATCTTTCCTGTGGCAAGATCAATGGCGATGCCATATACATTGCTCTTTCTTTTAAAATTATAAACTCTTTTTACTTTATCTCCATACTCTGCATTTACATTGTTACTGCTGTGATCATTCAGTATGATAAAAAGAATATTGTTATTAAGAAGATTTGCAAAAGATGAATAATAAGGCATGCCGCCCCCATTGGCAAAGAAACTGCCGTAATCATGAATAGACGACCAGCCAAAGCCACGGCTTTCTGTTCTTACCTGTTCCAATTGAGATTTTGGTATTGCATTCATCCATTTGATATTTCCGTCCTTATCGGCATTTATGACAAGTATATCCTGGTTGGTAAACTGATGAACACTGTAGGTGGTGTAATTCCAGGATTTCGTAATACTATTATACGAACTCTGCGTATAAGTGTAATGACTGTATTTGGATATCTCACTGGTGATCACAATAGAGTTATCAGCCGGATTGATGTCAACAGATTTTATAATGAAACTATTTGGAAATTCATCTTCTTCATCATCGTCTTTGGCTTTGGCCGCCTGTTTTCTGTCGGCTTTTGTTTCATCATCTTCGTCGGCTGCGTCTTCAAAACTGTTGCCCAGCATGCCTGCATTTATTTCTTTATAAGAGCTAAGGTTAAGCGTTCCGTTTAAAGGATCAATTTTATTGATAAAAAAACCATTGAGATCATCTTTTTTTGCGGCATTGCTATAAAATCCGGCCAGCAACATGCCACCATCGGCCTGTTCCAGCAGTTTTCCTCCAATGACAAACTTATCGCCAGACTGCATCGGTATGTCTTTTTCTTTTCTCCCTTTGTTGTCATACACCATCATTACATATTGCTTGAATACAAGGCGCTTCTTTTTCTTTTTGCCTACCTGTGCTTCTTCAAACTGTTTTCCAAGCAAAATGATCTTGTTGCCGGCGGAGTATTGCACATCCTGCAGGCTGAATTCATTATGATTAAAGCTTAGATTGATAACCGTGTTTTCCTTTGGCCGCAGCGATTGATCGAGCAAGCTAACGCCAAGTGAAATGCGGTCTTTGCCTGAAACGTTGGCGACCATCACAAAGTTTTTCCCATTATGTATGGGTTTCATCTTCATTTCATAGTCGTCACGTTTTGATTCAAGTGAATAGCTGCCAAGTTCAGCAAAATCGCCTTGCAGCTCTCCGCTGTTCTTATCTATTTTGGCTCCGAATATTTTAAACAGCTTTTCTTTTTTAATATAATCAGTAGCAAAAAGATAAAGATCATTTTCCAATGGCTGGAAACTATGAAAGTCCAGGCCTTTTAATTCTTTCTTATAGTCCTTTTCAAAAACCTCGCTGTAGTTTTTATCAAACTTGATCAGCTTTTGCGCAGTTCCATACGAAGCGCCAATAACAAAATAGCTTTTCATCTTCACCCTTGACTCGGTAAAATACAAGCCGCTATTATCGGCTGAAATAATGTCAAGATCGGTAGTTCCTTTTTTTAGTTTGATTTCGTCGCCCCACTTTATGTTGTAGTTCTGGCAAAAGCCCGCAACGCTCATGGCCAAAGGCAGGAGCAGCAAAATAATTTTTTTCATTCTCATCTGAAATTAAAGCATTAGTTGCTGCAATGATATTTCAAAGAATTGAGAACTCCAATGCACAATACCCTGCTTTTTACAGTATTTCGTTAAAAATCATTAACGAAATGCTGTGAGGCTTATAAGGGACATCAACATGCAGGATGAAAATAATGTAGTGCGACGATAAGGTATGAATCAGTTCTTACTAAAAGTTTTCAAAGAAAAATTAGTAGCGGGAGTATCAAAAAATGCGGCCAGTGCACGGCGCCAGGTATCGTTCACCCTGCTTAAGCCAATGATCTCTTGCAGGTATAAGGAGCGTTTCCGGTAATCAATATTGTCCATAATAAACCGGAGAACCAATTTCTTTGCGTCGTTTGTAGAAGTAATACGGGTCATGAGTTAGTTTTCATAACTCGTGAAAAAATAATGCCAGCAATTGATAAAAATTTTGAAAGATATTAACAGCGGTGGATTTAAAACCTTTGCCCGCTACGACTTCATTGATCATCATTTTTTGTCAATGATAAAAGAAAGATGTTCTATTCAATACAAATAATACTTTCAGTCAATTCTTTTTTGAAAGGCTATCAGGCAAGAGAGTTTTTTGAAAAGAAATAACGGCCGACTGATGAAGATTTGCGACATGCCGGCGGTGATAGTAAATGTCATAAGTAAAAGCCCCGATGATGTATCCTACCGTGTACCCACATCTTTTAATTACATAAAATTGGAACACGGATGACACGGATTAAACGGATTAAACGGATTTTCACAGATCAGGTATTTATGAGGTCATAAAAACCGCAAACTCTTTATTAACAGAATCAGAAAACGTCAAGAAGCTATTACGTTTTTCCTGTATTTGCAGAAAAGATATCCGTGTTTATCTCTCCAATCCGTGTCATCCGTGTTCAAAAATATTTGTGTGTACGCGGTAGGATGATGTACCGGGGCTAATATTCATTGCTGTTTGCCTTTGTTCTTAGTTCAGGTTCTTAATCCGGATGTTGCCAAACTGCACACGGGAACCCGGGTGATGATTTTGCAAACCAATAAATCCTTCGGCAGGGCGCAATGGATCATTATTTACTTCACTCACTTTTATGCCATTCAGCATCACCCTTACATTTTGATCCTTTACCTCAATTTCATAAGTGTTCCATTCGCTTACCGGCTTTGAAGCTTCGGCAATGGCCGGCGACACATCATATACAGCGCCGGTTTTCTTCAGCGGGTTGTTTTCCGTATTAGAAGCAGAATCAAATCCTCTTTCATCAATTTGTATCTCCCAGCCTGCATTGGCTTTTTGCAGCCATTGCGGATCCTGCAGATCCAGTTCCGGCACACGAACATAGATCCCTGAGTTGTCGGTTTTATCCATCACTCTCCAGTCGAGCTTAAGATTAAAGTCTTTGAATTTTTCTTTTTTGTACAACAATAGCCCGATGCCACCATCGGATTCTATTATATTTCCAAACTTCAAAAACTTACCTGCACCAATCATCTGCCATGCATTGTCAAGCAAGCCTTCTAACAAAGGAGTGTAGCCCGGTTCTGTTACGGGTTTTAATTCTTTCACTATTGCGCTTGACGTTTTCCTGGCCAATGCCAGCGCAGTAAGAGATGGATTGGCGGAACCGATTGCGGGGAAAATAGCCGGGCCCGCAACATAAGCGTTTTTGATATGATGAAATTTCCCGTTAAGATTAGTAACGGATGCATTCGCATCAGTGCCCATCCAAAGGGTGCCGGCTTCGTGATGAGTGGTGCCAAGGCCGTCTCTTACTTTATTAGCAGGATTGTTTCTGTCATTGTTCATGCTCGGCGGTGGCGGATCATTGTGCCATGCAGCGCCGGGGTCGTTGAGGCTTCCGTTTTTATTGTAGAAGTATTGAATTTTTGAAGCATCATTGCCGGCAAGGTTTTGCGCCAGTTCTATTGCCGCATCATCCATAGTTTTCCATAGTTCTGCATCGGCTTGCGATCTTACCAGGTTTACCCATGCCCTTGCAAATCCAAATTGATCTTTTTCAAACGGGCTAAGGTTCATCCAGCTTACACTATTATCACCTATTGTTGCGTTTTTATCTCCAAGCATTTCACCAATACCTCTAAGTGTTATTACTATCCATTCGCTGGTTTGGGAAGAAAGCATTGCATCCAGCAATTCAATGTCGGGAATCATTCTGAACATGACAGCTTCAGGGTTCGATCCGGCTATTGCCGCCGCCGTTACCTGTAAATGATATCTTCCTGCCGGTGTTGATCCTCTTACCAGCAATGCGGCGGCTTCAAGCTGCAGCGGAAGCGACGGAGAAAAAACAGAACGATGAATTCTTACAACAGTATTGCTTCTTAAATGCGCTACAAGATTTTTTCCCATCTGCGGCGTGGGGAACGATTCCAGTGCAAGCCTTGTTGATTCAATGGTGCCGTTGGCCAAAATAACAGAACAATTGGCTGTCACGTTTAAAAACCTTGTCTGGCCATTTACCCGCAGCTCAATCGCTGTTACCTGGTCGCCGCTGGTATGCAGTTTTACAACATGTGCTCTTGGCACATAAAATAATCTTCTCTCGTTATCAGGGCTGGCAGCAGCTTCGCGAATAGCGTCAATCAAAATAGGAGCGCTGCTATACTTATCAAAGCTAAACAAACCAGAGGCAGGCGGCTTGCCCTGTACGGCCAGCGGCGCTTCTTCAATAGCGTCTACACTTTCAACACCCTGCTGCACGGCGTCTTCAAACTTTTTTTTCAGTTCATGGTATAGCGGGCCGCTAATATAATCCGTGGTTTCGCTGGTACCAATCTCTTCTTCTACCGACGGATACACTCCGTTAGGCCCTTTTAGG
>Ga0187892_10008524_pt1 | contig 13998 bp, 2 predicted proteins | sample MA1701073metaG_FD_139345 | JGI IMG/M metagenome (GOLD analysis project Ga0187892, IMG submission 139345) | Bio-ooze microbial communities from a basaltic lava cave in the Kipuka Kanohina Cave System on the Island of Hawaii, USA - MA170107-3 metaG ...
CGCGCTGGACCCCTCATCGTCGCAGGAAATGTTCGCTCTACCTCTGTCGGCCCTCGCGCAAAGGTGAAAAATCAAGGGATTCCACCCCCCCCCCCCCCCCCCCCCCGGGTTGACTACAGATGTACGACCGGCGGCAAAAATATTGGCCGTCGCCAGCACGGTCACTGCTTGAAAAGTCGGTGGTGCGTGAACGAGGTCGTTGAAGACCGTTCCATTAATGCCACCGGGTTCGGCTATGGCGATCGAAAAAGTCTGCTCGTCAATTCCGCCGCGGTTGTCGTCGACGCGGACTGTTACTTGTGTGGGTAGCACCTGACCGAAGGAAAGGTCATCGATCGTGTGGCCGTCGCTTCCGTTGTCATAGAACTCGATACGGGCAACACGTCCGACGGAAAACTGCAACATCTCGCCAAGTCCTGTTAGGCCCTTCTCTTCTAAGATCTGGTTGTTCGCTCCGAAGGTGCGCACAACTACGCGCGGACTGGGCGTCGAATTTGTATCCGAGACAAATACTTTGAGCGTTGTGGCATCGACGGTTCCTGGTTCGCCGGTAAGCGGATCAACAAACCGCGCGATCAGCGAGGTGGGCGGCGCGGGATCCGTGTGCGACGGAAATGTATTGATCGAATAGATGTTTCCGCCCGACGGACCCGCGAGGCCGCCTACGGCCGCCACGTCGGCAACTCGATCGACTCCGTTTGCACCAATCGCAAATACCACGCCCTGTGACGCGAGTTGGTCGCGCAGCACAGTGTTCGGAGCGAAGTCGTTAAACGTAATCGTCTGTTGAGCCGCTTGACTGGGAATCTGCCACGTCAGCCTACCGGTCAGCGAGTCAATCGCCATCCCCGGCGGGCCGCTGACGAGCGAGTATTTCAGTTCGTCGTTGTCGAAGTCGAGCGCTTCAACATCGTAATAGTAGACTGCTGCTGCCTCGTCCAGCGATTCCACTGACACGTTGTCGATGACGGGCCCGAAGCCATCCGAACTTGTGACTTGGAATGTCAAGGTCGAAAGACTCGCTGTTGCTACGAAATCGAATGAGTACGATTGAAACGTAAAAGGCATCGTAGTCGGGCCACCACCGGTAAACGCCTGGCCAACCAGCGAACCGACCGACACGCTAGCTGTGTTTAGGCGGGCACTTCCGGTAAAGGCATCGAATGTAAGTCGATAGCTTTCGCCGGTCCTCGTTAAAAAGGTCGTCGACAACGCCGACAGTGCACCCGGTGTAGCGCCCTGTAGGTCGACCGCGCGAGCCCCGTTAGTTACAGAGCTTGGTATGCCCGCGATAATGGCGTCCCCCCAGTGAACTCCCTGTGGACCTGTAACAGTCCAACCAAGAATCTTCGCCTGACCCGGTGTGACTAGCATGATTTCGGGCCGTGGGTCTGTGTCAGTATTGTTGAAGTTCCCTAGTTCAAAGCTACCGTTGCTGACCAGATTTCCAGCGGTTGCTGTCGCGGTAGTCACCGGCTGACTGACGATGATCGGCGCGTGATTGCCGGGGTCGGGCGTGACGCAGATCGTGTATTCCTGCGTCGCCACGCCGCCGCGGCCGTCAGAAACCTGAATGACCACCTCGTGCCCACCAAGTTGGTTAGGAGTGGGCTTCCAACGAATCACGCCGGACTCCTCGTCAAGCCACATCCCCGGAGGTGCGGTGACGAGGGAATATTCGATCACGTCTTGGTCGGCATCGACCGCATCGGCGTCGTACACGTAAGCGTCTTCGATAGCAAGTTGGGCGTCATAAACTGCGAATAGCCCATCCTGGCCCAGCTTTGAAACGATGATTCCCCGATTGCCATCAGGATTGAGGTCGAGGATTGGCTGGCCCGTCTCCACGTAGAGCGTAGCGACTCCGGCGAACACTGGATGCGGTGCGGAGCCGATTGGAATTGTTCCGCTGTTGCGGTATTGCTCTTCGAATGCAAGGCCGAAGGCATTCAGGAATGGCTTCCAGGCGTTGGCCTCGTTGGGCGCCGGCCCGACGGAGCCAGTAGTGCCACTTCCCCCTAGTAAGTACACGTTGCCACCGTTCTCCACATATTGAATGAGCACACCATTGTCCGCTGCGCGCCCACCGACAAACACGCCGTCAAAAGTCAGCAGATTTTCCAGCGTAAAAGGCTCGGTCGTGGATACGACCCATTCGTTTCCGGCGGCCTGCATTGTCTGGGCAAGCATGTTCCCCGTCAGGCCAAAATTGTCAGAATAAACCAGAAATCGACCAGTCGAACCGCTCGCAAAATAGCTCGCGATGTTTTGCGCGAAGACTGCCGCATCGGCTGTAGCTGCAAAACCCGTATTGCTTAAGGTCCACTCGTCACTGGCGACGACGATATGTCCGCCGTCGTCAGTCGCAGTGAATGCCTCGGTCACCGGCAACGTCGTGAAGACCGGCGGGCGGTTGGGTGGGGCGGTGATGGCGGAGAGCGTGAAGCTCTGGCGCGCGACGCCTCCGCGAGGGACGCCGGCGCGGTGGTCGGTGACTTCGATTACGATGTCGTAGTTCCCGAGGTCGCTTGACTCCGGCGTCCAGGTGATGCGGCCAGTGGGGCTGATACTCATTCCGACCGGACTGTTGACGAGTGCGAAGCTCAAGTCGTCACCGTCGATGTCCTCGGCGGTGACCTGGTACTCGTACTCTTTGTCGACGATCGCCTCGATCTTGGGAAGCGACGTGATTGTTGGGGCGGCGTTCAGCTTGCCGTAGAAGACGAGGTCGTAGGTAAACTGCACGCGATCGGGGTTGCTGAAGGCGATCGTGGGCGATCCGCTCGTCTCGCCCACCGCGAGCTTTCCTCCCTCGATCTGGCTCGTGTAGTCGTAGTAGGGAATCCCGTCCGGGGTTACGCCGTCGGCGCCGAACACGCGGACCGAGGGGTCGCTGATATTGGCGACCCCGACCAAAAGCGGCACCTCGGCCTCGAACGTCCCGTCGTTCTTAGTCGCCAGATCGACATACAGCCGCTTATCGCGCTCGTTGAACGAGGTGCGGCCATAGACGCCGCTGAAACTGCTCGTGATATCCGCAAACCGGCTGAAATCCACCTCCCCAGACCGGGGCGTCGTTCCGATGATCGTCACCGCGGTCGTCGCAGACTGCCCGAACTCGTCGAACGCCGTGAACTCGTAAACATTCTCGCCCGGCAACACGTCGACTCGCGAGAAGAACCGCCCCGAGGCGTCAAGAATATCGACCGGCTTGCCATTGACCGCGACGTGGGTGATGCGACTAGCCGCCAATACATTGTCGGCAAACTCAATCGCAAAATTGTCAAACGCGTGGCCAATATTCTTCGGTTTCGTGCCACTAAAACTGATTCGGATGGAATGAATTGGATCATCTACCGCAGTCAAATTCCATGCGGTTGCTAATCCATCGCCAGTGTCAGGATCGGATGTAGAAATCGAATACGTCGCTACGACGGTACCTGTTGCGTTGCGACCCTCGATATGCCACGCCTCCTCCGCGTCCACGTCCAAGATTACACCGGAGGCCACCTTAACTGGGCGTTCAAACGTCATCAGCAGAGGAACTGCAAGGCGATTGACCCCAGATAACGTGGTCAAAAAAAAGGAACCAACATTCTGTCCGATTGCCGGTACGTCGGAACTTGTGTGGTTCGGAGGACCGCCAAAGGCCGTAGGTGGATCACCAACTTGAGCAAGATGTGGCACGCCACCGCCATCCAGCAGAAACGTGACGCCGTGCGACTGCGAGAATTGATTGCCGATCAGGTGCCCGTCTGATGGCGCGCCGCCGGGTATAGTCTCAAAGTCGATGATGGATCGGGGCACATCCAGCGAACCGCCGATCGCTCGCCCCGTCAGAACAACGCTCGTGCCGGCTGGCAGCGAATCCGCGGTAGGGTCAAGCTCAATGAACGGCGGCGGAAAGGTTGAAATCGAAAGGTCGGCGACGCTCGGCGTGGCATCGGGATCGGTCGATTCGAGGACGATCTGCACTTCAAGGTATCGGCCCCGTGTGTTGCGGAGAATGTCGCCGGCGCTAACGACTGTCCAATTGAGGCTAGCCAACGCCCCGCGATTATCCGACGCACGGACGCGCACGGATGCTGTCGAGCCGACTGGCGTGATGGCCGTGATCGATGCCGCAGCCCACGGCGTCCCGGCCTGTCCACTATCAATGATTTCCGTCCAAGTGCCCTTTCGCTCGGTGACCGTGTTTCGGACATAGCCGGTCATGTCGCTGTAGTTGTAGGGCTGACGTCCGGTCGGCTTCGGCCAACCCATGACCACTGTCATCGTTTCCGGATCGATCTTGTAGACCGATCCTTCCAACGATGCGTCATTGCTGTTGTAGGACGTGGTCCAAACGAAACCGTCGGCATCGACCACAGCCGCTGAAGCGGTCGCTGCCACATCGACGAACGCAGGCGTGCCGTTAAGCGTGTAATCCGGATTGAACTTGAAGCGAACAATTCGATTGGGACTACCGTTCGTGGCGACGAATACAGTTCCGTCCGCATCAACACCAACGCCGCGCCCTCCACCTGGCAGTGAAAAAGGTCCCAAGAGCCTATTGCTGGCGGGATCGTAACCGATGAGACGTCCGGTGACTACCGATCCGACTGTGGTATAGGTGGCGGTCCAGATCACTCCGTTCTCGCCGACCGAGATGCCATAGTTGTTGCCTACACCATGAGCTACCGCAGTTAGTGCAGTGCGCGTATTGGTGTCGATGCGATCGAACGAAAGCCCGCGATTCGCGCTCCATAGGATTCCTTCCCTGTCGATAACTGCGCCATAGGGCGTACCAGCCACGGGCACGACCCTGATGAAGGCACCGGTCCGTCCGTCGTAAACTTCGTACTGTCGGAAGTTAAAGAGGCCGACCCATACGTTGTCGTCGGCGTCGATCGCGACCGCACGGGCAATACCAGCGCCACTGCGAATTGTTCCATCGGAATTGCGACCGACGGGAATGGTCAGTGCGATCTTTTCATCGCTGGGCAGGGTACTCAGGCTTCCCGACCATGCCAAGATTTCTGAGCCCGTGATACGCTCGTCACCAGTTGAATCGATTGCCGTGTCGGCGACTCCGTTTGCATTCCGATCGTCAAATTCCTGGTTCAGGATCTTTACGATGGAGGCTTGCTGGTGGCTTGCTGATACGTGCGCACGGTTGGCGACCCACACGTTGCCTTCGCCATCAACGGCCGTCCGCGAGGGTGAAAGGTTGCCACCGATGGTGCCGGGTCCGGTCCGGTATCGACCAACCTCTTCTCCCGTTCGTGTGTCATACTTCGAGACGGTTCCCTCTCCGGAGTTGGACACCCAAATGAACGGAAAGAATTCGGTCTCGGACGGTGGGTTCAGACTCACCGCATCCGGTAGGTCGGTGGCATTCGCATTGAAGAGCGTACCAGCGGCAAAGTCGTCGCTTGTCGTGAAAACAATCTGACCCGTCGGTGGAAGGACGATATCCCCGGCTGGGGTTTGCGGCGGCGGGTCGGCGATTCCTTCTGGCGAGCTGTTCGCCGCGTCGAGAGCGAATGCCGTTGCCGCAGCCAGCCCGCCAATCGATCGGTCGATTGCATCGGCGTACTCGTAGACGGTCTTGTCCGCGCGGTCGACGACCCAGAGCGATGAGCCACCGGAGGGGGAGTTCGTGATGCCGGAGGAGTCGGAGTTCTCGGGATCAAGCAGCCAGTCGCCGATCGCGCTGCCCGCGGTGTCGTAGACGAAGACGCGGTCGGCCGAGTCGTCGCTTACCCAGAGGCGCGTGCCGTCGGTGGCGAGGCCCGTGGCGGAGGCGTTTGCGGCAGCGAGAGCAAATGATGATGCGGCATATGCGACGCCGGCGATTCGCCCCGCGGCACCTGCGTATCGGCGGATGCTGTTCGCGCCGGCGTCGACGATCCAGAGGTCTGTGCCATCGGTGGCGATCCCCTCGGCGCGGTCGATATCAACCGCCTGCCATGTGCCTCGGAGGTTGCCGGCCGAGTCGTGCACGATCACGGCGCCGTCGGCTGTGACGAGCCAGAGCGAAGAGCCGTCCGCGACACTATCCGCGCCGCGCACTTCGGAGGTTGAGGCCGCTGTCGCGAATGAGCCGATCGCCGAGCCGACGGCGTCGTAACGGAACACCGAATCGGCTGCGGCGTCGGCAACGAAGAACTTGGTCGAGCTATCAACGGGAACCACGTCGACGACGTACGCCTCCCGGATCCGCACCGTGGACTCGGTATCCACGATGCCACCTGCCGGATCATGATCGTTATTAACGAGCCGGAAGATGAGTTTCGCTTCGGTGCCCGCCGGGACGCCGGCCAGGCTCATGGTCACCTCACCCTCAACCACTTTGACGCCATCCGCCGCTGCGAGCGCGACATCCTCCGAGACGTTGAAGAATACGTCGACGGCCGAGGAAATCGTGGACACGATCGCGTTGCCGGCCATATCAACCAGCGCCACCTCGAAGGCGTCGTTCACGAAGCTCGGGTTAGTCGGGTCAAAGTTGAGGTCGGCGTAGCTGAAGCGGACCGCCGTCATCGACTCGGTGACCGTAAAGCTGCGTTCGACGGTGACTTGAAACGAGTCCCCTTCGTGGAGGATCGCTTCGCAGTCGACGAACGCGACCGTGCCCTTGCCGTCGGCGGTACTGTCCGTCTCGGTCGTGGTCCATGTTCCGTCGTCAGGATCAAAGTCGCAGCTTCGCACGATATGCGCAAAGTAAAACGCCTCGTTGCCGGCCACGTCGGCGGCCACGGCCGTGAAGGGATTCTTGCCGTCGAAAAGACTCGCGCCGACAAGCTGGAATTGCCCGGCGGGATCGGTGGTCAGTTCGGTACCCGTTTCCAGGAAGCGGACGCTGGCGTCGACATCCGTCTGGCCGATGAGGTCGACGATTTCGTTCTTGGTCCGCTGATCGCCGAGCGTGCCGGTATCCGAGGCCTCGGCAAGATCGAAAGCCGGCGTCACGATCATGGTGTCGAGCGTAAAGGGTAGGTCGAACGGTGCCGAGGCGTTGCCGTCCGCGTCGGTCGCCAGGAGGTGCAAGGTGTGTGGGCCATCAGGGAGGCGTGCACCGAAGATCTCATTGATGCGGTCGCGATCGAATGTGAAGCTGCCATCCGGCTGCAAATCCGCAAGCACGTCGAAGTATAGTCCGCCGTCGATGGCAGCCTGGAAGTAGGCAATCGCGCTCTCGTCGTCGATCAATCCGGCAACCGTCGGGTCGAAAGTGACGCGATCGGCGTTCGTTGTTCCGCCCGGCGCCGTGTCGTTTGCCAGCGCGGCCGTGATTACCGGCGGATCGTGGTCGCCGCAGATGCTGGGATCGACCAAAAACATCTCGAACGATTTCCGCTCGAAGCGGCGCGAGAAGCTGTTCATCGTCCCGTCGATGTACGTGTCTCGGCCATCGGAACCGTTTAGCTTGGCTTCCTTGGTGACCTTTGAGCCGCCAATGCCGAGCGTGTCGGTCTCGCGGCCCAGCTCGAGCTCCAGTTCTTCTAGCGTGGCGTGGCAAATGATGACGTGATCCGTGCCATCGCCCGTTTCAACCTCCAGCTCCTTGGCGGAAAGCATCTCGACGTGGACCGTATCGTTGCCGCGGTCGGTCTCCACCTCGAACTCTTTACTTGTGATATTCTCAAGCCTCACCGCATCATTGCCCTTGCCGGTCTCGATCTCGACCTCCTTCAAGTTCGAGTCGGCAATCGTCAGCGTGTCGTCGCCGTCGTCGGTTTCGATCTCGACCTCGTCGGCAATCGTGCCAACGATGGTTACATTGTCTTTGTCGTCGCCGGTTCGAATTCGGAGCTTTCCGCCGGCGTCGTGTTCCTGATCGTCGTCATCATCATCATCGTCGTCGTGGTCCTGGTCGCGGTCATCATCATCGTGGTCGTCATCGTCATCGCCACCGCGGTTGCCGTCGCGATCCTGCGAGCGGCTGCTGGTGCTCTGCGCATTCGTTTGCACGGTCACATCCTGGAGGTCAACCGTGTCGTCGCCGTCGCCGGTTTCGATATCGACGTCGCGTGCCGAAACAACGGCTACACGCACCAGGTCGTTGTCGTCGCCGGTTTTGATTCGTAGTGTGCCGTCGGAATCACGATCGTCATCGTGGTCATCGTCATCGTCGTCGCGGCTGCCGTTGCGATCCTGCGAGCGGCCGCTCGTGTTTTGCGCAACCTTCTGTAACGTCACATGCCGGAGGTCAACTGCGTCGTTACCGTCCTGCGTATCGAGCACGATATTCCGCGCGGACACATGCTGGATTTGGACCGTATCGTGGCCGTCGCCGGCGTCGATTCGAATACCACCCGAGAGTTGAACCCCCGCCGTCGATGACGCCGCAAGGCCGGCTGGCGCCGTGCCGATATTGACCTCGTCATTGCCCCCCTGAGTCGTGATCTCGATTCCACGGCGAACGCCGCTGAGAGTCACCTCGGTTTGGCGATTGATGGTGGTTGTCCCCTGCCCCTTTACTAGAAACTGACCGGGCCCGGTCTGTTCGACCGAGAACTGGTTGGCGTGCCGATTGCCGGTGATCCGCAGGTCACCCGACGAGGTAACGGCGGCGGTGACGTCGTTGGTGCTTGTCGAAGTGGACGTTCCGCCTGGCGGCCGGGCGGTCATCGAACTTGTCTGACCAGACGCCGAAGGCGAGACCTGGTTGGCGGAATTGGCTGTGGGCGTTGCGCCACCTCGGGCTGTGGCTCCATCCGCATTCATGCCGAACGGGACAGAGTTGCTTGTGGCTGTTGGATCTGCCGCATGTTTTTGGATCGACGATGCTGGTCGTTCGCTAGGCGCGCCATCGAATCCACTCGGTGGCGCAGGCCGATGGTTGCTGGCCACGGATGAAGCTAGTGATCCGACCGATGTTGCGCCGTCGCGAGATTGCGAAGCGATGCTGTTACGTGATTTTGAGGCGTACGCCGATTCATCTGGCGTTAAGCTGCTTCTCGAAAGATCGATATCGAGACTCGCGGTAAGCAACCTGCCGAGGTCATCGCCCAAGCCCGAGGCGTCTGCGACAGAGTGGATATTGACCGGCGACGGTGTGGGAGGTGCCAATGTGGCACCGCCCTTGGCCGCGGTTGAATGCGACCTCGTGCCTGCCGAGCCGACAGGCGGAAGGATCGATAAGGTCGACTCGACAACGCCTCCACTGGCGCGACGAGACTGCCGCTCGCTTCGCTGGGTTGTGGCAGATTCGAATTGTCCGAGCAGCGGAAGCGGGCTGGCGATCAAGCCAGGCAGACCGAGAAGCAACGCGCCCGGCGCGGAGCGATCTTCAAGCTTCTCAGGAGCGCGAATGGCGTGCTTAAGCGTTCGGCGACGTGCGTGCTCGGTGGACCTCGAAGATGTGCGGTGAGAGCGCGACCGGCGCGGCTCGTGATCTGGGCGACGCGGCGTAAGCATGGCTGGTGTCCGAGATGTGATGTCGAGTGGTCATGATCTGCACCAGGCATCCTGCCCCAACTGCGCGCCCACGCTATTGCCTATCTCGGATCCGACGCACGAAGCCTGTGATACCGACAACACGCGCCCAATGACGCCATCAGTGTGATGATTGTGGCGAGTCGAATACCCGTTGTAAACAAGATTCCAGCAAATTGTCTCCGGTCTCCGTGGAATTTCTGCGGCCTCGCGCGACGTAGACGGCAGGTACAGTACACACTCTCAAGCGACAGAAATCCGAAAACCGAACACGACTATTTGCAGGTTGGCCAAGATTTTTTCGCAAAGACGACAGTGAGCGCCCATCCGGAGTTGACCCCGCGTTTTTGATGCTTACGATGAACTCGATTGTCGAGCGCACCGCAAATTTGCGAGCGGTTCGATGGCCGACTCGGAGAAGCCGAAACGCCCGCCTCGAAAGCGAGTTGAGTCTCTTATCGCCTCGGCACGGGCAGGCTCAATGGCTGCGCTGGGAACACTGCTCGACCTCTATAAGCCCCTGCTACTCTCGATCGCTAACGCCGAGATCGATCGGGACCTCAGGCGGAAAGAGCGTGGCTCGGACCTGGTGCAGCGGACGCTCCTCGAAGCCTTCCGCGACTTCAGGCAGTTCACGAGCCATGACCCGGACGAATTGATTGCGTGGCTGACCGAGCTGCTTCGTAACAACATCCGCGATTTGCGCAAGGCGTATCGAGGCACAAGACGTCGGCAGATCTCGCGCGAACGCAGCATTTCATCGAGAACAATTGTTGCGCTATTGGATGCGATGGCGACCAAACGCGCCGATTTGGCTGAAGAGCGCGAATTGGTCCGCGAGGATATTGATCGGCTCCGAACGGTGATCTCCAGGCTTGAGCGCGCGGAGCGAACGCTACTCGGATGGCGATACATGAAAAAGATGACCTTTGTGCAAATTGCGGCTAAACTTGGCAAACAACCCGACGCCGTGCGCGTGGCCTGCGCACGGCTCCTTAAGAAGCTCGGCAAGGTCATGGGCAAGCCGAATGACGAGTCAGCCGGATGAGGTCGTTAAGCGGACTGCCGCTCAGGCAAACGCGAGCAGCGATGCCGACACGTCGTCAAGCCTCATCGCGGCGGTAGGCCGGCTTGTCGACGCCGCGCGGGAAGATTCCTTCGCGCGAACGAATCGCGATGGACGCGAGCTTCAGTCGTTTCTCGAAATCCTTGCCATACTCGATCCGCCAGGCGCGGAGGCGGTATCGGCTATGTCGGCGGGCCACGACGTTCGACTCGTCGACGGCTCTGATTTCGCTGACTCCTCAACTGCGGAGCCCATTGGCGCTACCGACTTTCTGGAACGATTCGAATTCCAGTCGAAGGTGAGCCACGGCGGCTTTTCGTACGTGGTGAAGGCCCACGATCGCACGGCTGGCCGCGACGTTGCCATCAAATTCCCAAGGCTCGACGTACTTCTCGACAAGAGCCTCGTCGATCGATTCTGTCGCGAGCCGCGAATGCTCGCGGCACTCGATCACCCAAACATTGTGCCGGTCTACGAGGCGGGCCGAATCGGGCCGCTGCCATACTTCGTCATGGCCTATTGCCTCGGTCCGACTCTGAGCGATTGGCGAGCCAGCCAAGCGGCGGCCGTGCCCCCGCGCGTGGCCGCCGCGATCGTTCTCCAACTTGCCGCCGGTGTCGATTACGCCCACCGCCGAGGCCTCCTCCATCGCGATATCAAGCCGTCGAATGTTTTGCTGTTTCCGTTCGACGCGAACCAAACAGGAGAGTTTCCGTTTGCGCCTAAACTCACCGATTTCGGCTTGGCTCGCGAGATCGCGCGGCCCGGCACAGTGACCGGCCACGGTGTGCTAGTCGGAACGCTCGGCTACATGTCGCCAGAGCAGGCCGACGGAAGGACCAAAGACATAAGCGTCCAAAGCGATGTGTACTCGCTTGGCGCGATGCTCTTCGAGCTACTAGCCGGGCGAACCCCGTTTATCGGCGAGTCGCCGGCGGAGGTACTTCGCGCAATTTCAGAGGAGCCCGCGCCGCGCCTTCGGCACCTAAGATCCGACGTGTCGCGCGACCTTGAGGCAATCTGCTCGTGCTGCCTGGAGAAGGCGCCGGACCGTCGGTATGCTTCGGCGGCAGAACTTCGGGATGACATTCGTCGATTTCTGCAGAATGAGCCGGTCCGTGCACGGCCAATTGGAGCAGTAGTCCGCGTCGCTCGTTGGTGCCGAAGAAAGCCCGCGGTCGCTGGACTCGCCGGCGCTGTGTTTATCTCGGCGGTCGCCGGGATCATCGGGATTACTTACCAATGGCGGCAGTCCACGTGGCATGCCCAGATTGCCGAGCGTCAGGCAGAGGTTGCGAAAAACCAAAAGCGAATAGCGGAGAAACACCTGGCGGAGTCGCAGCAGTCATTGCTCGACATGGCGTGGATGTTCCAGGAATCGAGCCCTTTTCTTGCCGGTGAGCCTCACATCTTACATGAGCTTCACGCGAGGCTTGCCGTGTACTACTCGAAGCTTTCGCAAGGGAATGCGTCGCCGGAGCTCCGCCTGCCCATCTTGGCAGCGTGCAGCTCGTTCGAAACATTGACATACTTCCAAGACAGTGCCGTGCACGCGGTAGACCATGGTCGCGATTTCCGTAAAGCAGCCGACCTCTGGTGGGATGTCGTACGAAAATGGCCCCAGCGACCGACGTATCGCCGCGCCTTGACGCTCCATCTTCTTACCATGGCCGAATACTATCGTCGCGCCGGCAAGAACGAGGAGGCCGCAAAATGCCGCAGTGAAGCGGAAAAGGCCCTCTCACCCCCCTGGTCTGGAACGGATTCCGACGCGCCGGCGTTCGTTGACATGGCCAAGCGGCTCGACGACCTTGCCGGGACCTTGCGCGGAATAAACCGCGTGGACGATGCAATTTGCCTCAAACGTGCGTCGGCATCGCTCTTGGCACATGTTCGCGTAATCCTTCCCAACGATTCACAAGTGCTCGTGCAATGGGCCGCCGCACAATGTCGCGTCGCAGCCGAGGCGGAGCAAAAACGTGAGGGCGAGACGGCGGGCGAGATTCTTGCCTCGGTAGAGGGCGAGCTTTCAAGTGCGCTCGACTGGCGGATGCCAACACTCGAAATAGGGCTCTCGTTGGCCGACGTGCTTCGGCGACGCGCCACGATCGCCAAAGAACAAAGAAATTTGCGCGAATCGCGGGAAATCTTCGACGGCGCGGTTCGGCTGCTCGATCGTCTCGAAGCGGTTCATGGCGGAAACGCGCCGTCGCTTCGCCGTGTTCAAGCTCCCGTGATTCGCGGGCTTGCCTACGTCGAGCGCTCGCTGGGCGAGAAAGAACGTGCCTGGGATACTTTTAGTCGCTGCCGCATGATTTTCCGCGAACTGCACGCGGATCGCGATCTTACAGTCGACGAGCAGATGCAGTTCGGCCGGCTGTGCGCGAACGCCGGGTCCGTGGCCATCGACCTCGGTCGCCATGAAGACGCGGCGGCGGCCTTTGCCGAGGCGATCGAAGTATTTGGCCGAGTCGATGGGCAAGCTCGGTTCGTTATCTCCGACCTGCAAGGCTTCGCCGAAAGCGCCACCATGCTTGGGCGCATTCGCGAAGGGGCTGGGGAGCACGAACTTGCGAAATCACTTTACGAACAGGCTCTGCCGCTTTGGCATCGCCTGAACAAGCGCAGTCCTCGCACTCCAGCCTTCCAGCAGCGACTCGCTTGGGTCGAACAGAAGTTGGCGCAATTATCGAGCGATGTCACCGCCCCGCAGGGAGCCAATCTTGGCAAAATGTCCGACAACATTCCTGCAAATGCGGCGGACGCAGACGTTCAGGCTGACGAAGCCGATGCAGACACTCGAACGCTGGATCCCTGCGACGAACCGCAATGACGGCTCGTAACACTAAATTGCATTACGAAAAGGCAATGCGCGAGACCCTTTCCGCAACCGACCAGCGAACTTCGGTTGCCCCCTCCGCAGTGCTTCGACCCTGCCAGTTTTATTACTGTCGGAAAATAGAGCCATGTCGGCGCAATGCGCCGTAACACCTTGTCGTGATATATTTTGCGGCAAATCGCCTGTGGCCGCCCCTGTCCATTCGAGGGAGTTCCTCAAAAAGTTTTTGTTCGGTTCGCAAAATTCGATCGCTAAAGAGAGTAGGCGGGAATTGGTTGCAACTGACTTGGTGGCGCAGCCGCCTTGATTACAAGCGGCGTACGTCAATGCACCATTAGCTGAACGGTTGGCTGGGGTTGTCGGCCGTTGGCCACGAGCAAACAGCCTATTTGCCAGTTGACAAATGTCCGTGGTGTTTCAGGTTCTCCGCCTTCACCACGCAAGGAATCGCTACTGAAGCTTTTCGGTTCGGTCGGTTCTATTCGCCGCCGCACGATTCCTGCTTCGCGTCCGTTCTCCAAGCGATGCGTGTCGCACATGGGCCCTTCTAGCCCTTAACCAAGCATCCCCCAGCGGCGATTTTTTTGTGCGAGGGCAAAAAACTCGAAATCCTTCGGGGTTTTCGCGGGTATTAGTGGGTAGAGATTACCACCAATCCGCGGACCACAGA
>Ga0187892_10008526_pt1 | contig 13990 bp, 11 predicted proteins | sample MA1701073metaG_FD_139345 | JGI IMG/M metagenome (GOLD analysis project Ga0187892, IMG submission 139345) | Bio-ooze microbial communities from a basaltic lava cave in the Kipuka Kanohina Cave System on the Island of Hawaii, USA - MA170107-3 metaG ...
CGCGCCGCTGTCGAGCACGCGGGCGAACACGCCTTCCTTTCCGGTGAACAGAAAATGGGGAAAGTCGCGCGACCAAAACCAGTTGTCCTGGAAGCCCGCGAGCGCGACGAGCGGTTCGGGAGTGGATCGGTTCTCGCAGAACTGGAATCGCCAGCGTCCGCCTGCGGCCGGCTTTTCCGCGCCTTCGAGGATCGAGAACGGAATGCGCGCTTCGCCCTCCCAGCCGATCGGCGAATCCTTCCGCGAGACCGCCTGCCAATCGCCGGTCCAGCTCATGTCGGCGGACTGCTGCGCCGTCAGCGCTTCGCGCCGGTCGTACTTGGTCCCGATGGCGTTCCAGCACAGGTAGAAATCGCGTCCCGTGCGTCGGTCCTTACCGGCGGGCGTGCAATTGAGCATGAACTCGATCGCATCGTCGGTGCGCCAGAAACTCGTGTCCGGCTTGGTGACGATCGCCTTGGGCGCGAGCGCGACTTTCGGGCGTTGAATCTGCCATGCGACCCAGAGCGCATCGTCGGTGTACCCGTAGTAGTATTTCCCTTGGAAATCCGTCAGCCGTTCCTCGCGCTCGAAGATCACCAGCCGCGGCGCCATGCCGGCGCCGGCCCATTCCTCGGCGTTGATCGTGCCGTCGAGCGTCGGCGCCTGCTTGAGCACCGGCACCGAAACGAAGAGATCGCGGAAGGTTTTGTCCGGCTCGGCGGCGAAGAGCAGATCGCACTGCGACGGCGAAAACGTGGTCAGCACGACGATGAGAAGTAACCTGCGAAGGGCGATCCCTGAATTCATGAGCGTTACCTGGTTAGGGCTGCGATCTGTTTCGACACAATTCTTCCGTGCTCGTTTCTTCATTGTTTGCCCGGCAGATCGCTATGCCGAGCCAACAACGTCGCAGGGCCCTGAACCCGAGGCTACGCCTAGAGGTGATGGGGTTTTAAGCGAAGGAGACGGGAACGCGCAACAAAAAAGTTGACGCTTCCTTTCCGCGGCCGGGGTTTGACGATTCGCGAACTGTCGAACGCCGCGAGCTCCCCAGCAGAGCCGGGCGTTCCCGAAATGAGCAGGAAGGAGACTGCGGCTTGCGCAGCGGAAGGGGTGCACCGAGATTCCAAACCACGGAACGCATCGTCGAGACGGCCTCCGACATTAGTCAGGAAATCGGCGTGTACCAGCTATAGTCAGCTTTAGGCGGGATTGCGCCAAGGATGCTCGGGGACGGATCGCGGAAGTTGCGGCGAATCGAGACGGCGCGCTCGACGGCTCGTGGTGAGCAAGATCACGAACCCGCGACCGAGAAGATAGACCACGTAGGTCGCAGCCCCCCACACGAAACCGCAGAAGGCGCATTGCACGAGGATACGATTCGTCTCCGGCCAACGCTTCAGTTTTACCCCGGCGAGATCGGCGGCTTCATCCAGGACCCGGGTGGGCGCGCTCAGGAAGCGCCAGGCGCCGAACAGGTTCTCCCACAGCCTCGGATGCGTGGCCGACATGTATGGCCGCGGCGGTTTCGCGGCCCCGGCCGACACTTCACGCAGGACAACGATCAGGAGGCAGGACACGATAGCAAAATACACGGCGCTGAACAGCAGCAGCAACGACCAGGAGCGGGCACGTTCAACGCCAGCATGTGCAGGCTGCGTTTTCACTGGCGATGCCTCCCAGGGGGAAACGGCAGCGGCTTCCTCCAATAGAATCGGTTCCTTGGTTTTCATTGCTTCGGTCCGATTTGAGTATGACAATGGAACCGACAGAATCAAGCCAAACTTCGATTCTGGCCGCGCTACTTTGTCCCGGTCCTTGCTTGACGGGAGACGGTCCCAGGCTAGGATGGTGCCGTCGTCGAAGCGGGAGTAATTCAGTGGTAGAATGCCAGCTTCCCAAGCTGGACGTCGCGGGTTCGAATCCCGTCTCCCGCTCCAACTCGCAGTACACATCTTCCGTTCTCGATGACAACCAACATTCGCGCACTGTCTTGGTTGCTGGAGCCATGGCCAGTTGCGTTGGTCTCTGCCGCGCGGAGACGACGCTTGCCAATCGAGCGGAGGTCCTTTTCAAGATGAAGCGCTATTGCTCGATCTCCCCAAACCAGCAAACGGCGTGAGGGGAGCCGCTGGATTCGCCGTCACGACGAACCTCAAACCGCCTACCAGCGTTTGATCCGTGGTGGCCGCTTAGCGCCGAAGCAACGCCAGCGACTGCGCGATCCGTCTCAGACGCTGCACCCAATCGGCCGAGAGTTTCGATGGCCTCATACCGGTCAGAGTTGACTTCGGGGGGTGCGACGAAGCTCCGAATCGAGTTTAAGCGATTCGATCAAAGCGGGGACGGCCTCTTTCAATTTCAACTTGCCGACCGACTCAGCCGCTCGTTGTCTCACAATTTGATCGTCGTCTTTCAATGCGCCGATGAAGTGCGGAGGCTGCTCGATTTTGCTGGGAGGCAGACCGCAGTTTTGCTTCCATCTGAAATAAAACACGAACACTATTGCTGGCAATCGGTTGTTGAGTCACACTTGTTATCTTGGCGATTCAGACCGGTCTCGTTGGCTATTGCGATTCGATTCAGAGTTAATGTTCCCGTCCATTTGAACCGGGAGCTGATCGCCAAGAAAGTCTCTCGATTTGGGCTTGTCCGGTGTGCCCAAGCAAATAGTGAGCGACGCCGATGAGAAACGCCAGATCCGATCACTACCGGGGAGGGTGGCGCTGTGGTGACTGACAATCCGGACTTGGCTGGACGCCTCCGCCGCATCCGCAACCACGGCGAGTCGGCCACACAGAAGTACCAGTGGGACATTTTGGGCAGCAATCTGCGGATGACCGATATCGCTGCATGCCTTGGCCTATCCCAAATCCGGCGGCGGCATCAGATTTTAGGATCGCGGCGTGATGTAATCCACCGATATATGGACCAAGCGGTGTTGGCCCAGTTCGCCTTGCCGTACTATCACAGTACGTCCCATCAACCAAACGGGTTTACCTTCACGGTGCGGCTGCAAAACCGCAACCGGGTGCAACGGAAACTCACCGAGGCCGGGGTCGAGACCCGTGTGATGTGGTACCCATGCCTCGATCGCCAGCCACTGTACAAGGTTCTCCCTTTCCGGAGTGGTGGCCGACTCGAGAACGCCCGGTCATTCTCCGAATCCTGCCTCTCACTTCCACTGCATGCGCGACTGCGAACCCGGGATGTGTGCCGCATCGCCGCGATCCTCGAAGCAGCGATGTGTGAATCGAGCGGAGGCAAGGCAATATGCTGAAAGATCACGAGTTCGAATCCATCTACCAAACCGCGCTCCGCGCCGTGGCGCAAACGTCAGAACTGTTGCGGCGCCACTGGCGTCCACGGCAGACGATGGCATATGACACAAAGCTGGACGCGACTCCGGTCACCGAGGTTGACCGGGCCGTAGAACAACGCATCCGCGAAATTGTGCGCTCTCGCCATCCCGACCATGCGATCATCGGCGAAGAGCACGGCGGCGCCGAGCGAACGGAAACGCCGTGGCTTTGGGTCATCGACCCGATCGACGGGACCAAGTCGTACATTCGCGGGCTGCCCCATTTCGGGACCCAACTCGCGGTGCTGTACCAAGGGAAGGTGGTGATCGGTGTATCCAACGCACCGGCGCTCGGGGAGATGGCCGTCACCCGGCGCGGCGGCGGCGCCTTCGTCAACAACCGTCCACTTCGCGTCAGCAAGACGAAATCCCTTAAGCAAGCACTCGTTGCACACGGCGAACTACAGTTGTTTGAACGACGGAGGCTACTTACCGGCGTCCGAGCGCTCTGCCGAACTGCGTGGGGTATTCATGGCTTCCAAGACTTTTGGAGTTACCACCTGCTTGCCGCCGGCCGGTTGGATGCCGTAGTCGAGGCCCAACCCAAGCTCTGGGACATTGCCGCCATGTCGCTCATTGTCCAGGAGGCCGGCGGAAAGGTCACCGATATTCAAGGCCGGCCGATAGGCCCAACCACAACCTCGTGCGTGGCGACTAACGGGCGTTTCCATCAGCGAGTTCTGGATCTTTTTTACTAGCGGGGGTGCTGATGATCGCACCTGCGCTCTCGCCACGCTATTGTGGTTTGTGCGGCGCGTGGCTTCCAAACGGCAACAATACGGAGAACCCCCAGAAGCCGGTTACGCCGTGGATCCTGCGAAGAACTGAACGCATCCATGTCGACGACCTGCTGGCGCTCTGACTGATGCATACAGGAGCAAGTGCAGACTCTACTTGAACTCGTTTTACCCCGCAACCGTGAAGTCGGACGGACGGATACTGCCACTCCCGGTCACTCCCGGTACCGAAATTCGGAAAGTCGGACGGTTTGGGCTGGCAGTGTCTGCGCCGTCTGCGCCCGTCTGCGCCGGCTTGGCCTTTATCGCGCTTGACGCTCTGCGCATTACCTCGTATCTATTCCCCGCGAGTGCTCAAAGGAAAGGATTCCGCTCCAGCCGGTTTGCACTGGGTCGTTTAGCCTCCGTTGCAAGTGCAATCTCGCCCAATGAGCCGTTCGCATGTTGAACGCATTCTTAAATTTTTTCTCGAACGACATCGGCATCGATCTCGGCACAGCGAACACGCTGGTGTACGTCCGTGATCAGGGCATTGTCCTTCGAGAGCCTTCCGTCGTCGCCATCCAGGCGGGAACCAGCAACGTCCTGGCCGTCGGCGAAGAAGCCAAGCGCATGCTCGGGCGCACTCCCGGTAACATCCTCGCCATCCGCCCCATGAAGGACGGCGTGATTGCCGACTTCGAGATCACCGAGAGCATGCTGCGTTATTTCATACAACGAGTTCATAACCATCGCAGACGGGTGTGGCCGCGGGTCGTGATCGCGGTCCCGTCTGGGATTACGGAAGTAGAGAAGCGGGCGGTAAAGGATTCTGCCACCCACGCAGGCGCTCGGGAGGTGTATCTCATCGAGCAACCGATGGCTTCGGCCATCGGCGTCGGCCTGCCCGTGCAGGAACCCGTCGGTAACATGATCACCGATATCGGCGGGGGGACCACGGAGGTGGCGATCATCTCTTTGGCCGGGATCGTGTTCAGCCGCAGTCTCCGCGTGGGCGGGGACGAGCTGAACGATTCGATCATCGCGTACATGAAGCGCGCGTACAACCTGATGATCGGCGAACCTTCGGCCGAAGAGATCAAAATCAAGATCGGTTCCGCGTACCCGTTGGAACAGGAGCTGACGATGGACGTCAAAGGCCGCGACCTGGTTGCCGGGCTGCCCAAGACGTTGAACGTCACCAGCGCCGAAATCCGCGAGGCGATGCAGGAGCCGATCTCGAGCATCCTCGAGTCGATTCGGATTTCGCTCGAACGATGTCCGCCTGAACTTTCAGCCGATTTAGTGGACCGAGGAATCGTGCTGGCCGGCGGGGGCGCCCTGCTGCGCGGCATCGACAAACTCATCGCCGAAGAAACCGGCCTGCCCGTGCACGTGGCCGACGACCCGCTCAGCGCGGTCGCCGAAGGGACAGGTCGGGTGCTTCAGGAGTTGAATTTCCTCAAGAAGGTCTCGACGGACCATTCCCGCTAAACCGCTGAAGTTCCCGCCTCTCTGCGACAGGAGTTGCTGGTTATTGGTTATTGGTTATCGGTTGTTGGTTATCGGCTTGTCTGCCCCAGCGGGTCGACACCTGACCATGAACCAACAACCAACAACCAATAACCAGTAACCAGAACGAACCATGAAACGTCGCAAAGACTGGATCTGGATCGGCGCGGTCCTCGGACTGGTGCTCGTGCTCATCGCTCTGCCCTCGGGGTGTTCCTCGAAGGTGAAGATGAACATCACCCAGCTTTTCAGCCCGTTACTCGATGCCTCGACCTCCGTCCGCGAGAAGTTCCATCGCATCGGGAAGGCGGCGACCACGCAGGAAAGCCTGGTCCAGCAGAGCGAGGATCTGCACAAGAAAGTCGTCGAACTGGAAGGCAAATTGCAGAAGTTGCAGGAACTGGAAGCCGAAATCGCCCGCCTTCGCGAAATGCTCGACTTCAAGCAACGCACCGAGCTTCGCCTCAAGCCGGCCCGCGTCATCAACCGCTCCGCCTCCAACTGGTGGGTGGCCATGGACGTGGACGTCGGGACGCAGGACGGCGTGATCCAGAACTTGGCCGTCATTTGTCCCGCCGGTCTGGTGGGCAAAACCACCGAAGTGGGCCGCAACGTCGCCCGCGTCTTGCTCGTGGCCGATCCGAACTGCAAAGTCGCGGCGATGGTCGAATCGACCCGCGACAGCGGCATCGTCGAAGGCGACACGCGCGGCGGCATGGATGTCGCCCGCGCCACGATGCGGTTCATCAGCCGCAACTCCGAGGTGAAGCTCGACAGCGTCGTGATCACGTCCGGCTTGGACGAACTGTACCCCAAAGGCATCGTGATCGGGAAAATCGTCCAGGTCAGCAACGAGGAATATGGCCTCTACAAAAGCGCGCAGGTCCGGCTGGCCGCGGACCTCATGCACCTGGAGGAGGTATTCGTGGTGGTGGGAAAATGAATACAGAAACCAGAAAGATTGGAAGATTGGAAGACTGGAAGATTGTTTCCCGCAAACTTCCATTCCTCCATTCTTCCATTCTTCCACCGCTCAATCCCCCATGATCCTCAACCGCACACTCCTGATCTTCGTCGCGCTGCTGCTCGTCGTGCTGCAGAGCACGCTGGCGAACGTCGTGAGCCTGGCCGGGGCGAAGATCGAACTGCTGCCCGCGCTCGTGGTCTATTGCTCGATGTCCGCCAGCTTGCCCACCGCCTTGCTCGTCGCGTTCTGCGGCGGGATGTTCCAGGATGTGCTCTCCGCCGGTCGGCTCGGCCTGAGCGCGCTGCCGTTGTGCGGGATCGCCGTCGTGTTCACGAACTTCCGCCCCTTGCTCTTCCGCGATTTCTGGGTGATTCAAGCCGTGCTCGGCGGGCTGGCAGCGTTCGCGGCGTCCGTCTGGATGGTGCTCTGCCAGTTGGTGGCGGCCGGACCCAACACCGTGACGCTGCGCACCGCGTTCACCGTGTTCTGGGTCGTCGTCACCAGCGCGTTGCTCACGCCGCTGTTGTTCCGTCTGCTCGACCGGCTGATACGGTTCATCGGTCACGAACCTGGGAAACTCGAACCCTACTGATTCCCATGCCCATCGCTCACGACATCATACAACGCCTGCCCCGGATCGGCTGGTTCGCGGTGGTCCTCGCGTGCGGCATGTTGCTGCTCGGGGCGCGGTTGGCCTGGCTCCAGATCGTCCAGTTCGGCAGGTACGGCGAGTACGGCGAGAAGCAGAGCCTGCGCACCGTGCGGATGCCGGCCGCGCGCGGAATGATCCTCGACCGCAACGGAGAGGTGCTCGTGGACAACCGTCCGCTGTACAACCTCGTACTCTACCTCGAAGAAGTTCGCACCAAGTCCGGCAGGAAAGGCGCCCGCAAACGCCGCGAGGAAACGCTGCGCCTGGTTTCCGAGAAACTCGATCAGGTCAGCAGCCGAATCCATTATCCGCTCGTGCTCGGCACCAACGTCATCCTCAAACACATGCGCCAGCTCATGCCTTTGCCACTGACTGTCGCGGAAAATCTCCCCGCGGACGCCGTCGCTCGTTTCGCTGCCCGTAGCGACGGCATCCCGGCGCTGGACCTCGAAATCGCCGCGCTGCGCACCTATCCGCACGGGTCGCTTGCCGCGCACGTGCTCGGGTACGTGGGGCGCACCGCCTTCCCGCCGAACCAGGAACTCGGCGAGTTCTACTATTACATGCCCGACATGATCGGGAAGGAAGGCGTCGAGGCCCAGTTCGACGAGCTTCTCCGTGGCAATGCCGGCGGCAAGTCGCTCACCGTGGACGTTGCCGGCTACAAACACGCCGAGGTCGGCCTGCGCATCCCCCAGGCCGGGCGAAACATCCACCTCACCATCGACGCGCGCATCCAGCAGATCGTCGAAAACGCCCTGGGCGATCACGTGGGCGCTACGGTCGTGATCGATCCGCGCAACGGCGACATCCTGGCGATGGCTTCCGTGCCGACCTACGACCCGAACCAATTCGTGCCGCGCTTGCCCGAGGACCTCTGGATCCAGTTCGTCACCGATCCGAACAAACCGTTTCTGAACCGCGCGATCAGCGCCTACGAGCCGGGGTCCATTTTCAAGATCGTCACCGCCCTGGCCGGGCTTGAGAGCGGCGCGATCACGCCCTCGACCCAATCGGAGTGCACCGGCGTGTTCACGCTCGGTCAGCAGAATTTCCGCTGCTGGATCCACAGCCGCGGCGGCGCACACGGCAAGGTCGATCTCCAACACGCAATCAAACACTCGTGCAACATTTTCTTCTACGAGCACGGCATCGAAGTCGGCGGGACGAACATCGTGGCGATAGCCCGGCGATTCCAACTCGGCGAACGGACCGGCGTGCCGCTGCGTGCCCACGTGTACGACGAGGAAATTCGCAACTATCGCCTGCGCGAGGTCGAAGCGGCGGGCGGGCTGCCGGACGACATCGCTCGCCGGCCCAAGGGCCACGTTGCCAACCTGTCGATCGGCCAGGGCGACGTCCGCGCCACGCCGTTGCAAATGGCGCTGGTCGCAGCCGCGCTGGCCAACAGCGGCACGATCTGGGTGCCGCGATTGGTCGATGCGTTCGAGTTGCAGGATTCGGCCCTCCCGCCCGCGCAACGCCTCGAGCGCATGCCGTCGCAGATCCGGGCGCGCCTCGAGGTGTCGTCGCACCATCTCCAAATCGTGCGCGAAGCGATGCTGCACGTCGTCGAGGCCGAAGATGGCACGGGCCGGAAGGCCCAGGTGCCCGGCGTGCGGATCGCGGGCAAGACCGGCACGGCCCAATTCAAGAAAAAACACCCGGACACGGGCGAGGTCGTGCAGGGCCACCACGTTTGGTTCATGAGTTTCGCGCCGTACGACGATCCCCGTTACGCGCTGGCGATCCTGGTCGAGGAAGGCGACAGCGGCGGCACGACCTGCGCGCCCATCGCGGGAGAGATTTACCGGAGGCTATTCGAGATGGAGAAGCAAGAACCGCCCGGGAATATGGTGGCGCAAGCGTCCCGCTTGCAGCGACCGCAACCGGAAACGACCGCAAGCGGGACGCTTGCGCCACCATCACCGACAAACGATGCCAATTAAGGAAAAACTCAAGCTCTACCTCCACCTCGACTGGCCGGTCGTGGGCGCGATGCTCGCGCTGGCCATCGCAGGCGTGTTCGCCATCTACAGCGCGAGCTACCGCGGCGACGACCAGCCGATGCCCTTGTTTTACGTCTGGCAGGTGCGCTGGATCGCGCTGGGGCTGGTGGTGTTCCTGGCGATGGTGTGGGTGGACTACCAATGGCTCTGCCGCTGGTCGTGGGTCATCTTAGCCGCCGTGCTCGGGCTGCTGATCCTGGTGTTGATCATCGGCAAGGTGGCCTACGGCGCGAAATCGTGGTTTGGGATCGCCGGGCGCGGCGTGCAACCATCCGAGTTGGCAAAACTGGCGGCGGCGTTGATCGTTTCGTTCTACCTGAGCCGCCGTTCGAAGGAGGTCGAGAATTTTTCCACGATGATCGGTTGCCTCTGCCTGATCGCGGCGCCGGTGGCGCTCGTGCTCGCGCAACCGGACGTCGGCACCGCGGCGGTGTTGCTCCCGATGGCGTTGGCGATGATGTTCGTGGCCGGCGTGCGGGTGCGTTATTTCGTGATTTTTGCCGTGATACTGCTCGCGCTGGCGCCGGTCGGCTGGCTGATGATGCAGGATTATCAGAAGGAACGCATCCTCGTGTTTCTCGATCCCGGCCGCGACCCGTTGGGGCGCGGTTGGAATTATCATCAATCGCTGATCGCCGTCGGCTCCGGCGGGCTGAACGGAAAAGGCTGGTTGGAAGGCACGCAGAACGTGCTCGGCTATCTGCCCAAGACGGTCGCGCCGAACGACTTCATCTTCTCGGTCCTCGCCGAGGAGACGGGGTTTGTCGGCGGGATCGTCGTTCTGGCGTTGTACGGCGTGATCCTCTTCGAAGGTGTGCGCATCGCCGCCAACGCAAAAGACAAACTCGGGATGATCCTCGCCACGGGCATCGTGGCGATGTTGTTCACGCACATCTTCCAGAACGTCGGCATGACCATCGGGCTCGTGCCGATCACGGGGTTGCCCTTGCCGCTGTTGAGTTACGGAGGCTCGTTCATGCTTCTCGTCATGGCATCGCTGGGGTTGCTCCAGAACATTTACGTCCGAAGAAAACCGTATTGAAAGGAACCATGGAAACAGAACGTCAAAATCAAAATCAAGATCAAGAACAGGAACAGCCACAAGAACACGAACCGGCGCAAGAGCCGGAGCAGCCGCCTGCCCAGGAAGAAGGCCTCGCGCCCGAGGGGGAAGCGCCTGCCTCGGCAGAGTCGGAGGGCGGAGAGAAGCCGGCACGCCAGGAACGCGGCGGTTTGCGCGATCGCGTGGCCGAATTCCTCGGCTTCCGTCGCCGGGGCGGCAATCGCGACCGCAAGGAAATCATCATCAACGCCGAGTCGCTCGAAAAGCGCGTCGCGGTGATGGAAAACGGAGTGCTCGAAGAGCTCAGCATCGAGCGGACGACCGACGAACGGCTCGTAGGCAGCGTCTTCAAAGGCAAAGTCAAGAACCTCGAACACGGGTTGAAGGCCGCCTTCGTCGATATCGGCTGGGAAAAGAACGCCTTCCTGCATTATTGGGACATCGTGCCCGGCACGCTCGACGCCGCGTTCGATCCGATCGACGATGAAGAGGAAGATCACGGCGAAGAGCCGGCCAGGGAAGCCGCGGCACAGCCCTCGCGTCCGCAACAGCGTCGGCGGGGCGGCCGGCCACCGCGCGAACAGCAGACGCCGTCGCCCAAGGACGTGGAGAAGATGTACCCGATCGGCAGCGAGATCGTGGTGCAAGTCACCAAAGGCCCGATCGGCACCAAAGGCCCGCGTGTCACGACGAACATCGCGATCCCGGGCCGGTATCTCGTGCTGATGCCCTTCTCCCCGCAGAGCGGTGTGTCGCGCAAGATCGAGGACGACAAGGAACGCCAGCGGTTGAAAAAGATCATCCGCAGCCTTCGCATGCCCGAGGGCATGGGCATCATCGTTCGCACCGTCGGCGAGGGACAGAAGGCCCGGTATTTCGTCCGCGACCTGCGGATGCTCCTCGACACCTGGCGCGACGTCGAAAAGAAGATCAAAGAGAAACCCGCGCCTTACACGGTCTATCAGGAGCCCGGCGTCGTCGAACGGACCGTCCGCGATTTCCTCACCGAGGAAGTGGACCGCATCGTGATCGACGACAAGACAGACTACGAAAAAATCCGCGAGATGGTGGGGGCAATCTCCTGGCGTTCGAAGAACAAGGTCGAGTTGTACGCCGGCGATGCCCCGATCTTCGAGAAGTTCGGCGTCGAAAAACAGATCGAGGACTCGTTCCGCCATCAGATCTGGCTCAGGTGCGGCGGGTACGTCGTGATCGACGAGACCGAAGCGATGGTCTGCATCGACGTGAACACCGGCCGCCACAAGAGCACCAAGGACCAGGAGGACACCATCCTGCGTGTGAACCTCGAAGCCGCCGACGAAATCTGCCGGCAGCTTCGCCTGCGCAACATCGGCGGGCTGCTGGTGATCGATTTCATCGACATGCGTCCGCACTCGCATCGGATCGAGGTGTTGAACCGCATGCGCAACGGCCTGCGGCGCGACAAGGCCAAGACGCACATCCTGCCGATCTCGCAGCTCGGGCTGATGGAAATGACCCGGCAACGCCAGAGCGAGAGTTTCTCCGCGGCGGTCTATGAGGATTGTCCGTACTGCAAAGGCCGCGGCCTGGTGAAATCGACCGAAAGCATGAGCGTCGTGATCCAGCGAAAGCTCTCCGAGGTGCTCAAGCGCCACAAGCAAAAAGACCAGCCCTTGCCGTTGCGCATCTACGTCCACCCCGACGTGCTGCAGCGATTGAAGACGGAGGACGAGAAGATGCTGATCGAGTTGGAGAAGCGCCTCCAGGGCAAGCTGCAATTCCGCTCCGATCCGGAGTTGCACCACGAAGAATTCCGCGTGACCAACGCGACGACCGGGGAGGAGTTGAAGTAACGAGGTTCAACAAAGAGCACCGATAGAAGCCTGCTTCGCACTGAAGCGGCGGGAATCTTCCTCGCTGTGGCGTTCGGTCTATGACCCCCGCTGCAGCGGCTCAGTCGGTCGAAGCAGCGCGGGTGGCCCCCTGCGTGCCGAGGTGCCGGCGGAACTCCGTCGGACTCATTCCCGTCTTCGTGCGGAAGAAATGGCTGAAGTAGTACTCGCTGTTGAAATGCAGCCGCTCGGCGATCTCCTTGATTTGCAGTCGCTGGTCCGCCAGAAGCGCCTGTGCCAGGTCCACGCGGTGGCGCTGGAGATATTCGTGAACGGTCTCCCGCACGTGCTGGCGGAACAACTCGCGGAAGGAGGAATAGTTGAGGCCGGCGCGCGAGGACAGTTCGCTCACCTTCCAGTCACGGGACGGATCGGCCTCGAGGGCGTCCAACGCCCGCGTGATGGGTTCGGGCAGATGTCTCTCGGCGGGATCGACCACGCTTCGCAGGACAAGGAACTTCTGCAACAGCGCCGCCAGCATCGTGTGGACCCGTCCTTCCCAGCGGGGCGGTTGCTCGGTCACCAGGCGGAGCAGTTTTCGTTGGGTCGCGTGCACGCCGGATGCCCACGACGGATTGACCCGAAACTCGGGCTTCTCGGCCACGGCCAGTTCCTCCAGCCATGCGGCAACGTTCGGCCCAGCGAACCGTATGCTCCGCGTGATCAGTGTCTTTCCGCCCAGAGGCGTGAACACACGTGCCTGCTGCAGGCTGAACAGCCAGAATAGCGGCCCTTTCTTGAGTTCATAAGTTTCGCTGCCGAGTTTCAACCGAGCCGTGCCGGATTCAATCCAAAGAATGACTGCACCGGGACGATTGAACGCCTCCAACCGCGTCGGCCCATCGAACCATCCTTTCCCGATTCCCAGCACGTGCCAGAACAACCGGCGGGCGACGGGCGAAGGAGAAATGTAGTGGTAGAAGTGACCTCGGGGTGGATGGGTGCGCTGTGCCATCGGTTACCTTCTCCAAAAGTGCGGCAACACCGTGATTGTCTGCAAGCGAAACTTTCTTGCCGCCCGCGCCGAGGGCGACCGTGCCTCAGATTTTTGAATGCAATACGGCAGTTTTTGAATCTCAATCGGCTCGCCCTTCCAACAAAGCTCCGGTATCCTGTTGGACCAAACCTGAAAGGAGTTTTATGACCAAGAAGACACGCATTTCAGTGGTTCCTTCCATTGCCCTGATTCTCGGAACGCTGGGGACCATCACGGACGTGGCTGCGGTGACGGGCATCATCAGCTATCACGCCAACCAAAACCCGACCAACGTGGACGCATACGTCACGCAACCGGGCAACCAATTCTGGAGTGGACCGAATTCGTTCGGCGCCGGACCCGTCGGGACCGGCATCAACGACGGCGGCACGCTGGCCTGGAGCGTGGCCCGAGGGAGTGTCGGCGCGGGAGAGGAACTCTGGCGAGTCGGGAGCGGGACACCGGTGGCGATCGACCCTGCCGACATCGCGATCGGCAATACGGAAGGTTGGAAGTTGAACGCGCGGCTGCGGCTACCGGAGTCGGGACGAGCCGCTAGCGCGGGCGCCCAGGTGGATTACGCGGATGGAGCGAAGGCCTGGGCAATGATTTTCGGCACGGATGCCGATGGCGATCCCATCGTCGCGCTGGTGGACGGCACTCCTACCCCGGCGTCGTTCACCCTGGAGGGCGCAGGCAACGGCGCTTACCACGAATATCTGCTCGCCTACAATCCATTGGAGAGCAACGCGGACCCGGGAGAGCAGATGCAAGCCGTGACTGACGCGCGCACTGACCCGTTCGAACACCTCCGGGACCGTGCCCCAGCCGCTGCGTAGGACGGGTCGCAGCAGCGCCGTGCGCAACAGCGCCAACGC
>Ga0187892_10008527_pt1 | contig 13990 bp, 9 predicted proteins | sample MA1701073metaG_FD_139345 | JGI IMG/M metagenome (GOLD analysis project Ga0187892, IMG submission 139345) | Bio-ooze microbial communities from a basaltic lava cave in the Kipuka Kanohina Cave System on the Island of Hawaii, USA - MA170107-3 metaG ...
GTCGCCATCGGGCTCGTTCGTACCGGTCTGGTTGTTGTCGCCATCGGGCTCGTTCGTACCGGTCTGGTTGTTGTCGCCATCGGGCTCGTTCGTACCGGTCTGGTTGTTGTCGCCATCAGGTTCTTCTAGCGCATCGCTTGGAACGTGGATTGTCCCCGCTATCGCGCTGACCGCATCGCCGTCGTCGACATCCTCGCCGCCGTCTTCACAGCGGTCCTTGTCATCAATGTCGTTGTTGTCGGTATCGTCGTCCTCGTCCTCATCCGCGAGGCCGTTTTCGTTCGCGTCGTCGTTGCCATCGACGATGCCGTCATTGTCGGAGTCGGAATCCTGCGGGTCGGCACCAACGTCGTTCTCATCCTCGTCGGCCAGGCCGTCATGGTCGGTGTCGTCGTCGTCGTTGGCGCATCTCTCTTTATTGTCGTCCTCGTCCTCGTCGAACATGCCATCGCCGTCGGTATCCTCATCACCATCTTGAATCCCGTCGCCGTCGGTGTCCGGATCGGTCGCGTCCGTGCCGAATCTGCGCTCGTCCCTGTCATCGCTGCCGTCGTGGTCGGTGTCCTCGGCTTGCGGATCGGTGCCTCTGAAAAGCTCCATGCGGTTCTTGACGAGGTCGTGATCCGGGTCTTGCCGTCCATCCTTGACGAAGGGATCGAGTCCGTGAGCGATCTCCCAGGCGTCGTCCATGCGGTCGAGGTCGGCATCGGTGAACGCCAGTGCCGCACCGGCACTGAGCACCGAGACAAGAATGGAGAGAACGATACGGTTCGTCGTGGTGTCTGAAACTCTCATTGGAGCTCACTTTCGTGCGAGTCGATCGGTTGGAACTGTCCCGGCATGTGATCGTCTCGAAGTCGTCTAGCTGGTTGGCACTAATTCTGCCCCTGACCGCCGCTTCCCCCTTGCTCGTCTCCATCCGAAGGCGGCGTGAATGTGCGCGTCGGTGTCCGAGTGCGTGTGCGTGTCAACGTTGAGGTGGCGACGGCAGGTGGCGTCGCGGTTCGTGTCGGCGTTCGCGTGTTGGTGAAGCCAGGGACGTTGGTAGCAGTAGCGATCGCGACACTGGCTGTCGCCGTCGGTGTAGCCTGGACAGGCAGCGTTGAGGTCGCTGAAGCCGTCGGGGAAGTCGGGATCACAGCCGGATCACCTTGGAGGATGAACGCCAGGTCGGATTCCTCCAGGACGTTACCCATTCCTATCGGCGCCGTGCCCAAGCCGAACCCGCCGCCGGGGTTGTGCCAGATTGCTTGCGAGCCGGTGATCGGAAGACGCATGCGCCAGTACCAGCCGGCCTGGGAGTTGGGGCGGACGATGCGCGCGCTGAGCCAGTACGAGCCGGCCGGCAGCGTCGCTCCACCAAAGTCAAACAGGAGATTGGCGCCTCCCGCGAACACTTCCACGCCGTTCGCACTCAGAATCGGCGCGGTGGTTCGGTCGGGGCTCGCATAGATACCCGCGATGACGGCCAGGTTGTTGGCAGGATTGCCGTAGAAGTCGCTGCCGAACACGGTGAGCGAGGTGAGACTGACCGCACTGCCAATCGTGAAATTGTCGAACACCGCGACATCGTACATGGGGATATCCGGAAAGTCCTGAGACTGGATATATTTGCCGGTCTGCCCCGAGGATTGATCCACAACCACGCCGGCGTTGGCTCGGCTCGGGATCATCGACAGCAGGGTGAGACCTGTCGCTAGGACGATTGCCAGCGCCATGTCCTCTGCCACACCTCTTCTCCGCGTTGGCCACGCGTACAAGACGCGAAGGCCGACCTCGCGCTCCACACCAGAAGGGCTTTGCACCGCATCTTTTCCTTCCCGATTGGCTCTACGCATTTTCTTCCTCCTTTTCGACGATTTCAGTCGTATCACTTCGCTATGACCCTGTCTACACTAAAATGGGAAATTCTCCCATTTTCAAAATTGCATGAAATCTCGTTTCGCGATAGAGCTGAAGCATGGCCCAGCGGGAGATTCGGGAAGCTCTGATCCGCGCCGCCGCCTCGGCGTTGCGCCCGTATATGCGCCGCATGCTGGGCACAGGCCTCACGTTCGGGCAGCTCGAGGGCCGGCTGCGCGAGCTGTTCGTCGAGGTCGCCGAGCGCGAGATTCTGCGCTCCGGCGCCACGCCGACGGATAGCCGCATATCGGCGCTCACCGGCATCAACCGCAAGGAGGTGCGGCGCATCCGGGCGCTCGACAGGGACACGGCGCCGCGGACCTTCAGCCGTAGCCTGATTGCCACCCTGGTAAGCCGCTGGGTGAACGATCCACGCACGACCGACGCGAGCGGCCGCCCACTGCCGCTTCCCTACGACGCGCGTCGTGGACCGAGCTTCGTTGCCCTGGCACGCAAGATCACCGCCGACATGCACCCACGGGCACTGTTGGAGGTGTTGATCGGCATGGGGGCCGCAGAGCTGGGCGAGGGAGACGTCGTCACGCTGATGCGGGCGGCGTACACTCCGCAGCGCGGACGTCCCGAAGCGCTCGCCATGCTCGTCGAAGATCCGCCCGAGCTCATCGAAACGATGCTGCATAACGTGCTCGGCGTCTCCCAGGAGACGCGTCTGCAGCAAAAGCTGGCTTACGACAATATCGGCAGTGACGGGCTCGACCGGCTGCAGGCGGCCTTGCGGCGTGAAGCCGATCGGTTCTTGAAACGCGCCAATGCGGTGCTGTTGCGTCACGACCGCGATCGAACGCCGCGCGCTCCGGGTGGCATGCGCACCAATGCCGGCATCGGCATCTACTACTTCGAAACACCCCACGAGGATGAAAAGCAGCGTCTCCCTCTGAAGCCGGCGACGCGCAAGCGCATCCGCAAGAGGAGGCCCAATCCATGAAGCGGACCGGAATCTTTCTGGCATGCTCGCTCTTGTTCGCCTGTTCAGTCGTCGGCTGCGCTTCCAGTGACGGCGGGCAGAGCGGGACCGGCATTTCGGCGATTCGCGGCAACGTCGTTGCAGTCATCGGCGCGGAACCCGATGTAGCCGGCATCCGCGTGAGTCTGGCCGCGACGACACTGACAACTCTGACAGACGTCACTGGGCGCTTCGAGCTCAGCGGGAAGGTGAGCGGACCCGATGAGCTGCGCTTCGAGCGTGACCGCGACGCGCTGTTCGCACGCACCGATGTGGTGATTCCCGCCGGGGGCATCCTCGACCTGGAAGGGATCGTCGTCGATGCGGACACCAACGAAGCGCGTCCGGCGCGGCAGCAGGTGCAGTTCGAGGGGATCGTCGATTTGCTCAACTGCGCCGGTGGTGCGATCCGACTGATACCCAAGGATGATGATCCTCAGGCGACCGCGTTCACGGTGGACGTTGCAACCGCGACCATCCGCGACGACGGCGTTCTGCTCGCGTGTGACGATCTACAGCTCGGCGATCGCTTACAGGTTCGTGGCGAGACGATGGACGGCGTCCTACTGATCAACGCCGAGCTCGAGCTGGAAGCGAGTGAGGACGGCCCCAACCAGCAGCGCGTCGAGTTCGAGGGAATTGTCGATGCGCTCGGCTGCGCCAGTGGTACGATTCGACTGGTTCCCAAGGATGACGATCCTCAGGCGACCGCGTTCACAGTGGACGTCGCAAGCGCGACCATCCGCGACGACGGCGTTCTGCTGGCATGTGACGATCTGCACGTCGGCGACCGGCTACAGGTTCGGGGCGAAACGACCGACGGCGTTCGCCTGATCAACACCGAGCTCGAGCTGGAAAGGAGTGAGGACGGCTAGCGTCGCAAAGCGGCCTCCTAGCTTCCCGAAGAGTTTGGATACTGATCCAGCGTGTCGGCAGCACAGTCCGTAGGGAAGACAGCGCGTTACGAATCAAACCGATTCGCGAATGCGTGCGCCGAAACGCGCGTATAGGATCGGCATCAATAGGAGATTCAGGGTGGTCGACGTAACCAGACCGCCGAGAATTACCGCCGCCATCGGGTATTCGATTTCGTTACCTGGAACTTGTCCCGCCAACACCAGCGGCAACAGCGCCAGCGCCGCGCAGGAGGCCGTCATCAAGATCGGCACGAGGCGCTCCTCCGCTCCGCGCTGCGCCAACGCCGAGCCGAAAGTCTCACTCTCCTCCCGCTCCAGATGACGGTAGTGACTGATGAGCATGATGCCGTTGCGCGCCGCGATGCCCAGCACCGTAATGAATCCGACCAACGAGCCGAGCGAAAGCATGCCGCCCGCCAAGGCCGCACCGGCAACCCCGCCGATGAGCGCGAACGGTAGTGTCAGCGCCACCAGCAACACTAGCCGCAGCGAGCCGAAGTCGACGTAGAGCAGCGCGATGATTCCCAAGAACGACAGCCCGGCGAAGAGCAGCAGCCGGCGCTCCGCTTCCTGGCGCGCCGCGTACTCACCGAGGAACTCGGGATGGTAGCCGTGCTCGAAGGGCAGCCCCCGTACGCGCGCCTCGATTTCGGATGCCACCGCGCCGAGGTCTGCGCCGGCGACGTTGCACGTGACATCGATCCGTCGTGAAGCACCCTCGCGCTTGATCTCATTCGGCGCCGGCACGATTTCGACGTCGGCCAAGTCGCCGAGGGGCACCCATGCTCCAGTCGGTGTCTCGATCGGCAGCTCGCGCAAGGCGCTGACGTCGCGTCGCACTTGTGGATGGCCCCAAACCGCGACGTCGATCACCTTCTGATCCTGATAGATCTCGCCGACTTTGGTCCCCTGCACCACGGTCGTCGCCGCACGCCGCACCTGCCCTGCGCTCAACCCGAGGTTGGCGCCCACGTCCGGCCGCAGCCGTACCTGCAACTGCGGCACCAGTACCAGCGGCTCCACCTTCAGATCCGTCACTCCGGGCACCGTGGCGATCGCGGCACTCACGTCCCGCGCCTTGTCGCGCAGCATCGCCAGATCAGGCCCGTAGATTCGAACCACCATGGTCGCACCCGCGCCGCTCAATACCTCCTTGATCCGTTCTCTCAAATAGGTCAGCACATCGCGGAACAATCCAGGATAACCCTCGATGACCGACTTGATGCGCGCCAGCGTCGGTTCATAGGCTGCCGACGGATCCAAGCTGATCCAGAGCTCGGTAAAGTTGGGCCCCACGACTTCATCCGCCGCCTCGGCACGACCGATGTGCGCGCCGAAATTGCGCACGCCGGGTATCTGTCGAAGCTCCTTGCTGACTCGGACCGTAATGCGCTGCATCGCCGCCAGCGAGGTGCCGGGCTTTTCAACCCAGTGCATCAGAAAATCCGTCTCCTTGAACTCCGGGAGAAACTCCTTGCCCAAAAGCGGCAGCGCCGCAGCCGTCAACGCGAAGGCGACGACCAAGAATCCGACGGCGGCCCGCGAGCGGCCGAGCAGACGAGGGAGTATCGACGCGTAGCGCCGCTTCAGACGCCGCGCCAAGGGCGCGTCCTCCTGCTGCGCTGTCCGGGTCGGCAACAACAAGAGCGCCAACGCCGGCGTGATCGTCAGCGCCACCAACAGCGACGCCATGATGGCGAGCACGTAAGAAATCGCCAGCGGTCGAAAGAACGCACCGGCGACGCCCTCCAGGAACAACACCGGCATGAACACCAGGGCAACGATCAGGCTGGCGAAAACCACCGCGCTGCGCACCTCGAGCGAGGCGGCCAACACGACCGCGAAAGGCGAGAGTGGATTGCCCGCTAGACGGTTCAGCCGCAGCCGCCGGCTGATGTTCTCGACATCGATGATGGCATCGTCGACTACCTCGCCAACTGCGATCGCAAGGCCTGCGATCGCCATCGTGTTGAGTGTTCCGCCATTTAGATGCAGCACGACAGCCGCCGCCAGCAATGACAGTGGAATTGCCAATGAACTGATCGCCGCGGTGCGCCAGTCGGAGAGAAAGGCGACCAGAATCACGACCACGAGCAAGCAACCGAGTAACATCGCTCGCGTCAGATTGGCCAAGGCGTTCTCTATGAAAGTTGCCGGGCGAAAAATGGTCGAATCGATTTCCACGTCCTTGAGGCCCGGCCGCAGAGCATCGAGCGCCGCCTCAACCTGCCGCGTTACTTCAAGCGTGTTACCCCATGGCTGCTTCTCGACAATCAGAAGCAAGCCGGGTCCGTCATTGATCACCGCATCGCCGATCGGTGCGGGGTGGCCGGTCACGACCTCCGCGACGTCGCCGATATGCAGGGGAACCCCGCCGTTCGCTTGCACGAAGCTGCGAGCAAGATCATCGCTGCTCTGCACTGTAGCCGCATGACGAACCGCGATTCGTTGATTTGGCGTATCGATGAAACCACCGCCCGCAACTGTGACGGCGTCCGCGGCGGCGCGGACAACGGCATCGAGCGTGACGTTGTGGGCCGCCAGTCGATCGGGATCGATCAACACCTGCAACTGGCGATCGCGCTGGCCCCAAATGGCGACGTTGGCAACACCGGGCACCGCCATCAGGCGCGGTCGAACCGTCCATCGAGCCAGATCCGACAGCTCCGTCTGCGACAAGGTCTTCGACCATATGCCGATCTTCAAGGCGCGGCTGGTCGACGACAACGGCGGCAGGATCACCGGAGGCCGCGTCAACGTCGGCAGACGGGAGGCGACGGTTGCGAGGCGTTCTTGCACCAATTGACGCGCTGTCATCAGATCGGTGCCGTCGGCGAAAATACACGTGACCGACGACAAGCCGAGAACGGACTTCGATCGCAACTTCGCCAACCACGGGATGCCGTTCAGTCCATTCTCCAGCGGCACCGTGACGAGAGCCTCGACCTCCTCCGTCGACAGCCCCGGGGCTTCTGTCTGGATCTCGACCAGCGCCGGCGCGAATTCCGGGAACACATCGAGCGCCGTGGTGCGCACGACGCGGATCGCCAGTAGTAACAGCACCGGCGTCAATACCAGCACCAGGACGCGCTGGCGCAGCGACGCAGTGATCAGCCAACTCATCATGCGCGTCAGTGACCGATGCCGAATTCGGTTCCGAATAGCTCCGCGGCGCCGCTCACGACCACGCGCGCATCAGACTCGAGCCCTGAATCGATGACCGCGTCGCTGTCGATGAACCGCAATTGGACCCGGCGTCGCGCAAAGCTGTGCGGCGCAATCTGCTGATAGACCCATGTACCGCCTTCGACATCGCGTATGACGGCGGACGACTGTACGACCAAACCGCCTGCGGCCTCGCGCAGCGGGATGCGCACTCCGACTCTCTGCCCGATGCGAAGCTCGCCATCCTCGTTGTTCACTTCGTAGAAAAGGTCAGCCGATGCGGCGCTCGGATTGGCGGCCGGTGGCCCGGCCACCGGCCGCGCCGGCCGTGTCGCCGCATCGTTTCGATCGCCGAGAGAACCGACGCGTGCCTCGCCGCCGCGGTCGAGCTTGAGCAGGTCGCCGACATAGACCCCGACCCGCACCCACACCTGCTTCGGGATGGAGAAGTCGAGGACAGGAGGACCTAGCAGCGCCCGGCGTTCTTCCGCGGTGCGCACTGCGATCTGCGCCGACTCGACGCGAACCCGCGCTTCCTCAACGGCGCGTTCGCTCGCCGACTTGCCGCGCAACAGCGCTTCGGTTCGCGACAAAGCCTGCTTCGCGGCTTCGAGCTGAACACGGGTTTGCTCAATCTGTCCCTCGGCATCGATCTGGGCTTCGGCGACGCGAATCAGATCGTTCGGAGTGAGCGCCGGAAGGACGGCGAAGATAGACTGGTTCTCGCCGTGTCGCCGCGAGGCAGGCGACGTCGTGCTCAACGGCGGCAAGACCACGTCGCCACCGAACAGCCGCTGCCGCGCCACTGTGCGCTGCTGGACGGCCGATACGACGATACCCAGGCGCTCTTCGGCATCCGGGCTGAGGCGAACCGTCGCCAGCATGGATTCGTCGTTCTCATGTTCGATACTTGCAGCCGGGGGTTTGGTCTCGGCAGGAGCATCCGACTGTCGACCGCAGCTGAACAACAGCAGCAGCACACTCACGCCGAGAATCCGTCCGAGCTCAGTTGAAGTCGGCATCACTCCCCTGCCCCCTTTCATCCGCAGCCGGCAGGCGCCCGCCGATACTGCGCTCGAGCTCGGCCCGCGCACGCTGGAAGTCTCCGAGCGCAGTACTTTGGTTGAGTCGAGCCTCCGTGAGCCGGCGTGAGGTTTCCAGCACGAACAGGAAAGACTCCGAGCCGCTACTGTACGCATTCTTCCCCGCCGCGAGAGCATTCGCGAGGCGCGGAACAATCACTTCGTTCCAGGTCGCAGAGCTCTGTTGCGCCTGGCGCAGGCGCGAGTGGGCCTGGCGGACTTCGAGCTCGATGCGTTGTCGGGTGCTCTCGTACTGCCGCGCCGCTTTGTCGAATACCGCATCGGCGATCGCGACGCCGCCCTGATTCTGATTCAGTATCGGAACGGCCAAATTCAATGCGGGGCCCGCGAGGAAAGGCCCGTCCACCTCTTTCGCATTCACGCCCGCCGCAACGACGAAAGTTTCGGCGCGCGCCAAACCGATCCGCTTGCCCGCCGCTTCGAGGCCAAGCTCGGCCGCCCGCAGATCGGGACGTGAGCTCATCGCTGTATTCACAAGCGCGGCCGCATCGTCGCTGACCAGCGGCAGTCGCTGGTCAGCGGTCGCCAGGCTCCATCCGCCATCGGGCAGTCCCATCAGGTTGACGAGTCTTTGACGCGCCAACTGCACATCATAAGCGGCTCGCGTGGCGCGCTCGCCGGCGGTCGCAGCGTCGAGCTCGGCCGCGTCAGATTCAATCTCACTGATCTCGCCCGCCGCCAGGCGACGGCCGGCAATCTGCGCGATTTCGGTCGTCGTCGCGGCGTTGTCATCGACGATGGAGACTTGGCGCATCGCCTGCGAAACATTCGCGTACGCGACGCGGACATCGCGGATGAGATCCAGACCGTTTTGGACCAGTCGACTGGCAACGCGATCGTAATCGATTTCCGCAATCGCGCTTCGCCGTGGGCGCAGCCACAGAAACTCGAACGGCAGCGTCGCGGTCAGCTCGAGGGGCTTGGCGCCGATCGGAATGAACATCGACAGGGTTGGGTTCGGCAGCATGCGCGCCTGGACCAGGTCGGCGCGTGACATGCCGAGATCGGCGAGGGTCTCCTGAAAGGCAGCGTTGTTCCACAGTGCGGTGCTGACTGCTTCGTCGTCGCTCAAGCCGTCGTCCAGCATGATGCCTTCGGGAAGGTCGGCATCCATTGTCGGTTGCGGTTGATTCGCGGCTACCGGATCTCGCAGGCTCACGGTGCGGCCGGTTCTGGCTTCGAGATCGGCGGCGATGCGGCGGTAACTCACCGGCGGGGGTGCGCATGCATTCAGGAGCAGGATCCACGCGAGGCCCACCGGTCTTACCCCTGCCAGCAAGGCAAACGGTGGCTCAATCATGGGCCATGCGCGTCGACTCGCGGAAGAGCTGGGCACGAGAGAATTTCGCTGGTGCGGTGGCATCGTCAATCTGGGAGTCGGCTCGGTATTGATGCTGTTCACGGCTTGTAAGCCGCCCTATCTTCTCTTCTTTGCGCTGAAGATCAACGGGGCGCGAAATGGAGAGAAGGCGATCAGGGGTACGAGATTCGAATCGACGACGCTCGCTGTTGTCTCTATTGCATGCGAGCGCGCACCAAGGTTACATGCAGCCATTGTGTTCTTGGATTTCTTCTACAGCCTGCGCCAGGAGGGTGTGCCGGTCGGGGTTCAAGAGTGGCGTTCGTTTCTCGAGGCGTTGGAAAAGGGCTTGCACGGCTCGAGCCTGCTGCGATTCTATCACCTCGGTCGGGCGTGCCTGATCAAGAGTGAAACGTACTTCGACGCCTACGACCGTGTCTTTGCCAAGGTCTTCAAGGGTGTCGAAGGATCGGCGGGCGACGATATCACCGAGAAGATTCTCGAGTGGCTGCGCGATCCGAAGAACTTTCCGAATCTATCGCCGGAGGATCTCGCCAAGCTCGAAGCGCTGACCAGCGACGAGCTCATGCGCCGTTTCCTCGAGCGTCTGGCCGAGCAAACCGAACGCCACGACGGCGGCGACAAGTGGGTCGGCACCGGCGGCAAATCGCCCTTCGGCCACGGCGGCCAGCACCCGACCGGAATTCGCGTCGGCGGCCCGCCCAAGAGCCGCTCGGCGATGAAGGTCGCCGAAGAGCGCAAGTTCTCCAACTACCGCACCGACCGCACCCTCGACATCCGCCAGCTGCGAGTTGCCTTGCGGCGCATGCGGCAGTTGACACGCACCGGCGAAGCTTCGGAGCTCGATCTCGACGAGACCATCGACGAAACCTGCAAGAACGCCGGCGAGATCGAGCTGATGTTCCGCCCGCCGCGGCGCAATGACATCCGCTTGCTGCTGCTGATGGACGTCGGCGGTACGATGGACCCGTACTTCGAGCCGGTGAGCCAGCTGCTGACGGCGCTGCACGAAGAGCGCGGCCTGCGCGACTTCCAGGCGTACTACTTCCACAACTGCATCTACGACATGATCTACTCGAGCGCGAGGATGGCGCGCGCCGACGCGGTGCCGACCGCCGACATCCTGCGCCGTCTCGACGGCCGCTGGAAATGTCTACTGGTCGGCGACGCCGCGATGCATCCGGCCGAGCTCATGCAGCCGTTCGGCAACATCGATCCGCGGCGTGAATCTGCGACTCCCGGCGTCGAGTGGCTGCACCGCATCGCCGACCACTTCGAGCGCTCGGTGTGGATCAACCCGGAAAAGAAGGCCTACTGGGACAGCGATACGACACTGGTCATTCGCCGCTTGTTCCCGATGTTCCACCTCAGCGTCGATGGCCTGGGCGAAGCCGTAAAGACTTTGGTCGGCACCAGGGTTTGAAGAATGGTAGCCGGTAACCGGTAGCCGGTAGCCGGTAGGCGGCAGCCATATTGAGATAGCGTTAGGGCCGTGACATGGAACCTAACAAGTCATGGCGGGAATCCGACGGTTCGAGGAGATCGAGGCGTGGCAGGTAGCGCGGCGGTTGACGAAAGCTGTTTACGGCTATTCGAAAAAGGGGTCGTTTGCGCAAGACTTCGGGCTGAAGGATCAGATCAGGCGGGCAGCTGTTTCAGTCATGTCGAACATTGCGGAAGGGTTTGAACGTGAAGGCGCTGCGGAGTTCTCCCAGTTTCTGGCAATCGCCAAAGGCTCCGCGGCGGAAGTGCGGTCGCAACTATACGTAGCCCTCGACCAGGGCCACCTCACCAAGACAGAGTTCGAGGAAGTCTTCGCGATGGCCGAGTCGACTCGAAGACTCATCGCAGGATTTCAAAAGTACTTGAAGTCCCCGAAAATGCGCGGCCAACGTTTCAGCTGACCCTCGCCCAACCGGCTACCGGTTACCGGCTACTGGTTACCGGTTATCGGCTACCTTCCCTTACGTCAGGCAGCGGATCGCGGACGCCATAACCCGAAGAACGCCACGCCGAGCAGCAGCAGGATCGAAAGGCCGAGGCCGTGCCACGACACTACCGGCGCCGGGCTGTTGCAGCTCGTCGCGCCCTGTTCCGAGAACGATCCTGGCTCGCAGGGAATACATCCTGCCGCGCCCGGATCCGGTTGGAACGTCCCGCTGGCGCACTCTTCGCACGCCGTCGCCCCTTCCAAACCTGCGAACGAACCGGGTTCACAGGGCACACACTCCATCTGACCCGCTTCGGGTTGAGCCGTGCCTTCTTCGCACGGGGTACAGGGCTCCAGCCCATCGCGGCTCACCGATCCCGGATCGCAAGCCTCAGCCATCGGGGGGGCGTTCGGCTCTGACCCACCACATTCGACAGCGCCCTCACATGCAGTACCGTTGTCGGACACTTCCAACGTAAAATTCCCGGTCATTGCCCCGAAGCCGTGCACCAGGATCAGATAGTTGGCACCCGCTTGACTGCACCAACTGGCGGTTGACCTGAACGCTTGCGAGCAGCCTGGGTGGTCGTCGTTGCCAGTGACACACGTTGCGGCGTTTCCGTCTGCACATGCGCCGCCAGGAGCGCTACAAAGCGCTAACGCCTCGCTCGCACATATGGCGTCCCAAGCGACATCACAACAGAACGTGTCGATTGCACAAACCGCTTGTTCGCACGCTTGGTCCTCACAACCAGGCACTCCGTTGGATTGGCAGCAGTCGGAATCTGGTGGAGCTGGCGCCGGGCAATCGGAGCAGTACACTGAAATCTTGGTGTCGTAGTCCGCCGACCCGCCGCCTTGCCCACCTTCTGGGCAGGTCGAGGCGGTCATTGTATTGCCGGTGCCGGTGACGCTGTACCAAACGCCCGGGGCGGTTACGCTCGTCCCGCAAAAGGGGGCGCCCGAATCGAGGGTTGCGCCGCTCGTCGAGCCCATGACGGTGGTCGCAGACCCAGCCGACACATTCAGGCCCATGGCGCCGTCACACTCGTCGTTTCCGTTGCTGCCGGCGGTAACAGCACCAGCCAACAGGCCCACCAATACGATAATGTCGAGCAGGATCGTCCGCTTCATACTTTCCTCCCCAGTGTATTGAACCCTCGCGCGTCATTAGGTCACGGGAAAACCGAAAGTCAAGCGCGTCGGCTGCGCTCCCTGGCGCGGATCAGCCGGAATCGCCTCTCGCTCGGTGTCCATAGCGCATGCTAGGTACCGACGTCGACATGGCTTTGCGCTTCCGGATGGTTGCGGCGGTCGGGTCGATCGGGCTCTGCGTCACGGCGGTAGCTGCGTTCGCGGCTACTGCCCAGGTCTGTGATTGCGACACCCTCGCGGCGGCACATCGCGCCGGTTTTGAACTACTAACATCCGGTCTCTTCGAACCCGCTCCCGACCAATGCGCCGGCGCCGACCCGAGCGGCGACGGGAGCGCTTCCGCCGCCGACCTCATTGCCCTGGTGAGTTGCCGTTCGCGCCAGTTGCGCTTCACCGACACCACGTCGGCTGCAGGCCTGTTCTACAAACACGAGATCTTGCCCGACGCCGGCCTGGGGATTCTACGTATGATATGCGGAGGCGTGGCCGTCGGCGACTACGACCGCGACGGCTGGTTCGACCTCTACACGATTCGTCATGCGACCGGATCGAACCTTCTCTTCCGCAACAAGCAGGACGGTACCTTTGCCGAAGTGAGTCACGACGCTGGCGTGGATCTTGCCGGTGACGGTCTCTGGTCGGGGCCGAGCTTCGCCGACATCGACGGGGACGGCTGGCTCGATTTGTTCCTCGGCGCCGGCGTGAGCGAACCGATGGTACTGCGCAATCGCGGTGACGGCAGCTTCGAGGACGTCACCGCGAGCACCGCCGACAGTCTAGATCCGGGTGTTTATCTCGGCGCCGCCTTTGGCGACTACGACCTCGACGGCGATCTCGATCTCTTCGCCGCTCGTTGGGGAACCGACGACGATGACATACGGCACGACCATCTCTGGCGTAACGACGGAGCCTTTGCCTTCACGCCCGCCACGCTGGAGGCGGGAATCGGGGTCCGCAGCACCCGCGTCGGGACGCCCGATCTCCGGTTCTGGACGCAAAGCGGCAACTTCGCCGACATCAACAGCGATGGCCTTTTGGATCTCGTCGTCGTCGCCGATTTCGGTGTCAGCCAGGTCTTTCTCGCCACCGCCGCCGGAACGTTCGTCGAGAATACAACCGACGTGATCACCGACGAGAACGGCATGGGCTCGGCGGTCGGCGACTACGACAACGACGGTGACCTCGATTGGTTCGTCTCGAGCGTCTTCGGTCCGCGGATCAACAAGACGGGGAACCGTCTGTATCGCAACCGCGGCGACGGAAGCTTCGAAGATGCCACGGAAGAGGCCGGCGTGCGCGAAGGATTCTGGGGGTGGGCAAGCTGCTTCGCGGACTTCGACAACGACGGCAACCTCGACATTTTTCACGTGGACGGCCGCGGCGGGCCGCGCGACCCGTTCTTTGGTCAACCGGCGCGGCTGTTCATGTCGACCGGCGACGGGAAGTTCAGCGAGCGGGCGGAGCAAATGGGCATCGCCGACCGTGGCGAGGGACTCGGCGCGTCCTGCTTCGACTATGACAACAATGGCGACA
>Ga0187892_10008528_pt1 | contig 13990 bp, 17 predicted proteins | sample MA1701073metaG_FD_139345 | JGI IMG/M metagenome (GOLD analysis project Ga0187892, IMG submission 139345) | Bio-ooze microbial communities from a basaltic lava cave in the Kipuka Kanohina Cave System on the Island of Hawaii, USA - MA170107-3 metaG ...
CAACATGTATCGTGCCTTACCACAAGATATTATCGATAATTACGCAACACTTTCAGCCGGGTTCAAACTGCCAATGCCAACGTTAGGCCTTGGTGGTGGTGGCTCGCGTGGACGAGGAGAGCTGGTCGTCGAATCACTGCGGCGAGTCGCTGTAAAGGCTAAAGGGGGATCAATTCCCGACTGTGGTCATTTCATTCCTGAAGAGAAGCCACAGGCGCTCGCTGAGCGATTGCGAGCGTTTCTCAGTTAGAGATCCACTTCCGGTGGACCTGACGACGTGCCATTGAGTCGCCGGATGATGATGCGCGCGACCGGGTTACGCCAATCTCGCACTGCTGCGGTCAGATTGCCGACCCCATGGATCCCATTGTGTACGTAGACAAATCCTTCCCCGTTCCCCGGATGCCCTCCACCTCCAGGACCTCTACATTCTGTGAGATTTGGGCCAATGATCGAAGCACAGAGTTCGTCATTCTGCTCACTCCCTGCATCATAGGCAGGGACAAACAATGTGACCGGCTTATCACTGGGAGGGCCGGGGATGCCATTGATGGCAATGAATGCGTCGTTAGTTGGGAGCATCATCGCAACGAGACTCAAATGATCGAACTGGCGATTCCCCTCAACGGCAACCGTGGCAGATTTGCCTGGATCAAGCAAAGTGTTGGCAGTCGGTACGCCAGCAGTGGCGAAGATATCTTTCACCTCTGACGTGCCAGCGAGGGTTGCCGCGAGCGCGGTCGCAGTGCCATCTTCGGCAAACATTGCCAGTTGGGGATTGACCGGCTGCCCAATGGTAAACAACCGTAACCCGGCCTTATGGGTAATGACGAATGGAGCAGTAAAGTGTTGTCCGCGGGTGAGGTTGGTAATGATGATTTCATAACGAAATGTTTCCTCGGCAAAGGCTGGGTGTCCGAGAAGTCCACTACCAGTAAGGAGCAGAGTGAGCAGAAGACTAATGCCTGACCACTGCATACGTACCCTCCACAAAGTTCATGACGTGCTCGACTGGTCGGAACGCCACGCTCACACCACCGCATGGAGCATGGGAAGTATTTCATTATTGACGACCGAATCTACCGATTATTCAGTCTCAAAGCGGAAGAAAGCGGCACTCTCTTCCGAGAGTGAAACAATTGGCCCTGACGTAGTTCCTCCTCTGTGTTCCGAATATGACCACAAAAGTCACTTAAAGTTATCTTCCTCAGACTCTGACTTTTCCTACAGCGGTTGCCCATTGTGCCATGCTGGTAGAAAACAACAAAATTTGGCACAATAACCGACAAATTCATGTCACAAACAGCCCGCCGAGCACGAAACCTAGTAACACTCCGATCAGGCCGAGGAGGACGCTGCCAAAAATATAGCCGAAGACCAGGAGGAGTTGCCCATCGAGTACGAGCCGGAGGGTTTCGTACGTGAAGGTGGAGAACGTGGTGTATGCACCAAGAAAGCCAACGGCAAAGAACAGGCGTTGCTGAAGAAACCCCAACGGATAATGCTGCCATAGACCCATGAGCAGTCCAAGGAGAAAGCTGCCACTCACATTGATAACCAACGTCCCATACGGGAAACTGAGGCCCAGCATCCGCCCGACCCAACCCCCAACTAAGTAGCGAGCGTTGGCTCCGAGAAATCCCCCAAGCCCAATCACCAAGTATTCCATGCTCGTGGTCATAGCGTAGCCGAATGGAATGTTCTACCGACACTCAGCAATCTGCGTCTTTGCGTCGGAGGGGCGTTGACAGAGAGCGTACTGTGTTTCATTTTTATTGATAACAGTTCTCATTAAGGAGGAAAAGCTATGGCACAGCCTCTGCATAGTTCTAAGACCCTTGACAACCTGAAGCATGCCTTTGCATGTGAATCGCAAGCGAATCGTCGGTATCTCTATTTCGCACGCCGGGCTGATATTGAGGGGTATCCCGATATCGGGGGTTTGTTCCGCGACACCTCCGAGGCAGAAACCGGACATGCCTTCGGCCATCTCGATTTCATCAAAGAAGTGGGTGATCCGGCGACTGGCAAGCCGATCGGTGATACTACCAAGAACTTGGAAGCTGCCGTTGCTGGTGAGACCTATGAATACACCGAAATGTATCCTGGATTTGCTAAAACTGCTCGAGATGAAGGGTTTGTCGAAATTGCTGAATGGTTCGAGACGCTGGCCCGTGCCGAGAAGTCTCATGCCGGTCGTTTTACGAAAGGGCTTGGTTCGCTGAAAGGCTAGTCGTGGTGCCGGAGGATGCGTGTGGTGCCTCCCCCGCCGTTCATCAGTCATCAGTCAGGAGTGATGACGAGGAGAACCGATGCAGAAAGTAACGCTCGATGAGATTGTTGGTCTGGAACGCTACGAAAAGATTCGCGACGTTTTTCGGCGTGGCATTATCGAACTGAAAAAGCATCGCCGTGTGTCGGTGGGCGATCGCGTGATCTTTGTCTTTGAGAATCAAGAGACCGTGCTTTTTCAAATCCAGGAAATGCTCCGAGCAGAGCACATTACGGACATTGATAAGGTCCGTTTTGAAGTCGAGGTGTACAATGAACTGATTCCTGGAGACGGTGAGCTTTCTGCCACCATGCTCATTGAAATTACCGACCAGGCACAGATTCGCCCGGAATTGGTGCGACTGCTTGGGATCGATCAAGCGGTCTCGCTGCGGATTGGCAATCAGTTTGCAGTTCCTGGTGTCTTTGAAGGTGGGCGTAGCACAGAAGATAATCTGAGTGCGGTGCAGTATGTACGGTTTCCGCTGCCTATCGAGGCGCGTTTGGCTTTCTGTGATGAACGGCAAGACGTGCGACTCGCTATCGATCACCCGCAGTATCAAGCTCAAGCTGTCCTCAGTTCTGAAACGCGACAGTCTCTCGCTGCTGAACTCTGAGAGTGTGCAAGAAGGTTCCGAAAAACCGACAGGAAAAGAAGCTATGGAACGCGAAATTCGCCAACGGACAACCCAGCAGCTTACCGTGATCTCCGCAGCGATTCAGAGGGATCATTCGCACCCCAGTGCAGAAGAGATCTACAGTCGGGTACGGAAAGTTTTGCCGCACGTGAGTCTGGGGACTGTCTATCGTACCCTCCAACGGCTCGTGCAGGAAGGCAAAATCCAGATGCTCTTCCTGGGCGAGCGGACTGCCCGGTACGATCCAACGTTGGCAGAGCATGATCATTTTATCTGTCAGCGTTGTGGACGAGTGGAAGATGTGTGGCTCGGACGGAACCGCCAGGTAAACTTCGCCCCACTCGTTAAAGAAGGATTTACTGTGCTCGCGCACAGTGTGGCGATTCACGGGTTCTGTCAGCCCTGTGGACGGCGGTGAACCTCATCGCGCCGCGTGGGGAGGACCTTACAGATAGAGCGGGAACAGCGGTGAAGAGCAAAAGAAAGGAGGAGCGGAATGGAGCGAGGACCCTAATGACCGTACAAAGAGCACTCATTGACTGATTGTATGGGCAAGGATAAAAATTTTTTAGCGAGGAGAAGGTTACTGTGGATACAAACGATATCCTACAAGCGCTGTTTCGCTGGCTTCATCTGATCGCGGGGATCACCTGGATCGGCCTCTTGTACTTTTTGAACCTCATCAATGCGCATGTGACCGCAGCGCTTCAGCCGCCGACCCGGAGAGAAGTTGTTCCGCAGGTTATGCCGCGGGTTCTGTTCTGGTTCCGCTGGGGGGCCATGTTTACCTTTATTACCGGAGTGCTGCTGATTATCTGGAAGTATTTTCTCTTGGGAAGCGGGTTTGGTGGCGACGCTGGACTCTTGAGTGGGGATGCCGGCTGGTGGATTTCGATGGGTGCGTTGTTCGGCACCATTATGTGGTTCAACGTGTGGTTTATCATTTGGCCAGCCCAGCAGAAACTCATCACCTGGGTGAAAGAAGGCCAGACGCCGCCTGAGCAGCCACAAGTGGCAAAGACGGCACTCTATGCGTCGCGGACCAACACGTTTTTGTCCGTACCGATGTTGTTCGGTATGCTCGCCGGATCAGGCCACTATCCGACGATCTCGTTCTTTCCATGGTTCTTGATTGTGATAGCGCTCGGCGCTGGGTTGGTGTACTACATGCTCTTTACCTACGCGCCGACCGTAGCGAAGAATTGGCCGTAGGGGGAAAGTTGTCAGTTATCCGTTGTCGGTTGCCAGTTCGGAGGAGAAGCACCACTATGAAGGATGACCGCTTTTCTTCTGGAAACTGGTCACTGACAACTGACAACTTTTTCCTCACCCTGCCGTAAACGTAAACTCGATTTCCTTGGTCTCTTTCGCCCCTACCATAACTTTCTGTGAACGGGAGCCAAAGCGCTCATGCCAGGCCTCGACGGTATACTCTCCTGGCGGGACGTTTTTCAGCGTAAACGCTCCGTCTGCATTACTCAACGAAAAGTAGGGGTGGTCAAAAACTCCGACATACGCCCGCATCCACGGGTGAATGTCACATTTGATCTCGATCATCGCTTCAGGCTTATCGACTTTGACCGAGCGCGAGGTGCCTTTCACACTCAGGCTGATGTTCCAGGGCTTGGCCTGCTGCGCGAACCCGTGGACGTTGTGCGCCATCGGGTCGCTATTGAGAAATTTGAGTGGCTGCCCCACTTGGGCACCAATAACGCGCGGAATGAAGACGCACGCTTTCTGGTCCATCTCCACCGCTTCGGTGGGAATGGCAAAGATGCGATTCCCTAAGCCGTCTTTGATATACACCAGTGCATTCTGCAGTTTTCCATCTTTGACCAGCACATCACCTGCGGGGGGATTTCCTTGTGGATGCTGGGCCGCACATTCAGACCAGCCACTCAATTGGGCGATCGCCTGTTCGGGTGCGGTTCCCTCAAAACGAACAACGCCAGCGATCGTTCCCACCGTCGCAAGATCGAGTGGCGTTGCCTGACGAGCAGGGGTTGTAGATTCTTGACCACCTCCACCACAAGCAGAGAGAAAAAAACCAGTGCTGACGAAAAGTGTCCTGACTATTTGTCGAAGCATAGCCCGTACATTGCCAGAGGTGAGGAAAGATGCAAGGCCGGGAAAAAAAGGGATAAATGTCAGAAATATTTACAATTGTTGAATTTTTCTAAACATTTGATTTTCATGACTTTTTACATCAGAAGGCGAAAACGGTTCCTAAAGTGTCGGAAAAATTAACAGTATGACAAAAGAGAGTGAGCAAGAGAGATTAGGGGAAAGTGATTTTTGTTAGAAAAATCAATATCTTATCGTTCTTTCTGTCCCAAGAGAATTTTGGGCATAAATTATGCTCTAAATTCGTAACTCTTGTTTTACCGGAGGACTTAATAGTGGAAAGGACTGTGATGAATAAGAAAAAACTTGTGGTTGCCCTAGCGCTGGTTATGGACGTTGTAATTTTCTCCTTTGCGCCGAGCGCCTACGCCGTGCCGATGCTGAAGCTGACTAGCGGTTTAGATACTGTGACAATTACCGACGAGCTGTCGGGAGACTTAAGTGGGATACCTGGGTCGGTCCTATTTATCGGGTCAGTTGGTAGCTTCACCTTGAATATTACAGGGGGAACAACCAAGCCAGTGATCGGTTCACCGGATGATCCAATTCTAGACCTCGGCTCAATCATCAATCTCAATCTGGGGGGTGCAGGGACACTCACCCTTGCGTTCACTGAAACCGGCTTTACTGGTCCTACTCCGTTGGCAAATTTCCTTTCCAGCATTGGCGGGACCTCGTCAAATCCGAATACAACCGTGCAACTACAAACCTATTTAGACATTACGAATGCCGCTTTTGGTGTGGGGACTCCTATTGGGAATACTGGCAGTATCCTTACGGGATCTGATTTGGCTTTTTCTGCGGCCAGTAGTAGCGGTGATGTCGCGACAAGTAGTCCCTATTCCTTAACGATGGTCGTTACTCTCCAGCAGCCTAATTATACGGTTTCGAGTTTTGACGCTCAGCTGAGGGCTGTTCCTGAACCCCTTCCCCTTTATCTCCTCGGAGTCGGTTTAGTTGGCATAGGCCTTCTCTCCCGGCGCAAGAAAGCCGAGGCTGCAAAGTAACGGCGTTGACAGCTTCCAGGTTGACCGTTGAAAAAGAGCAGGGGCGAGGAAAACCTCGTCCCTGCTCTTTTATTTTTTTCCTCGGTATCATCACTATTCGTCTGCTGTGCAGCTAAAAATGCGGCGGCTCGCCTGACTGTCGGTCCTGTGGTTCCAGTTGAATGGTAATGTGATCGATGCCAAAGCGGTCGTGAATAGTTTTCTCCAGCGCATCCAGCAGTTGGTGATGGTCCGTTGCCCCGTTGACCACGGCATGAGCTGTAAGGGTAAATAACCCTGAAGAAAGGGTCCACACATGGAGGTCATGGATTCGCTGTACTCCAGTAACTGCCTCTAACGTTTGCTGCACTTCTGCGAGATCCAGATGCCGTGGGGTGGCTTGCATGAGGATGTCCACCGATTCGCGCACCAGACTGAAAGAACTCATCAGAATCAAGATCCCAATCATTACGCTCGTGACCGGATCGACCCAGTACCATCCCGTCCACACGATCAACACACCAGCAACAATGGCTCCGGCAGAGCCGAGAGCATCACTCAGAACATGCAAAAACACGCCACGAAGGTTCAGGTTGGTGCGGTGCGCGCCATGTAACAGCCAGGCAGCGAGCGCATTGACGCCCAATCCTAGTCCCGCGATGAGGACCATCCCATGTCCGTGGACCTCAGCTGGAGTGAAAAAGCGATAATACGCCTCGCGAAAAATAATCCCGGCAATGAGCCACAGGGAGAGGCCATTGAGAAAGGCCGCGAGGATTTCGGCGCGATAATAGCCGAAGGTCTTTTGGGAGGTCACTGGTAATGAAGCAACGTAGGCAGCAAACAGAGAGAGGCCCATCGCTGTCACATCGGACAACATGTGACCGGCATCTGACAACAAGGCAAGGCTATGCGTGAACCAGCCCCCAAGGAATTCAACGATACAATAGCCACCCGTGATGCCCAACGCGATGAGCAATCGTCGTTGATCGTGGTTGTGAGCGTGGTCGTGATTGTGAGACATGGGCTTCTTGGTCAGAGACAGACGGCCTTTGGGTCCGTTATAACGTGCGGTCCGTATTCTGCAATCGTCAGTTTACTTGGCCCAGGGCGGCAGGCTTCCAAGCGAAATGCCGAAGACCCCAATCCCAATCACATAGATGAGTGCGGTCAAGAGAACAGAACAAAGCAAATCGAGCACGATCCCTGCCCGCACCATTTGTGGGACAGTAACGTGACCACTGGCAAAGACGATAGCATTAGGGCCGGTTGCTGACGGAAGCATAAAATTACACACCGACGCTGCAAACGTGGCTGGGATCATCAGTAGCAAAGGGTCCATCTGCATGGCTTGAGCGGTGGCAGCCAAGACCGGCATCATGAGGGTGGCGGTTGCCGTATTGCTCGCGAACTCCGTCACCCAAGTTGTGAGCACCGTGACAGCAAGGATTACACTCAACGAAGGTAAACTGCCGACGAGCGAAAGCTGGGAACCGAGCCAGGCGGCTAACCCGGTCTTTTCGACACCCGCAGCAAGTGCCAGACCGCCGCCCAGCAAAAGCAGCACCCCCCACGGCAGACGCTCCGCGGTTTCCCAGTCCATGAGAAAGGTACCAGCTTTGCGGTCCGCTGGAATAAAGAACAACAGTAACGCCATAAACATAGAGACGGTTGAATCCTGGATAGTGACGGGTGGGGGAAGGAACTGGGACCAGCCGGGGATAGTGATGCCCCCAAGCGGCAAGTTTTCGCGGAAGATCCATAACAACGCGGTTGTTGCCGCGAGCAGAGCGACCTTCTTCTCTTCAGCACTCATCGGTCCTAAGGCCTGGAGGCGTTCTCGCAGAAACTCTTTGTTAGCATGCCAACCACTCGCGGAATAGGGAAAGGCGACGTAGGAGAGATAGGTCCAGGCGACGAGCGTTAAGAGGGCAGCCGCCGGTACACCAAAGAGCATCCAGCGCAGAAAGCCGATTTGTGGTGCCTCTGGAAAAAGTTTGGTAAACGCGCCAAGAAAAATCACATTGGGTGGAGTTCCTACCGGAGTGCCGATACCGCCAATTGAGGCACCGTACGCTACCATCAGCATCAGGGCGGTGCCAAAACCTTTCTTCGTGTCGTACCCTTGGGATTGCGCGTGATCGAGAACCGCCAGGGCGATTGGCAACATGATGAGTGTCGTGGCCACGTTCGAGACCCACATCGAGATCGCTGCTGTCGTTCCCATGATCCCCAAGGTGAGTGAGTGTGGTGAGGTGCCGACCCGATTCAGGACTTGCAGGGCAATGCGATGATGCAGGTGGCAGCGCTCAATTGCGAGAGCAATGATGAAGCCGCCGAGGAAAAGGAACAGCACCTGGTCGGCATAGGCCGTAGAGACTTCTTGCGGGGTCAGAATATGAAGCAAAGGAAAAAGCGCAAGCGGAACGAGGGCAGTGACTGAAGGGTGGACGGCTTCACTGACCCACCAGATTGCCATCAGCGTGGTTGCGGCAGCCATGTTCCACGCTTTGTCGTTCATGTCCGCTGGTGGCGAGAACAAGAAAAAACCAGCAAAGACCACAAGTCCAAGAACGAAGCCGATCAACTGGCGACGTTCATAGCGGGGGGCGGTGGTGTCGGCCATCGGGCTGGGGTAGTGCTTAATGAACTTTAGGGCCGTCTGTTGGTGCAAGGGAAGAGAACGCACTCGCCAGTAAGCGGGCCGTGGCTTCAGCAAACAGGCGGGGTAGCTCTTTCGGACGACAGCCGGCGGCAGCAGGATGTCCACCACCGCCAAACGTCTGCGCCAGTTGTGAGAGATCAGCTTGACAGTCAGGCGAGCGACGGAGGCTGACCCCTTCTCCTTTCAAATCAAAAAAAGCGAAGACTGTTTGTGTGGCGGTTTTGCCCCAGGCATCGCCGATCTCACTGGCATACCCATCACAGACTGCGGTGACAAGGGTGTACGGAGTCCCGGCAACGTGAAGGCTGACGCGGCTTCGTTCGGCTAACGCAAAACTCACTCGCATTTCCCCGGCGACTTTATCGTAGGCTGAACGCATTGTGGGAGTGTAAGTCACCGCTGCATCGATGGTGAGGAGTGCCTGGTAGCCTTCCAAACTGTCCCGATCGGTTCCTAACGCACGAATCACCCATGCCAGTTCACGCGACCCAGGGATCGCGTGAATCCAGCGATCGGTGTCGTCTGCCATCGCGACAACTGGAGCAAATTCAGAGAAGGGGTCGTTCTGTGGTGCCGTCGTTTCCCGGTGCCGCTGGAGGTATTCGTAGGTGAGACGAGAGGCGGCGAATTCCTCGCTAATGACTTTATCGGCAAACGGAACAGTAATGGTTCCTGCGGTATACCGTCGGATTGCCGTGCGGTGATGATCGATCCAATAGATTTTCACCCCGTGTTTGGCGAGATCACAGAGATGGTCATCGGTGGCTTTTTCGGTCCACGAGATGTCGGTGATCCACAGCTCGCTTCCAGGAGGGGCGTCTTCGCGGCTGATGGAGCATAGTACATCGTTAATGTGTTCGTTCCCGGAAAAGTGAGGAACGATGATTGCCTTGTCTCGATAATAGCGCGCCACGGCAACCGCTGCCGTGACTCCATCGAGACAATAGGGGCCGTGGCTGACGATATGAACGAGCGGAAGCGACGTTTCAGGAGATGTCATTTTCATGTATAGAGTTTGCTATCGCCTTTCTTACGAGGATGAACAACCAGGGTTATTATAAGAGAGCGGTGCCGCCTCGGCAAATATACCTTGGGGGAGAGGGCATTACCCGTGGCGGGCGGCTTCCATGACTGCTTCGATGTTGAGAACACGTGGACCGTCCCACGACAACTCAATTTCCCAGCGGTCCTGGGTATTGGCGAGGATTTCACGCTCACCATCCAAAGCGAGCATTGAAGGAACAAAACTGACTGGGGTACGTGAGCCGGTGGACAAGGGTGTGTGGGTTTGAATAGCGACAGGAGCGATAAGCCCTGGTGCGATTGGGGCGGTGACCGTTCGACCATTGCTTCCCAGGCGGAGGTAGAGCCCACCGTCATCTTGGGGACGCACGGGATGGACCATGCCGCCGATCGAGGCCATGCCGATATTTGTTGGTTGTCCCTGGGTCAGAAAGAGTTCTTTCAGCCGGTCCACTTCCCACAGTGCCCGTGCGCCGATGAACTGATAATCACACACGGCAACATCGACGAGCGCCACATCCTCAAAATGACCGTTACGATAAAGGTTGAGTCGTTTGGTTGGATGGGTAAAGTCCTCCCACGAGAAACGGCGAGCCGCATAATATCCAGCAGCGAGACCAGCCAGGGTTGATTCGAGAAACCGTGGAAACGCATTGTTGGTTCCAGTCGAGAGAGGAATCAGCGGCATCGACTCACAGCCTTTGGCTACGACGCGGTTGGTGCCATCCCCGCCGATGACAATCACACAGGCGACGTCTTGTTCGTACATCAACTGCGCGGCGCGGGTTGAGTCCGCGGCTTCGTCGTATACCGACATTTCCAGAAAGCGTGCAGTGACGGGCAACGGTCCACTCAACCCCGCAAGCGCTTTGATGCCAATCCCAGTCGGATCAGGAAACAGCACAACTTCATCTGCGCCAGCTCCTGCGATGCCCATGATAGCGCGACGCACGATGTACACTTTCTCCTGGGTATCGAGCACCGAACCATGCGCCACCAGACGACGAATGTCTTTTCCAGCCCGAGGATTAGCGATGATTCCTACAGAAGTCATAGGTGTTTGGGGTTAGGGATTGGGTGTTCGGTGTTAGGGGCAGAGAAAGACTTCTCCTTCCCAGCACCTAGAACCCAACACCTAGCACCTAGAATAGCGACAGCGCTGCTGCCGTAATTTTCTCCGCGTTCGGTAAATAGTGATCTTCGAGCGGCGGGCTAAAGGGCACTGGGGTGTGCGGAGCAGTGACTGTTTTAATCGGCCCATTGAGATAATCGAACCCTTTATCGGCGACCAACGCGGCAATGTCGCTGGCCATACTACACCGTGGATGTGACTCATCAACAACCACGAGACGCCCGGTTTTCTGGACTGATGTGAGGACTGCGTCTTCGTCGAACGGTGAGAGTGTCCGTGGATCAATGACTTCGGCGCTCTTGCCCTGCTTTTGCAACTCTTCTGCTGATTTCAGGGCGTGATGAACCATCTTCCCCATTGCGACGAGAGTCAAGTCATTACCTGGGCGTTTGATGTCGGCTTTGCCAAGCGGGATGGTATACGCCTCTTCTGGCACCGGTCCTTTCATCGCACCAAGTGTGATATCTTCAAAGAAAATGACCAGATCGTCATCGCGGATCGAAGAGATCAACAGCCCTTTGGCATCGTAAGGGGTCGAGGGAACCACTGTCTTCAAGCCTGGAATGTGAGTAAACAATGAGTAGAGCACTTGTGAGTGTTGCGCTGCCGCTCGGTACCCACCGCCACAAATCGTGCGGATGACAAGGGGAACTTTTGCTTTGCCACCAAACATGTAGCGAAGTTTTGCGCCTTGGTTGAGCAGCTGGTCGAAGCAGACGCCCATAAATCCGACGAACATCATCTCCGCAATAGGACGCAGACCAGTCACTGCAGCTCCGACCGCGGCCCCGATGAAGCCGGACTCGCTGATCGGAGTGTCAAGCACACGTTCACGTCCGAACTCTTTCACTAGCCCTTTGGTGACTCCGAGCACACCACCCCAAGCCTCATCACCTTGGAGGTGGTCAACGTCGGCTCCCCCGGCTACGTCTTCACCCATGAGGATGACTTTCGGGTCGCGCTGCATTTCTTGCCGCATTGCTTCGTTCAACGCTTGTCCAAAGTTCAGTTGTCGCTCGGCCATACGTCTCTCCATTAGCAGTCAGCGGTCAGCCGTCAGCCGTCAGCTAGAATGGGAATTTATTCCTTTTTTGCTGATCGCTGAAAGCTGATTGCTGAGAGCTGTCTAGTAATTCACATACACATCCGTGAACGTCTCTTTTACATCTGGAAACGGACTGTCCTCAGCGAATTTGACCGCGCTATCGATCAGGGCTGCGACACGGTCGTCAATGGTCTTGAGTTCTGACTCGTTCACCAGTCCACGCGAGAGGACCGCAGCGCGGAATAATGTAATCGGATCACATTCTTTCTGGAACTTTTCTTGATCAGCGGCGATTTTGTAGGTTTGCGCATCTCCTTCGAAGTGCCCATTGAAACGATATGTCTTGCACTCCAGTAGAGTCGGACCTTGACCGGCGCGTGCCCGTTTCACCGCTTCTCCGGCTGCTTCGTAGACCGCGAAAATATCATTCCCGTCGATAGTAATGCCCGGCATGTTATAGGCTGCCGCGCGGTCGGCAATGTTCTCGACGCTACAATGATAATGAGCCGGGGTGGATTCGGCGTACCCGTTGTTCTCAGCGACAAAAATGATGGGGAGCTTCCAGATGGCAGCGAGGTTAAGACTTTCGTGGAGAGTGCCTTGTTCGGACGCCCCGTCACCGAAAAAACAGATAGTGACTTGATCTGTCTTGTTCACCTTGGCCGTGAGACCAGAGCCGCAAGCGAGGGGAGGTCCTCCACCGACAATACCATTGGCGCCGAGCATCCCTTTGTCCATATCGGCGATATGCATGGAGCCGCCTTTGCCTTTACAGGTTCCCGTGGCTTTGCCGAACAGCTCAGCCATCATTCCGCGCGGATCGACGCCTTTGGCAGCGCAATGGCCGTGGCCGCGATGCGTCGAGGTCATGTAGTCCGCATCCGTGAGATGGGCGCAGATGCCAACCGCGACGGCTTCTTCCCCAGCGTAGAGATGCACAAAGCCAGGAATCTTGCCTTTGCCGAACTCGACTTTGACGCGATTCTCGAAGGTGCGAATGAGCTGCATGCGCTCATACATCCACAGCAGTTTGTCCCTACTGATGTCCATGTGTGGTCCCTCCTTCACGGACAGCTAAGTGAGAAACTGCTGCGGTTCATAGCATGAAAGTAAGCAAAGGGTCTACCTGTGTTTGGTGAGGTGTGGCTGCCATCCTGAGCAAGAGAGGACCGCATTTCCAGGTTGGTTATCACAGGAGTTGCACTTCTTTTGCTTGTCGCGCACATTGGTCAATAGGTCTCCACGGTGGAGGTGGACATGACAACAGTTCAGAGCGACATGGGACAGCCGCCGCTGATTTTGCATACACGGCCAGTATTCGAGATGAGCGACGAGCTTTTCTTCGACTTTTGTCAGACTAATCGAGAATGGCGCATTGAGCGGAACGCTTTGGGAGAGGTGTTGATTATGCCACCAGTTGGAGGAGAAACAAGCCGTGGAAACGCGTTCCTGACAACCGCTCTCAACACGTGGGCTTTGCAAGATGGGACGGGTGTGGTCTTTGATTCTTCCGGTGGGTTTGAGCTTCCCAATACGGCAACCCGCTCTCCAGATGCTACTTGGGTGAGACGGTCGCGCCTTGCCTCACTAACTCCGGAGCAGAAAAAACGGTTTCTCCCTTTGTGTCCAGACTTTGTCGTGGAGTTGCGCTCACCTTCTGATCGTTTGAAGGTGCTGCAAGACAAAATGCAGGAATACCTTGACAATGGCGCCCAGTTAGGATGGCTGCTTGATACTCCGAGCCGACGAGTCTTTGTCTATCGCCCGGGAAAAGCCGTGGAGTGCTTGGAAACTCCGGCAACGCTTGTCGGTGATCCAGAGCTGCCCGGCTTTGTGCTCGACCTGACAAAAATTTGGACGCCGGATTTTTAGGGGTCACTTCTTCATAAACAGCTTGATGCTGGTGGAAAGAACCAGTTGCCTTAAGAAAGGAGAAGTAGAATGTCCAACCACCTTCCCTTCATTGACAGTGACGCGCATGTCCTAGTACTCAGTCCAGAAAGTTCTGATGGATAACTCACGGAACGTCATTCCCGCGAAAGCGGGAATCCAGGAGGCTAAACCACAGGCCAGTGCTGAATTTCCCTGGATGCCCGCCTGCGCGGG
>Ga0187892_10008529_pt1 | contig 13989 bp, 13 predicted proteins | sample MA1701073metaG_FD_139345 | JGI IMG/M metagenome (GOLD analysis project Ga0187892, IMG submission 139345) | Bio-ooze microbial communities from a basaltic lava cave in the Kipuka Kanohina Cave System on the Island of Hawaii, USA - MA170107-3 metaG ...
CCGCGTCCGGGTGGGTGTTGGGTTGCGCGTTGGGGTTTTGGTACGAGGTAGGGGGGTCGTACTGGGCAATGCAGCGAGGCGGCCCGCGAAGATTGCCGAAAGCGGCGGCCCTCCGTCCTCGCCCGGCAAACCACCAACGGCGGGAAGCGCAAACGCCACCGCTCCATCCAGACGCTCGTTACCAGCGGCGATCGTGTCGCAGTCAAAATTGCTGCCGCGATAGCCGCACCCGATCGCCAGCGCCGCCGCCGCGCTCATTTCGTGCGCATCGACATGACCGTCGATATTGGCATCGAGCAGCGGACAGTCGGTAATTGGACGTTGCTCGCCAGCGACTAGAACGCTGCGCACGATCTCATCCGCCCGGACTCTGCCGTCGCCGTCGCAGTCGGCGGAACACCCGAGACCGAACGCCCGGCGATTCAACACCGCTGCGGTTCCCGATCCAGTGGTAAGCGCAAACGTCGAGACCGCGAACGTGGGATCATCATCATCTGTGCATGGTAGCTCATCGAGGCCTTTGGCCGGGTCCGCAGAGGGAGAGCAATCACTCTGGAGTAAGCTTAAGCCGAGAATGACGTGAATCAGCGCCGCTCCCCGCTCTCCGCGATCGACTCCCCTGATCTCCCGTGTGCCGTGCTCTTCGTCAGTATCCTGCCGGTCGCTCAGGACTACGCCCTCCAATCCGCTCTCACCACAGCCGATCATGCCCTCCGCAGTGTTCCCTGCTCCGAAGAGCACCTCCGCGTTCAACGGCCACAGACACGCACAGTTCGCTTCCGTCGCACCAACCAAGGCAGGAACTGTTATCGGATCGAGATGCACATCACCGGCGCGGACCACGAACGGAATCACGCCACTTGCATCGGGCTGTCCCATCACGAACCTGGCTTCGCCGCTGACACGTGCCCGTACCGACGGGAATAACTCGTTCTGCGAGACGTCGAAAATCTGCACGTCGATGAACGATTCTCTTGGAGATCCGAACACAAATCGTCGTGTTGTCTCTCTGGTGCAGTTCGCTGCGCAGTCGTCGCCACCGACTTCATTGCCGTCGTCACAATCCTCCCCAGGGTCGCGGCTGCCGTTGCCACACTGCGTGGGCCGCGGCGTCGGTGTAGGACCCGTGCAGTCTCCCGGGAAGCAGAACGAGGTACAGATTCGCCGGCCGACAGCGCAGCAGACGCATCCGTCGAAAGGCGCGGCTGGACAATCGTCGTTACGGGCACATTCGTTGCCACGCGCGTCTGGGGTTGGCGCTGGACACGCGCAGAACGGACGGCAGTCGGCGGCCTGGTTCACGCACAACGGATCCCACGAGACGTTGCAACAAAATGGGTCGACCTCGCAAACACAGCTCTCGCACTCGCGCGTCTCACAGCCGGGCGTAGCATGGACACCGCAGCAACTCCCGACGTGTGGAACAGTAGGCGTCGGCAGCGCTGTGGGAGTGGGCGTGCGCGATCCCGGTGTTCCGCACGCATCGCAAGATAGGGCGAGGTCGTACGCAAAGATCTCCTGCGCGCTGAACGCGGTGACGGCTGCGCGGTAGGTGCCGGGCGGCAATGCGTCTTCGCCGCATCGACGCTCGACGCGGGCGAAGAGACCGCCCGTGGCGTTGTCATCATTGGATTCAATCAGGTTGCCACCACCATCGTACAGGCTCAATACGGTGTCCGCACCGATGACATTCAGGCCGCTGGTCGCAATCGTCACCATCGAGAGATTGGAGAGCGAGAATTCGATCCAGTCGATGTCTTGCTCCGGGGCGATGGTGTGCGACCGCGTATCCCCGCAAAGCGAAACCCGGGCTTGCGCCGGCGTGTCATCGGGCTCGAACGTATCGAGACTTGCGGGTGGTGACGGCGTCGGGGTCGCGGAGGGCGTTGGTCCAGAAGGCGTAGGCGAAGGTGGAAACGTGACTGTTGGCGTCGGTGCGGGTGTGTCGCTGATGCTGATGCTGTCCAGTTGAAAGAATGCTGGACCGGTGAACTGCTCGGGCACGACCCATTGAAAGGCGATCCGCACCGCCTGACCAGCGAAACGGCTCACGTCGACGCGTGCGTGCAGATCCCCCGTATCCAGCATTGTGGTGTTGGGTATGAGAACGAGCACGCTGTCACGCTGCAGCTCGGCCCCTCCACCCGTGGGCTGCACGAGAACGAGAAAGGATCGTTCGAGTGTCGCGCCGTAGGTGAGGTCCCACCCGGCTCTGTAATCGAACTCGAGACTCCGGGCCCTGCTGGGAACCAGAACGTCCTGGGCGATCTCGATGGTACCTGGCCCGGCGCCGTCAAAGCCGTGCAGCGCGGCAAACGCGCCTTCGGTGGGTGCACTGACAAAGAATTCTCCGAAAGAGATGGCTCCAGCACTGCTTACGACCAGGCTGAAGAACGGCTCCTCCAGGTCGCGTACAACCCAGCCGGTGAAGTCGCCACTCTCGAACCCGCAATTGACGAAGGGGTTGTTAGCGCCGGCGCACGTCGACGCCCCACCACCCTGCGAAGGTTGAGACGAGACGCGCAGGTCGGGGGCGACCAACCGGCTGTATCGGCGCACCGGGGACCCGTCGGTCGCCGCAAGGCGTCCAGGTACGGATCCAACCAGCAGCGTAAGCGCTGTGGCGGACGCCAGGCGAGCCCGCCGCGAGACCAGGACTTTGATCCGAGATCGCGTCTGTCGCTCCGCAATCATCGCCTGCATATCGTCCCCTCCGTCTACCCACGCCACTTCGGGCAAGCCGCCGCGGCAGGGGAGCATCGCACTCTGGCATGGCGCTACTTCAAGAGGTGGCCTTCAGTCAAATCCAGCACTGTAGCCGCGCCCGGGCACGCAAATTCGTTACGCAGTCATGTTGCCTCCTGGGGCTGAGTGGCTCAGCTTCGTTCCTGCCGACTGCACAACGGCAGGATCAAGAAGACCGAGAAGGACGCTCGGCGTGGCCCGCGCTCCACGGTTCATGGCATCGGTTCCGACGGCGTTACACCAGTTGGGTCCGCCGGGCGTTTCACAGACACCCGCCGAGATCTCATCATCACAGCGTACGAAGTGACCGACGAATGAGCGAATTCGGATGCCGATGCGAGGTATTGCAAGGGCACGGTTCGGCCCAAGCGCGTAAAGCGCGAGGCGTTCAAGCACAAAGGGCGCTTTGTCATCCTCGAGGATGTGCTGGTTGGGGTGTGCGACCCGTGCGGGAGCCATTTCTACACGGCCGAGACCCCTAAGTAGTTGTTTGCCGGCCTGGCGCGGCGTGATGCGAAAGTCGCGCCTCACGACTTCTACCGGCCAGAGACGAGCGCCTCTCGCGCTGATGCGATCCTCTCCTTAACGAATCTGAGGTCGTGCTGCCATTTGCTGTTGCTCGGGTCCTGCTGCGCCAGACGCTCCGCGATCGCCCGGCTTGCCTCGTAGCTCTCCACGGCCGCCGCCAATTGGCCTTGGACCTGCTGCACGTCGCCGATCTTGTCCAGGCTCACCGTCAGGTTGTGCTGCCACCCCTCCGTGTTCGGGTGTTGTTGCGCAAGGCCCCATTTCGACGTACCCACATCCAGCACGATCACTTGCGCCTGCTCCATCCATTGCGTGACTGTCTTTGCCACTCGTCGTCCGACAACCGAACCCGTGCTGCGCCGAGCCTCGGAAGTGTTTTGTCCCTCGGCGAGCCCACCGCGAGGAATGGACCCATCTGAGTGAAATAGCTCGCCAGTCTCAGTTCAAGCGACGGATCGAGCAATTCGGAAATCCCTTCGAGTCCGGGTATGAATGCTGTGTCGTCCGGTGGTTCATCGCTGAACGCGCGAAGATAGAGCACGAGCGGGGCCTATCGGATGTCAGAATGGTTTTCCCAGAGATCTGCAGGTAGCGCCGCGCCAACAGCAGGCACATCAGACCGGCCCCGATCGTCTTGGAAGAGTCCGACGCATTGGCGGCGATTCCTGACGCAATCAACAGAAGGCCGAAACGCCCGCGGCGAGTCCCGAGCAGTCCGATCCGTTTGCCTCGACGAAACCGCCGGGAACGGTTCCCCGCGTTGAGGGCAGCCAACAGGCTCGTGAGCCGTATCCGCGACTCCCCGATCGTCGCGTTCCGGAGTCGGGTAAGTACCGAGATCCCCGCGACGCATGCTGCGAGCAAGCAGATCCAGTCCTCACGGCCATACGCGGCAACGACTTGCACCCCGATCGGTAGCCCCGCTGTGGTCCAGTACGGAAGCGAAATGGCCGGCTGGCCCGTGATGTTGAACGGCGAGGTGAAGGTGACAAACGGCGTCTGCCGGTTCATCCCACCGAGCGGATCGTCCGGCGTCGAAGCGAATGTACCGAGCGGGGGTGGTGGGGACGCCAGCGTCGGCGTGACGAGCAGGTCGAAGCCGTTATATAAGGGTCATCCGTAGGTAGAAGGGGGCATCCGTCTGAACCCCGGCATGTCCGATAAATGGGCTCTCATGTCCGAGAATCGGCGATGACGTCAACTTGGTGCCTTATGCCGGCTATCTGCCTGTTCAATGGGTGACTCTTGGACAAGGGTTTCCCCCGGGTTGGCTGCGGGTTTTCCCCTGCTTGACGGCGATCCTAACGGCGCAATACGCTCCGCTGTAAATGGCCAAGTTCCGGAACGTGTGGGCGCACGCGGGGCACGACGGCCGCTTCGCAACGCGTGTATCCCTCCACGGGAAGCTCGAAGCTTCCACCAACTGGCGGTGCCTGCCACGGCGGCCCATGAGCGACGCCGACCGAGAGGGTCGGAGAGAAGAGGAGAGACTGATGTTAGGCGAACAGATTGGTGAAGAAGCCGGAAAAGTCACAAGCCGCCGCGTGCTGTCGATCGACGGTGGCGCGAAGGTGGAAGTGAGCCTGCAGACCACCGGGAAGCTCCTGGGGGTCGAGACCCGCGCCACCGTAACCTACTGGGCGACCGTGCGGCCGGACGGAAGCCTCTACGGCGAAGCGCAGGGGTTAATCACCGGCAAGGGGAACGAACGCGCCACGTTCAGGGCTCAAGGGGCGGGCAAGCTCCTCGACGGAGGAGCGGTCAGCTATCGTGGCGCTTCGTACTACTACAGTGACTCTTCAAAGCTCAGTCGCCTCAACACCGTTGCCGTCGTGTGGGAGTACGAGGCGGACGCTGACGGGAACACGAAGAACAAGATGTGGGAGTGGAAGTAGTCAATGGGATCAATGGGGACGTAGCGAACAATTGGAACGGATCGCGCCCATCAATTGTTCCGATTGTTCGCTACGTCCCCGGAAACGGCCCCACCTTGGCGATTTTTTCACTCACTCACCCCTCCCAACTGATCTGCGCCTCGCCGGCACGCCGCGGCGGGCAGCACACTTTGCGCGTTGTGGCGCGCGAGACGACGGGCTGGGCCAACCCAGTGCGGCGTACCTCGGAAGTGCGTGCTGGTAGAGAACCCTTCCGGAGATCGGGTCCATGTTCGGCGATCCCTATGCCGGCGGTGAGCCCGCGGAGGCGGGCATCCAAACCCTGGCACGGCGCGCCCGTCCGGCGATGGGTGGCTATAGCGTCGGCCACAAAGACATCACCGCCGGCACCATCGGCACGTGCGTCTACGACATCCTGCCCGGGGGTACCGTGAGCCCGCCGGCCCATGGGATTGGCATCCCGCCCAAGTACTACATCCTGAGCAACAACCACGTGCTCGCCAACACCAATGCAGGCAGGCCGGGCGACGCGATTCTCCAACCCGGCCCGTACGACGGCGGAACCGACCCGGCCGACCGCATCGCGAGCTTGAGCCGGTTCATCCGCATCCGCATGAAGCATTCACAGCCGGACCTGCCGCAGTTCACTAACCTCGTCGATGCGGCGATTGCAGAAGGCGAGTTCCACGATCTGAACCGCGAGATCTTCTGGGCCGGTTACGTGCGGGGTTGGAGACCAAAGGCGGGCGTCACGGTGGGAACGCTCGTGCAGAAGACGGGGCGGACGACGAACTACACCACGGGCCGGATTACGGCGGTCAATGCCACCATCGATGTCGGCTACTCCCCCGGAGCGGTGGCGCGCTTCCGGGACCAGATCGTCACCACAAACATTTCGGCGCCGGGTGATTCAGGCTCCTTGGTGACTACCCTGGACAACGTTGCCGTCGGACTGCTGTTCGCCGGCTCGCCCCGCCTGTCTACCATCCTGAACCAGATCGAAAACGTGCGCTCGTTGCTGCGTGTCGAGGTCGCGCAGCAGATCCTTTGAGGAGGCACTTCCATGAAGCATCTCTCACGAGTGATAGTGCTGTTGTTCATGTTTGCTCACATGGCAGCGATGCCGGCGTTCGCCGGCATCGCCGACAGCCCGCTGCCGGAGCTCGAGACGGGGAAGAGGACATACCACCGCTCCGACGTCGTCTTCGATCTCGAGCGGTTTGCTCGAGGCCCCTGCTCCGGTCACGGACCGGAGTGCCGTGCTGATGACGGCAACGACGGGCGTATGCCGGTGCGCAGCGCTCCGCTGGCGCGGTCACCAGCGTGCTTCCACCGCTGCGCCCCATGTGGCCGTACTGCGCAGTGACGATCTTCGTGCTCGCAATCCCGAGCTGTCGCGCCAGCGACAACGTCGCCGGGCGGACGCGCTCGGGCAGGCTGAAGTGCTCGGGCTGATCCACGGTGAGCTCGGCGGCGCGGAGGCATCGCTCGAGCGCCGTGCGGCGCGTGTAGTTGGCGTGTCGTTCACTGTACTCGTTGTTACGCTCCCGGAAACGGGGACAGGCTACTTTTCGGAGCGTAACCCGTTGTTTTGCACGCCCGAGTCTGGGAAATGCAGCCTGTCCCCGTTTCGAGTGCCTGCCCCCCTGGTGGGCCGCACTCTCGAGCGGCGCGATCAGTTCGGTCGCTCAGGAGTCGACTACGCGAATCCTAACGGGTGTCTTCGAGACGAGGTGCTGGATGTCCCTGCGGTCGCTCGACACGATGTCCGCTACTCGCGCCACGGCCAGGCTCACCAGCGCGGCATCAGCAATGTCAGTTGTCCCCGACTTGCCGAGCAGCGCGCCGGTCTGATGGGCTGCGGCTTCATCCAGGGGAACCACCTCACACCCGCGAAGCAAGCGGCGGAGCAGAACCTGCCTCGGAGAGCGGCTCACCTGCGCAAGGATTGGTGACGGGACGCAGGGGACGATGCCCAGTTCCAATCGAACCCGGTGTTCCGCCCAAAAGCGGCGGTCGTTGCGCTCTGCGGCGATCAGCGGTCCGGCGTCGTAGACAACCGGCCTCATCGTGCGTGCGAACGACGCGCGACGGGTCGGCGCGGGTGCTTCCCACGAACCCGCTGACGGGCCTCGTCGAGCTCTTCATCGGTGAATGCGCCGTGCTGCGCCTCCCACTCGGCCACGGCAGCCAGACCGTCACGGATCCGGAGGGACCGGCGTGCGGCCTCCGTCATCCACGCAGAGACACTCACGTTGTCCTCGTGAGCCGCGCGCACCACCCTGGTGTGAACCTCCGAATCCACGGTGATTGCCAGCTTTCTTGCAGGGGCTCCGCGAGGCACGTCCGTACGGTACTACCGGAGTAGTATAGTTTCAAGCAAGTGCCACCTGGTGAAGCGGATCTACGATAGCTTGAGCGAGCACCCGCGGATGATCTGGTGCTGTTGCGATGGGGCCCGGCGGGGGTCCCCGACAACCGGAAGTCCGGGGACGTAGCGAACAATTGGAACGGATCGCGCCATCAATTGTTCCGATTGTTCGCTACGTCCCCGGAAACCGGAAACGGCCAGAAACCGATGTTGCGCCGAGGTCGGGCTTCTGCAACCGGCCTCTCCCTTATCGGCTCCTCTTCCCGCGTCCGAGCACGGCGCTCGCACCGGCCTTGGCAAGGTCCGCCAAGGGGACCACGCTGACGCGCGCCTCGATGGCGTAGTGCGTGTCGCCCGGATACACCACGCTCAAGCGGCGCAGCCGGAGATCCCCGAGCGCAACCCGCATCGAGGGAGTGAGCCGTGGGGCGTCCTGAAACTTGACCTCGACTCCGTAACGCTGGCCGTTCTTCAAAAGGAGCAGATCGAGCTCGGCACCGGTGTGCGTCGCCCAGAAATACGCGGCATCCGGCCGCACGGCCTTGAGCGTTTCCTCGATGGCGTAGCCTTCCCACGAGGCCCCGAGCTTGGGATGCGATAGGATCTGCCCCTCCGTCGCCAGGCCGAGCAGCGCATGGAGCAGGCCGCTGTCGCGCAGGTAGATCTTGGGAGCCTTGACCTGCCGCTTCTTGAGATTCTCGTGCCAGGGCTGCAGTTGCCGCACCATGAAGAGCCCGCTCACCAAATCCAGATAGCGCCGCGCCGTCGGCTCCGAGGTGCCGAGCGACCGTGCGGCCTCGGCCGCGTTCCACAACCCACCATGGTAATGGGCGAGCATGGTCCAGAAGCGGTGCAGCGTCGCCGCCGGAACGGTGACGCCGAGTTGCGGCAATTCGCGTTCGAGAAACGTGCGCACGAACTGATCGCGCCAGACGAAGCTCGCGTGCTCGGAGCGCGCCAGATACGCCGGCGGAAACCCACCGCGGCGCCAGTGCTTGCGGAGACCCGTCGCTCCTAGCTCTGCCAGACTGAAGCCAGTCAGCGTGAGCGTCTCCAAGCGCCCCGCCAAGGTCTCCGACGACTGCCGCAAAAGGGTCGGGCTGGCGCTGCCGAGAATGAGAAACCGGGCTGGGAGCGGACGCCGGTCGGACAAGACGCGCAACAGCGGAAACAACTCGGGCCGCCGCTGGATCTCGTCGATCACGATCGTCCCGCGCAGCGCCGCGAATGCCGTCATGGGCTCCGCGAGGCGCGCGAGGCTGCGTGGATCCTCGAGGTCGAAATAGGCGGGCGAGTCGGGTGGCACAATGGCGCGGGCGAGCGTGGTCTTGCCGGACTGCCGGGGCCCTACGAGGGCAACGACACGACTGCGCCGGATGGCGGCGCGGAGGTCGGTCAGCCACTGGCGACGCGCGATCATCACGAAAGTCCCGTACCATGAAAATCGAACACTGACCATTCGATTTTCATTCGCTGCATGGGCGAGGAAATCCCAGCAGGTCGCGGGCAGCGGACAAGACAACGCATGGCTCGGCTGTCTCACCGGGTCTAACGACGCGCAGCGCGAGTGACCAAGGAAACGTCGGGGGGACCTCCTGGGACTTCTGCAACTCCGCGGCAACTTTGGTCTTTGCCTTCCGAGACCAGGCCCGATTCGGCCTTATCCTTATCGCGCCATCTTCAGCCTCTGAATGATCGTCGTAAGCCTCAAGCCTGGCTCGCGCGTAGTACAAGCCCGGATCTCGTGACCGTGACCTGCGGACTGGCCTTGCAACATTGGGGTGACGCACAGCGCGCTCTCGAAGCCAAGCTCACGGAGCTGACCGCTAGATTCGGCGGCGGCGTCGGAGAATGGCGTTCAAACTGCCTTGGACTCGGCGGGCGGGCTCACCAGCGTGCTGCCACCGCTGCGCCGACGTAGTTGGCGTGTCTCTCGCTGTACAAGAGCTCCACCAGCTTGAGAGCGAACTCCATCGATGTGCCGGGCAGGCGGCTGGTGATCACGCGGCCGTCGACGACCACCCGATCTTCCACATACGTCGTGCCGACGAGCTCGTGCTGACTCGACGGGCTGGAGGTTACTCGCTTGCCGTCGAGCACGCCGGCTGCTGCCAAGACGATGGGCCCGCGACAGATGGCGGCAAGGAAGGCGCCTTTGGCGGCCATCTCCACGACGATCCGCCGGACCCTCGGGTCGTCTTTCAGTCGGACCGCTCCCTCGCCGCCGAGCACGACGAGCATATCGAACTCGGCAGGGTTTACGTCGTCGAGCGTCACGTCGGGAATGATCACGAGGTTGTGCATTCCGGCGATGGGCTCCGCGCTCTGACCGGCCACCGTCACATCAGCGCGGACCCTGTGCAGGATGTCGAGGACGGTGGCGGCTTCAATCACCTCGAAGCCGGGGGCCAATGGAAGCAAGACCTTTTTCATGAGCGCTCCCCTTCCGTACGCTCAGCCGTCGAAGTCAGCGGGCGCTCCGTACGAACGATCGCGACGAATGATCGCGGCGCCTGAGCCGCGACTGGCCGCTCCCACCACGAGCTGCCGTCCGCATCTTCCCCCACGCAGGTGAAACCCAACCGGGCGTAGTGATCCTTCACCAGAATATTCCTCGCGGTCGGCACATAGGTGCCGAGGAGGCGCGTTTTCTTCAGGCGCGCGCCGAGCTCGATGACGTGGCCGAGCAGCGCGTGCTCCACGGTTCGACCGAGGACGCGGCAGCTCATGAGCCAGGTCTCCACGTCTAGTGCGTCGTCCAGCTCGCGGGCGATCAAGACCGAGATGATGCCGCGATCCGCGAACCGGTCGCGCAGCCGGACGAAGCGGGCATGAACCCCAGACGTTGGCATCAAGCCCGCAACCTCGGCTTCGGTGTAGCGTGGGGTCGTGAGATTGTACTGATTCGCCCGATTGATGAGCTGGACGATCCGCGGCAGGTTCAGCATGTCGAACGGTGCGATCTCCGCTCGCAGCTCCAGGTTCTCGAGGAACTCATCGAGGCGGCCCGTAGCCGCCAACAGTCGCTGCGCGCCCTGGGAAGCCCGATAGTCCTCTGCACGCGACAGATCCTCGTCGCTGAGCGCGGGCACGTCGAACCAGCGCCCCTCCGCGACCGCCCCGACGAAGTAGCTCGGATCGGTTGGCATCCTGACGACGTCGACCTCGGGTAGCGCCATCCGCAGCTCCGCCCGCTCCACCGGGTCATCGTCGACGCAGACGAACGCGTCGAGACCCAACGACAGCTCCGCCGCGATCTCCTGAAGGTTATCGCTCTTCGGTCGCCAGTTCACGCGGACCGACGCAAAATCATCCCAGGAGAGGACCATCTCTGGGTGTTTCTCGAAGGGCAGCCGCGCGTCCTCCTCGTTGTTCTTGCTGATCAGAACGAGCAGGATCCCCCGCGCGCGGAGTGCCTTCACATAGCGTTGGAAGGCGACGAACGCCTCGCCCTCGGCTTCGCCCCCAAGGCGGATCCCCTCGAGGCCATCTTCACCGATCACCCCTCCCCACAACGTGTTGTCGAGGTCGACCGCGAGAACTTTCTTCGACAGACCCAAGAATCCCCGGATCAGAGCGGCTTCCGCTTGCGCAAGAACGACCCTCCCGGCGACGGAGGTACTTTCCCTCGCCAGGAACCAAAAGCGTGGATCACTCCAGTCGCGCTTTCCCACCGACGCCGCCAGGCCCTCGACGTCGAGGACGCTCACGCCTGGAGGCGTCGCCGCCGCGAGGTCCAGGTTGAAGCGGCGGATCCGCCGTCCGACGGATCCGGGGAGAGTCAGGTCGAGGTTGCCGAGGACAGAATGGCGAGGGACCTCGAGTGCGTGGAGAATGACCCGGCCCTGGTGACGTTCTTGGATTGTTTCCCACAAATGCTTCCACCGTTCGATGTCCAGATTTGGTTCTGTCTCTTCGAAGTGGGCGCAGGCATCACTGCTGGGCGACAAGATCGTCATGTCCGGCTGAAAGCGGTTGTACGCGCTCGTCGGATCCAAGATCTCTTCGTCGATCTGCCCGAAGCCTCCTTCGTAAACGTCCACACCGACGAGATCTGCCGCCAGGTACAGGCGCAGGAGCGCCGCTCGATCCACCATGGTCGTGGCGGACAGGATCGCAATTCGGCATCGTCGCCGCCATTCGACCGAGCCGGTCGGAACCCGCGCCATCAACGCCGCGAACCGCCGCACGTGGGCAGGCTCCTGCGGAAGTCGAATGGCACACCGCAGCGCGCGGACTGCACTGTGGTAATTTTCCGCTGTGAGCTCCGCCTTGATCTCCGAGAGGCGCTCGTCGACTAGGGGACGCTCCTCGTGGGGAGCGACACGGGTGAATGCGTGGGTCACCCCGCGAGCTGCTCCAACCAGGCGCACACCATCTCGAAGCTCTCGAAGTGCTTCATCTTGATTGCGGATGTGGGAATCTGGACCTGCATCAAGCGCTCGAGCTCCATCACCATGTCTAGTACGTTCAGCGAGTCGAGCGGTTTCAAGCCCCCCTCAGCGGTCAGCAGATCCAATCCACGCGCCGCCTCGAGAACGGCCGCGGCTGTGGCCGCCCTGTCCATGAATCGATGCTATGAAACGATCGCCACGTGCGCAAACGAGCCACGCGACGCGGCACTCACCCGACTCGGCCAGGACTGCCGGTGCTCGTTGGATGAAGCTCCGCGAAATCTCGCCCCGCTCAGAAGCCCGCCGGCTACTCAGGCGTGCGAAATCCATGACCTGGTTGCGGCGTACGCTTCACCTCTTCGACGTCGCGGCTGGGTGCGCATCAATGGGAGATTCGAATGCGATGAAGAGCACGCACGGCCCGTTGTCGGTGCAGGAAGCGTTGTGCGGTGCTGTGGGAGGGCCGTACGCATAGGTTCCTGGCTTGAGCACTGAAGGACTGTGGCCGGCATACTCGACGTGCAGTTCGCCCGAAACGAGGACCATGCGCTCAGCTGACGTGTGCCAATGAGGCGGAATGGTGTAATTCGCCGGCACCTTCAAGAACACGTCCGCGTTCGGCTTGGCCGGGTCTCCGTGGAGGACGGCGATCTGGCACCCCTCGGGAAAGAGTGGCGGGCACGGACCCCACTTGAGCTGCGGATCGGTAAAGGTAAAGGCGACCGGCTTGTCCGCAGGTGCCGCCGCCACCACTGCAACGCCCAAGAAACTGACGAGGCTGCCGCACCACAATGCGGAGAGTAGCCGTCGAACCGATGATGATTGCTGGAACATGGAACCTCCGTTCTCTGCAGCCACACGGGCGGTGAATAGCCGGGACGTTGTGGCCGCGTGAAGATTCGGGACGTTGTGACAACTCTTTCAGGTCTAGGAGATGAAAGACTTGTTACAACGTCCCCAAGAGACCTCGACTAATTGTCCAGCACACGGGTGCAGGTCCCCGCGTCCTTGCCACCGGAGTAGTTGTGACCGGTTGCCAGGCAGCGTGACGCGAAGTACTCGCAATTCGATTCCGCATCGGTCTTGCAGGTCTTCTTGTCGCAGCGTTTTCCGTCGGCGTTCGCAACCTCGCAGTGCGTGGTCGCGAACACCACCTGACCCTCCAGGCCGTCATCGAGCACTGCTGCGTCCTTATGGGACCATCCACAGCCAACCACGAAGAGAATGATGCATGCGGCCACCAGCAGTCGACTGGCGAGCCATCCGGGAGGAGGGACTCTTATAGGACGCGCGAACATGTCCCCTCCTTGGCCGTGCCGGAGTAGTGATGATCCTCCTTGATACAGGCCTCGGCGAACGTTTGGCAGTTGCCGAGCTCGTCTTCGCGGCACGACCACTTGTTGCAGGAGCCGTCGGCATTCTTCGAGTCGCATGAAATGACCGCGAAGACCGCGTCGGTTCCGGTACTTGGACTCAGCGGATCGTCTGCTGCGACATCAGGACGCACCGAGCATGCGCCGGCACTCCCAGCGAGAACGGCCGCGATCAAGAGGCCCCTTCCAACGGTTGACCATTGCGTTCGTGTCATTACCCCTCCTGCCTGCGGCGAAGACTTTGGGACCCCCAACGTATACCTCCGTACGAGCTAGGTGCCCAGAAGCGAAAGGTCGACAAGAGAATGAACGAACATGACTGGAGCAAGACTTCGCCGCCATAGAAACAACCCTGCGAACAGAAGCCCTACGACGAAGTGAGGAACGAACATCAACACGCCGCCGACTCCATGGACGAGGACCCAAGAGATGGTCGGCAGCACGACCGCCAGTCCGAACCGAAACCCTCGGGCTTGAAGCGTGGTGATCCCAAACCCGCGATACACGAGCTCCTCGCAAAAGCCCGCAGAAAGAGAAGCCACAATCCACACGCCACGCTGCGCGGTAGTGGCGAGATGCAGACCAGCAGCTGGACCTTGCCAAAGAGGTTTCCCGGGACCCAGGGCGTCGCGAGACATGGCCACCGCGACGCCGATCACCATAAGCACGCCGACGAGCAGCGC
>Ga0187892_10008530_pt1 | contig 13989 bp, 15 predicted proteins | sample MA1701073metaG_FD_139345 | JGI IMG/M metagenome (GOLD analysis project Ga0187892, IMG submission 139345) | Bio-ooze microbial communities from a basaltic lava cave in the Kipuka Kanohina Cave System on the Island of Hawaii, USA - MA170107-3 metaG ...
CCGGGATGGGGAACGCCGTGAGCCCGGCGCCGAAGGGGAGCGTGATCACTTTGTCGTCAGGAAGGGACCCGGGTCGAGCCGTACAGCGCGAACGCCGACTGCGGCCGCCGCGACCGCGTCGGCAGCTGGCTCATCCGGGCCGCCCTCCCGTCGCCGGGATGGGAAACGCCGTGATTCCGGCGCCGAAGGGTGCGCGACATCCCTTTCAACGAGCAATGCCCGTCTCGCGGCTATCTCAGCGAGCGGATCGCGGCCTCGCAGCGTGCGCGCTCGCGCGGATCGAGCCGCATCGCTTCCTCGTAGGCCCCGATCGCGCCGTCGCGGTCGCCGATCGCCCGGAGCGCGGCGGCGTAGTTCCACCACGCCGCGAAGTCGCCGCCGCCCGTCGCTTCGACCGCCGCGCGGAAAACGTCGGCCGACTCCGCCTTCCGGCCCAGACCCATTAGGATCGCGCCGCGGAGAGACAGCGCCGTCGGCCAGCGCGGACAAATCGCGAGCGACCGATCGACCGACGCGAGCGCCTCGCCGAGGAGACCCGCGGAGTTGAGCTCATGCGCGATCGCCGCCGGCGCGCGCGCGCCGCCGGGCCGGTCGGTCTCCGCGGCGCGGTAGAGGTCGAGGTCCGACGCGAAGTCCGCGGAGCGCAGCGCGCCGCGCGTGAGAAACAGGAAAACGATCGCCGCGAGCGCCGCCCCGGCCACGCGGCCGCCCCGCCGCCAAGGGAGGATCGCGCCCGCCGCGATCGCCGCGAAGGCCGACGGGAAGTAGAGGAAGCGCTCGCCGAAGAGCGCGCCGATGGAGAGGGGAAGCTGGCTCGCGGGAAGGTACGCGACGAGCGCCGCCGCGGCGCCGAACGCCCCCGCGGCCGATGTTCGGCGCGCCGCGCGCACGGCGGCGAGAGCGGCTCCGATCGCGATCGCGAGCCCTGCGAGGACGCGCGGATCGCCCCACGATCCGGGCGCCTCTATCGCGCCGAGCGAGTAGTCCGCCGAGAGCCGGATCGGAAAGAGGAGCATCGCGCCGGCGTGCGCGAGGACCGCGAGCGCGAACCGCCGGCCTTCGAGATACGAGAGCGCCGCGACGGGGTTGTCGACGACGGGCACGCCCGCGGGGTCGAGGCCGAGCGGCGAGCCGAGCACGGCGGCGCGGAGCGCGAGCGCGGCCGCGGCCGCGGCGGCGATCGCCGCGACCCCGGGCAGGCTCCTCCTCCACCCGGCACGTCCCGCGAGGAGGACCGCGACCCCGGGGAGCGCGAGCGCCGACTCCTTCGAGAGACACGCGAGGAGCGCCGCGACGCCCGCCCCCGCGGCGCCCAGGATCCGGCCGCGGAGGACCCCGAGGAGCGCGACGATCGAGAAGAGCGCGGCGAGGACCTCGGCTCTCCCCGCGATTTCGCCGAACACCTCGGCGTGGACCGGATGTGCCGCGAAGAGGAGCGCCGCCGCGAGCGATCCGGAAGCGGAGAGCGAGAGCGCGGAGGAGAGCGGGAGGACGAGCACCGACGCCGCCGCGTGGAGCACGGCGCTCGCCGCCTTCTGGCCGCGCGCGCCGAGGCCCCAGTCTCGCGCGAGAACGCCGTCGAGCGTGCGCGCGACCGGCCGATAGAGGCCGCTCGAGCCCGCGCGGCCGCCCCACCAGTCGGTGCCGAACGCCTCGCCCGCGCCCGGCGGCGCCGCGAGGAGCGCCTTGTCGTCCCGGACAGGATTCGAGTGCCGCGCGAAGGGGAGGCTCGCCGCGAGCGCCACCAGCGCGACGACGAGCGGGCGCGCCGGGATCACGGACGCGCGCTCACGAGCGACGGAACACCTCGACCGGCGCGCGGCGGCCCGCCGGCGCCTCGCCGAGGCCCATCGGGGTCCCGAGCTCGGCGACGAGCGCGGTCCGGAGCGCCTCGCACACGGCGGCGATCGCCGGCTCCGGCGCGTACTCGGTGACGAGGAAGACGCGCCCACCCCGGGCGAGGACCGGCGCGAGCGACCGCGCGAGGTCGCGCGCCTCCTCGGCAGTGGCGCCCATGTCGGACGCCGCCGCGTCGTAGTCGAACCATCCGAGGTGCTCCTCGACCGCGCCGGGGAACGAGCGCCGCCCGGTGTCGACGCCCCACCGGCGGAGATAGTACTCGGGCACCGTGCGCGTGTACCCCGGGAACACGAAGACGTCCGGAGGCTTCGCCACCTCCCGGATCCACTCGGCGAGGCTCCGCTCGCGGTCGAGCGGCGCGTGCGCGTGGTAGGCGCCGAGGACCAGAGCATTGAGCGCGAGCCAGAGGGCCCCCGCGCCGATCGCGAGGCGCCGGGGAAGCGCCGCGAGGCCGCGGGCCGCGATCGCCGCGAACGCCATGAAGGCGACCATCTCGTAGCGACCGACGAGGTAGATCGGCTTCAGCGCGAAGGACGCGACCCACGGCAGGAAAAGCGGCAGGAAGAGAAAGACGAGGAGGCGCGCGGCGGCCGGGCGCTCGTCTTCGCTCCGGAGCGCCGCGCGCGCGCCGGCGACGATCGATAGGGCGACGAGCGCGGCGCCGAGGATGCGGGCCGCGAGCCAGAGCGCCTCGATCGGGACGACGCTCGAAAGCGTCCCGATCTCGAGGAGGTATTCGGGGTACGCCCCGCCCGGCCCCATCACCTCGAGCGAGCGCGGGATCGCGGCGGCGGGCGGCGTGGCGAACCAGAAGGGCTCGATCCACGCGCCGACGCCGGACGCGCTCTGGCGGAGGAGGATCTCGACCCACGGCGCGTACGCGAGCGCCGCCGCGCCCGCCACGGCGATCGAGCCGGCGAGCGCCCGCCGCCGCGCCAGCGCGCCCGGACCCAGGAGCGCGCACGCGGGCCCGGCCGGCGCGACGAAGAGGAAGAAGTTGTGCGTGTAGAGCCCGAGCGCGAGGAAGAGCGAGGCGAGCGCGAAGTCCCGCGCGCGGCCGCGCTCGAGCGCCGCGTGGAGGAAGAGGAGGTGGAGCCCGCCGAGGAGCGGCGCAAGCGTGTACATCCGCGCTTCCTGCGAGTAGTAGACGGCGAGCGGCGAGAGAGCGACGAGCGCCGCGGCGAGCGCGGGCGTTTCCGGCCGCGCCGGGAAGAGAGCGCGGGCGAGCCGCCACGCGAGCGGGACGAGCGCCACGCCGAAGAGAGCCGGCAGCGCCCGCACGGCGATCTCGCCGGAGCCCAAGATCGCCGTCCACCCGCGGAGCAGGAAGTAGAAGAGCGGCGGGTTCCCGTCGCGCGAGAGCGCGTCCACGATGCCGGCGAGGCCGCGCTCGGCGATGAGAACCGAGTTCGCCTCGTCGAGCCAGAGCGGGCGAGAGAGCCCCGGCGCGCGGACAAAGGCGGCGAGTGCGGCGATCGCGACGAGGAGGAGGAGAAAGAGACGTCCCCGCGACCGGCCCGCGGCCGCCGCGCTCATTTCCGCGCGTGGCCGTTCGGCAGCACGAGCGGGAGGAGGTCGGACAGGGCGTCGATGCGCGCGTCCGGCCGGAAGCGCGGGTCCGGCGTCCGCTGCGGGTGCCGCTTCAGAACCCCGCGCATGCCGACGCGCTGCGCGCCCGAGACGTCCTCGTACAGTCGGTCGCCGACGAAGAGCGCGTCGGCGGCCGCGACGCCGATCCGCTCGAGGCACGCCTCGAAGATGCGCGGGTGCGGCTTGCTCACGCCGAGGTCGGTCGAGAACACGATCGCGTCGAATCGATCGAGGATCCCGAACCGCCGGAGATCGGCGAGGTGGTACTCGGCGGGCCAGATCGTGTTCGAGACGATGCCCAGCCGGACCCCGGCCGAGCGCAGCGCGTCGAGCGTGGCGGAGACTTCGGGGTAAAGACTCACTTGCGCGACGATCGGGTCGTAGTGCCGCGCCGTCATCGCCTCGACGAGGGCGCGGTCGTCGCGCGGGAGCCCGATCGTCTCGAGCAACTCCGCGAAGACGTCGAAGAGATGGAGGCCGCGCGCCTCCGGGGCCGCGTCGCTCTCGAAGCGAGCGAAGGTCGAGTCGAAGAGGCGCAAGAACTCGTCCCGGGCGATCCCGGCCGCGGCGGCCGCGTCCGCGAGCATGTCGAACGTCGCCTCCGCGCCGCGGCGGTTCAACTCCTCCCACGGAACGGTCTCGAATTCGAGGAGCGTGTTGCCCATGTCGAAGAGCACGGCGCGGACGGCGCGGGCTCTCGCGGGATCGCCGGGCGCAAAGGAGGGCATGACCATCAACCGCTCTTATCAACTCGACCGCCGCCCGGTCCAGTCGGCGGCGGCAGCGGCGCGGGCCACCGGGTCAATCGAGGTTCGGAAAGCTCTTCCGGAACTTCTTCCAGTCGTCCTTGCTGAAGACGTACACCGTCGACCCGCACTTCACGCAGAAAGACGACGTGTAGCTCTGCAGGTACTTGACGTACTTGTGGCACTTGGGGCACCACTTCAGTTCATCGTCGAAGTTCATCCCGCGGGGCTCCTCGAACCGGACGCGACGACGGGGGTGGGGTGAGACGATGTCCGCCGCCGTATTTCGGGAATCGCGCCGCGAAAGTTGAGGGCCCCGCGAGGCCGGCCCGAGTGCCGTCAGAGGGCTTCTTTCAGCTCCTTGCCGGCCTTGAAGCCGACCGTCCGGCTGGCCTGGATCTTGATCTCCTGGCCGGTCTGGGGGTTTCGGCCGGTGCGAGCCTTCCGGTCGCGGACCACGAATGTCCCGAACCCGACGAGCTGGACCTGATTGTCCGAAGTGAGCCCCTTCTTGATCGCGTTCAGGACCGAATTGACGCTGTTCTCGGCCTGGAGCTTGCTCGTCGCGAGATCGGTCGCGACCGCGTCGATCAGTTCCTTCTTGTTCATTGGCCACTGCCTCCCACGCTCGGTGATCGAACGGCTTCCCCCGCTTCTTGACCCGGTCGCCCGGCCCGGACGGTTCCGCGTCCGCGCAGGCGCGCCGCGACCCCGTTCGCGACCGGCACGGTACGGGTGGAGGCGGCGCGCGGGAGTGCGGCTGGCGCTCGTCGGGCGGACGACGGCGCGGATTCTAGTTCTCGCCGGGGAGCCCCGCAACGAAAAAGAAAGCCGCCCGCCGGGCCCCGTCCAGCGCGTTCTCGCGGCCGATCAGCGCCGTCGTCCGCTCGACGCGAGGATCGCCGCCCAGATCGCCTCGCGCTCGCGCGGGTGGATGCTGACGTGGACGTTGCGCACGCGGAGGAGCGCGCCGGACGTGACCGGGGTCACGATCGGATCCGCGATCACCGCCCCCTGCGCGACCTCGACGTCGAAGTCGGTCACGAGCGCCGTCTGGGTGCCGGAGAAGATGAACGCGTCGTCCCCCCCGCCGCCGCCGCCGCCGCCCCCGTTGGCCGCCGCGGCCTTCGCCGTCGACGCCGCCGTCCCGAGCCCGGCGGCGAACCCGAGCCGGTCGACGAGCGCGCCGACCGCGCGGGGCTCTCCCAGTTCCTCGAGGCGCGCGAGCGCGCGCAGGCGCGTCTCTCGGCGCGGGGCCGACACCGCCGCGGAGAGGAGCGGCCGGAACGCGTCCTCGCCGAGGCGCTTCTTCAGCGCGTCGAACGCGACCGAGCGGACCCCGGGGTCGGCGTCCTCGACCGCGATCCGGGCGAGGACGGCGGGCGCCTTCGGGTCCTTGCCGAGGCCGAGGAGGAAAGCGCACGCCTCGCGCACGCTCTCGGACGACGCCGCGAGCCCGAGACGAAGATCCTCGGCCGCGAGACGGTCGCGCGAGGCGAGGAGGAAGGACATCCCCTCGAGGCGTTCCTCCGCGGCGCGGCTCGCGAGCTTCCGGACCGCGGCGTTCACGTCCTGGGCCGACGGTTCTCCGGGGCTCCCCCCGCCGTCGGAAAACGCGAGCGCGGCGAGGACGACGGGCGCGAGACGGATGATCATGTCGATCTCTCCCTCCGGCGATCTCGCTTCCGCACGCGAGTCCCGGATCGACGTCGCGATTCGTGACGGCCGATGCCGGCCGCGGCAGACGTGCCCGCGGCCCCGGGAGAAGGGCGAGCCCTTCTTCCTTCTCGCGTTCGATTGTAGTCCCGGGACGCGCGCTTCGGAAGCGCCCGTTCCGCGCCGGCAGCGGCGCGCGCCGATGATCGGCGTGTACAATCGCGCCGAACCGCTGTCCCTCGCCGGCCAGCCGAATCCGAACCCGGTGTGCGTCGCGCCCCGACGCAACGCCCGACACGTGGCGTCGGACGAAGAAAAAGGGCTCCGGCTTCTTCGCGAGACGACGAGGAGAAGCCGGAGTTCGAGACCAAGAGACCGAGCCGTTCCCGGACCCGGAGACGCGACATGCCGCCCCCCCGATCCGCCGAGGCCGTTCGATGAGCCGCTGGTTCGTCGGCTGCGGCCTCGTCGCCCTCATCGCCGCGATCGTGATCGGCTACTTCGCGTACAGCTTCGTCCAGCGCATGGGCGAGTTCGGCGAGGTGCAGAGCGAGGCGCGCGCGCAGTACCGCGAGGTGGCGCTCGCTCATCCGTTCTCGCTCGAGCCGGGGGCGCCGTTCGAGAGCGCGCGGCTCGACGCGTACCTGCGCGTCCGCGGCGCCGCCGCCGAAGCGGCTCGAAAGCACGTCTCGGCCATCGAATCGTCCTCGGGCCCGGGGCGCGTGACCGCCATGTTCCAGGGCTACGCGGAGACCGCGCGCGCGCACGCGGAGGCGCTCGGCTCGGAGGGCATGAGCCTCGACGAGTACCGCTTCTTCGACCAGGAGGTCGCGGTCCTCGTCGAGGAGAAGGACCCGGCGATGTCGCCGCTCTCGGACGCGCGCGCGGCGCTCATCCGGCGGCTCGAGTCGCTCGACGTCCGGAACGTCGGACTGCTCGTGGACGTTCCCTTCGGCCCGCTCGTGCGGGCGGGCCGGATCGTCGTCCCGGAGACCGACCGCGAGCGGATCCGGGCCCGGGCCGCGGACCTCGCGGCGTCGTGCGAGGCCCTCCTCGTCGATCTCTTCGCGGAGCTCGCGGGCGCAGGCGATTTCGGGGGCTGAAGGGCGCCCGCGGACGAGGGCCGGCGGCGGGCCGAAAGTCCGGGGAGCGCGCCCTCGCTCCCGCCGCGTCCCCTCGTCCTTGCCTTTCGGGGCCCCCGCCGCGCCGGGGAGCGGCCCGGTAGGCGGGGGGCCGCCCGCACGCCGCACCCCGCCTTCGGCGGAGAACGAAAGCCCGGCGGCCCCGATTGCCGATGAGAGGGCCTTCGTGGTATAAAGCCGCGCTCCGCGAGGCTCGACGAGGTCCGCAATCGCGCTCCGAGAGTCGGCCTCGACAGAGCGCCCCCTGGCGCCGGCGCGGCCCGTGTCGAGCGCCCGGCGGCGCCGTCCCGGCCGGCCTCGAAATCGGCCGCCCCCCGAGACAAGACCGAGAGCGCAATGCCACAGGCCACCGAAATCCGTCCCGGCATGGTCATCGTGCAGGACGGCGAGCTTTTCCTCGTCGTCGACCGCGACCACATCACGCCCGGGAACTGGCGCGCGTACGTTCAGATCAAGGCGCGCAACCTGAAGACCGGCTCCATCTTCCAGAAGCGCTACCGCTCCGTGGACAAGATCGAAACCGCCTATCTCGAGAAGAAGAACTGCGAGTACCTCTACCCGGAGGGCGACAACTTCGTCTTCATGGACACGGAGAGCTACGAACAGTTCCCGCTCTCGAAGGAAGTCGTTGGTGCGGTCATGCCTTACGTGGCGCTCAATTCCCAGGTCCAGGTGACCTGGCACGAGGGGAAGCCGATCGCGGTCGACGTTCCGAGCGCGGTCACGCTCACGATCTCCGACACGGAACCCGGCCAGCGCGGCAACTCGGTCACGAACGTCTTCAAGCCGGCGACGCTCGAGACCGGGCTCGTCGTCAAGGTCCCCCTCCACATCGAGACCGGGAACAAGATCCGGGTCTCGACCGAGACCGGGGAGTTCCTCGACCGCGTCAACGAGTGACCGATCCGGGGCGGAGCGCCGGTTGAAACCGCCGCGCCCTTTGCTAGCCTAGCGCCCCCTTCGCAAGAACCCGAAGCAGACGACGACGAAGCCGCGAGAATCACGGACGGCAGGAGAACCCAAGTCATGGGCAAGGCAGTCATCCTCGGCCGGAAGATCGGCATGTCCCAGATCTTCGACGAGTCGGGCCGCTTCCATCCCGTGACCGTCGTCCAGGCGGGCCCGTGCTTCGTCGTCCAGGTGAAGACGAAGGAGAGCGACGGCTACGAGGCGGTCAAGCTCGGGTTCGATCCCCAGAAAAAGAAGCACCGCCTCCGGAAGCCGCAGGCCGGCGAGTTCAAGAAGGCGGGCGTCGAGCCGGTCAAGGTGCTGCGCGAGTTCCGCGGCGTCGACCTCGCGTCGTTCCAGGTCGGCCAAGAGGTGAAGGTCGACACGTTCGAGAAGGGCGACGTCGTCCGCGTCACCGGAACGAGCAAGGGCAAGGGCTTCCAGGGCGTCGTGAAGCGCCACCATTTCGCCGGCGGCCCGCGGACGCACGGTCAGTCGGACCGGCATCGCGCGCCGGGCTCGATCGGCTCGTCGGCGTATCCGTCGCGCGTCGTCCCCGGCCGGCGGATGGCGGGACACATGGGCAACGAGCGCACGACGACGAAGAACCTGCGCGTCCTCGACGTCGACGCGGAGCACGGCCTCCTCGTCATCCGCGGCGCGGTGCCGGGGCACCGGCACACGCTCCTTCAGATCGAGACCGACCCGGCGAAGAAGACGAAGACCAAGGCCGAGTCGTAGCCGGATCGGCGGCGCGCCGGGTTTTCGCCTCCACGTCTTTCGTCTCCCCTCCTCCCGGGCGGCGGCGGGCGCTACAATCACTTCGGCCCCCTCTCCCCCGCTCGATCGGCTCCCGCAACAGCCGGAGGATCCTCGCCTTGTTGAACCCGAGACGCTTCGCCGGCGCCGCCGTCGGCGCCCTCCTCGTCACGGCCGCCGCCGCGACGGTCGCCTTCCCGGACTGGGCCGACTGGACCGTGAGTGATCTCGTCCGCGCGACGCCCGAGATCCACCTCGTGCGGATCGACGCGGCCGACACCCTCATGGAGCGGCTCCCCGCCGTGGCGCACCCCGTGCCGGTGCGCCGCGTCGCGGCGCGCGTCGTGGAGAGCTACCGTGGCGAGCTTCGCCTGGGAAACCCGATCGTCTTCTACGTGCCGGGCGGAACGGCGCCGGACGGCTCCCACGTCATGTTCTCGACGAGCCCCGCGATCGAGGACCACGTGGGCGGCCTCTCCCTCGTCTTCCTGGCGAGCGGCGGTCCGCTCGCGCCCGCGGGCGCGCTCGGCCTTCCCGACGGGAGCCACGGCATCTACCGCGTCGACGCGACGCGCGCGGGCCCCCGCGTCGTGCGGGGGAAGACCGGCAGCCCCTTCCCGCGCGACGCGTCCCTCGACGCGTTCGCGGCCGAAGCGGCGGCCGCTCTCGCGTCGGACGAGAGGAGGCCGCGATGAGCGCGCGCGCGGCCCTCGCCCTTGGCGCCTGCGCCGCCGCGGCGCTTGCCGCGTCGTTCGCCGGCGCCTACTCGTTCACCTGCGGCAAGCACCCGAGCGGGTTCGGGAGCTTCTCGGTCAACCCCAACTTCCGCGACGCCATCGCCGGCACGCGCGCGCAGCAGATCGCGGCCATCCGGCGCGCCGGCGACGAGTGGACGAACCGCGGCGGCGCGAAGTTCGCCTGGGCGTACGCGGGCGAGTCGTCGCTCACCCGGACGGACCTCGGCGACAACGTCAACGTCATCTTCGCGCTCAACCAGTCCTCGAGTTCGACGCTCGCCTACACCGTGTGCTCGCAGACTCCGTCCCGGCTCGCCTTCGACATCGTCTTTCTGGACGGGTGGAGCTGGAACGACAACGCCGCGGACGGCACCGGCGGGTTCGACATCGAGGGGATCGCGGCGCACGAGCTGGGCCACGCGCTCGGCCTCGGCCATTCGGAGGTCCCGGGCTCGACGATGTGGCCGTCGGCGCTCGGCAACGGCGTCGCGAACCGGACCATCGAGGCCGACGACATCGCCGGGATCCGGGCGATCTACGGCGTCCCGGTCGCCCCGCGGAAGGACTCGATCGAGCCCGCCGAGGGGAAAATCGCCGGCGGGACCAACGTCGTGATCCTCGGCGACGGGTTCGACTCGACGACGCGCGTCTTCTTCGGGGGTGTCGAGGGCGAGGTGACGGCGGTCGTGCCGCCGGACGAGCTCTTCGCCCGGACGCCGGCCGGTTCCGCGATGGGCTCCGTCGAGGTCGAGCTCCGCAATCGGTTCGGCGGCTCGACCTTCAATCCCGCGTGCTTCTCGTACGTCCCCAATCCGATCGAGATCGAGATCGTGGGAGGTTATCCGGGCGCGGGCCAATCGGTGACGATCCTCGTCACCGGTCCTCAGGGCGCGCGCTGGGCGGCGGCGACGGGGACCGTCGGCACACCCACCTCGCGGCGCGGGATCGATTTCTGCTTCGACATCCGGCGCGCGGAACTGATCGGCAGCTCGCTCGGCGCCGGAACCGATCCGCGGCTCGACGCGCAGGGCCGCGCCACGATGACCGCGACGATTCCGGCCGACGCCGAAACCTTCTCCTACGTGTACTTCCAGGGCGTCGTCGCCGTGGGGGGCGAGCTCCGCCCGACGAACTGCCTCGTCTTGTCCGTCTTTCCCTGAGCGGATGAGAAGGGCGCCCCGGCGGCCGGAGGCGGGAGAGCCGTGAGCCGGGGCGCTGAGGCCGTCAGACGTCTCGGCCGCGGCGCGACCGCTCGAGCTGGCGCAGGCGCGACTCGAGCTCCGCGATCTGGCGGCGGAGCCGCTCGATCTCGGCCCGCGCCTCGTCGAGAGCGCCCTTCTCGCTTTTCCGCTTTGAGAGCGCCTTTTCGCGCTCCACCTTTTCCATCTCGCGGACCCGCGCTTTGGCCTCGACGTCCCGCGCGCGCCTCAGGGCCTCGGCGGCCTGGACGTTCGCCTCGGCGTCCCGCGCGAGCCGCTTGGCAAGCTGCCGCGCGTGCTCCGCGTGCTGTTCCGTGAACGCGCGGCGCATCTGCTCTCGAGCCGCGTCGAGCGCGCCCCGCTCGTCGGCGAGCTTCTTCAGCGCCTCCGCCACCTTCGCCCGCTCGTGCGCCGAGCGGTGCTCTCCCTCCTCCAGGGCGCGGCGCATCTCGTCCATCGAGCGGGAGAGCGCCGCGCGGACCTCTTCGCGGACCTCGTCGGCGCTCCGCTCTCCGCGGTCGCGATCCTGGTGGGCGGAGAGGGCGAGAAGCGCCGAGAGCCCGGCGCCCCGATCGACCTTGAGCCGCGAAAGAGCCTCCGCGAGGTCGCGCCGCGCGTCGGCCTGCGCCGCCTCGGCGACGCGGTGCGCGTCGTCCGTCCCGACCCTCACGTTCGCCGTGAGAGCCTCCACGGCGGCGCTCAGCTCGGTTCCGAGCGCCCCCATCCGCTCGTTGAGGGACTCGATCTCGGCGTTCTTCTCCGCGAGCCACCGGGCGCAGGCCTCGCCGTAGCGGGCCTCGGCGTCCGCGATGACGTCCTTCATGGCCTTCCCGGCGCGGCCGCCCTCCCGGTGCGCCTTCACGAAGGCGACGTGGAGCGACCGGAGATCCTCGTCCGCGATGTCGAGCCGCCCGCGCGACTCCTCGAGCCACGCGTCCCGGTCGAATTCACGCGACAGCTCGTTGCCGAGGTCGCTCATCCGGTAGCCGAGGCGCTCGACGACCGCCCGGACGTTTTTCGTGTCGTCCTCGCCGAGCCCGGCGGTCGCGGCCGCGAAGGCCGCCGAGGAGAGGAGCGCCGCGGCGAGCGCGAGAGCCCTAACGATCGTTCGAATCGCCGTCATCTGACACCTCCGTCGACAGGGGAATGAGCCGGTCACGATCAAGCCGGTCGCGGATGCCTCGCAGCCGCGACTCGATCTCCGCGGCGCGCTCGGCGATGGCCTCGGCCGCGCTCGCGATGTCGCGCGCGGCCTCCGCGTCGGCGCCCTCGAGCGCGCCGAGCCGCAGGTAGAGCGCCGTCAGCTCGAGCCGCGCCGCCTCCACCTCGCCGATCTCGCGCGTCGCCTCGATCCGCACCCGGGCGTCGAGGTCGACGATCCGCGCCGCTTCGCGCTCCGCCCGCACGGGGCCGAGGAAGAGGGCCGCGGCCGCGACGACGGCCGCGACGGCGGCCGCAGAGCGGACGGCGACCCGAAACCGCGGCGACTCTCTCCTCCGGCCGAGCGCGGCGAGAATCGCTCCGGCAGGATCGGCCGAGCGGTCGAGCGCGCAGAGCCGCGCTCCCGACTCGCGGAACCTCGCGAGCGCCGAGCGGCAGTCCGGGCACGCCGCGAGGTGGGACTCGACGATCCCGCGGCGCTCTTCGTCGATCTCGCCGTCGAGGTAGGCCGAGAGATCGGGACCGATGGCATCACAGTTCATGGGACACCGCCTTCGACGCCGGCGCGGGTCCCTCGGGGACGAGGAGGCCCGAGGAGAGCTTCTTCCGTGCGCGGAAGATCCAGACTTTGACGCAATCGACGCTCGACCCGAGGACCTCCGCGATCTCCCGATAGGAAAGCCCTTCGAACTCGCGGAGGACGATGGACGCCCGCTCGCCGTCGGGGAGCCGGAAGAGGAGCTCGTTCAAGCGCCGCTCCCCCTCGCCGCGCTCGGCCCTGAGCGCCCCGTTCGCCGAAGCCGGCGCCGAAAGGGCGCGGTCGGGGACGATCGCCCCCTCCCGCCGCGCGCGGAGCCGGTCGAGCGCGAGGTTCCGGACGAGGCGGAAGAAGAACGCCTGGAACCGCCCGCGCGCCGGGTCGAACGCGGCGCGGGCGGCGCCCACGAGCCTCAAGAACGCCTCCTGCGCGACGTCCTCCGCCTCGTGCGCGTCGCGGAGGAGCCCCTCGGCGAACCGGCGCGCGCCGCGGGCGTGGCGACGGACGAGCGCCTCGAGGGCGCGGCCTTCGCCGCCGTCGCGGTATCGGAGAAAGAGGGCTTCGTCGCTCGGTTCCACGGTGGGATGGGTCTCGGACGCATTCGGCACGGCCGCCAGGCCGTCCACCCCTACTCTACGGCGCCGGGCCCGAGGGGGTTAACACGCCGGCGGCGCGCAGCGCCGCAACCGACGCGCCGGGTGGACGCTCCGAACCGGTCGGGGCTCCTCGGAAAGGGAAGCGAAGTGTCGCCGCACCCCCCGAGTTGCGTTGCCATTCCGCCACGCGCGACTCTCGGCGCCGCTTCCCTCGAAGCCGCACGAGTCTCAAGCATCCGGGCGAATCGGGTGAGGGAGCGTGTGCGAGTTATTTCCGCGGTTTCGACGGACGCCGTCGGGGGCGCTTCGAACGAGGCGTTTCGGCGACCTTCTTCCGCTCGACCAGATGATCGTAATCGGCGTGGGAGCCGATCCAGAACCAAACGAAGTCGTCTCGATCCTCGATCGCCAGCGCTCGGTAGTGCAACCCGACTCGAACCGACCAGAGCGTCCCGATTCGCTTGAAGTGGAGCGATCGGTGCTTCGGATTCGCTTTGAGGAGTTCGAAACAGCGGTCGGCCGCCTCGCGCACCAGCACGGGCAGGCTTCGATAGCAGCGCCAAAACCGAGGGCTGGCGACGTGCTTCAAATGCCGGTGCAGCGTCCGGCGCGAGCATCCTTCCGCGCTTCGCGAGCAAATCTCTCGAGACGCCCTCCCGCCACGTCCCGCTCGAGCTGCCGATCCCAGTTCGCGGCGTCGTACTTGGCAAACCACCGGCGAAACCGCGCGAGATCCTTCTTCGGCAGGCCGCGCACGGCTGCCCTGATCTGTTCGACCGTCATGATGAAAAAGAGCTTACGTCATCACGGGTGGCGCAGCAACCCGCTCCCGCCGATCGAGAGAACGAAGGGCGACTCCGGGAACACGCGCTCCTCGCGTCGCCCCACCCCCAGTGTTGCGTTGCCAATTTGCCATGTGCGCCTCACGGCAACAAATCCGATCAATCCGTCCGAGTCACCCGTATCCGCTCGAGGCGGGTGACGGAGCCGAGGCGCGCTACCTTCGTGGCTTCGGCGGACGCCGCCTGGCGGGCTTCGAACGCGGCGTGTCGGCAAC
>Ga0187892_10008531_pt1 | contig 13989 bp, 14 predicted proteins | sample MA1701073metaG_FD_139345 | JGI IMG/M metagenome (GOLD analysis project Ga0187892, IMG submission 139345) | Bio-ooze microbial communities from a basaltic lava cave in the Kipuka Kanohina Cave System on the Island of Hawaii, USA - MA170107-3 metaG ...
AAGGGAGCACTGTCTCCATTTCGGACTGCAGTCACCGGGACCGGCAAATCAGGCTCACCTCCATGTGCCATCCCATGGACAGATCTCTCGTGAGCTCCGAACCCGCTTGTTTAAGGGCTAGTCTGAGACCAGGCTTGAGGCAAGCCTGAGGGACTACCTATGGACTCGCCGTCTGGTTCGGAAATCATAGAAAACTGCTTTCGGTGCAAGATCTCCACAGACAAGCTCTTCTCTGAGCTCCCTCCAAGAGCCCTGGACGCTTATAATGCGATCAAATCGACGCATGCCTTCCCAAAAGGCACGCTGCTTTTTGTTGAAGGCCAAGCTCCTCACGGGGTCTATGTACTTTGCGGCGGCCACGCCAAGCTTTCAATGGTTTCAGCCGAAGAGCGAACACGAATTCTTCGGATCGCTGAGCCAGGCGACGTCTTGGGTCTAAGCGCCACGATTTCCGGGCACCCCTACGAGGTAACGGCCGAAACGGTCGATCCCTGCCAGGCAGACTTCGTCAAGCGTGAGGACTTCTTGCGTTTCTTATGCCAGCACGGTGAAGTATGCCTTAGGGTCGTTCAGTTGTTGTCCTGCAGCCTTCGTGGCGCTTATCAGCAGCTTCGCTGGTTACGCTCATCACACTCGCCTGCTCAAAAGTTAGCCAAAGTGTTGATCGAGTGGTCTGACGAGCGTGGTGAAGATACTCCCGAGGGAATACGCATGAGACTCGGAATAACCCATGAAGAGACAGCCCAGTTGATTGGAGTGTCTCGTGAGACAGTGACGCGGCTGCTGGGAGAATTCAAAAAAAGAAAAATCATCTCCCTCAAAGGCTCGACTCTGCTGATCCACAACACGGCAGCGCTGGAGTCGATGGTAAGCCCACAGACACCATCCGGCGATGAAATCAGAAGGCGTTCAGGTTAACTCGCACGGCGCAGTGGGGCGAACTCCGAGCTGCTCGAAGTCAACCTCAAACTCGAACTGCTGTAAGGAGCTTCAAATCGACGGCTTGTTCCGGGCAATTTTTTGCAGGATGGTGTGATCGTCGCCAAATTTGCACAGAGCGTCACAGTGTTTGCATAGGTCATTAAAGGGGATGAAATACAGAGGGACGTTGACCAGATCGTCACGGAAAGCTGGGCGGTACAGTTGCGCCATCACCTCTTTCTCGCGATTATCAGGGGCGACCAGATAGAAGTTGCAGGCGCAGCCAGGGATGGAACGGGCCAGATCTTCTAGCCGGAGAATTCCGGAATAAATCGAGGTGCTTTTCTCCACCTCAAAAGCGCTGACGATTTCACCGGTGCCCGGTTTCAGCCAGATGACATCAATCAGACTCACTGTGTCCAGTACCTCGGACGGCCACTCCAGCGATGGCAGTTCCGGGGTCGTGACCATCGCGAACGCCTCGCCGTTATAAGAGCGATGACGGTCGTTACGGGCGACGTAAACGTCGTACTTCAGCGCACGCCCCGTCTTGATCAGCAGATATTGAATCCGCGTGTGGTCCGATTCCTCCTTCTGTTCAGCCAATACGTCCAGGTGCCGGACTCTGGCGGCTTTCTCCGCCCTAGCCTTTTCCGCTTGTAAGATGGTCTGCACATTACCGCTCATCACCAACCGGCAGGAGCCAACCTCAAACAACAATCCCGCAAAGGCTCCCAGATCTTTGGAGAGACGATCGCGTACCTCAGCATTGGTTCTCACAATCATCTCCCGCATCGCCAGATAGCTTTCCCAAGAACCGAGTTTCTTGCTGTCTCCAAATAGAGCATTGAAGCCATTCAGCATCGCCGTGTTGAACGGCGAGACCATCGTCGGGTGCAGAAAATAGATAATATTCGCGACCGCCGGACCGAGACCCTTAATCTTGGCGGCACAAAGACGGCTGATTTCAGCCAGCACTTGTTCTTCGCGATTGGCGGAGAGACACGCGGCAAGAAAGGCGCCGAACTTCTGCTTGTTGGCTTCGTTTTCATAAATGTCTGGGATGCGGAGTTTCGGCTTCCAATAGAAGGCATGGGCAGCTCCCTCAAAGACCTGCTTCTGCTCAGTAATGGCCGTCAGCACCACCTCCAAAGCTGAGCCCTTGAAATCGTTCCCAAATGTTCCCGCGGCAATACCGTCCACGGTATCCCGAACACCGCGCCGGATTGAGCGAAACGCCTTCATCCGCTCTTCACCGCTCACAAACCACGTGTTGTACACCGATTCCGGGTCCGCTTTGTAGCGATCAATCAGCTCGACCAGCGCTGCTCTCTCCATGACAGACTTCCCCTCCGAAGGTGCCTGATTATAGCCGAGCAAAACCGTCCGGACAATCAGACGAGTTTACACCGGTTGACCTCGTCGCTGCCTCTACGTTGAAATCAGATTTGTGATGACGGTCACAATGGCAGGTGACTGAGGTCATCGCTTCCGCAAATGGCAACTTCTATGCTCTGCATCTGAAGGGGAGCAACAGCGCTGCGAGGCTTTGAAGTTTTTGCCATCAACGAACGAGACGGGCGAGGAAGGATCGGCCTTGAGAAGGACGACACGGGGCGACTCGCGCTGCCTGAAAGGCTGGATTCTTTCCAATCCTAAATAGTTCGAGAAACGCAAAGGGCACTCAGTAATGAAAGGACATTTGTTATGAGGATAAATCGAAGAAGGTTGGCCTTGTTTATCAGAAGTCCGAATCTGGTCTGCCCTTGAGGTAGAGAAACAAACTGGTCGAGAGCCTTGCCGGGTTTGATGTTGGGCCCGCGTGGCCAGTCTTGGATCCCGGTCTTTACGAGGCAGCGACCTCATTGACGGTCTGCCGATCCTCGGTAGAAGCTGGGAGAGAAGTATCTTTTGAAAAACAACTCACTTTGAAAAGGAGATAAGGAAATGAAAAGGATTCAATTTTACTTACTGCTATTTGCAGCCATGAGCTGGTTGCAATTGTCTACGAGTGTCTCCGCCTTGGGGGCCCAGCATGAGCACGGCACCCAAGCCGGCAAAGGCGAGCAGGTTCTGAAAGTAGGCAAGACGGGAGAGGTTAAGTTCACAACCGAGACCAAAGTAGGAAACCTGACGCTGAAGCCTGGGAAGTACCAGTCCCAACACCGTGTGGAGGGCTCGGATCATTTTGTGCATTTCACAGAAGTGACGAAGGGGGTCGGATACACCGCGACTGGGGGCGGGGTTCCCAAGGCCCATCCCGGAGAGGTGAAGTGCAAAGTGGAACCGCTTAATAAGAAGCTTACCCAGACCGCGATTTACTCCAAGCAAGAGAACGGATTCCGACGAGTCACCCGGCTGGAAGTCCGGGGTGAGAATGCTGCTCACCTCTTGACGCCTGTTGAATAAACTCCCCTTCTCCAGAAGGACTCCAGAAGGTTGGAGAGACGTAGCCTTTGAAACACAACTCACTTGAAAAGGAGATAAGGAAATGAAAAGGATTCGATTTTACTTATTGCTATTCGCAGCCATGGGCTGGCTGCAATTGTCTACCAGTGTTTCCGCCTTTGGAGCCCAGCATGAGCACGGTACCGAAGCCGGCAAGGGCGAGCAGGCCTTGAAAGTCGGCAAAACAGGAGAGGTTGATTTCGCCACCGAGACGAAGGTAGGGAACCTGACGCTGAAGCCTGGGAAATACCAATTCCAACACCGAGTGGAGGGCTCAGACCATTTCGTTCATTTTACACAAGTCACAAAGGTCAACCCGAGCAGTGGGATTGGAGGCGGGGTTCCCAAGGCCCATCCCGGTGAGGTGAAGTGCACGGTGGAGCCTCTCAATAAGAAACTTTCCCAGACGACCATTTACTCCAAAAAAGAGAATGGCTTCTATCGAGTAACCCGGATGGAAGTCCGAGGGGAGAACGCTGCCCATCTCTTGACCCCTGTCGAGTAGGTCCCTCGTCTGTTTGAATTTGAGGTGCCTCAAATGCGACAGCATGGCCCGAAATCAGCCAGGGACCGCTGCTCGCGAGTTGAACACCATGGGCTGCTAAGCAAACCGTGCTGTCCCACGATTACATAAAGTGCGGTTGGTAAGTGAAAAGGCTTCTCGTCGTGCGTCTGGTTTTCTCAACCATAGCTTTTGGCAGCGAAGATGCACTTTACGGAGGCAGAGGGATTCTCAGAACGGAGGTGCTCAATGCTTGCTGCGAAACACAAGGTCGATCAGTGCGGCGATCAACCAGCTTCGCTGCTTGTGGCTCAAGGTGACAATAACCTAGTACTGGGAACGAAAGCGACAGGGGCAGGTTTCTACGAAAGGCCGACCGTAAAGAATGGACACTTACGACTGCTGGTGGTCGATGCGGATGTTCGCGTTTGGGACAGCGTCTTTCAAATGCTGCAATCCGATCTCAGCGAGTTGATCTGCGAGGTCTCAATCGATGGATTGGGGAAGGTGCTTCTTAGTAATGCCCCTTTCGATGTCATCTTGATCGACGTTTATCGCCCGGTTCAGAAGTTCCTGGAGTTGCCATCCCTCATCAAAGCAATAGCCCCCAGAACAGAAGTTGTTTTCATATCCAGGTTTTTCGACCAGGCGTTACGGACAAGGTCGCTGCAGTCTGGAGCTTACGAATGTCTACCCAAGGCTGTGGACGAAAATGAGCTCCGGAAAGCTATTCTCAATGCCGTGGATCAAAACGGGAGGTCATGGTCCCTTTTCTGTTTATGAGAACACCCAACAGTTTCTTACACTCATTCAAAGGAGAAATGAAAATGAAGAAAAACCGATTTTGGCTACTGGCATTCGCAGCCATCACATGGCTGCAGTTGTCCACTGCTGCTTCTGCTGTTGCAGCGCAGCACGAACACGGAACGTCAACCCGCGACCAAGTCCTCAAGGTGGGGAAGAACGGCGATGTCACTTTCAGCAACGAAACCAAGGTTGGTGACCTAGCACTAAAGCCTGGCCGGTATCAGCTACAGCATCGAGTCGATGGCTCGGATCACTTTGTCCATTTCACAGAAGTCACCAAAGAGCCGTACTACAAGACGGGCGGGGGAATCCCCAAGGCACATCCAGGTGAAGTGAAGTGCAAATTGGAGCCACTGGGGAAGAAGGTTTCACAGACGAAGGTTTATTCCACAAAAGAAAATGGGGGGTACCGGGTAACCAGGGTAGAGGTTGCAGGGGAAAACGTCGCCCACCTGTTTTAGCTTCTACGCCTGGCTCTGCTGACGCCCGGCAGTGGTCGGGCGTCAGCATTCATTTAGAAGACTATGCAGCTACGGAGGGTCTTCCCCCAGTTCGACCGAACGGCAGTTGCTCAACCGTCTCCGAGGCTTTGATTATCAGCATGCGCTCTCTATTCCGAACAACATCAACCAGAGGAGTAACACATGACACGCACAAGTCCACAAGCCCAGTTTCAACCGACAATTTTTTCTTGTTATGCCCCTGAAGCCGAGGCCGTCTTCCTGGCCGGCAACTTCAACGACTGGAACCCTGACGCAACGCCCTTGGAAAAAGACAATGAGGGCAGCTGGAGTGTGGCCCTGCGGCTGGCCCCCGGTGAGTACGAATACAAATTTCTCGTCAATGACCGCTGGTGCTGCTACCCGGATCGTGACGACCAGAGTCAAGACGGTCCCGATTGTGTGCCTAACCCGCACGGCACCATGAATCGGGTTATCGTTGTGGAATGACGCTGAAGATATGAATCACGGAAAGCGGACAAAAGTTCTTCTGTTAGTTTTAGCCGTGCTCTCACTGACGGCCGCTCATTTTGCTGTAGGCCGGCTAACCCATCGGCAGCATGTGGTTCATGTCATTCTTGGGGAAACGTATCTGGTCCCCATCATCGCCAGTGCTGTCTGGTTTGGGTTGGGCGGGAGTGCAGCGACCTCGGTCGTGATCTCGCTAGCTTACTATGGGCACATTCGATTCTCCTGGCCCGGTCAACCGATGGAGAATGCCAACCAGCTGGCCATGATTGGAGTGTATCTGGTTCTCGGGATTGTCTCGGGCATTCTGGTGGACATGCAGGAGCGCGAGAGGAGCCGCCGCCAGGAGGCGGAGCGCCGCAAACAACGGGAGGGCATCATTCAAGGGATCGCCGGTCTTTGCAATGCACTTGGATTTCGAGACGAGCACACCCGTGAGCACAGTGAAAGCGTTGCTCGTCTGGCGGTCGAAATTGGAAAACGGCGCGGCCTACGAAGCGACCGGCTCGACCTGCTTCGATTAGCGGGTCTCCTCCACGACATTGGGAAGATTGGCGTCCGGGATGACGTGCTGTTCAAGCCGGACGAACTTACTGTGGACGAGCGAGCCGCTATGGAACGCCATCCCGTCGTCGCAGCGCAGATCCTCAAGCCTATTCGAGGCACTGAGGAAATCGCTGAGATTGTGTTGGCGCACCATGAGTGCCCAGATGGGTCTGGATATCCCTTTGGTCTTACAAGCGAACAGATCCCTGTAGAAGCTCATATTCTGCGCGTGGCTGACGTCTTCTCTTCCCTCACGGAGAAACGGCCTTACAAATCTGCCCTGGATCTGGACGAAGCGATGGAAGTCATCAATAAAATGACCGGACCCCAACTCGACCCTGAGAGCGTGCAAGCTCTTCAACAAGTGGTCAATGAGCAACCAGTCGTCAAGGAGGTGCGATGACTCAGGCGGGCAAGTGCGACAATCTCTGGTCGATCATCTTGGCTGGCGGCGACGGTGAGCGACTCAGACCTTTAATCCAGCGCTGGCAAGGGCGCCACAAACCCAAGCAATATTGTACCTTCATCGGCACCAGGTCCATGTTTCAGCACACGCTGGATCGGGCGGACCGGATCACTGCCCCGGAGCGCAAGGTGACGGTCGTCGCGCAGTCCCATCATGGCGAGGTCCGCACGCAGCTTGTGGATCGCCATCCCGGCAAGATCATTCTACAACCGGCTAACCGCGACACCGCGGCAGGCATCTTCCTGGCGCTCACCTATGTGAGAGCGCAAGATCCTGCGGCGACCGTGGTGCTGTTTCCGTCGGACCATTTTATTTATCCGGAAGACCGGTTTGTGGAGATTGTTCAGAGTGCGGTCCAGGCGGCCAAACAGCTCAAGCCGTGGCTGTTCTTGCTGGGCGTCTGTCCGGACCGGCTCGATTTGGAATATGGCTGGATTCGACAGGGCTCACATCTTGGCTGGATTAACGGACAGCGGGTGCGAGCGGTAGAAGCATTCCTGGAGAAACCGGGTTGCGAGCTATGTCGGGCCGCTATGGCGTCCGGCGCGCTTTGGAACACGCTGGTGATGGCGTCCAGGGTGGAGACATTGTGGGAGATGGGATGGCGCTGCTTCCCGGACATGATGCCTCTGCTTAAGGTCTATGGTCAGGCGATTGGAAGCTCGGAGGAAGAAGCTGTGCTTAAAGCCGTGTATGAAGTCATGCCGGTCCGGAATTTCTCTACCGATCTGCTTCAATGCGTTCCCAAGCAAGTGGCGGTGATTGAGCTGAGCGGGGTCCTCTGGTGTGACTGGGGCAAGCCCGAGCGGATCGTGGACACGCTCCGGCGGATCGGGAAGTCCCCGGCTTTCCCGCTAGGATTTGCGGCATCTGGATGACCCGGTCCAGTGGACCAAGAGGTGGCTGGGATAAAGAACCCCGCGCAACTCGAGGTTGGTCTTCCAATTGCCGTGCTTATGGTGGAGGGACCCGCAATGAACCAACTCCAAGAGGAAAAGAGCTTGGTGGAATTCCTTCAAGCCGCGCTGGAAGAAGCGAGGGATAAGCCACCACATATCACTGGCAGGCAGATTCATGAAATAGAACAGGAGCTCGGGGAGGCACTTTCGGCGGTCGAAGAACTCTCGGGAAAGCCAGCTCCGGCGCGGCACGAAGCTATAGCAGTCGTTCGCACGGATTGTGCTTCATCTCTCCAACCAACGGTTAAGTTAAATCTGGAATGGGAGCCAAGGTACCGAACCTTCATTAGTAACCTGAAGTCGGCTTTCAACAGCGAACCTAAAGTTTACGTGATCTCGGCCAAGCCTGCTGAGACAGATCTGCTCCTGGAGTCGGCGCCTTGGTGGAGCACTGTTTGGACCAGCCTCGGGTCTCTCGTTCGCCCTCGCGCCAAGGACTATTCCCACATCACGGCACAGCCGATTGCGACTGACTTGTTGCTGGAGCAACGGCCCTGGTACCGCACGATTCTTTCGCACCTCAAATATCTCTTCCTCAAGGAGGAATCCCCTGCGATTGAAATCACGGCCCAGCCTTTAGAGGTAGGCGAGCTTTTCAGAGATTATAAAATCCGATCCAGGTCAGTCGTCCTGTCTGCCTTAGTTCACCTCACAGCCTTAGCCGCCATGCTCTTTCTTCCCTCTCTGTTCATGGGAGAGACCAAAAGCATAAAAGGCACTGAAACCCAAGTCTATCTTTTGGACACCAGCAAGCTGGTCCTCAATTTACCGCTGAAGCCTAAGCCCGGAAAATCTGGAGGCGGCGGCGGAGGCGGGCGCCGAGAATCGACTCCGGCTTCACTGGGTCGATTACCACGGCCGGCCGATCGGCAGTTGACACCCCCAGTCCCTAAGGTGGTAAACCTCAATCCGATTCTCTCAGTTGAGCCGACTGTGGTGGTTCCACAGCTTGCGCAATTGCCCACGGTCAATTTACCGAACTACGGGGATCCCTTTGGTGTTCCTGGCCCTCCATCCAGCGGACCAGGAACCGGTGGTGGCATTGGCACCGGGACAGGTGGAGGTGTAGGACCAGGAAAGGGGCCAGGAGTGGGCCCCGGCGAGGGAGGCGGCATCGGCGGCGGTGTATTCCACGTAGGTGGCGGAGTGAGCGCTCCCACCATTATTTATCGTGTGGAACCGCTTTACTCAGAGGAAGCCCGAAAAGCCAGGTATCAGGGGGTGGTCGTCCTTTCCGCTATTGTTCGCAAAAACGGCACGCTGGAAATCCTGAAGGTCGTTCGTGGCCTGGGGTTAGGGCTCGATGAAAGTGCCATTCAGGCGTTGAGGAAGTGGAGATTTCGCCCGGGCATGAAAGATGGCGTCCCGGTTGATGTGGTTTTGAACGTTGAGGTGAACTTTACGTTGAGGTGAGCAGGACGTCTTAAAGGTTTAGCGTGGCCCAACAGGGACACACGAACCCAAAATCGAACGCCGTACCGCGGATCTCTTCACTTTTCCATCTGTCGTCATGGGGTCGATGCTCGGCTGGATGTGTGACACCGGTCACAACCCAGGGTGATCAATGCCATAGTTCTCTCATGGGGAGAAGACATAACCTTGCACCCTGCAAATGGAGCAGGAATAGAAAGGAGTTCTATATGAAATACCACAGTGCTTTCCGCGCAGTCAGACCTATCTTCCTAGGGTTCATGGGCGCTATATGTCTTGCGCTAATAGGGCCTACGTCAAGCCGAGCCCAATCCCAGTCAGGGGGACAAGGTTCGCACGCCCGACACCAGACTGGCTCGGCAGACGAGTCTAAGGCGCTGTTTGACCAGATTGAGGGGCTTCGGGCCCAAGTCGAAAAGCTTCAGGCCGCCGTGCAACAAAAGTCCTCGGAAAAAAAGATGTCGAGTCCTTCCAACACGAAAATGGCTGTTCCGACGGGAATGGAACGTTCTATCGAAGGCATGGGGATGCCGGTGAGTGGCAAGGGAGGCATGAACTCGACGTCGTCTGGGGCTGGGAGTTCAATGCCCGGAATGGGCATGATGGGCAAGACGGGAGGTATGAAGGATGACATGGGCGAAATGGAAAGCATGAGTTCGACGCCCGCTGGCTCCGCTCCGATGCCCGGCATGAGGATGATGGACCGCATGAGTGGACCCAAGATGTCAAGAATGAAAGGCATGGGCGGGATGCAGATGTCGTCGGGGCTGCCCGGTTTTCCCGGTGCATCGCACCTATATCACGTCGGTGCGACCGACTTTTTTCTGGATCATCCCCAGCACATTACCCTCACCCCTGACCAGCAAATGGCTCTGAATCGCATCAAGGAAAGGGCGCTTCTCAATCAAGCGACCAGCGACCGGAAGATCGAAGAGGCGGAGCAGGAGCTGTGGACGTTGACGGCAGCCGACACGCCAGATGCCACCAAGCTCGAAGTAAAAGTGCGAGAGATTGAAAAACTGCGCGGCGATGAGCGCCTGGCGTTTATCCGCGCGGTGGGTGAAGCGGCCAAAGTCCTGACAGACGAGCAACGAGCGGCGCTGCTGGGCGCCAAGCAAACCGGTGCGAGCCACTAGCCCACGGACCCGAAAATGTGACGAAAGTAAAGGCAGCGAAAAATCATCAACCGGAGGAGACATCATATGGAAGCGACAAGCCAACGCACAGAACAAAAGCAACCGGTCGTTTTTGAGTGTTGCGCCCCAGAGGCCAAGTCAGTCTACCTGGCTGGCATGTTCAACGACTGGAATCCCGAAGCAACACCGATGACCAAGAGCGAGCAGGGGACATGGCGTGTCTCCCTGGACTTGACGCCTGGTCACTACGAATATAAGTTCGTGGTTGATGAACAGTGGTGCTGCGAGCCGCGTTGTGAGGGTGATCGCAGCTGTCCTAAGTGCGTCACCAACCCGTACGGCACGATGAACCGCGTGCTCAAGGTGCAATAACTTATGTTCGACCGATTACTCCAATTTGTGTTGGTGTCTCTGCTGGCACTGACAATCACATTGTCAGCCCTTGCCCAGATATCTCCGGAGGAGCATGCCGCTCATCACCCCAAGCAAGCCCAGCCCGAGGCCCACGGGGGAACACCAGGAGGAGCCAGTGGCCCTCCCAAAGGTGGACCCCCGGATGGAATGGGCGGAGAAAAGGGGGGCATGATGGGACAGATGGGGGGCATGATGGAGAAGATGGGAGCCCCTAAGCCCAAAGAACTCTATCCCTCGCTCATGGATCTGCCGGACTTGCCACCTGACAAGCGCGCGGAGATCGAGCGCTTGGCCCACGAGCGAATGAAAGCGGGCACGGCGATGATGGCCGGCGCTCTGGAAGGGCTGTCTGGCGCGGCTTCCAGGGATGACTACACGGCCATGCAGGAAGCCACGGCACAAATGCGCGAGGCGCTGGCGCAGTTTGAGAGCGGTCTGGCCGCCCATCGCGCCTTGGCCGAGGGCAAGGCGCCGCGGAATGTGGCCCTGCAATGGTTCAAGCGGGATATGAGCCTGTTGCCACCTAGCGGCGAAGAACCGGGCCAGGGATTGTTTGGACTCCCCGTTCGGTCGTTTCACTACTTTGTCATCGCCGTCCTGGCCAGCTTCGTCGGCGCAATGGCCTGGATGTACTTCCATAAGATGCGGCGGGCCAAAACCCTCCTGGAGCGCTTGGCTTCCGGCTCGGCAGCGGCTCCCGCGGCGATGCCCGTGGCCGCTGCACCGGTTGCCGGTCAGGCCGAAACAGGCGTTTCGGGTGCTTCAGGGAGTGGAGCTTCGGCATCGGTGGCTCCTCAAGCCGCCCTTGTCGTCGCGCCCGCGACCGTGAAACCCGCGCCCGCCTTACCCCAGGCCGTGTCGCCAGGCAAATGGAGTGGCAGGCTGCGGCTCTCCAAGATTTTCCAGGAGACGCCGGAAGTCAAGACGTTTCGGATGGTAAATCCGGATGGCGGTCCGTGGGCGTTCACCTATCTTGCCGGCCAGTATCTTACCCTCACCGTCGCACCCGAAGGCAAGGCCGTGAAGCGGTCCTACACTATCGCCTCCTCGCCCGCCGAACGCGACTATCTGGAGATCACGGTCAAACGCGAGGAGTTCGGCCTGGTCTCACGCTATCTCCACGACCGCGTGCAGGAAGGCGATGAGTTGAATGTTACTGCGCCATCGGGCTACTTCACATTTACCGGCCAGGAGGCCGAGAGTATCGTGCTCATCGGTGGTGGCGTGGGTATCACACCGATGATGAGCGTGATTCGCAACCTGACCGATCACGGTTGGCCGGGAGACATCTTCTTGCTCTTCTGCTGCCGGACTTCGCGCGATTTCATCTTTCGTGAAGAGCTGGAATATTTGCAACGCCGTCACACCAATCTGCACATCTTCGCCACGATGACGCGCGCGGAAGGAGATGTTTGGATCGGCTTGAAAGGTCGGTTCACCAAAGAGCTGATCGCCCTGGCGGTGCCGGAAATCACGGCGCGCCGCGTCCACATCTGCGGTCCTGTGCCAATGATGGACGCCGTCAAGCAGATGCTCCTTGAACTTGGAGTGCCAAAAGCACAAATCAAGACCGAGAACTTTGGCACAGCCAAGAGAGCGCCGCAAGCGGCGGCGACACCCGCTGAGGTCAAAGCCGTCACGGCGGCGGCCACTGTCAGCTTCGCGCGGTCGGGCAAGTCCGGGCCACTGCCCCCGGACCAGACGATCCTCGAAGTGGCCGATTCTATCGGCGTGGAGATTGATAACTCCTGCCGTTCCGGCAGCTGCGGAAGTTGCAAAGTGAAGCTGCTCTCTGGAACTGTGACGATGGAATGCGAGGATGCGCTGGAACCAAATGACAAAGCTCAAAACATCATGTTGGCTTGCCAGGCCAAATCCACCAGCAACGTGGTGGTCGAGGCGTGACCCATGAAGGAACGAGAAGGCGCGGTCGTCACTGGGCTGATTATTCTGATGCTCGTCCTCTGGCTCGGCTTCGCCGTCCATCGCTCGCCGCGCTTTGCGGGCAGCCTGTGGGGCGGTGTGCTGGGAGTCACGGGAGCGCTGCTAATGCTGTGGCCGCTGGCCTACTCGGCCATCAAGCGGATTCCGGCGCTCAAACAGGCCGTGACGCGACGAGTGCCCATGCGCACGCTGCTGGCCTGGCACGTCTACACCAGCATCCTTGGAGCCATCCTCGTCATCCTGCATACGAGTCACAAATTTAACAGCCCTCTGGGCATCTTCCTGACTGCCGCCATGCTCATCGCCGTGCTGACCGGTTTCATCGGACGCTATTTCATGCGCCAGATTTCGCAGGAGCTGCGCGAGAAAGAAGCGATGCTCGCCCAATTGGACGGGGCCTATCGGCAGACGGCGGACGTACTGACTCAGAGCCCTGAGCGGGCATTGAGCTTCGCGCTTTCCCATGGGTTCTTGGGCCGCTTCCTGACCGCGTTTTTCGTCCCAGAGGTGGAAACCGGACCAGGGGATCTCGCTCTTTCCTACCGGGCCGTTCGCCTCGCCGAATCGATGGCCGATCTCGAGTATGCCATCAAAACGCATGAACTGCTCAAGCGGCGGTTTGCCCGATGGCTGAAGTTGCATATCGTGTCATCGGTGGTGTTCTATGTTCTGCTGGCCCTGCACGTCTGGGCGGGAATTTATTTCGGGCTGAGGTGGTTCGACTAAGGCTGCGATGAAAAAGTGGATGGTCATCCTTGTGATCTTGGGCTTGGCTATGGCGTTGGGGGCCATTCTCCATCAGTCCTCGCTCATGCGGGTAGCGACCTGGCAGAGGGCGGTCGGTCCGGGCCGCCTCTCTTCAGCGCATGCCTCCCTGGAAAGCAAGTGCGCCGCCTGCCATACGTCGGTGAAAGGCGTGGAGGTCGCCAATTGCGTCGTCTGCCATGCCAACAACGAAGCGTTGCTGCAACGCCAGACGACCGCGTTTCACGCTCACATCCAGAGTTGTCGCGAATGTCACCTGGAACATCAGGGCGTGAACCGGCGGCCAACGACGATGGACCATGCGGCGCTGGCCCAGATCGGTCTGCGCGAAATGAGCGAGGATCGGGCGGACAGCGAGAAACAGCAGATCCGCAGTCAGCTGATGTCCTGGATTCGCCAGCACGACCTGGCCCAGCAGCCGAATCCCACACACGTCACTCCAGACGAGATGATCTTGGATTGCGCGAGCTGCCATGCCAACAAGGACAAACATACCGGTCTTTTCGGACAAGATTGCGCGCAGTGCCATGCAACCACGAAATGGACTCTTGCTGAGTTCAGGCACCCTTCGCCGCGTTCGCCGGACTGCGCCCAATGCCACCAGGCTCCGCCGAGCCATTACATGGGGCACTTCAAAATGATCTCGGCAAGAATCGCGAAGCAACCCAAGGCCGACGTGAGT
>Ga0187892_10008533_pt1 | contig 13985 bp, 13 predicted proteins | sample MA1701073metaG_FD_139345 | JGI IMG/M metagenome (GOLD analysis project Ga0187892, IMG submission 139345) | Bio-ooze microbial communities from a basaltic lava cave in the Kipuka Kanohina Cave System on the Island of Hawaii, USA - MA170107-3 metaG ...
CCAATTAGTTTTCGCAATATCTGGTTGAGACCATTATGATGTGATGTCTTTATTTGACAAAACGAATAAAAAGCTGTTTGAGTTAGTGTTTTTTTACCAGCGATATTCCCGATGGCTATCGGGATTCATGGCATCGTCGGTTGCGTCGCATGCTGACGCTTCGGTCAGCATCTCTGACGGAGTCTGATACTTGTCAGAGTCGTCAGACCCGACATTTATCGTCGGTGACTCTTCTGCGTCCCGTTTTCATGGCGTCAGATTAGTGTTACAATCAATTTCATTCATTTAATGCAAACATTGAATCTTCCAATTCGTTTAAATAAATAAGTTGTTTATGAAAAAGATATGCTTAGTCATTTTTGTTTTTGCTGCTTCGTCAGTGTACAGCCAAAATACAGATTATCCTATACAAGCCGTCAATTTTACTTCTGTCAAATTCATGGACAATTTTTGGATGCCGCGGATGCGCATCAATCATGATGTCACCATACCGGCTTCATTTGAGCGATGTGAAAGAACGGGTCGTGTCAAAAACTTTGAAATGGCTGCTGCAAAGAGCGGAAAATTTTGCACCATATACCCATTTGATGATACAGATATTTATAAAACAATTGAAGGAGCATCGTTTTCATTAAGCCTTTTTCCGGATAAAAAATTAGAACTGTATATTGATACGCTGATTGAAAAAGTAGCAAAGGCACAGGAGCCTGATGGTTATTTATATACAGCAAGAACAATTAATCCCGCTGATCCGCATAAATGGTCCGGATCAGAAAGATGGGTAAAGGAAAGAGAACTAAGCCATGAACTTTATAACGCCGGTCATTTGTATGAAGCTGCTGCCGCACATTATTATGCTACCGGGAAAAAATCGCTGCTCAATATTGCTTTAAAAAATGCTGATCTTATTTGTTCTGTTTTTGGCCCGGATAAATTGCATGTAGCGCCGGGTCATGAAATTATTGAAATGGGTTTGGTAAAACTTTATCGCATTACCGGCAAAAAAGAATACCTGCAAACAGCTAAATATTTTATTGATGAAAGAGGCCATTTTAACGGATATGATGCTACGAGTAAAGACCAATGGAAAAACGGATCATACTGGCAGGATCATAAACCTGTTGTTGACCAGGACGAAGCGATCGGTCATGCGGTAAGGGCGGCTTATTTATATGCCGGCGTAGCTGATGTTGCTGCATTAACGGGAGATGAAAAATACTTGCAGGCCATTGACCGTATATGGAATAATGTGGTAAGCAAAAAATTTTATGTACAAGGTGGCATCGGCGCTATTCCGCATGGGGAACAGTTTGGAGAAAATTATGAACTGCCCAATACCACTGCTTATAATGAAACCTGCGCTGCCATAGCCAATGTTTACTGGAATCACCGCATGTTTTTATTGCATGGTGAATCGAAATATATTGATGTACTGGAAAGAAGTTTATATAATGGATTGATCTCCGGCGTGGGTATGGATGGCAAATCATTTTTTTACACCAATGCTATGCAGATCAAAAATAGTTTTAGCCATTCTGCAATGGAACCTGAACGTTCCGGGTGGTTTGATTGCTCCTGTTGTCCCACCAATGTAGCAAGATTGATTCCTTCCATACCGGGTTATGTATATGCTCAAAAAGATGATAATGTTTATGTGAATCTTTTTGTCAACAGTACTGCTACTGTTAATGTGCATCAGAAACCTGTAACTATCGTGCAAGAAAATAATTATCCCTGGAACGGGAATTTAAAATTTACGGTTTCTCCAAAATCGTCTGATGCTTTCAATCTTTTGATCCGTATTCCCGGCTGGGCGCAAAACCAGGTTGTTCCATCTGATTTATATTCTTTTGCTTCATCAAGCAATAAGAGAGCAGAGATAAAGATCAATGGACAGCCGGTTGATTATAAAATTGAAAAAGGATATGCTGTACTGCAAAAGAAATGGAAAAAAGGAGATGTGGTGGAAGTAAACCTGCCAATGGAAGTAAGACGGGTTGTTGCGAATGAAAAAGTAAAAGATGATGCAGGTAAGGTGGCATTGCAAATGGGCCCGCTGATGTATTGTGCAGAATGGGTTGATAACGATGGCAGGGCCAGTAATTTTATATTACCTGCAACGGCTGTTTTTTCAACGGAATTCAAAAAAGATTTATTAAACGGAATTACAATTCTGCATTCAGAACTTCCCGCTGTTTTTATAGATGGCAGGGGAGAGAATATCAGCACGGTAAAAAAATCTTTTACTGCAATACCTTATTATGCATGGGCTAATAGAGGAAAAGGCGAGATGATGCTTTGGTTTCCTGTTTCGGTCAAAGATGTTGATCTGCTTTCAAACGAAAATATAACTCCTATCAGGTCAAAGTAAGATACTACCAGGTTTTGGTATTTATAATAATGGAAGACAACCATTGTGGTCAATTGAAAGATAATAGGGTTAGTTTCGTTTAGGTATTGTAATAAGGATGAACCACAAGGAGGTAAATAACCTTATTACCTTAGTAGAAATAGAATCAAAACAATTCTGCCCTTATTACCTTATTTGCTCTGTTCAGGAAGGCTAAGGTGTTTGCACAAGTCTCAATTTTTTCTTTTTATCGGGCTATTGATGTTGTTGTTGTGGCACTGCAAGTCATTAAAAGATCTGTTTTCAAATGAAAAAATACAAGTGGGGAATAATCGGTCCCGGTAAAATAGCAGAGAAATTCGCTGATGCGTTGTCATGTTGCCCGAATGCAGAATTGTGGGCCGTTGCCTCAAGAGATAAAGAACGGGCAGAATCATTTGCAATAAAACATAAGGCAGAAAAGTATTATGATCAATACGAAGCTCTCGTTAATGACGCAGATATAGATATTGTTTATGTTGCCACTCCGCATACATTTCATTACCGTCATGTATTGCTTTGTTTGAAAAATAAAAAGGCTGTTTTATGTGAAAAGCCTCTTTCAGTCAATTATCAGAGTGCATTTGAAATGATATCATTGGCAAAAGAAAATAAAATTTTCTTAATGGAAGCTATGTGGACAGGATTTCTTCCGGTAATTCAGGAAGTCTTTCGGTTAATAAAGAGCGGAGAAATTGGTGAAATAATTTTTGTCAGAGCTGATTTTGGATATGCTTTTCCTTACGATACAGAGAGCCGGATTTTTAATATGAAATTAGGCGGAGGCTCTTTACTTGACATTGGTGTTTATCCTTTATTTCTTGCGTTATCCCTGTTGGGTATGCCTGATACAATAAAGTCTTCTGCTCATTTTTCTTCAACAGATGCAGATGAATCAATGAATATAATGCTTAGTTATAAAAACGGGGCAATGGCATCGCTCTATTCAACAATATTAGCAACTACACCCACTACTGCGGAGATTACAGGCACTAAAGGATCTATAACCATTCAGCAGCCCTGGTATAAAGCTTCGGCTATTATACTTCGTAAGCCGGATGGAACAGAAAAAAATATTTCGATGCCTTATGGAAATAATGGGTTTGAATTTGAAATTAATGAGGTAATGAACTGCCTGGATCAAAAGATGACAGAAAGCACGTTGATGTCATTAGATTTCAGTCTTATGACGGCAAAGGTTGTTAATGAAATCTGTGATCAATGCTCTGTCAGTTATGAGGTTCAATAAGCCTGGTATGGTTTTAATATAGCACAAGAAGGCCCACGTTAATGAATCTTCCTGCACAATATCGGCGATATCTCAGCAAATAATTTTTTTAAACAATTGCTAAGTCATCCGTATTGCTGAAAAGTTTAATATTGCATCGCTTAAAGTTTTTATTCATGAATTGCCTGATCATTGATGATAACCCGATGGCACGTACCGCCATGAAGCAGATTGCATCGCAGGTAAATGATCTGTCTGTAGCCGGTGAATGCGCCAATGCAATGGAAGCTTATAATGTGCTGCAATCAACGCCGGTTGATATTTTATTGCTCGATATAGAAATGCCGGAGATGTCGGGGCTTGAATTGACAAAGCATCTCGGTAATAAAAAGCCCATTATTATTTTTACCACTTCCAGAAAAGAATATGCCGCTGATGCATTTGATCTGAATGTGGCAGATTATATTGTTAAGCCCGTTACACCTCCCCGTTTTTTGCAGGCAATAGATAAAGCAAGAGAGATATTTAATAGTAATAAAGCAGATGTCTCCGCAGAGGATAAAGAATTTGTTTTCATCAGGGACAATGGCATTTTAAAACGCCTGCTGATAGATGAGATTCATTTTCTTGAAGCCATGGGTGATTATGTAAAAGTATTTACACAGCAAAAATTTCATGCCATACATACTACACTTAAAAATGTAGAAGAAAAATTGCCGGTATCAAAGTTTCTTCGTGTGCATCGGTCATATATCGTTGCACTGAACAAGATTGATAAAATTGAAGAAGGTGTGATTATCATTGGCAATAAAACCATACCGGTGGCAGATGCTTATCGCAGCACATTGAATAAAAGGCTAAACATCTTATAGCCATCTTTGCATATTCCCTGTTTAACGGGATTTATTGCCTGCCTGCCTTTTCTGTATAAATTCAGGTGAAGCCCGGTTTAATTTTAAAATAAAAATGAGGCTTAGCAACAAATGGGTGCTGGCAGGATTATTTTTTGCAGAAGGGTGGATAACTTTTGATGCGGCTTCACAACAGCCTCTTGATGCTGTCAAGCAGCAATATTCATATCGCAAACAAATACCTGCTGAGATAAAGGAATCTGTATTGCAGGCTTTATCTTATTATCCTGAGTTGAAAAATGTGCGGATAAAATTTGTTATAAAAAAACAATACTCAACACTTACTACAAGACCTTCGGCAATCAGTATGCTGATGCCAAAGGGTCACAGGAAGTATGTGATTACTATCAGCGATAAAACCATACCTGCATTAACGCCGTTACTTTTTCAAAACCTGCCTGCCGATGCACAAATTGGAGTGATAGGCCATGAACTGGCACATGTAGCAGATTTTGCAAACGATTCATTTGCTGAAAGCATCATGAAGGCTGCAGGCCACTTTTCTTCAAGTTATTTGGATAAAATGGAGTTTAATACGGATAAAATATGTATTGAACATGGCATGGGTTCTTACCTGGACCAATGGAGCAGTTATATCCGCGATACATTGCACACACAATACTGGCGGGGTTCTGATTATGTGAAAAAAGGCGATGATCATTTTGAACGGTACATGAACCCGGGTACGATTGAGAAGTATATGCACATCGTGAAATGAGGTTTAATTATTAAAGTTTCACCGACAGTTTTTGCCCGTTCATCGTAAAGAGTAAAGGCAACCTTGCAGCAGGAAATAATTTTACAGTGGGTTTAAAATTAATAAAAACAGTATTTGGATAGTCATAAATCAGTTTTTTCTCATAAGCAGTTAGTTTTGGTTCGGCGGGCTGCATGTCTATGCGGCCCTTGTTTTTTGAAATTATGAAGACAAAATTTATCATATTATTTATAGCAAATACCTTTGCAATTATTTTACTCACTTATCTCTCTCTTTACGAAATAGATCATCATCCTTCTTCGGTCATGATTCTGGCTTTGGTTTGCATGGCAGTATTGGCAGTTTATTTGCTTTTCCGTTTATACCTCCGTTATATCAACCGGCCATCTGAAAACAGTAACTTAGAGCACAAAAAGTAATATAAACCTGCGAAGCAATGCCAACGCAACGATTTCTCATTTATTTATTGAGCATAGTTACCGTTACCATCATGCTGGTTGTTTTTCTCCAATACAACTCCGGCCGTAATATTGACCAGTTGATCATGGGTAATGAATCGTTGCTGGCAGAATATAAGCTGAAAAATGAAGTGCAAAACCTGCTGGTTGATCTTAGTTATATTTCAGAGGCCAATGAAAAAGCAATAAACGACAGTGCAGGCATTGATATGAATGAACTAAGAACGAAACGATCAAGGATTACAAAGAGCTGGATGATATAAGGAAGCTGACTGTGCATGACAGCACAAAAAAATACTTGCAAAGATTGGAAATGCTTGTCAATGATCTGCTGGTTTTGATTGATGAAGAAATGGAGCAGTTAAGCAATAAAAGCAGCAAAGCTTTTAATATTAATAAAAAAGAAAAAGAAAAACTTGCAACAGGCATCCTCAAATTAACTACTGAATTGAACAATTCCAGGAATGAACACCTTGCTAACCTGGTAGAAGAAGCAGACCGCAATGGCCGCCAGGCAAAAACATGGGGCATTATATTAGCATCGCTTACTATTATTGCAAGCATTTTCACATTTGTTTATATCAATAATAAAATAAAACAGCAGCAGCAGCTCATTGCGCAGCTTAATGAATCAGAACAGAAAGTAAGAGAAGCGGCTACGGTTAAAGAAAACTTTATGGCAAATATGAGCCACGAGATCCGTACACCTATGAATGCAATTTTGGGTTTTACCAACCTGTTGCAAAAGGAACCTCTTAATGAACAATCAAAAGAGTTTGTTGGCAATATTCAAAGCTCCGGCGAAAATTTGCTGACCATTATCAATGACATACTCGATTTTTCAAAAATAGAAGCGGGTATGATGCGTATTGAATCCAATCCTTTTAGTTTGCGTGGCTTGCTTCATTCTGTAGAAACGATGTTTGGGGCAAGAGTGAAAGCAAAAAATTTGTGGTTTAAAACTGAAATTGATGCGGGGATTCCCGATCTTTTAAAAGGCGATGCGGTAAGACTAACGCAGGTACTGGTAAACCTGGTGAACAATGCTGTGAAATTTACCAATGAGGGCGGCATTGATATAAAAGTAAGAGGAGACAAGGAAGCAAATAATAACATAAAGGTTTCTTTTTCTGTAAAAGATACGGGCATTGGAATTTCGCCTGGTAAAATTGATACGGTGTTTGAGCGTTTTCAGCAAGCTTATGAAGAAAGCACAAGAAAATATGGCGGCACTGGTTTAGGTCTTTCCATTGTTAAGCAATTGGTAGAGTTGCAGAGCGGAAAATTGTATGTAACAAGCGAGCCAAATAAAGGATCGGAATTTGTTTTTACCATTCCATTTGTAATAGCAGCGGAAGCAAAGGAAAAACTTAAACAGGAAGTCAATACACCCGGAAAAAGAATTTCAGAAAAAAAAATATCTATTCTTGTAGCCGAAGACAATGTCATGAATCAAAACCTGATGAAACATTTGCTCGGCAGCCGCCAGTGTGATTTTGATATTGTAAACAATGGAAAGCTGGCAATAGAAGCTTTGCAGCAAAAAAGATACAATCTTGTGCTGATGGATATACAAATGCCGGAGATGGATGGATACACTGCTGCACAAAAGATCCGGAATGAATTAAAGAACGATATTCCTATTATAGCTATGACGGCACATGCCATGGCAGGCGAAAGAGAAAAATGCCTTAGTTATGGCATGAATGAATACGTCTCAAAACCGATCCGTGAAAGCGAATTGTTTAATATAGTCAATCAATTGCTATCTGAAAATAATACTGCAGGTAATAAGGAAGAACAAAAAAGGAACCAAGAAAAGAACTTCAAGGTGCTCGACTTTGATTATTTATATGAACTGTCAGGTGGCGATAAGGAATTTGAATCCGGTATGATCACACAGTTTCTTGACCAGGTGCCAAAAGAGATTGTTGCTATGCAACAGGCTTTAGATAAAAAAAATTATACCGAACTGTCAAAGCTGGCGCATAATATGAAGACATCTGTTTCGTTTGTTGGGCTTACTGATAAACTTGCAGATGCATTGGATTATATTGAAAATAAAAGCGGCGACGATATTGATCCTGCAAAGCTTGCTGTAAATGTTGAAAAAGTAAAAATGATCTGTCATCTTGCGTTTGAAGAGGCAGAAGCTTCTCTGCATATTCTTCATTGATCAGCGTTTTTGTCACGCAGCATTCTTAAATAGATTCAGCACACTTTGTTCATAGGAACCATAGAAACTTAATATTCAGAATTGCCTCTGCGTGAACTTAACCTTATTACCTTAGTAAAAAACATGATTACGGAAAGATTTAACCTTATTAGCTTATTGGTTGAGCGGGATTCGAATAAGGCAATAAGGTTAGTTATCATAAAATATTCCTCGTTACTAAGGTAATAAGGTTGGCTGCTAAGTGGTAAAGAAGGTTATTGGTTCGTTGGGGTTTTGAATTATTATCAGGTTGCATCCAATTTGAAACATTCAAAACTCACATTACTCTATTGAATTTTCCTGCCCGCTTAGCGATCAAAAAAGCCTGTTGAACGATTTGCAGTTTATAAAGGCAATGCAGCCAAATAATTTTACGGTATAAAAATTCAAATAAACTTTAAAACCTAAAGAAATGAAAAAGATATTCATGGCAGCAGCGGCAATGCTGACAATCACGACCACGATATTTGGAAATAGCGATATGGATCATTCAGCCCGCAAAGAAAGAAGAATGGAACGAAAAGAAGCAAGAAAAGAACATCGTTTGGTTCGCAAGGCAGAAGACCGTAACCTGGTAAGTGATCTCACACGGGCACAATTCAGAAGAGATTTTCCGGACGTAACGAAAGTAAAATTTGAAAGAACAAAAGATTTTGACCAGGTATCTTTTATGTCGAATGGAAAAGAACTAATGGCCTATTATGATTTTGAAAGCAACCTCATCGGCACCACAGAACATAAATCCTTTGGTGAATTGCCCCAGGGCGTTCAAAAAAGAATACTTGACGAATACCCTGATTATACAATTCAGGATGTAGTATTATTTGATGATAATGAAAGTAACGACGCTGACATGGTCATGTACGGTACTGTATTCGATGATGCAGACAATTATTTTATCGAATTGAAAAAAGATAATAAAGCCATCGTGTTAAAAGCAGATATGGCAGGAGAAGTTTCTTATTTCACAACGATGAAATAGCGGTTCAGTTTGAGTTTTTAGGTCGGGGTTGTTTCAAAAAAAATATTTTTGAAGCAGCCCCTTTTTCTTTAGTAAATCTTTTTTATAAAAAATAGGTTATGCAAACTTTTACAAGTGATATTTCCGGCAAGCAGTATCCGGTGGCAGAAAAAGTAAGTGGTAAAACGGTTCGCAATGGAGTGCTGAAGGAAGTTTTGAAAGATCATCCGGCATTTAATGTCCAAAGCAGCTTGTCTGCCAGTGAGCTTAATCATTACCGTCAATTGTATATAAGAAATCTGCTGTCGAAAGAAGTGGGTGCATTGACAGAACTGGAACAAACGGTATTGGATAATATCAATCAAAATCATTTGATAGCTGATGAAGCCAGTGAAATCAAAAACCCTGTTACAAGAGGGCAGCGATGGGCCGATGGTATTGCATCATTTGGCGGCAGTTGGAAATTCATTGGCATCTTTTGTTTGCTTCTTGTAATATGGATGCTTATTAATGCTATTGCGTTTCATAATAAGGGTTTCGATCCTTATCCGTTTATTTTATTGAACCTGCTTCTTTCCTGTATTGCTGCTTTGCAGGCGCCGGTGATCATGATGAGCCAAAACAGGCAGGAAGAAAAAGACCGTGAGCGTGCAAGGAATGATTATATGGTAAATCTGAAAAGCGAACTGGAAATACGAATGCTTCATGAAAAGATAGATCACCTCATTGTGAGCCAGCAGGAAAGCATAGTGGAAATACAAAAGATACAGATGGACATGATGAAGGAACTGATGGATAAAATAAATAAGAAGGATAAAGCAATATAAAACCTGGTTCAGCTTTTTTTAAACCGGCAAAATGTTTCTTCATCATCGCTTGCAACTTGCCTGATCATTTTCTTACCGATAGTTTTTGCCTGTTCAGCTATTAATACTTCAAACCGGATGTTTGCTATTGTAGGTTTACACAAGCAGAATTGATAACACAATATGAAAGCCCCTTTTTCTTTAAAGCAATTTGAATATTTAATTCCAGCTGCTGTTATGGCGCCGGCAGTAGCGAGACAGCAATATGTGATTATCGAAAATCAACCTTTGATGAAAGCAAATATTGATTTTGAAAAAAGCTTTATGAAAATGGAAGGTAATCTTGGATTTATACGAGCCTCGGACGGTTATCCTCAAACGGCGTGGAAGCATGAAAGAATAAAGCTTGAAATGACGATCTATCCCTGGGCAAAGCTTGTTGATCTCAATGATTCGGATACCGATGGTATTATAATGGCGATGGATGGTTGGATGAACAATGAACGATCCTGTTGCGGCGTACTGATCATTGATAATGTAAAAGGATACGATGGCTTTGCTGGCAACAAGTGGTATATCACCTGTTATATCTGCGATTTGCTGACTGATGAGTGTGAGATAAGCTTCCGGTTGCCCGTTTATACAATGGATACAAATGAATATAATAATTAAGCAAAACAATTATTAAACAACAAAAACAAAGTAAAATGAAAAAGTTAATTATTGCAGCTCTTGCATTGGTAAGTTTTAGTGTTGCCTCTTTTTCGCAGGTAACCCCGGCAGCAAAAAAAACAAGTACGGCAAAAGTGCATGAAGCAAAAAAAGCAACTGATCCGCAGTCGTCAAAAGCATTGGCACTAAACAAAGAGACAAAACAGCCTGCTGCTGCAACGTCAAAGTCAAAAGAAGTAAAAAACTCTGCATCGGCTGAAAAGAAACAAGCCACTGGTGCGGCAAAAAAGAGTGATGCAGGATCAAAAATTAAAAAACATAAACACAGGACGGCTAAAAAACACATCAGCGGCACATCTGCAGGAAAATAGCATACACACTAAGCATAAAGAAAAAAGAACAGTGTAGAGTTCCGTATTGATGATGACTAGGGCCCTGGCTTTTTTTAAGCCGGGGCTTTTTTTTGGGTAAAATAAAAATGAAATAATGAATTACCAGGTATATTCTTGTTAGAGTTTTTTGACCGGAAAATAAATGATTAAATAACAAAGATACCTGGTAAACGACAGTTTTTGCCTGTTTGCCGAGATGTGAATGATATCGCTTTTTTGACAACGTAGCTTTAGGATGTAATAACAATGAATTACTAATTAAAATATAATGCGATGAAAAAGTATATCTCTTATTTAGCAATGGCTGGGGTTATCGTTATCGTATTAGCCGGTTGCAGCACCAGCAGCCATGTTGAAGTGGCACAGGGTGTCAACTTCAGTAAGTATAAAACATTTGGATGGGCAAATGATAACAATTCCGGTAAAGATGGCCGTGCAGATAATGATATTGTAGATAACAATATTAAAAATTCTATCAGCGCTGAACTGGAAAAAAAAGGATGGAGAGAAACAGACCAGCGGCCGGATGTATTGCTCGATTATAATGTAACAGTTGCAAAAGCTGTTAAAAAAGAAACTGAACCCGTGTATAATTATCCATATTCCGGTTATTTCTATAGTCCATGGCGGCATAGAAGAATGTACTTCTATAATCCCGGTTTCTTTGCCGGTTACCACACTTACAATGTACCATTTAAAGAAGGTACATTGACGGTAAACATGATTGATGCAAAAAATAACAAGCTTATCTGGCAGGGATGGGCAAGCGGTGATGTGAGCAGCAAAAATGTGACCACTAAAGAAGCAAAGAATGATGTGAAATCAATATTTAAAAAGTTTGATCTTCCAAATACGGTTTCATGAGTTTCATGCGTAAGGTTTGGGTAATAGCGAAGCCCTCATCACTGGATGGGGGCTTTCACTTTTTTTAATAAGTTATTGTTAAGTGTTGTTGATGGTTTGATTGTTAACCATCGAACAATCAAGCCATCAAACCATCTTTTTTCGAAAACGGTTTCGTAAATAAAATTGCATGACCTGCGTCAGGTGAATTAAAAAAACTGCAATTTAACATCGGATTTCAACTGCTTACAAAAACGATTGCTATAATGTTAACTCAATTACTTCCTGTTCACCAGGTATATTATTTCCATTATAAAAAAAATATTAAGTTATGAGTACTATCAAACCGGTAGAAAAAAATCCATTGCCCAGTCTCGACACATGGGAAGAAGATGTATTGCTTCGTTATCCCGATCCCGAAGCTATTACCACATCAAAATCAACCGAAGAATATCGCAATTATGAAGCTCCTGCACGTGATACGGTGAAAGAATTCTATCGTTTGAATCATACTTACCAAACTTATGATTTTGTGCAGGAAAAAAGAAATGAGTTCCTGAAGTTTGATAAAAAAGAAATGACTGTATGGAATGCTTTTGATTTTCTTAATCAATTGGTAGATGATTCCGATCCCGATACTGATCTTGACCAGTTGCAGCATTTGTTGCAAACATCAGAAGCCATTCGTAAAGATGGTCATCCTGATTGGATGGTGCTTACCGGTTTGATGCATGATATGGGTAAAGTGCTTTGCCTTTTTGGTGAGCCGCAATGGGCTGTTGTTGGCGATACATTCCCGGTGGGCTGTGCTTATTCAGATAAAGTGGTTTATACCGAATTTTTTAAAGACAATCCTGATTACAACAATGAAGTATATCAAACAAAACATGGTGTGTATGAACCCAACTGCGGTTTAAGAAGTGTGAATATGTCATGGGGCCATGATGAATACGTATATCAAATGCTGAAAGATTATATACCTGAAGAAGGTTTGTATATGCTGCGTTATCATTCTTTTTATGCATGGCATAGAGAAGGTGCTTATGATCACCTGCTCGATGATCATGATCGCAATATGCTTAAATGGGTAAAGCTTTTTAATCCTTATGATCTTTATTCAAAAAGTCCTGAACCGCCCGATTGGAAAAAATTAAAACCTTACTACGAAGATTTAGCTGCCAAATATCTCCCGGCAACACTCAAGTTTTAAAATTAATATCCTGCGAAGGGAGTTCTCATCATGCATGGATCTTGAATGCTTGTATTAATAGTATGGTAACATTCTATTGATATTATCAAACGCTGGACAAATTATCTTGTGCCCCGAATTTTATTGTTGATGCGTAATCATCAATTAATATGGGGCTCTTTACACTGCTTATATATTCAAAACTAAAAAACTACTAATGAGCAAATCCAATCTTTTACGATGCTGTAAAAAAATATTTTTTGCAGCATCACTCTGTTGTTTCCTTATTACAAATCTTTTCGCAAAAGCTCCCGACCAGGCGATCAATGTCAGCGGAACGGTCAGTGAAGCCGGCAGTGGCAAACCATTGATGGGCGCCACCATTAGTGTAAAAGGAAGCACCACCAACACCATTTCAGATGCAAATGGAGCATTTACTATTTCAGTTCCGGACAATAAAAGTATGCTTATCGTCAGCTATGTCGGTTATGTATCACAGGAATTGGTGGTAGGAAACAATCTTAATCTTGCCATATCATTGCAGCCAAACAATGCTGACCTTGGTGAAGTTGTCGTGGTGGGATATGGTACGCAAAAGAAAAAAGATGTAACCGGTTCGGTGAAGTCTTTGAAGAGCGATGAGTTTAACAAGGGAATTATTAACTCTCCGCAACAATTATTACAGGGTAAAGTGGCGGGAGTAAATGTTACGTCAGTGAGTGGTGAACCTGGTGTAGGGCAAGGCATCACAATAAGAGGTCCTGGTAGTGTAAGATCTGTGAGTACACCTTTGTTTGTTGTAGATGGTATTCCTTTGGATAACTCTGTGACAGGAAGAGGAGACCCTTTGAATTTTCTCAATCCCCAGGATATAGCATCAATGGATGTATTAAAAGATGCATCTGCGACTGCGATTTATGGTGCAAGGGGAGCAAACGGTGTTGTTATCATTACTACTAAAAAAGGAAAATCAGGCGCTTCCCAGCTTGGATTTTCGACGAGCCTCGGCGTTTCAAAGTTAGCAAGAGCTTTACCTTTATTAACTGCTAATGAGTTTCGTGTTGAAGTTCCAAAGTTAGGAGGTACATTGGATGATAAAGGCGGCAATACCGACTGGCAAAAAGAAGTAACAAGAACGGCTATTACGCAAAACTATAATCTTACATTAAGTGGGGGCTCTGAAAAATTAACCTACTATGCTTC
>Ga0187892_10008534_pt1 | contig 13981 bp, 12 predicted proteins | sample MA1701073metaG_FD_139345 | JGI IMG/M metagenome (GOLD analysis project Ga0187892, IMG submission 139345) | Bio-ooze microbial communities from a basaltic lava cave in the Kipuka Kanohina Cave System on the Island of Hawaii, USA - MA170107-3 metaG ...
ACCTCGGCCTCGGGGCGCTGCGCGCCCGCGGAGTTCCATAGCCAATCCCCGGACTGGTAGGGCTCCCCGTCGAAGGCGAGTCCGGCGAAGCTCAGGAGTTTCGCCGCCGCCGCCACGTCGCGGACCTGCGGAATCACCGTTTCCGACCAGGCCGCGTCATCGAACCAGTCCGCCCAGGGAGCCGTTTTGCTGAAACAGCTGGTCGTAAAGAAGCTGAGGTACGCCGACATGTCCCGCTTCTTGAGGCGCTCGACGATCTTGCTGTCGCGCAGGTGCCGCTGAAAGGCGTACTCATCCCCCTTGAGCTCCGCCTTCGGATCGCCCGTGAATCGGTTGGTTCCCCCCATGGCGTAAAGCCACTTGAACTTGAAGAAAAACCCTCCGATGCCCCAGCTCTTCCACTTGTCCAAATCCGCGTCGGTGGCGTACTCGGGGTCGGCCCAGAACAGGATCCGGTCCGCGCTGTTCTCCCGCACCTGCGGCGCCGTCTGACCATCGACCGCCGGGCACACGGCGACGGGGCCGAAAAAGAAGGCGAAGATGATCACGCGATGCATGACTTCCTCCTTCGCTACTTCGGATTCAATCGGTCGACGCTCGCCACGTCGATCGCCCGGGTCGCGCGCTTGAGGAAAAGGATGGCGAAGCACGTATCCCACTCGGGCTGGCTCTGGCCGGCCTGGTCCGACCAGGAGCCGTCCGCGCGCTGCGAGGCGAGCAGGACCTTCACTCCCTCCGGGTACCACTCGTGGCGCCCCAGCGTCTCGGTCCCGTAGAGCATTCCCGCCCGCTCCAGCGCATAGAGGTAGTAATGCAGGTTCGTCCTCCGGTCGGGGGTCTCGCCGCGTTTCAAGGCGCCCGGGTTTTCGGTCAGCGTAAAGTGCTCGGCGAGCCATCCCAGGCCTTCCCTCACGTCGGCGTCCTTCGTCCAGTCCAGGCCGAGAATGCGGTCGTAAATGACCAGACTTCCGACACCTCCCGCCGTCATCGAGCCGTAGCCGTAGGTACCGGCGGTGTAATAGTTCCATCCGCCGGCGTCGCCGCCCGGATTCTTTCGAGCCTCCTGCGGAACCTGGGCGTCGCGCCAAGCCTTGCCGGCCCGCTCGACCACAGCCTTCGGGAGGAGGATGCCGGCGTCGTGGCAGGCCCGGAGGCCGAGCGCCGCGTATTGCGAGTTGGAAAAGTCGCCCCAGAAGGGGGTCGCGGATTCCCGCTCGCGCCTCTTTTCCACGGGGATTCTCCGGACGACGGGCGGCTTGGGGCGTCTCTCCAGGGGCAGGTAGGGATCCTTCCGGGATTTTGCCGTGCCCGGCGTGGCCGCGCCTTTGACCGGAACGCCCGTGGGGACCGCGTCGGGGATCTCCGTCGGTTCGCCGTAGCTCCAGAGGCCGATCGTGAGCTGGTTGTCCATCAGGAACTGCGCGCACTGCCAGATCCGCCCCTGCTGCCGCACGCGGTCGGTCTCCTCGAGGATCATCGCCTGAAGCGCGACGTTGTAGGTGAACTCCAGTTTCGCCCGGACCATTCCGTCGAGGAGCCTCCGGAAGTCCGGATCGTGCTCGGGCAGGCCCGCGTGGACGAACGTCCAGAGGACGAGTTCGTCCGACCTGCCCGAGTTGCTCCGCGGCAAGGCGCCGACCCGCTTCTTGAGGAATTCGGTTCCTTTCCGGATCGCCGCATCAATCCCCTTCTGATCCACCTTGGACTGGATGGGAAGGGCCCTCAGCTCGATTCCGGCGCCGGCGACCGCGTAGTGGCCGCCGGTCACGTCGACCGTGCGCCGGTCCGCCGTCCGCACGAGTCTCACTCTTCCCTCTACCACCTCGAGGCGGCTCGATCCCGGGTCCACGACCAGCGTCAGAGCCGTGCCCAACACCTTGGCTTCCGCGTGGGGGCTCACGAACACTAGAGGCTGCCCCTCGGGTTGCCGGGCGACGTCCGCCGAAACCTGTCCGCGCGAGACGCGCAGGCGTTTCCCGTTGGCGTCGGCAAGCTCGGAAACGATCGTGTCGCCGCCGAGCTCGAGCCTCGTGGCGTCCGGGAATCTCACCGCGGCAAAACTGGAAGGACCGACAGTCTCCACTCCGGCGGCCGTGGGAAGCCCCAGCCCGGCCTTTGCGACCGCACGTTGGGACCCGATCATCACGGTGACTTCCCCGTTGACAAGCTCGACCTGGGCAACGGCGGCCACCGTTCTCTCCTTCGGGGCCGGAGAGGGAGCGGGAGGCTCGGGCGAGGTCGGGCTCTCTCCGGGTTTGGCGGCGTCGGGCTTGGCTTCTTCCGTCCTGGGCCGAAGAGGATCCGGCAGCTTCTCCACGCGCTCCTGCCGCGGCGTTTCTTCCCGCGTCGGGCGGCGGGCTTCGTCCTCCTTCCCCTTCCCGCGCTCGACCGGCGCGGGGCGCTCTTCGATCCGCGCCGGGCCTTCCGGCCCCCGGCGGACGGGCGCCGGCTCGGGGACGGCATCCCGGCTTCTTTCGGCCACGGGAGCGGCCTGGCGGTCGGGCCGCAAAAAGCGGACGGCGAGGACGACGGTCAACCCCACCAGCACGGCGGCGGCCGCGTACGCCAGCGCGCGGAGGCGGCCCCGACGAGAACGGGGCGGGGCGACCTCCGCCGGAAGCGGCCGGTGGATCCTTCTCAACGTCCCGTGCTGACGAATCAGGCGCCCGAGCAGCCGCCGGTCGGCTTCGTCTTCGCGCACCCTCCGGGCCAGTCCCTCCAGTTCTTCCCGATTCGCGATCCCCTCCAGGAAGCGCGAGGCCAGATCGAGAAGCCTCTCGGTGCGGGCGTTTTCCGGGAACACGGCTACGATTCCTCCGCCAACGCGCGACCGGTGCAGTGAAGCAGCGTGCGGCGCACGCGCACGAGCGCCATGTTTACCGATGCGGCCGTCTGATGCAGCCGCGCCGCGACCTCGTGGAGCGAAAATCCCTCGGCGTAGCGCAGCCGGACGAGCTCGCGCTGGCGGTCGGGCAGCTTCTTCACGCAGTCCAGGAGCGCCCGCTGCTCCGAGGCCAGGGGTTTCTGGTCCTTCTCTAAGGTTTCGGCGGCCGCCTCGAGGATTTGCTCGCTCAGGAGGACTTCCCGCTTGCCGGAATCCCGGAAGTGGCGCGCCAGTTTGCGGCGGGCGACCCCGAGCGCCCAGGGAAGGTAGGGTTCCGATTCGCGGTACTCCCCGTAGCCTTCCCACAGGGCGAGGGTGACTTCCTGGAGCAGGTCCTCGGCGCGCGAGAAATCATGGACCGCGGCCAGCAGGTAGCTGAACAGCGTTCCCTGGTGCGCCAAGTGTCGCTGCAGGAACCGGCTATGGAGGTCGTCGCCCATCTGGTGAGTATAGTTTCCAGAGGATGGTGAAACTGAACGTGGAATCGCAGAAGCCGGACCGTTTTCGCCGTATCCCGACGGTGCCGTCGAACCCTCTTGGCTAACGACCGGGCGCGCGACCTCCTGACCGCGATCGATCGCGACCCCGGGAAAGCGGTCGGCCTCATCACGCGCGCGCACTCCTACCTGGAGGCGCTCCGGACCGTCGAGGGAAAAGGTCGCGGGCCTGCCTGACCCCCCTCAATCCCGTTTCAGGATCCGGGGGCACCGGGAAGCCCAGACCGTATAGATCTCCGCGAAGATCGTGCCGGCGCCCTTTTCCAGCTCGTCCTGGGTGATCTCGACCGTTCCCTGCTTGCCGAAAAGAACCACCTCGTCGCCGGGCCGGACCTCCGGAAGGTCGGTCACGTCGGCCATGATCGTATTCATGGACACTCTTCCGACGACCGGACAGCGTCGACCGCGGATCAGGACGTGCCCCTGGTTCGAAAGCGAGCGCCGGTACCCGTCCGAGTATCCCGCCGGGACGTTGGCCAGCCTCGAATCGCGCTTCAGGACCCAGGTCCGGTCGTAGCCCACGCTGTTGCCCGCGGGATAGGAGTTGACGGCGGCGACCCGGGACTTGAACTCCATGACGCGTTTGTATTCGGTGTACTTGGGCACGGTGTCCCCGTAGAGCGCCCCTCCCACACGGACGATATCGAGGCGGCTCTCCGGCACTTCCAGAGCGGCGAACGAGTTGGCGGTGTGAAGGATCAGCTTGCGGCGGTCCAGGTTGCCGTTCCGGATGACCCACTCCGACTCTCTATGGAACGCGGCCAGGCCGCGAAGGACGTCGTCGCGATCTTCCACCGGAAAGTGGGTCATGATGCCGACGATCTCCAGCCGGGGAAGTTTCAGGATTTCCAGGGCGTCCTGCCTGCCGTGCGGGGTGCTCAATTCGATCCCGTTGCGGCTCATCCCCCCCGAATTGAGGTTGAGGTGGAGGCGGATCGCGCGACCGCGCCTGCGGGCGAGCTCCGAGACGAGTCTGGCCTGCTCCAGGTTGCCCGTCAATTCCTCGAGGTCCAGGCCGAGCCCGTCCTCGATCTCCTGAAGGGTCGCGGTGCGAAGGCGGAGGATCCGCCGGTCGAAGCCGCTTTCGCGAACCGCCCTCGCTTCGACATTACTGGTGATGCCGACGTAGGGGATCCCCAGGGCGGCGACGGAGGGAGCGAGCAGTTTGATTCCGTGCCCGTAGGCATCGGCCTTCATGACGGCGCAGATCATCGTCTTGGGACCGACGCGCGCCTGAAGGGCGCGGAGGTTGCTCTCGAAGGCTGTGCGGTCGATCTCCAGCCAGGCCTGGCCGGCGGGCGGCTCGCCCCGCGAGCCCTGGGCCGACTCGGGCGGCCCGGCCCCGCAATGCGTCATGCAGAGGGGGAGGGCCAGCGCGACGAGCTTTCTCGCAAGGGACATCGAGCGCGTCTCCCGAGGTGGGATTCTCTCTCTCTCCTGGAATCACGCCATGATATCACCCGCGCCGCGAATTCAAGAGTTTGCGGGAGAGTCGGGAGGCCAAGCACTGGGGTGCAGTACCGTCTCTTCCGGCGTCCGGCGCCGATACTCGACGACTTCCACGGCGACAATTGAGCAAACCATGCCGCACGACTCTCCCGCGACCGCGTGCCCGTGGGCGCACCGGCTGGGTTACGATTCGTAACGCGGCGTTACAAGTCGACGTGGAATACGAATCGCCTCTGCACCCTTCCCTTCACGCTTCGTGCCGCGGCGTGCGTGGCTCGAGGAGAATGTATGGGGAGTTTCACGCGCTGAGGGGATAGGCGATTCAAAAGGGGGGAAGCCCTGCGGGCGTGAGCGCGCGGGGTTAATCCTACTGTTTAAAAACTCCGTTCCTACTTTTTGACTCTTACTCCGCCGTTTGAACGATGGCCGACTTGCTCGGGCCCGCGCTGATTCGACGGAGTCGCTCCGGCGTCGCGGCGCGACCCAGGGCCTTCTTCCAGTGTGAGAGACGGGAGTTGCGGTTGCGCTCCTGCCGGTGCCGCATCTGCCGCGATAACTCTCGCAGAGGGGACCGTGCCGTCTGCGATACGACGCAGAACACGCGACGCACTTCCTCCAGCGTCATTTCGGGGTATTTTTCCCCCCAAGCGGTTCCGCTCCAACAGCAACCAGTGAAGCGCCAGGAAGGACAGGGCGGTGTGGTGGTGCCAGCCGAGCCACGATCGGGTCTCGTAGTGGCCCAGCCCCGTTTCGTTCTTCCCCTGCCCGTGGTTCTGCTCGATCGGCCAGCGAGCCGTGCCGGCCCGAAGCATCGGGGTCAGGCCGGCGTCCGCTCCCGCGTTGCACTCGAGATACTTCCTCTTGGGCTTCTGGTCGAGAGTGTCGGTCACCAAGAGCCATCCCTCCGGGCGCATCCTCATCTTCTTCCACTGAAAGAGCACGCGCAGCAGCGCCACTCGCAGCCGAATCGGGCCTTTGCTGGCGTCTCGGATTTCCTGGACCGTCCAGGCCCTTTCGGGAAGCTCGTCGGCGATCTCCTCGGCCGTCACGAGTCGAGGTCTCCCGGCGCCCCGGATCCGGAGTCGCTCCAAATACGCCTCCTGACCGCGTATACGGCGTCTGGGCAGGTTCACCCAAACGGGAGTGCTGGCCGGGACGTCGAAGATGTACTTCTCCCCCTCCTCCCAAAGCCAGCGGTGCAGTTGCGGAACCTTGCCGAACTCCTCGTCGCCGGTGATCCACTCGTGAGGGAAGTGATCCGACCGGGCATGCGTGATCATCTCGTAGCCCAGTTCCCATCCGGTGCGGAAGACAACGTCTTCGGGAACGCCGGCCTGGCGCCGACGCGGGAAATCGTTGGCCCACTCCTCCGGCAGGTAGAGTCTGCGGTCGAGGAACATGTGGCCCTTCTCACCGGCGTAACTGAGATTCTCCGCCACGACGCAGTTCTCCTGCTTTCCCAGTTGCCCGCAGTATAGGCGAGCGACCCCGACGGACTTGTCTCCGCGCTTGGGGAACGACGTGCTGTCGAGAATGAAGATCCCGCGCCGGCTTCCGAGAGTTTGGCGGACGTGGCGACGGTGCTCCAAGACCAGGGCCTCGGCATCCCAGGGCGAGCGTCCGATGAAATTCTCCATCGCCTGCCAGTCCACTCCCTGGTCCAGAGCGATCGGTTCGATCGACTTGCGCTGCAAGGGGCCGATGAGCCCGCGAAGGTAGGACTCGAAGTGCTCACGTTGAGCTTCGTGGCGAAAGAGATGCTGGTACCGACGGACGAACCGTCGGAATTCAAAGATCGACTCGGTGAGCAGCGAAAGCGCCACGTTTCCCCCTCTCGTCGTTGCGGCCCAGTTCGCGGCTTCCAGAACTGTGCTCTCTCCAAATCGCCCTCTGGAGGCCGTAAACCTGAATTGGGGGGAGGCTATCCAGAATCTGCAAAAGTAGCAACGCCTTTTTTAAACAGTAGGATTAAGGACGGGGCGCGGAGGGGAGCCGAGGGTCGGGTCCACCGGCAACGGAATGTCGAGACACGCATCGGAGCCTGCCGGCAATCAAGGGGGCATTGTGGCTGGGTGGTCTCGGTGCCCCGCCAGATCCGGTACTACTTGACGAAGGACGCCCAGCTCCTCTCCGGGACGCTCACGATCTGGATGGAGGAGGTCTTCCGCCATCTCTCGCGGCAGTACGCGTTTCAGAAGCTCGGGGTCGACGGGCGCCGTCTGGCGTGGCGCTACCGCAAGCGCCTACCGGAGGCGAGAGAAGCGAAGTGCGGCGGCGTGACGGCGATTCAGAGGTTCGGATCCTCGATGAACTGCCACGTTCACTACCACTCGCTGGTGTTGGACGGGGTCTACGTGCGCGATCGTGAGACGGAGAAGCTCTCCTTCATCCGGGTGCCGGAGCCCGACCCTGAGGACATGCAGATCCTCCTCGCGCGCGTCATCCGCCGGGTCACGCGGTATCTCGCCAAGCGGGGCTGTATCGTGGAGGAGCCCGATGGGGCGGGGGCGCAGGCCGAGCCGGGGGTCCTCGAGATCCTCCAGGCGGCCTTTCAAGTCACGGCATTTGATGGCAGCCTGTCAAGCAATCGAATCACATCGAGCCCAAGGTCGTTCACACGGGCTTAGAGTTTGATCCCTCGTTGCCATCCATTCGGGAGTGGGTTAGAGTAATTGGAGACCAGATCGTGCGGGGGGATGAGTGCCGTTCGAAACCCGATTACGATCTCCGGCGACCGGCATCGAGACGGGGGGGCGAGGAGGATGTCAGCCATGCTCAGGGAGGACGAACGGAAACAACCTTCTACAGTTCAATCAGACCAGGACAATAGGCGTCTTCGTCCATTCCCGATTGGGAAGATCCTGGGCCTCAGCATTCATGTCTGGCTTGTGGGAATCGTGTTCCCAGGCTTGATAGTGTCAGCACTCGTCTGGATACTGACGAGCGGGAAACCGCCGGGCAAGATCATCGTCCGGATGTCGCCGCCACCGGAGCCCGTTACGATGAAGTATTACCCAGGTAGCGCAGCCACCGATAGCATCGCCGATGAACTCTACGTCGATTCGGAAATAGGCTTCTCGATTCGATTGCCAAAAGGAAATGATTGGGTTGTCAGGAAGGGGACCACTCCTGAAGTTGTAGTTAAGGCGATGCATGGAGACCCTGGGGGCAGGGCCATATTCGTCTATAGCCTCCCTCAACCTTTCGAACAGCGCGATCTGTGGAGCCTGGAGCTATCAGACTTGGATCGTTTCCTCGCATTTCCCGGAAGTATTTCGAACGTTTCAGGTAAGACTATCGCTTTCCGTAAGATACTCATCGATGGGCACCACGCTCGCCCGTGAGTACGTAGAGGTCTTTTTGATGAACGCACCGGCGGGCTTCTATCCGCTCTGGGAGGTTGTCAAACAAACGAATATGCGACCCAAGGTCGAGATGCTTGCGAAGGCGCTTAGGAGGCCCAAGAAGAAGACAAAGGAGATGATGAATCAATTGATCCGTCTGTTTGACCTCCGAAACCGCCTTGTTCACTTCAAGGATCTGCCCGTTGAAGCGAGTAAGCGCGACGTGTACTCGTATCTGGCACATAACGGCCAGAGGGGGAAGCTGCCGCCTGCGCCGCTATTGCAGACGCTTAGCGAGTATGACATCCGTTTGGTTCGACGAGACGTCGCAATGTTGTCACGATGGCTTAAAGGTATGACCATGGATGGCCACATGGGCAACCTCAAAAGGCGACTGTTCAGCAAGCGACCTCCGAAGATCTAGAACTTCGGCTTTCTCCGCTCTCCGCTCAACCAGCCCTTCCATCCCAGCCCTGATGAAGTACTATCCCTTCTTATGCGGCGCCCGTGCTTCGAACCGACGTGACCCCGGCCGCCAGGAACAGAGGGAGGACCTCGTCCCCGGTGACGCCCGCCATGTTCAGCACGTGCACGAGGTGCACGTGGGCGTCGATCAGACCCGGAATGACGTATTTGCCACGCGCATCGATGGTGTGGGCCTCCGGGGGAATCGCAACGGGTTGGTCGGGCGTGCCCACCGCGCGGATTCGGTCATCTTCGATGATGATCGTGCGATCGGGCAGCATCCGTCCGCCCGGCGGATCGAACAACGCGCAACCCACGATGGCCAGGATCTTCGCCCGTCGGCTGGATCCGTCGGGCGGCCCTTCGACGACGTCGGGACGGCATCCCCCTCCCGTTGCCACAACCGCAATCCAGGCGAGAGCTGTTCGCATAAGTTTCTTACGCACGCCCGACGGATGTGGGGTTGCACTTCAGAACGAGACTCTTGTGCCGGGGCCGCCCGGAGGGAGCCGATCGCGTTCAGTCGGGTTTCTTCGGCAGAGGCACGTCCTTTAGCTCGAATTCGAAGTCGTCGTAGAGCGAGTCCGCAGGGAGCGCCAACTCGATCGACTTCATCCGCAAGCCCGGGGCGCTGAATGCCCAGCTGAGAGTCCGCGATGTTCCGTTCGAGCCGGACCCAGACCCGATAGCGCTCGGCGACGATCCGTCCTCCGTCACGAAGCGGACGTCCTCGCGCTCGAAGGGCAGGACCATGCCCCACTCCTTATTCGGCCCCGGATCGTCCCTGGCGGAAACGCGGCGCGCGTACGCGCCGGTGAACCGGAGTTCGATATTGACACCGCCGCGGGGTCGCGGCCCCCGTCCGTCCCCATGACGACACAGTCTCTCCCCCGGGAGAGTTCCCATCAAGATTTCTCGGACTGGGTGCGGCTTCAGGGGATCGTGAAGGGGCGCGAGAAGGTCGCGGGGAGATCTTCGGGCCGGACGGCGTCGGGGGGCGACTCGAAGGGCCGCTGGAAGCTGTTCCCGCAGATGTCTTCCAGGCGGGCGTCGACGACGAGCGCGTATCGGCCCGGCGCCAGGGCGCGTTCGGGAAAGAAGGTCGCGCTCCGCCCCAGGATCTCCCAACGGCCGGGCACGCCCTCAACCGAAAGCCACGTCTCCAGCCCCGCCTGATCCATCCACTCGTCGCACTCGACGGCAAGCCGGTCCGGCTTCGGCCCGAGCCGCCAGCGGGACAGGTCGGGACGCTGGAGGTCCGGAGGACCCGCGCGGAGCGGGCGCCGGAAACCCTGTCGGACGGCGCGCCCGCCCGCCGACTTCATGCCCGGCAGGATCTCCAAGGTGTATCCCTTGCCCGCTTCCAGCACGGGACCGAAATCGTCTCCCATCGCGAGTCCGGTCTTCACCCGGCCGGGGTGGACGTACACCATCAGGCGCGTGCGATTCCGGCTCCAGAGTTCGAGCTCCCGGAAGGCGTCCGGAATGGGACGGCCCGACGCGTCGAGCATTCGAACGTGCTCGAACACGTCGTCTCCCCCCATCGGCCCGGAGAAATCCACGTAGAGCCGCAGGAAGTTGGCCGGTACGTCGCCGGTGGCCGGATGGACGGCCAGCACGACGGGAGCGGAGCGCTCCCAGACCGCCCAGCCCGCGCCGGCCGCCAGGGCGGCGGCCGCGAGCCCGATCGCCGCGACTTTCATCGGACCGCGCGAACTCAGGGGAGGGGCAAGGTCACCAGCGAGAGGGCGCCCGCCTGGTCCAGGACGACGGCGGCCATCGTGGGCCCCAGGAGCGCGGCCCGCTTGGCGTTCTTCCAGGCGTCGACCGTGGTCGTGTTGCCTCCTTACCGGTTGGGGGCCTGCTCGTTGACCCGCGACCCCTCCGCGAGCACGGCGCCGGCGACCTTGTAGGCGCCTTCCTTGTCCGTGTTCTGGTGGGTGACGATCATCGACTGCCGGGGGCCCTGCCCGTAGACCAGCATGCTCACCGGCCCGTTCCGGCCGCCCAACTCGATGATCGTCGTGGTCTTCACCTTGGCCTTGTCGCCGATCTCGTCGACCGGGACCCGCACGACCGGCGTGCACTTCGTCGACCCGACGAGGAACTCCTTGCCGCCGGCGGTGTAGGCCGTGATCGCGATGAGCGGCGCCCGCGTTTCCCAGGCCCGGTGCGACGTGTGGTAGACCTCCGTCTGGGCGTTGGCGACTTTCCCTTCCGCCAGGGGGAGGGAGACGCGGTGGAGGCCCGAGCCGAAGGTCCGATCCTGGCTCGTGCTCGAGACGATGACGTTCTTCGCGGTCAGCGCCAGGTCGAACGCTTGCGTCCCCGCCGGGAGCGGGACGGCCGCCTTCTTGATGTCGTTGACGGCGACCTCCGTGAGCTTTCGGTCCGCGCCGACGCGGAAGAGCCTGGACTCCTGCGCCCCCTTCTTGCCCGCGGAAACGAAGACGGCGTAGGAGGCGGGATGGACCGCCACGTCGTGGACGAGGACGTCGGTCGCGGCCGCGCCCAGCGCCTTGGCCAGCTGGGCGCCCAGGTCGGGAACCTGGACCGGCGCAACCTTCGTGGCCTTCTTCTCGTCGGGCTGGAACGAGACGATCTGATTGTTCTTCGAATCGACGGCGTAGAGCATCCCGTCGGAATTGAACTCCAAGGCCAGGAGCTGGACGGGGGCCCCGCCGGCCTGTCCGAGCCCGAAGGCGGCCACCCCGGCCCCTCCCAGGATGAGAGCGGCGACGAGCATCATTCGGATGACCATATCTCCTCCGTTCCTGTCGTGGTTTCGGCGTCTGCGCTTCGATAATTTAACGAAGCAGCGCGGCGTTCCGATTCCCCAATCGGCGCTTCGCCGCGATGGGGGCCCGCGTGTCGGTTATCGGCCGGCCGAGGTCGTGGCCACGTCGAGCCGTCGAGTGGCGCGCTTCAGAAACAGGATCGCGAAACAGGTGTCCCACGTCGGCTCCACCCCGGCAGCCGAAGTGTAGCGGCTCCCGCTCCAGGACCCGTCCGCCTTCTGCGCTTCGAGCAGGACGCGAGCGCCGTCCAGGTACCAGTCGTGGGACCCGATGAGCGTCGTGTCGTAGAGCATCCCCGCGCGTTCGACCGCGTAGAGGTAGTAGTAAAGCTGCGCGTTCGGTACGCCTCCGGCCGTCTCCTGACAGTGAAGGTTCTCGGTGACCGACCAGTTCTTGTCGAGCCACGCCAGGCCGTCCAGCACGACCTTGTCCTTCTTCCAGTCCTTCCCGAGCATGTAGTCGTAGATGCAGACCGCGCCGACCGCGCCCGAGGTCATGGAGGCGTACGGAGGCCCGCCTCGGCCGCACGTTTCGTCGCCTTCCCGGTAGCACCATCCCCGCGGATCTCCGACCAGGGCGGGGCCGCCCGTGGCCGTGTCGGGACCGACTGCAGGCCTTTTCCCCTTTTCGCCGGCCGGATGCTGCTGCACCGCCCAGTACGACCAGGCCTTCTGGATGAGCTCCTTCGGGAACACGATCCCCGCGTCGTGGCAGGCCCGCATCCCGAGCGCCGCGTACTGCGAATTCGAGTTGTCGCTGCGTTCCGAAGGCCCCTCCTTCATCTTCTTGAGGGGGATCTTCTGGGTGACCTTGGGCTTCTGCTTCTCGCCCGCCAGCGCCGGGTCGTACGGGCGGGTCTTCCCGCCCGCGGTGTCCACCGCCTTCCGGGGGGCGGTCGTCGGGATCCCCTCCGTGTAGACGCTGGGCACGCCGTACGTCCAGCCGCCGTTGGGCTTCTGGTTGTCGATCAGGAATTGTCCGCAGGCCGCGATTTTCGACTGGTACTTGACGCGGTCCAGCTCCTCCAGGCACATCGCCAGGAGGACGACCTGGTAGGTCTTGTCCAGCCTGGCTTCCAGGCATCGCTTGAGGAGTTCCTGGAACACCGGGTCCTGTTCCGAGAGGCCCGCATGGATGAAGGTCAAGAGCTTGAGGTCGTCGGAATTGGCGACTCCGTGGGAGGCCGGAGAGTCGGACGTCTTCAGGAATCCAATCCCCTTGCGGATCGCCTCATCGACACGCTTCTGGTCGATCAAGGGGTTTGGCTTGAACCCTCCCTGTTTCTTCTTGTCGTCCTGAGCCGCGGTCGCGGCGCCCAGCGCGAAAAGGAGCCCCAGGCTGAACTTGAGATCCATGGTTCGCCTCCTCCCACGTCCTTTTACCCCAGGCGTCGCCCTGTTCTTTGATCACCTGAGGCTGCAGGACTGTTCCCGCTCGGAGCATTTCTCCGACGTAAGGATGAAGTAGGATATCGGAGCGGAGAACGCGATGGCTTTGACCGGTCGGCTCCTCGTCCTCCTCGCTTGTCTCGAGGTCCCCGCGCAGGACGCCCCTTGGCGCCCCGTCCAGGTCCCCGGCCCGCGACAGGCCTCCGAAGCGCCGGGCGCCGACAGGGTGGCGTGGTACCGCGCCTGGGTCAAGGTCGACAACAGCTTCTTCACCCCGCACGAGCGCAACCTCTATGAGGAGTCCGTGGGCGTCCACGTCCGCGACCTCGCGGGCGCGCACGAGGTGTGGGTCAACGGAAAAAAGATCGGGACGGGCGGAGCGGCCCTGCAGCGGCACAAAGTCCCCGTGGGCACGTTGAAGAAGGGCGAGTGGAACGAAATCGCCTTCCGCGTCACGACGCCCGCCAGTGGCGGCCCCGCCGGCGCCGCTCCCGGCGGCTTCCTGGGCGACGCGCCGTTCATCATGAACTACTTCATGGAGTGCGTCTTCGAGGGCGCTTGGGAGTATCGGCCCGGCGGCGAGTACACCCCCGGCGGCGCCCGAAAGGAGATGCCCGCGACCGCCGCGTTCCACCTCTTCCGCGAGTCCAACCGCGTGATCGGCCGGGCCGAGCAGGTCCACGGGCCGAAGCTCCCGCCCGCCGAGTCGGCGGCGAAGATGGAGCCCGGGCGGGAGTTCGCCGTAGACCTCCTCCTTCACGAGCCCCGAATCGCCCAGCCGTTCCACTTCAGCTTCGACGAACGAGGGAGGCTCTGGGTCGCGCAGTCCCGCCAGTACCCCTACCCCGCGGGGCTGACCATGATCAGCCGCGACAAATACTACCGCGCGCACTACGACAAAGTCCCGCCCCCGCCTCCCCGCCACGACCGCGGCATGGACGTCATCTCCGTCCACGAATCGACGAAGGGCGAGGGGGTGTACGACCGGCACAAGGTCTTCCTCGACGGCCTGAACATGGCCAACGCCGTCGTGCGCGGAGGCGGCGGAGTCTGGGTGATGCACACGCCTTACCTGCTTTTCTACCCCGACGCGGACGGCGACGACATTCCCGACGGGCCGCCCGAGGTGCGTCTTGCGGGCTTCAATTTCGAAGAC
>Ga0187892_10008537_pt1 | contig 13974 bp, 10 predicted proteins | sample MA1701073metaG_FD_139345 | JGI IMG/M metagenome (GOLD analysis project Ga0187892, IMG submission 139345) | Bio-ooze microbial communities from a basaltic lava cave in the Kipuka Kanohina Cave System on the Island of Hawaii, USA - MA170107-3 metaG ...
CCGTTATATCTTCAGGTTTAACCGTTGAAATGCCCAGCGATGCATCCGTCTTTCGCATTCTCACTCTAAGCTTGTTTAATACTACTTTAATGCTGGTATTATCATCACAATTATCATCATTACTTATATCTTCCCCATTTGTATCGCCAATAATTTCCCAGCTTTGTAGAAGGCCGTCATTTTTATCGGCAATCATTGAACCTGCACTACTGTTTAATGCCCTTGCCAAACCGCCGGCATTAAATGATGTGACACCGGGCTTGCTTACATAATGTACCTCTGCAGATTTTCCTCCAAGCACTTCAGTAATGTAATAACCTCTCGGGGCATTATACAGTGCTTTTAAGGTGGTGCCGCTTGTCTCACTATTATCTCCCCCTTTCGTTTCCTTCGCTCTTAATTGTACGGTAGCGATAACTGCGCTTCTGCTGAATGTAATAGCTGCACTGGCCCATATCTCAGGGCCACGACCCGCAAAATCCCTATCGCCTGCTACCAGTCTTTTAGGACAAAATGGACCAATCGTGGTAACTGTAATTCCAACAATTGTATCGGCCTGATCGAAAGCGTTCATACCTGCATGTACCTGTACATATGAGTAAAGAACTGATAAAAGAAGAAGGAACTTTTTCATGTTTATTTTTTGGTTTATGATTTTTACGATTCAAATATGTATCAAACAAAAACTGATAACAACTGCATAAATATGTAGTGCGGGCATTGCTTTAGGATGTGCAATGATGACTTTTATCATCAACTTCCTCTACACAAGAAACTTAACCAGCCAGATCATTGCTTTACGAAAGAAAATACTTTATTGTCTTTATCAGTCTGCAGGTAAATAAAATAATTTCCCGCAGGAAGTCTGCTTACATTCACCTGTTGACTACTTGTATTCCTCACGGCTTTCACTTCCACGATTCTTCCGGCCAGATCAATAATGGAATAGCTCTTCAATTTTAAATCCCCTTTTGCAGTAATGTTAATGATGGAAGTAACTATTGTAGGGTATACAGTAATCAAATTAAAGGAGTCATTCTGATTTGAAAAGGCATTCACATATTTACTGTAATTACTTCCTCTTTGTGCAACGATTTCGGACAAAAGTCCTGACTTAATACTCCCAATAGTAAAAGAAGAAAGAAAGGACGAAACCGGTTTTGAACTTTTTACCGAAGGAAAAGTAAACGCATCATAGGTCCCTTCACTTTGCCACTCATTGCTGCTATTATAATGAGCCAGGCTTAGTGCTGTTTCATTTCCTGCCGCAGCAGGATAATCGGTTGCTGTGAATTCTACCTGCACATATACATCTCCGCTCCCACTCCGGTTAATGCCCCAATATTCTTTTCCAGAAATTTCTACAAGTGGTGCCGCTAATGAAGTTGGGTTTGGTGGTGTCACTGGTTTGTATTCGGCGGTAAAAACCGTGGATGGACTGCCTCCGCTCATACCGCTGATGGCAGCTCTTTTTAAAATAGCGCCTGTACCAATAGGAAAAATAAAATCAGCTTCTCCTTCTTTGCTTACTACACCTCTGATATGCGAACCATTGCTTAAGCCGGTATGTGTAGCGGCCAAACCAAATACAAAAGGTAAAACAGCGCCGTAATCTGCATAACCATTGCTGAATAATAAATTGTTTTCGATCCGGATAGCTGTTGTGATCTTGAAATTGCCGGTATTATCAAGTACTGCGTTGTAAAAACCGATCGGATTGCTTCCATTGATAAGACTTGTTGCACCGTAATAGGCTTTAAAAGTGTACCTGCCCATGGCCAGCTCATTAAGAATACCATTATTGGTAAGATTGCCTTCAATGATCATGTCGCCCTTGTTTTGCAATGTGCCGCCAGTCGAAACCTGCACACCATTTTGTACAAATACAACAGCCCAGGGTGACACATAGAAGTTTGTGCCAACATTCAGATTTTGTGCAAAGCAATTTGCCGATATGAAAACTGCCAGGAAAAATATGATTGCAGGTTTGATATTATTTACTATCATAACCAAAATTTTATTATTTATTATTGAAAACAATTTTTGAATCGTAAGGCATTTGATTGTTTTTGATACTATTGCTTATGCACTACAAATGAAAACCCGCTATCTGTCGCTGCGCCTGAAAGATTATAAGTAAATACACGAAGATTGCCACTAACACTGTTTGTGCCCGTTACCATTGGCGTTGACACACCTGCCGGCGTAACTGTAGTTGTGTATCGCAGGTAATGATATGTTTCACCTGTAATAGTTATAGAATAATTTCCGGCACTGGTCCTTGAAACAGTAAAATTTCCACTTCCGCTGTTTATTGTTCCCGTTGCCGATATACTACCATAGCAAACAGGCACCAGGTTAGCCGCACCAGTAGATTGCCGGTTTACTTCACCATCCACTCTTGCATTGCCCACTACATGCAGTCTTTCAGAAGGATTCGTGATACCAATTCCAACCTTAGTATCTGCCGTTGCAAAATTCACACCTCTTATACTTCCCAACACCATTGAATTGTCCTGGCTTACCTGCGCCCTTGAACCTATCGCAACTGCATTCACCAGGTTAGCAGATGCCACGTTTGCATGATATCCTATACCCACGTTATAATTACCGGTGATATTGTGGTTCAAAGCATCTACTCCCGTAGCTGTGTTATAGGCTCCTGTAGTGTTATGTTCTAAAGACCATCTTCCTGTAGCAGTATTAAAGTAGCCTGTAGTGTTGTCCCACAGAGAATATGCTGCAATCGCAGTGTTGGAGGCACCATCGGTATTGTTTTCCAATGCATGCGGACCAATAGCAGTATTATGAGTGCCCGTAGTGTTGGTTTGAAGAGTCCATGTACCAATAGCCGTATTATAATGGCCAATCGTGTTAGCAAGCAAAGCTTTGGCGCCGATAGCTGTATTTGCTGCCGCATGAATTAGCCTTGTAGCGCCAATACCGTTATTAAACAGTGCCGAATCGCCAATAGCTACAAGGTAGCCATTTGTTGTATTGTTATATAGTGCTGCCGTTCCTATTCCTACATTGGAAATAGAGGTATTAGAAAATCCTGCGTTAATACCCCAAAAGACATTGCTATTGCCCAGCCATCCATTACGTTGGCTGTTTATCTTAAAAACCATCGGTTGGTTATCGGTAGTGCCAATAAAATTTACAGCAGGGTCAGTGCCGCTATTACCAGTAAGCAACCAGGCGTTTCCAGCGCCGGCACCTGAAAGATCAATCCAGGCAGCACCATTGTAATACCAGAAACTGTTGGTATCGGTATCATAAACAAGCAGGCCGGTAGCAGGCGAAATAACAGCAGTTGTTCTTTGAACAGTTGTCAATCGTGGTATCAATAAGCCTTTATCTTTAGCCACAATATCGAGCATAGCGCTGGGATCGGGAGCTGTTGTACCGATGCCTACATTTTGCGCAAGCAACTGCGATGTGATCAGCATTGCAATAAAAAAGTAAAATATTCTCATACATTATATTTTTAAAAATGAATAGTTGCTTTAATAATAAATAATCACCATTCCATTTCCTCCATTATATCCTTTAGTGCCTGTACCAGCTCCTCCACCACCGCCCGGCATTTTGCCATCTGTACCTGTCCTGATGCCAGATACAGTACCACTTGTTGTTACAGCAACAGCTCCCCGTCCACCGGTGTACAAAGTATTGCCTGCATTACCGCCATCTCCATAATTCCTTGTGATCACCTGCGCATTACCTGATTGATGAGAATTATCCACGTACAATTCACCGTCCTCTCCGGGAATAAAAACATACCCTATAGAAGCATTTGCTGCGTCAGCTTTTTTTCCTCCCGTAGCACCACCGGCAGTATTAAAGGAAGTTTCGCTGCCTGTGCCCCCTTGTACCCGGAACAATATCGAACTCCCAGAAGCAGTTTTAAGACCTATACCTGATGACTGACCACTGTTTGCATTGGTTAGGTGTCCCGTTCCTCCCTGGCCTACTTCAACGAGAATATTGGTGCCTTCACTTACATCTATGAAGACTTTGCCATAAGCGCCGCCCCCACCTCCGCCGACAACAGTACCCCCGCCACCTGCCCCCCATACTTCTGCCATAATGCGGGTAGTTCCTTTTGGCAATTGAAGAGTGCTATTTGCTGTAAAAGTTCTCATGTTATTAAATACTGGTTGATTTTGTGCAAACCCGTAAGCCGCAGTAAGTAGTAAAAAGGCTATGATAATTTTTCTCATAAAAATTCTTTTGGTAAATATGAAAAGAAACAATACATCCATCAACTACATATCTGTGTAGTAAAACAATTTCACAGTGAATGTGTGGCGAATTTTCCATCGGTAATAGTTATCTTATTCCCATTCTTATCTTCCAATTGCCCTTCAAATGTTCCGGTTAGTAATAAAAAAGCTCCGTGTTGCTTTATATCGCTGATTTTAATTTTTAAATAATTACCGGTTTGCCTCACAGAATAAGTTTTATGGTTTATACTAAATTCTGCTTTGTCTTGTTTATTACAGATTGAAAAAGTGCCAGGCCTTTCTACCCCTTTCCATTCTATGCCTATAACCATATTTTCATTATTGGCACCGTTGATATAGCCAACCGATGTTTGCTTTACCACATACCCCCTTGCATGGGTGGAATTAGCAGTATACAATGAACCATTACAGCGAAAGCTCAACGAACCTTCAGACATTATTCCCGGCAGCGTTTTCATTGCTGCTGTCTGCCAGGAAAAAAACCATAGTAATATTATTCCGTACTTATTCATACTACCGGTTGCCTTATTACTTTCATTTATTTCATTTCAGCTTTCGTCAGAGCTTAACTATCTCCGTCAAAAATCCTTTAATCTTTGCACCTGTCTTACTGCTTTTAGCCGATTCCATTTTGGTTTTAATTTTATCGCTGACGCCCGTTACAATGCGGTCAACATTCACATTGAACTTATCAACGAGATAAGCTTTTATCTTATCCACTTTCATCTTTATTACTTCTTCATTCATCATACCGTTGCTATTTCCTCCCGTCATTTCAGGAAATTGTTCCATGCCATTGATCTGAATATTCAGGTTAGGATCAGCTACCAAAGCCTGGCCCAGCGTATCAAGCGTAGGAAAAGATTCCTGTGTCATTTCATTGTTTTGCTCCGAGAAATTGATGTTGGGAGTAACGACAGAACCTTGTTCCATTAATTGTTTTATCAGTAAGCTTCTTGCATCCACGTCGCCGGCCGCTATGCGGACATTGCTGAAATACACTCCTTCCTCCGGAGAAGGAATAACGGTAGAACTGGCAATAAAAAAGTTATTCCTGTATTCGTCCGTCAATAGTTTGGGAAGATCAACGATTTTTTGTTTATCAAGATAAACCCGGAAACGGGTTTTATTGATTGCTATACTTACATGCAGCTTGCGGCCTACGTATCCTGACAGTGTAAACTTTTTGCTGCCAAGTTCCTGTATCTTTTTTCCATATTCCACTTCATTTCTTTCTGTGTAACCACGCAAAACAACCCAGATATGCTGCCGGTAAACATCGCCTGCAGAAACATCGCTCAATGGTGTTAATCCGAACATAATATGCGGAGCCACACCTCCGGTATTTTTCAGGTAAAGATCAAATTCAATGGTGCAGTTTTCGGGAAGTGCTTCAGTTAATTCAGGACTTACTGCAGTGGGTTGAGTAATTTTAAACCATTTTCCCGGTAAGCGATCAAGTGTCACCACTTCGCCATCGCCGCTGGTGCTCCATTTTGCAGGCAGATCGCCGACAGGATCAACATCAAACTTGTCTTCAAAAATTACATTGTGCCCAGGCATGAAATCAAATGTCTGAGCACACAAATGACAGGATGTAATAAACAGGATTAAACCCGATGTAAATATCTTCTTCATTTGTTTTAAAATTTTGAATAAAACTATTCTGAAGAAGTGCCGTGGTCAACTACATCATCATGTAGCAGGGCCGATCTCCGTTGAAGATAAACATAGGCAAAGTCACACAAGCTTATCCTTTATAGCTTTGGAAACTGCTTCCGTTGCTGAATGCACGTGGAGTTTATCGTAGATATTCTTGATATGAAATCGGACTGTATCAATACTTATTTTTAATTCAGCAGCGATCATTTTGTAGCTATAGCCATTTACCAAAAACTGAAGTATCGCTGTTTCTTTTGATGAAAGATTGCTTTTTTCCTGTTCTGCTGTTTTAGCCTGCGGCACCATCGTCAACACTTTTCTGGCTACTGAGCCCGTCATTGGCGCCCCGCCGGCCAGTACCATGCGAATAGCTGAAGGAATTTCCCCGGTGGCATATCTTTTTAAAATATAACCAGAGGCGCCGGCGCAAATGGCATTGAATATATTTTCATTGTCATCAAATACAGTCAGCATGATCACCGGCAGTTTTTCATTGATCGTCCGTATTGCTTTCACTGCTTCTACGCCATTCACCACTGGCATATCAATATCCATCAGCACTACATCCGGTTTCATTTCCTTAATATCTGTTACTACTGTTTCAGCATTAGGCATCAAAGCCAAAAGTTCGAGCCCATTGCCTTCAGTAATTAATTCTTTCATGCTTTCACGAAGCACTTCATTATCGTCATATATCAAAACCTTAACCGCCATTACCTGAAATTATTTAAATATAAAAACAGTTTTACTACATGATCATGTAGCAGGGATTGTCAGCGTAATTGACGATCCTTTTGCAGCTTCTGATTGAATATCAAGGCTGCCATTTAATAATGAGGCTCTTGCTCTCATATTCTTCAATCCGCTGGAAGAAGTTTGTTTATCAGCAATAAATCCCTTGCCATTGTCTTTTATCTCCATTTGCAGATCACTGTTTTTCTTTTCAAGCCTTATCATCACTTCAGAAGCACCCGCATGTTTTGCAATATTGTTTATCGCTTCTTTAAATACAAGAAAAAAATCACGGCGTTGGTTCATATCAAGTGTTTTACTTAGCACCTGCTGGTCTATTTTGATATCGGTATAAATATTTTTCGATTCAAGTGTTTGCGCTACGTATTCCCGCATACGTATCACCATATTTTCTATTTTATCGTTTTCCGGTTTCACTGCCCAAACAATATCACTGATGCCCTGCTGTACTACAGCCGATTGTTCTGTGATTTTTTGCAAAAACGAAGAAGCTTTTAGCTGATCTTTATGTAAATTCTTTTCGGATACTTCTGATAAAATTTTTATACTGGTTAAAGTTGATCCTATTTCATCATGCAGATCTTTAGCAATATTGCTTCTTACAGCAAGCAAAACTTCCTGCTCCTTTATTTTTCTTCTTAGCTGGTACCTGTTAAACATAAAATAAGCCAGCAATCCCAGAAACACTGCGCCTCCCAGTAGGAGATTGCGGACAAGATTAGAATTTCTCAACTGCTTTTGCTGCAAAAGCTTTTCCTTTTCGGCAAGCAAAAGTTGCTGTTCATTATTTTTTGCAAGCAGTATTTGTTTTTTCAGCTCTTCATCCTGCTGTTTTATTTTAAGCTCCTGCAGCTCTTTTGAATTGGAGAGCAGCTCGATCTCACTTTCTTTTTTTTGCGCTTCAAGTATATTGCCTGCAATCAGTGCTTTTTGCTTTTCAATCTGCAATTCCTTTATTCGTTCTGAAGTATTCAATCTTGCAATTTCATTATCTTTCTTCTCTGTTTCGTAGTGAGTTTGTATATCGGCTATTTTAGCATTGGTTTCTGCATTGAAAATACTATCACGGTATAGAATATACTTCTTGTAATTCTCATAAGCATTATAAAAATCTTTGTATTCCTTGTAAAAGATGGTTTTATGCAAATAGATATCCCGCAGGTTATATTTGTTGTTGATTCGTGTTGACAAATCAAACGCTTTCTGATGATAAGCCAAAGCTCCTGATGAATCTCCTACAGCTTTGGAAAGAATAGCTGCAGCAATATAGCGGCGTGACAGCATATCATTATTTCCGTTTTGCTGCAGGATGTTGATTGCTTTTTTCTCATAGTCCAGCGCCTCTGTATTTTTTTTCTGCCTGTTCAATAAAAGCGACATACTGATATAACTCTGGGCCATTCTTGCATCGAGGCCGCTTGCTTCTGCATATTTCAGCCCCTGTTGTTGATACCTTATAGCCTGATCCACCGAATCAAGACCCAGGTACATTTGGGAAATATTATTATAGCTGATAGATAAAGCTGATTTATCATCAAGTTTCTCCCGAATGCCGATAGCCATCTTAGCATATCGGATAGCTTCCTTTCTGTTACCTAAATCAAGGTAATTGACAGAAAGATTGTTCAGTGTTTGTGCAAGTCCGGGGGCGTCTCCTGTTTTTTCATAAATATTAATCGCCTTTAAATTCCAGGCCACGGATTTGTCCAATTCTCCATTCATTCCATGCAGATAACCGATATCATTATAAACCGTGGCAGTAAAACCGGATTGATCTTTCTCAAATTTTGTAACAAGAGATTTATCAAAAAAATTTAAAGCTACAGGATAATTATTATTGCTCATAAAATAAACGCCTAACTGGTAATAAGCAAGAGCTGTCAAAAAATCATCCTTTAACTGCAGTCCTATTTTCAATGCTGTTGAATCATAATGCCCAAGATTTTTAAAATCAGATTTCCGGTAAAAAATATCGGCGATCTTTAATAAAGCAAATCCTTCCCCTCTTTTCATTTTCTTTGACCTGCTTATTTGTAAAGCAGCATTAGCTGTCTCCATAGCCGAATCGTAGTTTGTACTAAGAGTCAACTCATCCGCTTTGTCAAGCAAAGAAAAAATAGCAAAAGAATCCTTAGGAGAATATGCTTCCTGAGAATATAGTGAACAAAAGGCTAGTTGAAAAATTGCAATGCAGACGGGAACTTTCGTAAATAGTTTTGGCGTCATAGCAGCATTATTTCATATTGAAATTACAATTAATTCCTGACGTCAAAAGCAGGTTAACTTTGCCGGATGACTGGAACTCATACTATAATACTTTTTGATGGTGTATGCAATTACTGCAATGCCATGATAAATTTCGCAATTAGGAATGATAAGAAAGCCCTGCTGAAGTTTGCTCCGCTGCAATCAGATACAGGTCGAAGATTGAAAGAGCAATACAAAGTATTTCCTGATGCAGATAGTATGATCTTTATTGAAAACAATAAAGCTTATACTTATTCAGATGCAGCCGTCCGCATCGCAAAACATCTAGACTGGCCTGCAAAAATGTTTTATGGATTTATTATCGTTCCAAAATTTATTCGTGAACCCATTTATAAATGGGTTGCAAAGAATCGTTACAAATGGTTTGGTAAAAAAGAGGAATGCATGATTCCGGCCCCCGACGTAAAAGCAAGGTTTTTATCGTAAGCCTATTGCATATTCTCTATTGCTTGTTGCCAATTGACTTTTTCTTCAACACAATCTTCGACTGGCTGAATTTATATCCTGCTTCAAGAAAAGCAATGTAGTTGGGCCATGTTTCTTTTTTGTCGAAATTCTTTTTATAAATTTTCTTCGTATTGATCAGCAGTTTATCGCCTTCCAGCTTTGCAGCAGAAATAAATGAGCCGCTTTCGTTATCTACATTAATATTCAGATCCTGCAGACCATCGGCCGTATATCCTTCCGGTAAGTTGATGATAAGATTGTTTTCAATTGTTCTTGCATAAGGCAGCCAGATATCTGACTTGCGGCTTGCAAGCTCCGAAGATTCTAATTTTATCTGTCCGCCGATCATTTTTCCCGCTTCAAACAAATAATTTTTTCCGGCTTTACTCAATAGTTTCTTTAATGAAAATTTTTCTTTGTACTCCAGTGTAGCGGTATCACCAAAGCGGCCATCTTTGACCAGCTCAAACTCATCATATTTTTCAGCATCAAATTCTTCTTTCAGCCATTTTTCAAAGATTTCTTTTCTTTCTTTTATATGCTCTTCTTTGTCCGGGTTTTCATATTTCGTGGCATCAGCCGCTGATGCTATATTATCTTTCTTTTTGCTTTTTGGTTCTGCATAATATTTTGCAAAATCATAAGCCAGGTAACTGCGGTCTAAATTAGCAGCTCCAATTTTAGAAGCTTTGCCATTTCCGAGATAGGTACTCGTACGTTCAACGCTAACAATATCCATTGCATCATTGAACTGTATGGAGTAGTCTTGTTTTTCCACATTATCAGTATGCTTGCTCGCAGGCACTGTAGTTCTGAAATACCTGTCGGGCTCATCATAACCGATGCTGTAACCCTCGGTTCCTTCGAGATAAGAATAAGGTGTGCCGAATGCATCAAAGTTGTTGAACGCTTCGAGATAATAATATTTGTTTTTTATTTTAACACGCAGCGCAAAATCAAGCTCTTCCATAAAAATAGCATCACGCCATGATCCTAATTTTCTCGGCACATACACCTGCAGTTCCGCAGGTATTTGCTGTGCCGCTAAAGCCATTCGCAAGGCAGTAGCAAATGTTACACTGTTGATCCTTATTTCATCTTCTCTTTCTTCTTTTCGCTGTTCATCTTTCTGTTCCTGTGCTTTTACTTTTTTATAAAGCTTTTTTCCTGTCATGTATTTTGCCAGTTCTGAATGAACAGGGCCTTTATAATACATTTCCAAAAAAACTTTACGCAGGCAATAATAAGCTTCACGGATGATCTCATCATTATTCTTTAAAGCACCTTCCGCCTTTTTCTTAACGATATACTCCGTAGTGTACCCTACCAAACTGTTTACGGTTGGCGTTACATACATGGCAGCTCCGGCATAATACCTGTAAACAGTTTGCGGATCAAGACCTGCACGGTCAACTGTAGCTTCACCAAGGCCTTTTGATTCCGGATCATTATCTGCGAGCAACACTACACGAAACTTAACAGATGGTGTATTTCTGAATTCATAGTTCCATCTTTCATCACTTGATTTCTCACGGTTTTTATCCATAAAATAATAAGACAAATAAGATTCTTTATCTCCATACACCGAAGCTTTGTTGTCAAACTTCAATGCAGGGGCTCCGTTGTAGTTCCTGTATTTTACCTTCATCCCATTTGCCATCGTAAAACGGTATTGCTGATATATAGTCGGATATGAATTAGCCAATGAAAAAATAAAAGGAGTAAACTGCAGGCCGTCTGCTTTCATATCCCAGTTGATAGTAGAACGAACGGTATAATCAATAATATCACCTACTTCAAGATTGGGAATGGCAAGCTTCATCTTGCGGATATTCATTTTATAAAAGATGGGGCGATAAATATCCGGAACCTCGTTTTCTTCTTCAATGGCTGCAGACATATCAATCTCTTCTTCTTTTCCATTTGCCTTTATGATCTTGTATGCTGCATTGCCATCCTTTCCCATAGTAACATAATAGAAAGTCGAAAACTTTTCCAACGCATTTTTATCCTGCAGCTTGATGCGCTTGTGCACATATTCTTTAATTCTTACCATAGAGGCCGTATTACGGCTATAGCCGGCACGGGTAAAAAGATATTCTGTTCGCTGACCAATTATAACAGCGCTTTCGTTTTTCCAGTTGTCAGGCACTTGCGTTACTTTGAATTCATCTTCAATGTTGACGCCAAGTTCAGGCGCCTGCGCTATTACCGCTCCTGCAAAACAAACAGCGATCCATACAAATAAAAATCTTTTCATACCGATTATTTTTATTGATGCTTATTTAACCAGCACTACCTGGTCGTTGTAAAATTTATTGATGTCCTTAATAAATGAATTCCATTCTCCAAAGTTGGTTTTATGCAGGATTGGCTTATTAATTATGATCGTTTTGGTATAGACTATGCTTTTACCTTTGTTGACGAAACTTCCTTCAAAAGAATATTCTGAAGTTGATTTTTTAAATGATCCAGGTAAATAATCCACTTTATATCCGTCAGGAATTAGCAATTCAGTTTGCGAGGTGAGATAATATTTCTGGCGAAATGCATAATCGTTTTTTCTTTCGTCATCAAATTCCATTGATGAAAAATCTTTGTCCCAATCCATCACTACGTAAAGTTCATTACCTGTTTTGGTAACCTGGTTGTTTGCAGTAAAATCAAAGTTGACCAGCAGTGCTTTTTGCCTGTTATTAAAATCAGGTTCTTTTATATTGCTTACTTCTATGTTATCATTGCTCTTTTTTAAAAAAGCAGATAACGCATCTTTTTTATTTTCATTGCGAATGGAAGAATATACTCTCTGCAGCATTATCTTCGATTCTCCATTGTATTCCACCGCCATGTTTCCTTTCAGGCTGCTTTCTGCAATGCTCATCTTTGTTACTGATTTTACTTTGTTGCGGTCGGCGGCAAAGTCAGGAATCTTGTCAATAATATATTTTTCGCCGTCTTCTATCAGCACCTGTTTGCCCTGTATGCGCTGCGCATAATCGTTAAGAGCAATATAATCTTCAGTGCCATCCAGGAAATATCTTTTACCATTCAAAATAACGGTACAAATCATGTGATTGTCTACGGCAAGAGAAGGCAATGTATAATCATAAGGAAGATCTGATGTGCCGATCCAGGTGAGCCGTGCATCATAGCCTGCCAACTTCAGCATTTCTTTTAAGAGATTGGCTTTCCCTTTACAATCACCATACTTTTTACTCAATACATTTTGTGCAGCATCGGGTTTAAAGCCCATAATGCCATCTTCAAACGCTATATAACGGATGTTATCCTGCACCCAGTAAAAAATAGCTTCAATCTTTTCGATATCCGTTTTTTTGCTGGCAGTAAGAGAAAATGTTTTTTCTTTTAAAGCCAATGGTTCATTTCCAATAGAAGAACAAACACTATGATACCAGCCATAAAGATCTTTCACGGATTCAAACAAAGCTTTTCGCTGCCCATTTTCAGTAAATGCTTTATTAACGCAAATAATATGCGGGTAGCTTATCGAATGATGCGGCGAAGAAGATTCCCGGTGAAAGCCGGCCACATTTTTCATAGAGTAAGTAATGCGGGTAATTTCATTTTCCTTAACTGTTGTTTTTTCAATTCCTGTTTTGGAAAAATTAAATTCTCTAAGGTCTGTTTCGAGCCAGGCAGGAATGCGGAACTCAATTATTTTTTCAACAGCCGGCATGGCATTATGAAAATATAAAGAAGTAAGGAATTTGACATCCCTGAAATTATTTTGATAAGAAAAAGAAATGGCCTTCCCCTTTTCCTCCATGGGAAATTTAATAGAACAAACTTTTGAATCACTGTGAAAAATATCTTCCTGTTGGTAGGATCCGCAAAGTTTTTGTAATACAATTTCCTTTCCCTTTGCATTGATGACTTTTATATTGTCAATTGATATTTCATCGTTATAAAAAAGGGCGTCGCCATACTTTTGAAAATCTTTGACCGGCACTAATATTATTTCCGTATTGATGGTTGCTTTTACTTTAGCAGCACCGGGTTTGGGATCAGTATTCAATGTAAAAGAAACGATCTCCTTATGCGAATAGGCAATAAAGTCTTCTTTGGGAAACTGTGTTTTCCAGCTATTGAGATTAGCAGTAAAATCTGTTTGGGAAAAGGCATTCGCAGCACAAAAGATAAAAGCTGCAAGAAGCCATAGGTGACGAATGGTGGCGATCATGTGGTGGCAGTAGTTTTCTGCAGGTAAAATACAGTTTTTACATTGAATTTTCCTATAACGGAATTAATTTATACGGACATTAGTAGCATTCAATATTGTAGAAAAAAATTATGGCCTCTGGAAACTTTAAACTATAAATTCACCTCTCATATAAAACACGCAGCTTCCACCCATCACAACCCTATCGCCATTTTGCTCACAATAGATGTCGCCACCACGACTTGACAATTGTTTTGCATTCATGACTTTTTTCCCCAGCTTTTCACTCCAAAAAGGAATAAGCTGCGAATGAGCAGAACCGGTAACAGGATCTTCATCTATACCTGCAGAGGGGGCAAAGAAACGGGAGACGAAATCGCATGTGTCAGACACCTTTGAAGTGTCAGACACCTTTGA
>Ga0187892_10008538_pt1 | contig 13973 bp, 9 predicted proteins | sample MA1701073metaG_FD_139345 | JGI IMG/M metagenome (GOLD analysis project Ga0187892, IMG submission 139345) | Bio-ooze microbial communities from a basaltic lava cave in the Kipuka Kanohina Cave System on the Island of Hawaii, USA - MA170107-3 metaG ...
AATCTGCCGCGCCAGTTCGATCGCCTCCTCCAGGCACCGCTCCCGCGCGACGACCCGCGTCACCAGCCCCGCGGCGTGCGCCTCCTTCGCCGACATGAACTTTCCGTTCAGCACCATCTCCATCGCCCGATACTTGCCGACCGTCCGTGTCAGCCGCTGCGTGCCGCCCGCGCCGGGCATGACGCCGATGTTGATCTCCGGCTGGCCGAACTTGGCGGATTCCGCGGCGATGATGATGTCGCAGTGCATGGCCAGCTCGCAGCCGCCGCCCAGGCAGTACCCGCTGACCGCGGCGATGATCGGCTTGCGAATCGCCTTGATCCGCAGCCACCGGGCGAGGTTGTTGCGCTGCATCATGTCCACGACCGACGCCTCGGCCATGTCGGCGATGTCCGCCCCGGCCGCGAAGACCCTCTCGCCGCCTGTGAGGACCATCACATGAATAGCCGGATCGCGATCGAACCCCTCCATCGCCGCGATGAGCTGATCCATCAATTCCACGGACAGCGCGTTGAGCACTTCCGGGCGGTTCAGCGTGAGCAGTGCCACCGCCCCCTGCGTGGTCGTTTTGACGTATTCGGGCATCAAGGGGAGATTGTGATGAAGTTCGGGGGCTACGGCAAGCTAGCCATCTTAGTCAGCCGCCTTCTCCGCATCGTACGAGAGTGTGCTGAGAGCTTCGCCTCCGCTGGTCTGATCGCCAAGTTCTGACGCCCGGCCGATCCGGTAGAAAAGGGCAGCGGTTGCCGCAGCGAGGGCCATAAGCACGGGCGGCTTTGGTTTCATCGGTGCAATCATAAGGCGAAGGACCAGGCAAGGTCATGTCCCCCCCGTCCCGCTACCCGGGAGGACCGAAGAGCGCCCGTTGCACGGACCAATAGAACCCAATCAGGGCAATCAGGGCCGACAGCGGCAACACGATTGCCGGCCGGTACCACCGCTTCTTGCGGAACCAACCGACGGCGAGAAACGCGATTAGCACGACGGATAGCTGACCGAACTCCACGCCCACGTTGAACGCGATGAGCGACGAGGCGAACTCGCTTTCCGGGAGGCCCAGCTCGCGCAGCACGCCGGCGAAGCCCAAGCCGTGAAGCAGGCCAAAGCCGAAGACAATCGCCGGTCGCCAAGGCTTCAGCTCCGTGGTCAAGAGGTTCTCCACCGCGACGTACGTGATCGAAAGCGCGATGAACGACTCCACCAGCCGCGAGGGCAGCGAAACGACGCCGTACATCGACAGACCAAGCGTGACCGAGTGCGCGATGGTGAACGCCGTCACCTGCCAGAGCAGCGGTCGAATTCGGGTGCTGAGCAGGAATAGCCCGAGCACGAACAGAATATGGTCCACGCCCAACGGAAGGATGTGCTCGAAGCCCAGCAGCAGATACTGGGCGACGATCTGCGCCCGGTCGCCGGCCTGACTCGGCTGGCCGAGCCGATAGGGCGGGCTGTCCTCGGATACGCCGAGTGCATACTTGATGCCAGAGGCTGTCCCTTGATCGAGAATGGTGAGCTGCGCGGTGTAGAACGCTCGCGACAGACCGAAGGTGAACTCCTTGGCGTCGGCCGGAACCGTTCCCGCCAAGCGTACCATGTCCTTCAACACGCTCACCAAGGGTCCAGTGGGAAGCGGCGCAATAAAATGGGGAAGCGAAATCGCCGGATCGACCGACGCACCATCGAAGCGGATACGCACGCGGCGCGACACGGTCGCCTTGACCCGCTCGGCGATTGCGTCCAGCTGCGCGGGCGTCAGAGCCCTCACCCGCGCCTCCCAGGCGGCGTGGTCCTCGATGGGAGCAAGCTCCTCCGCCAGGTTGTCCAGGTCGGTGGCAACGTCGATCTGGTACGTGCCGTCCGTCTTGAAGATGACCAGCACGTCGGTCATACCGAGGGGATGGGCGCTTGTCGGCTCCGGCACGGCGACGACAGCCGCGGACGCGCAAGTCACTACCATACCAGAGACGAACCGATCCACGATCGTCATCCAAACAAGGGGGGCGGGCTAAAGCAAGCCCGCCCCCGTGTGATGTTGCTTTCAAGCGGTTGCGGCTACAGACCGCGATACTGAAGCGACAACGAGTCCATACGCGTCGACTGCCCCCCGGTGAATCGCCACATGCAGAAGTCGTCGGTGTAGTCCATGAAGTTCTCGATCGGATCGAGACCCGGTTTGTTTCGACAGGAATCGCGCCCGCTGGGGCACCCGAAGGCGGGCGACTTTTCCTGGGGCGTGTCGCTTACGAAATCGCCGCTTCCGTTGCACCCGCCCTGGAATGTGTGATACAGACCGAGCCAGTGACCCACTTCGTGCGTGCCCGTGTCGCCCTGGTTATACGGCGCGGCCGTCCCACCGGGCACGGATGAATAGAGAATCACGACGCCGTCGTCGAGGGGATCGCCCGCGTACCACCACGGGAACGTCGCCCAGCCTAAGTACCCGCCGCCGGGGCTGCACGAATAAATGTTCAGCGTCGTAGCGTTGCCCACGCGCAGTGCCGACTTGGCCGCGGCCTCCGCCGCCGAGCCGGGACCCATCGTGTACCAGCTCAGGTTGGTCGTGCGCGTCACGCCGGCGAGCACGAAGCGGAACGGCGTATTCGTCCCGCCGGTCACGCCGCTGTAGGCGTCATTGAGCACTTGGATCTGAGCATTGATTTGAGATTGCGGGATGTCCCCGTTGGAAATCCCCGATCCTCGGTTGATGACATGAAACCATACCTGGACCGTAACCGAGCCCGGATTCCGCTCCCAGTCGCCGCCGCCGCGAACGCCGTGGAAGCCGCGAAGCCGGGCCTCGACGGCCCGCTTCTCGTCGTTGCCGGGCTCGATGGTTGCGCAGCGACCGTGGTTGGCGATGAAAGCATGCTGGTCACGCCAGACGACGTCCTCGACGACGAAGGGCACGCCGTCGCCGACTTCCTCGACTTCGTCGATACTGTCGATGAGGTCGATGTCTCCAACTCGGCCGAGATCGCCGCGATCTCCACCTCCCTTCTGGGCCAGCGCGGGCACGGCCATGAAAAGACAGGACACAACTGACATGGAAAACAGTCGCCTACTCATCACGTGCTCCTTCCGCAAAGGGGTGGGCCGCCTGGACGCAGAGTTGATAAGGCGTCGTCAACGCAACGAGCCTTCAGTTTGGACGACCCGATTTGAGCAGGGAAGGTAATCGCCCGCGCCTGAAATCGCAAGAAAAATCCGGCGAAACTTGGAGGTCATCGCGTTGTCTAGCCGCGATCCCCGGGCTTGGCGGGTTCCCGGGAGGCGTCTTGGGACCGCCCACCGATATGCTCGGCCAGAAACCGCTCGGCCTTGCCGTAGAAGTCCAGGCGATTCTCGGGGCGGGCGAAGCCATGCCCTTCGTCGGCATACTCGACGTATTCCACGATCTTGCCGGCCTTCTTCAGGGCATCGACCATCTGCAGCGACTCGGACTTCTTGACGCGCGGGTCGTTGGCGCCTTGGGCGATGAGCAGGGGCTTTTTGATCTGATCGACCTTGAAGAGCGGGGAGCGGGACTTCAGGAACTCTGCGTCCTTCGTGGGATGGCCGACGCGCGTCCAGAAGATCGGCTCGAAGGGCTTCCAGTACGGCGGGATGGTCTCCTGGAAGGTGATCAAGTTGCTCGGTCCGACGATGTCCACGCCGCAAGCGAAGAGATCGGGCGTGAACGTAAGCCCCACGAGCGTGGCGTACCCGCCGTACGAACCGCCGAAGATGGCGATGCGCTTGGGGTCGGCCACGCCTTCCTTGATCGCCCATTGCACCGCGTCCACCAGGTCGTCGTGCATCTTGCCGCCCCACTCGCGGTCCGCCGCGTTGAGGAACTTCTTGCCGTAGCCCGTCGAGCCGCGAAAATTGACCTGCAAGACCGCATAGCCGCGGTTGGCCAACCATTGCACTTCGCCGTCGTAGCCCCACAGGTCGCGCGCCCAAGGCCCGCCGTGGACATTGAGCACCAAGGGGAGGTTCTTCGCTTCTACGCCTGGCGGCGTAGTGAGATAGCCATGGACGGTCAGTCCATCGCGGGCCTTGAACATGACCGGTTTCATCTTCGCGAGCGTGAGGCCGTCCAGTGACTTCCGGTTGGTGAATAGAAGTTCGCCCTTCTTTGCCTTCCGATCGAAGGCGTAGAAATAGACCGGGCCGTTGTCCACATCGAAGCTGATCAACCACGTCTGGTCGGCCTGATCGCGGTTGAGCAGATGGAAGTCTCCATCGCGAAGCTTTCCGATGGCCGCGAAGTCATCCGCGATCGCCGGGTCCAGGACCTTCCACGTCTGGCGGTCCTTGGTGAAGGCCACGGCCTGCACGTGATGCTTGTCCGGATGAATCACGATGTCGGCTACGTCGTAGGTCTCATCCGCGGCGAGAACCTTCTCTTTGCCCGTAGCGAGGTCCATCTCGCGTAATTCGCCGGCGTTGCTCCCCGCGCTGTTGATGACGTAAAGCCCATTGCCGTCGGCGGTGAAGCCGATCGGGCCGCTGGTGAGCGCATCTTCCGGGCCCCAGACCGTGAGTTGCCGCCAGGCGGACTCGGGCGTGTCGCGGACCAGTTGGGCGATGCCGCCGTCGTTCTTGGTCTTGGCCGCTCCGCGCACCTTGTATTCGTGGTCCGCGTTCCACACGATGAAACCGTCGTCGTTCTGAGCGACCAGCGTGAGCTTGCCGGTCGACAAGTCGACCCTGTGCATGTCGTGCAGTTGCGGGTCGCGATTGTTGATGGAAACGAGGATCTCATTGGGGAACTTTCGCTCGACGGCCTCGATGCGGGCCTGCACGTTGGGAAACGGCGTGACGTCTCGTTCGTCGTTGGTCTTGAGGGTGACCGTGTAGACGTGCCAGTTCTCGTCGCCATCCTTATCTTGTAGGTAGATGATCTGCTCGTTGTTCTGCGCCCAGAAGTAGGCGCGGATGCCGCGTTTCCGGTCCTTGGTCACGGCCTTGTCGTCGGTTTGGCCAATGGTTCGCACCCACACGTTGAGCACACCCTCGTCAGGTGCGAGATAGGCGAGTTGCTTGCCGTCCGGTGATACCTGTGGGTTCGCCTTGTCGGGGTTGCCGAAAAAGACCTCTCGGGGAATGACCGGCGGCAGGTCGGCCCGAGCGATTCCCACGGTCATCGCACTGCTGAACAAGACACCCGTCATCGCGATTCGCTGCTTCATCGTCCACCTCTTCTCGTTCGGATCATCGAGCGCGGACACGCCGCCGTTACAACCGCCGCTGGCGACTCGAATGGTAGCAACCGGGACGCGGGTAATGGCCTGCCTCGGTGTGTAAAGCTGTCAGGATACGATCGTGGTGAGCACCCCGTGTGACCGGAAGTTTGCGGCGACGCGTGGACAAACCAGCGACACACTGTCGGTTGCCGCGTCGCAGTGAGTCCTTCCGCGGCAAGGCGGCGCCAACCCGCCCGATGGCCCGCTCGGGTACGAGCGTCACGCCTACGCCGCCGCTACGGCCTGACCACAGGTCGATCCGCTACAGCACGAATGCACAAGCGATCGCCCAACGCGGTTAGCCCCTGGGGAAATACCCTTTTTTTCGAACCAAGGATAGTGACATTGGCCGGGCCAACCGGTTATACTGGCCGCTACCGGGAGGGGTTGTGAAATGCGTCGGGCGAGAGTTGCCATTGTGGCGTGGAGCCTTGCCTGCGCGGCGAGGCTGCTCGCGGACCAAACCAGTCTTTGCCTCACGTCCGAGCAGGGGTGCATGAGCCCCGCGGGCATCGCCGTCCAGGTCCGGCTGGGCGAAACCGACGGAGACTGCGTCGGTGGTCAGTTCCTCTTGCAGTACGACCCGCAGAAGCTGCAACTCGTGGACGCGTCGCCTGGCAGCGCGTGCGATTCGACGTCGCCGTTTTTACTTGAGCTCTTTGAGGACAACGATCCACTAGCCGGGGAGTTGTTCTACGCCGCGGGGATCAATTTTCTGAGGAGAGACGGCGGGGTGCCGGGGCCGCCTGCAGCGCTGGCCTGCTTGACCTTCGCGCCTGTTGGAGGAATGGACGCGTCAACCGATTTCTGCGTTTTGGAGGGAACCGGCCCCCGTTCCACCGTGTTGGTGAACGACCAGGGGATGCCGGTCCCCATTGACAACTCCGTCGATTGCCCGGCGGCAGTGCCACTCCTGGCCTGCGACGACGTGATGATCCAGTCTCAGTGCATGTGTACTCCGAACACCGCCGACTGCCACGCGCTTGACACCGACTGTCGCGTCGGCGTCTGCAACAAAGTCACACACTTCTGCGGGGTCGCGCCCATCAACGAAGGCGGCCCTTGCGACGACGGCGACTCCTGCACGCTGGTCGACCGTTGCGAATCCGGCGTGTGCGTGGGAGCGGGTTGTACAACGTCGAGCCTGTGCCCGTTGGTGGAGGGGTGTTCCGGGCTCAGCGAAGAGCTCATGGTCAGGATCCAACTCACGACCGGCACGCGCGTGATTAGCGGTGGCCAGTTCTCCCTCACCTATGACCCCCTTGAGCTCGACTTCGTCGATATCGCCCCAGGAAGCACCTGCGACCCCGGTTCGCCGTTCTCCGTGGAGGTCTCCCAAATGGCTGATGAGACGTCGGGGATGATCTTCTATGCCGTGGGCACCGCACTGGGCGGCCCGCCGGGGACCTCCGGGCCGGCGACGTTCGCTTGTTTGCACTTCCTCGACATCGGCAACACCGGCGGCGACGTGTGCATGTTCGATGATGTGAACCCATTGGTGACCATCCTGGTCGACGAGTTCGGCCAGGGCGTATCCCCCGGCACGGTCATGGTCTGCCCACAGGCTTTGGGCAATCCGCCCACGGCCTGCGCCATCTTCGAAGTGTGCCGAATCCCGACGCTCTCCGAATGGGGGCTCATCAACCTGACCATTCTGCTGCTGATCGGCGCGAAGGTCGTCTTCGCCGGGCGTCGCCCGGCAGCCCAAGCGGCGTAGGCCGCGCGTCCCCCACACGGAGTATTATATCGGCAACATGACCACGGTGCGATCGCGGGGTGATCACGTTGAGTCGCGCTATCCGCGCTGGTCGCACTCGCTTTCGCTGCATTCATCTCTCATTCTGCCCGGGTCCGTTGGCGCGCGCCTCGTTTCACGTGAAACAGCAGAGGCGCCCCGGGCGCGGGGAAGGACCTAAGCAGTGCCGGCACGGTAGCGGCGCGTCCCCGCCTTTCTCTACCTGGATAACGCGCGGGGCGCGCTATAGAAAAAAGATTGCGAGCGAGCGCCCTGTTTGGGCGGGAATGGGGACTAGGGATCAGGGAGTAGGGATCAGGGATTAGGGTGAGGGATCAGGGGCGGGCACATAGAACGAAACACGCGAGTGACACAGTGTGGCACTCTAAGAGGGAGTGGCTATTCGGGGCCGCCCTGGCCGAAGTAGAAGAGACGCTGGGCAGCCCTTGGTCATTCCAGGCAGGGGCAGAGGGCGGTCTCGCAGGTGGGGTGCTGGGGCCGGAAGCTTCCACCGGCCAGGCCGCAAGCCGTCTCGGTCAGAACCTCGCCGCACGGTTGCTCGGGGATACAGCACCCGGCGGGAGGCGCCACGTAGAGCTCGTAAGCACCCATGTCCACGGCGCCGTTGGAAACGCGGAAGCCTCGAGCCAGATCGTAGGGCAACGGTTCGACGGTGTTGGTGTTCCAGTTGAGGTCGGCCACGTCGGGAGGCAGAACGCCATTGTCGCCGGTGTCGAGGCAGGGCGAAGCCGGCGAATCATCGAGGCGGTAGTCGGCGGCCGCGGGGTTCACGAACAGCGGATCGGCGTGGATGTTGTGATCATTCGGGCCGCCCCAGGCGCCTTGGACGTCGCTGTAACTCGCGAAGCTGGCTCCGTCGCGCCCGGCGATTTGGTCGGCGACTGACACGGGGGGCTGGGGGCCGCCGGGTCCGTCGCTATCCACCCACCGCTTGTTGTTCCAAAGGATGCAGTTCTTGAGCGTGACCTGTCCGTTGGGATCGGACACGGCCCCGCCCGGACGAAGCATGGATTCGTTCTTGACCATCGTGCAGTGGATGAACGTGGGCAGGCCTTCGCGAACGAAGACCACGCCCCCTTGACCGGCCTTGTTGCCCTCGAAAAGGCAGTTCACGAACAGCGGCGTGCCCTCACGGACGTAGATCGCGCCCCCGCCCTTGGTGTCGCGGGGACTGGCGGCGGCCGTCCCGTTTTTGCGGAAGATGCAGTTTACGAACTGGGGTGAGCCCGCCCCGCGGACGGAAAGAGCGCCTCCGAAGTGCGTGGCGCTGTTCTCCTCGAAGGTGCACTCGGCGATGATCGCGTTGCTGTTTTCCAGGAGCATGCCGCCGCCTTCGTCGTCGCTATCCCGCCCGTTACGCAGCGTAAAGCCGCGAAGAATCGGCGAGAGAGCGCTGGGCGAAGGGTTGATACTGGTGACGCAGGGAGCGCTGAGCCCGCCGTCGATGATGGTGATGTTGCCCGTCGGGTTGCTCTGTGCGGCCGCGCTTTCGGCGCCCCCAAAGCCACCGATGAGCTTGACTCCGTTCACCAGACCGATGGGCGCGTAAGTCCCGGATTTTACCCAGATTTGATCGCTGGTCAGCGGATCGGCGACACCCAGCGCCGTCGGCAGGGTACAGGCGTTGGCCCAGCTCGTGCAGTTGGCGGCGCCGGTGGGCGTGGGCTTGACGTAACGCACGGCGGCGGAAGCGGGCACGGACACAAACGTACAGACAACAAATAGCGCCATGTAGGATGATCGTGAGCGAAACATCGATTGTGCCTCCTGATTCTTCAAGCTCTCCTCCGCCCCGTTGGGGTGGGTGAATCTTCTTTCTGCGATCCACGGGTTGCGCTGCGCTTCGCCCGTGGCTACAATCCTGCGCCCCTATCGGGGCGATGAATGACGATTCGCAGGCACCAACTCCGTGCTCCATGCCTGTCGCGGTACTGATCGCATGTTGCGTTCGTGGCTTCGTTGCTTCGGCGCCCTAGTAACATCTTCTACAGCGATCGCGGCAGAAGCCGGTGGTCTCCGGGCCGTTGCCGCAAACGCCGGTAGCACATGTACCCGGCGAGCAATCGCTGTTCTCGTCGCAGGGGAGGCCGGTCGAGCAAGAGCCGCAATCCAGGTCCGGTATCGGCGGATCGCCCGTGCTTTCCGTGCAAGGCTGACCCGCCCTGGGGCCGGAAACGCATTCTCGAACGCACACGCCGGTGGTGGTCGTGACGCACCTGCCTCCGGGACACTCTGTAGGTGCAAGCGTACAGGCGATCCCCGGAGTGGAACCACCCACGCATGCGGGTTGGCCGCACCTTCCGTTGGGACATCCGGCATCCGAAGCGCACAGAACTCCGTCGTTGCTGCCGCCGACGCAGACGTTGCAGTCCCGGTTGGCTTTGCAGGACTGGACACCGCAGGGCACGCGCGAGGGGCAGGGGCAGGGGCCGGAGTAGCCATACGCGAAGCCTTTGACCGCGTCGACAACCACCGCGATGTCCGTGCCGTCGGTATCCCAGTTGGGATCGGGCGCGTTCTCATGAAGCTGGGCGATTACTCTTGCGACCGACCCAGGCAGTTTCTTGAACTTGTTGACCGCCGCGGCCACGTCGGGGCCTTCGGGCTGCGGCGAGCTGTCCGGCGGGTTGAAGGGAGCGAAGATGTCCCCACCACGAGAGGTCGTAATGGTCAGCGGCGCCGCGCACAGGCTACCCACGTCGGGAATCGCTTGAAGTTGGTATTGGGAGCTGGGGATGATCTCGGCCCCGAAAATGTGAACCGCGCCTTCGCTGCTCCAGTCATGAGAATAGGGCGTACATTGCAGTCGCGCAGCCTTGAAGTTTCCAAGACCGGGACTATCTCGGTGTTCGACGTAGGTGAAGGGCGGGCCGACATAGCGGGCGCAGGCGCCTTGCTGCGGGGGCCCGGTTACGAACGGCTCGGTGCAACCTACGCCCGTCGGACACGTCCCGCTGCCCGGGCAGTCGGCGCTCGTCTGGCAGTAGTAGCCGGTAAGCGATCCGGGGCCGGTGCACGCGTTGTTCATGGTCGTATCGTAGGTCGAGAAGTTCGGCTTGGGGGCGGCTTGGCGGGTTGGCGGGCACGGGATGATACAAGTCTACGAGGGTTACGCGGATGGCGGTTTCGATTTGGGCGGCCGGGCTGGACGGCGGGACGGAGAAAGACAGCGCGCGGTTCTTGGAATCTGCGGAAGCAGCCTGCAAGGCGTTGCCGCAGACGGGCACGTCGCAGATCGTGGCGTTGGGGCCGAACTGGTCGATTTGGATGTTCGGCGGGAGTTGCTCGCCCGGTTGGAGGTTCTGGAGATTGTCGGCGCAGATGTCGCCGTCGAAGACGCCGAAAACGCGAATGGTGCCAAGCAGGTCCCCTTCACTCACAATACTACCGGTAGCGCCATTGTAGAAGTAAATCTGGCCGCCAGTGAAGTCGCTGTCAAAGCTGATGTGACCGGGCGCAGAACCGTCGACGTAAACAAGGGCAGACGTGCCACGGATGCGCATGTTTCCTGCAAGCGAGTGATTCACGAGTATCTGCCCAATACCCTTGGCATCGAGACTCGACCCGCTGGGGATGTCATAGAATGTTCCGGTCATTTCGCCATTCACGATCAAGGCACCCGGTTGGGCTGCGCCGACACCGATGGCCCTGGCCGTGAGCGCGCCGACGTTTCCGGCGATGGTGCCGCTTATTCGACCGCCGAGACCAGCTTCCGGGCCCTGCGTAGCCGCATAGCATTTGGCGGAGCCGACCAAGTCGCCGGTCAGCTCCAACCGGAGATTCGTGTACTTGGTGGCGTGTTGCGCGGGGATGTTGACCGCCTGAACGCTCCGACAAGGGACTGCCTCAATTCCAAGCGAACCGATTAGGACTTCCTCGACGTGCTGTGGGCCGGTTGGGCCAAGGTTCCATGCCGCGGAGACAGTGCCAAGATCCAACGGTTCGTCGGTCAGAGGATCGACGCGACCAACTGACCACTGAGTTACAGGTCGCGTGACTTCTAGCTCCGTCACTTCCGTAGTCATGAGCTTCACGTCCGGCGGGCAGACGCTGTAGTCTACGTCGTAGTCGGCGTTGGGACCCTCGATGGGTTCGCGCAGCGGTCCGACCCACTTGACGGTGACGGGCTCTTCGCAGTGCGCGTCGGCCCAGCCGTGCACGCCGATGAAGGCCTGGATGATCTCCTGATAGTGTGGAGTCGGCGGGTTGCTGCTGAAACTCATGTCGTCGTCGTCCACGGCGAGGGCCTCAACCAGATTGTGCTGTCCGAGTCGACCGTTGGTAAGCCGGAGAAAACTGGTGAGCATCGTATTGGCCACGTCGATGCCGAACTCTTGACCCTGCGCGGCATAGCGGGCGATGATAGCCTGGCGAAGGTCCCAAAACGCGCCCTGAAGCGCGGTGCAGTTTGCGCCGAAGGACGCGCACTCCCATAGCCTTCGATCCGGCACGTCGATCTCGCGCGCCGCCAGTCCATCAAACGACCAGTCCTTGGCGATATGTGGCGTATCCCATGTGAAAGCAGCTGTCAGGTCCGCGAGCATCTCTGCTGCGCTGCGGTTGCCGCGTCCAGCATAGTGGTTGATGAAGTGGCCGAATTCGTGCGAAACGATGGTCGAGTACGCGGTGTTGGCGCAGATATCGGGGATCGACGCCGTAAGATGCATGTAAGGCTGCTCGACGCCGAGGAACATGTGCCCTCCACAGGCCACGTCACCGTATGCATTCACGTCTGCATTTACTTTCAACATGACGTGACGATCAATTCCTGTTCCGGGGCCTTGGTACCTCACGAACCAGTCGCGCGTCTTCTGTGCCGCAACATAGGCATTGACCTGCGCGGTGTAGAATTCCTCCGGCCAAGGATCGCAATCTCCGGGCGTCGTGTTGAAGATCAGATGCGCGCCGCTGTGCGGTGGAGCGGACGTTGCGGCGCTCAGGATGGCTCCAGTCGGGTCGTAGTTGCGGACGGTGAACCACCGTCCGACCAGCTCGGCCTGGAGGTATACCGGCGTGGTCGCCGATAGCGGCAGGTTGTCGAATAAGTACGAACCGTCCTGTTCGGTAAACGTGCTGTAGGTGGACCCACTTACCGTGGCGTTCACTTGCAGATCGATGAGCGGTTCGCTCTTCGGGCAGGCGGTGGGATTAGCGGGATTGTCGGAGGGACAGCAGCTCCCTTGGCAAGCAATGTATGGTGCACAGCAGTTCCCGTGTCCGGGATCGCCCAACGGTACGCATGGCGTGGCGAAACCGGACGCGTTGCCGGTCACGTCGATATCAAAGCGGGCGTTTTCCGTGCCGACGATACTGCCTGAGTTGGTGTCGTGCCTCCATCGCATTATGCCCGTGAAATCGCCAGGCGCGGTGCAATGTGCCGCCCGCCTTCTGAAAGACGACCTTCAGCGGCGTACCGAATGTCGTCAAGGCGCCGTACAGCGAGTCTTCGGCGACGATGGCAACGGCCTCCGCTGCGCTGAGCTGATCCGCGGGAAGAGCCGTGAGGGGCGGTTCAACCAGTTCCACGGCGACGTAACCGATCTTCTCCGTCGGACCGAGGAGCACGGGAATGAGCACGTTGGCGTCATGGACGGGCAGCCCCTCGATGATTTGCGCATATTTGTAAAACGCGAACTTTCCCGAAGGCTGCACCTGATTGCTCACGAGCGACAGCTGCACCGGCGGGGCCCCGGCCACCTCAGCCCCGAACGCGGCGCAGCATTGGCCGACGAATGAACTGACAAAGTCGTCGGTGCTGGTCTGGGGATCCGAATCCGAGGCGATCACCGCCCCATAGAGCGCGCCGACGGCCTCGCCCCTCATCATGGCCTTGAGGCCAGGCGTGTCATCGAGCAAGAGACGGGTTTCGGGTTTGATGGCAGAGGCGCTGCCAGCACTGACGAAGAAAACGATCGCGAAGACAAGGTGGAATCGGAACGCCCAGAAACGTGGCATAACTTCGACCCTCCGCTTCGTGGAAATGCAGGAACCGCGCCGTCAGAAACGGCATGAGCCTATCGAACCCACCGGCGCTGTCAAACGAAAAAAACCGGCGAAAATGTCGTTTGCGACGTATGTTTCCGGCATAAGTTCTTGCTGGGCATTGAGTTACGGCCCTGGAAGATCTGCGAAAAATCGGCTACAATAGAGCGGTTTCTTGTTGGGGCTTCGAGTGTTCATCAGGAGTTGCAGGCTCAGCGTCGTCGTGCTGATCTGTTGGCGAGCTGCCATCGCCGACGAGCCCCTGTATCGTTTTGAAGGCGACATGCTGCCGACGGATGCCGGCTGGATCGCGGCCAACGCCTGCGACGGGGCTTGCGCGGAATCGGTCGAAGACGGCTATTTCCTCACCACGTATGAAGTCGGTGGTGATCAGCACTACTATGACCGGGTGATTACGCGCCCCCCTGAGCCTCAACCCGTGAGCTTATGGCTCGAGTGGGGTTTCCGATCGAACCAACCGATGCCTCCCACCGCGTACACGTGCGACGCGTTCTTGACGCTTTGGTTCCAAAATGTTTTTCAGAGCGTTTATTTTCTGGGAGACGCGATCGTGCATGGTAGCGGCGATTTTTTCGTCGTCGGTCTGGATATCGACACGGTGCACACCTACCGCTTTGAAAGCTACGACGGGCTGCGCTATCGCTTCTCTGTAGATGGCTTGATTCTCATAGATCGCGAGGATGATCCGGGAGTCGGCTCCAATTACGTGCAGTTCGGAGCAAAGGCCGGTTGCCGCGTGGAGGATCTCCCCAAGATCAACCGCTGGGATTTCATTCGTTACGGGACGATTGAGTATGGGGAGGAGATCGTTTCGACAGGGCCGGCGCAAGGGTTCATCGACGCTCGCGAGCACTCCATGCTCGACCGGTTTACGGTGCGCTTCGCGGAGGCTAATTACGTCTACGTCGGCGAGGTGATGGTGGAAACGACCCCCCTGACATCCCCGCTTATGCCCTCACCCTACCCTCTCCCGGGGGGGAGAGGGG
>Ga0187892_10008539_pt1 | contig 13973 bp, 12 predicted proteins | sample MA1701073metaG_FD_139345 | JGI IMG/M metagenome (GOLD analysis project Ga0187892, IMG submission 139345) | Bio-ooze microbial communities from a basaltic lava cave in the Kipuka Kanohina Cave System on the Island of Hawaii, USA - MA170107-3 metaG ...
ATTTCCTTTAGCATCCGCGCCTCAAATTTTGGTCCGGAAAAAGGAAGCAACGGGCAGCCGATCCTCATCAGGCAGCTTTCCCCCGCCAGATCCAATCGACGCGGTCGCGAGCGACACCAGCACCGCACTGATCCGAGCGCCGCGCACCAGCGCACGGGTCCCGGGCCAATGGGTTGCGGTTCGTAGCCGTAATTCAGGTCGATTGGGCGGACCTGCTGGGGGAAAAAATGCTGGGCACTCACCTGACTGGCGATCTTTTCGACTGCGGCTGCTCCGTCGCGTTGTTAACCGACCTCGCCACGATTTCCAAGCTGTGTCGCGACACGACCGTCGACGCCGGACTCACGATCGTCGACGAGAAATACCACCAATTTCCCGAATGGGAAGGGCAGCCCGGCGGCATCACGGGCGCGGTGCTTCTCGCCGAGTCGCACTTGGCGGTACACACGTGGCCAGAGCGCAGCGGCGTCACCATAGACGTCTACGTCTGCAATTTCACCGGCGACAACACCGACAAGGCGCAGCAGTTATTCGACGCGCTGGTCGTCGCTTTCCGCCCGCGGGAGAAGGTCGTCAACCGCATCACCCGCGGCGATTTGACCGCGGCGACGTCAAACGACGCGTCGTTGCAAAACGATGCAACGCGCAAGGACGAGCTGATCTTTGACTGGCTGAACGCGCACGCCGGCTACGGCGTCACCGCGCGCGAAAAACTGGCGTCGATCCAGTCGCCGTACCAGCGCGTCGAGGTGTACGACACGCATCAGTTCGGCAAGCTCTTCCGTCTCGACGGGCGTTTGATGACGTCCGAGCGCGACGAGTTTTTCTATCACGAGTGCATGACGCACCCGGCGGCGCTGGCGCATCCGAACCCGCAGACGGCGCTGGTGATCGGCGGCGGCGACGGCGGCTCGTCCGAAGAGTTGTTCAAACATCCGAGCATCCAGCGCATCGTGATGGCGGAACTCGACCCGGTGGTGCTCGATGTGTCGCGACAGTATCTGCGCGGCGTGCACAAAGGCGCGCTCGACGACCCGCGGCTCGACGTGCGCATCGGAGACGGCTTTGCCTTCGTGCAGAACTGCAAGGAAAAGTTCGATCTGATCGTTCTTGACCTTACCGACCCGGACACGCCGGCGTTCCAGCTGTACACGGAGCAGTTCTTCCGCATGTGCCGGCGCCTGCTGAATCCGGGCGGTGCGATGACCATGCATCTGGGTTCGCCCGTTTATCAACCCGGGACGGTGAAGAAAAACGCGGCGAATCTGCGCTGCGTGTTCCGTCACGTTCACGTGATGTCGCTGTTCATTCCGCTGTACGGCTCGTTGTGGTGCCTGGGCGTGGCCAGCGACACGTTGAACCCGCGGGCGCTGTCATCCGACGCGGTGGCGCAACGGCTGTCTCATCGCAAGATCGGCGCACTCAAGTACTACAACGCCGATGTGCACGGCGCCTTGTTCGCTCTTCCGACGTTTGTGCGCGAACTGACCGATGCGCCGGCCGTGGTGCGCCCGCGGGCGCGGTTGGCTGCGTGATTGCTTGCTGAGTGATTCAAGGGGCGCTGCACCTTCCGCTGAACGCGCCCCGGTTCTTTATCGCGACGCCTCTGGCGACCGGCGCAACGCTCGATCTTCCATCGCCGGTCGCGAACCATGCGCTGCGCGTCCTGCGACTGGCTGAGGACGCAACGCTGACACTTTTCAACGGCAGCGGCGGCGAATACTCAGCACGGCTTCGTGTGGGGAGCCGCGGGCGCGCGACCGCGATCATCGAGCGTCACGACACCGTTGAACGAGAAACGCGCATTGAAGCGACGCTGTTGCAGGCGCTGGTGGCAGCGGAAAAACTCGACTGGATTGTCGAAAAAGCAACCGAACTGGGAGCGGCGCGCGTGCTGCTCTTCCCTGCCGCACGGTCCGTGGTCCGGCTGGACGGCGAACGCCTTGCGCGGCGCGTTGCGCATCTGCGCGACGTCGCGGTCGCCGCGTGCTGTCAATGCGGCCGCAATCGCGTGCCGCTCATCAAGTTCGCATCAACACTCGACGCGGCGCTGGGCGAGACTCGTGGCGCGTCGATCCGGCTGCTGCTCGCGCCCGACAGTGCGTCCGGGTTGCCAGCGACGGAAGGCCGGAGTGTTGCAATCGCGGTCGGTCCCGAAGGTGGCTTCACGCCCGCAGAAGTGCAAGCGGCAGAGGGTTCTGGGTTCGCGCTCGCGCGGCTTGGGAGCCGAGTGCTGCGCACGGAAACGGCCGGCCCCGCTGCGCTCGCCGCGCTGCTGGCACTCGCAGGCGAGTTCGCGTGACTGGAGCGCGAGCACGCGACGACGCAGATGCGGCCCGCAGTAGGTTAAGCAGAGCTTCCTTAGCGGTAAAAGACCCGGAACGGCAACCCGCGCTTGCCGAAATCTTCGGCGGCGTCGCGAAATACGTCGAGCAGCGCAGCGGCATCGTCGGGTTTCAGCTCGTTCAGCCTCTCCAGCACGACCACCCACCCTGCGGTTGCTGCGTGTTCCGGCAGGTCGGTCAGACTGTCATACAACGCATCGAGGTTCGCGCCGAACCACGCGGGAAAGGCGAACGCGCGCCCGATCGCGCGCAGCGCGGAGCGTCGTTCGCGTATGCCGGCAAGGTCGGCCGTCACCAAGCGATGCTGGACGGCTGCAGCCCAGGCACGCAGCGTATCGGTCGCGAGCGCGCCGGCCGATTGCACCGTTTGCGGCGGCAGATCGGCAAGCGATTTCGGCGTCGTCCTGGCGGTGACCTTCTTCACGCTCACTCCCGAATGCGGCGAAAGCTGCCGTAGTGATCGTTCGTGTACCAGTACTCGCCGCCCGTTTGCACATTGCCGGTTGCGCCACGACCGGCGACGATACGGCGCCCGCCGCGATCGCGTGCGCCGGGTGTACGAGCCGTGTACTCGGCGTAATAACCATGCGGTTGCTTCGGAAGTCGGCCTTCTCGATTGCGAAATACGCTGCCGTCTCTTCGAAACGGAAACGGCCCGCCTTGTTTGATCTGTCGCAACGTTTCCTGTGCCTCGATCGGCAAGTCGCCCGCGCCGATTTCTGTCGCCAGCGGAAGTTCGCGCGCGACCCCGACGGTCAGAGCGAGGAGCGCCACCGCACCGAGCGCGCTGCGGAAGCTAGACGACAACCACCTTCGGCGCATATGCAGTCGACGGCTCGCGCCGGTCGGTAAGAAACGCCAGCACTTCATGCTTGTGAGCCAGCGTGTCGCGCACGCCCAGATCGACCAGCACGCGTGTGTAGGCGGACTCGAACAACAGATAACTTGCCAGCCCGGCGCCGTTACCGCGATGTGCGCCAAGCACTTCCAGCAGCGCCCGCACCGGTCGCGGCAGCGCGTTCGTGTAGAGCGCGGCAATGCCATCGAGGCGCTCGCTGGGCGCGATGGCGAGCGATTCAATCGGCCGGATGCCCAGCGCGCGTTGCTGCGCCGGACTCAGTTGCTCGGCGATGCGGTTGATACGCCCCAGCCGCTCGATATCGCTTGCCAGCGCATCAAGAAAGATCGAGTTCATCGCATGGCCGGCGATTTGCGCGAGTGACGGATACGCACTCGCATCGGTCTCGGCTAGCGCGCCCGGCTGGCCTAGCTGACCGACGCCGATGATCAGCACGCGCTCTGCGCCAAGCGAAATCGCCGGGCTGATCGGCGAGATCTGGCGCATCGAACCGTCGCCGAAAAACTCGGTGCCGCCATCGAACGACAGCGGTACGGCCGGAAAGACAAAGGGAATCGCACTCGAGGCGAGCAGATGTTCGGGCGCAATCGCCGTGTGCTGATAAACGCGCTGCAATTTGGCCGCGATCTGGTAATTGTTGAGCGCCTGATAGAACGTGACGTTACGGCCCGTTCCGTAGCCCGACACCGAAATGGCCAGCGCGCGCAGATGGCCGCGTTCAAGCGCCATAGCCAGCCGCGGGGCGTCGATCATCCGTTCCAGCAGCGAATTGAGCGGCGTGTTGTCCAGCAGCGAGCGCGGACGCAGCTTCATCGACTTGCGCACCATCCAGCCGATCGACAGCAAGGTCGCCCAACGCGCTCCGGCGCGAACGACGCCGAGCAGATCGGAGCGATACACCTGCTCGGCGTGAAAGTTCTCCCACACATGAACGAGCTGCGCGACTGCTTCCTGGAAGTTGTCGGCGCGACACGCGAGCGCGGCGGCATTGATCGCGCCGGCCGATGTGCCGGCGATGATCTGGAACGGGTTGTGTCCCTGGGCAATCGATGGATCGAGTCCGCGCCGCGTCTCGCGCAGGATGGACGCGATGCCCTTTAGTACGCCAACTTGATAGGCGGCGCGCGCGCCACCGCCCATCAGGATCAGTCCGGCCGGCGACGTGCGCAGCCGCACCCGATGGGGAAGACGTTCCGGTTGCGCAGTCGGTTCCGACGCGACTTCCACGGTTGCCGCTCTATCGGCTGGAGCTCGCGTCGAGCACGGTTAGCGCCGTCATGTTGACGATGCGCCGCACGGTCGACGTCGCTGTGAGGATATGAACCGGATGCGCCGCGCCAAGGAGGATCGGACCGATCGCGATGTTGTTGCCGGCCGCCGTCTTCAGCAGGTTGTAGCCGATATTTGCGGAGTCGATGTCCGGGCACACGAGCAGATTGGCGTCGCCGGCGAGCGTCGAGAACGGCATGATGGAGCGACGGATCGACGCGTCGATCGCGCTGTCAGCGTGCATTTCGCCGTCCACTTCGAGTTCCGGATGGCGTTCGCGGACGAGCGCGAGAGCCGCGCGCATCTTTTGTGCGCTCGGTGAGTTGCTCGACCCGAAGTTCGAGTGTGAGAGCAGCGCGATACGCGGTGTGATGCCAAGACGCATCAGCGCGGCCGCGGCCATTGCGGTGATTTCGGCGATCTGCATCGCGTCAGGATCGACGTTGACGTGCGTATCGACCATCGCAATCTGCCGGCCCGGCAGCATCATGATGTTCATCGCCGCGTACACCGACGCGTCCTTGCGCCGGCCCAGCACCTGGTCGACATAGTGCAGATGCAGGTCGTGCGTTCCGAACGTGCCGCAAATCATGCCGTCGGCGTCACCCTTCAAAATCATCATCGCGCCAATCAGCGTGTTACGGCGCCGCGTCTCCAGCCGCGCATACGACTCAGTCACGCCCTTGCGCGCGGTCATGCGGTGGTACGACTCCCAGTAGTCGCGGTAACGCGGATCGAATTCCGGGTTGATCAGTTCGAAATCGACGCCCGCCCGCATGCGCAAGCCGTAGGTTTCCAGGCGTTTTTCGACAACCGCCGGACGGCCGATCAGGATCGGACGCGCGAGGGCCTCGTCGCACACCACCTGCACCGCGCGCAGCACACGCTCGTCTTCGCCTTCGGCGTAGACGATGCGCGCGTGATCACCGCCCGCCACCGCCTTCTTGGCAGCCGAGAAAATCGGTTTCATGAAGGTGCCCGAGTGATACACGAACTGTTGCAGCTGTTCGCGGTAGGCGGCCATGTCCGTCAGCGGACGCGTGGCCACCTTGCTGTCGATCGCTGCCTGCGCGACCGCCGGCGCGATGCGCATCATCAGCCGCGGATCGAACGGCTTGGGAATCAGGTACTCGCGACCAAAACTGATATTGCCGATGCCGTATGCGCTGGCAACGATCTCGCTCGACTCTTCCCGGGCCAGTTGCGCGATGGCGTGCACGGCGGCGACTTCCATCTGCGGCGAGATGGTGGTCGCGCGGACGTCGAGCGCGCCGCGAAAGATGAAAGGGAAGCAAAGAACGTTATTGACCTGGTTCGGATAGTCGGAGCGGCCGGTCGCGATGATGGCGTCGTCCCGGACCCGCTTGACGTCCTCCGGCAGGATCTCCGGATTCGGGTTGGCCAGCGCCAGCACGAGTGGCTGCTTTGCCATCGTCGCGACCATCGCGGAGCTCAGCACGCCGCCCGCCGAAAGTCCGAGAAAGATGTCGGCACCGCCGATCACATCCGCCAGCCGGCGTGCATCGGTGCGTTGGGCGTACCGCGCTTTTTCGTCGTCCATCAGCACCGTCCGCCCGGCGTAGACGACGCCTTCAATGTCGGCAACCCAGATGTGCTCGCGTCGCACGCCGAGTTGAACCAGCAGGTCGAGGCACGCGAGCGCGGCCGCGCCCGCGCCACTGCAAACGAGCTTGACGCGGCCCAAGTCCTTGCCGACGAGCTTCATGCCGTTTAAAACCGCGGCGCCGACGATGATCGCGGTGCCGTGCTGGTCATCGTGGAACACCGGAATCTTCATCCGTTCGCGCAATCTGCGCTCGATGTAAAAGCATTCCGGCGCCTTGATGTCCTCCAGATTGATGCCGCCGAAAGTCGGTTCGAGCGCGGCGATGATCTCGATCAGCTTGTCGGGATCGCGTTCATCGATCTCGATATCGAAAACGTCGATGCCGGCAAACTTCTTGAACAAAACGCCCTTGCCTTCCATCACGGGCTTGGCCGCGAGCGGTCCGATCGGCCCGAGTCCGAGAACGGCAGTGCCATTGGTGATGACGCCGACCAGATTGCCGCGTGCGGTGTAGCGAAACACCGCCGCGGGGTCGTCGACGATCGCCTCGCTGGCCGCCGCCACGCCCGGCGAGTACGCCAGCGCCAAGTCGCGCTGATTGGTCAGCTGCTTGGTCGGCGTGACCGAGATTTTTCCCGGGACCGGGTACTCGTGATATTCGAGCGCTGCGCGCCGCAGTTCAGAACTCTCGGTGGTCATCGTCACATCGCAGCCGGCGAAACGGGGAAAGATCCCAGCCGCGCCGTTGCCGCGGAATTGAAACCATGAACCGTTTGCGTTGAACCTGGCTGGGGGTGCACGAGGGGGCCGCCGAGCCCCCTCGTTCCGATCCTTGCCATTCCGGTGTGACCGGTGCGGTACCGACACACCGCGTCGGTCCTTCATCGAAATCGAGGTCCATCGGGAGATTATCGCGCCGGGCTTGACGGCTAACATGCGCGGCCGAAATTCAGGGAACGACACCGGTGATATCCATCGCGGCGCGCACTGCACGCATTGCTCCGTTCTACGTGATGGAGATCGCCAAGGAAGCGGCGCGGCTGCAAGCGGCCGGACAACCGGTCATCTATTTGAACATTGGCGAGCCCGACTTCACGGCGCCCCCGGCGGTCGTGGAAGCGGCGCAGCGTGCGATCGCCGCGGGCGCGACGGGCTACACGCCGGCGCTCGGGCTGCCTTCGCTGCGCCGGGCGATCGCTGCGGACTACCAGCGGGTTTTCGGCCTGAAAGTCGATGCGGAACGCATCGTTGTTACGGCCGGCGCTTCGGCAGCGCTGCTGCTTGCGGTTGCCGCCTGCGTGGATCCAGGAGCAGGCGTCTTGTTGCCTGATCCGACCTATCCCTGCAACCGGAATTTCGTCGAGGCATTTGACGGGGAGCCGCAGCTTGTTCCGTGCCCGGCGGCCACACGCTTTCAGCTAACTCCGCAGCTCGCCGACCCGGCCTGGCGCGCGAACACGCGCGGCATGATCGTCGCCACCCCGTCAAATCCCACCGGTACCAGCATTCCGCCAGCTACTCTCGGCGCGCTGCTCGCGCTGGCGCAGGAACGGGGAGGATTCGCGATCGTCGATGAAATCTATCAGCGCCTGACGTACGACGCGCCACCGTCGACTGCTCTATCGATGAGCGACGAAGCGATCGTCATCAACAGCTTCTCCAAGTACTTCAACATGACCGGGTGGCGGCTGGGATGGCTCGTCGTTCCGCACCCACTCGTCCCGGTGGTGGAACGGCTGGCGCAGAACCTCTACATCTGTCCACCCGCAGTTGCGCAGCGCGCGGCACTGGCGTGTTTCCTGCCTGACTCAATCGCAATCTATGAGGAGCGCCGGCTTGAGTTCAGGCGCAGGCGCGACTTCGTCGTGGCAGAGCTTACGAGGATCGGATTCGAAGTGCCCGCCGTTCCCGACGGCGCGTTTTACGCGTACGTCGATGTCGGCTCGTTCAGCACCGATAGTTGGCAATTCGCGTTCGACCTCTTGCACGAAACGGGTGTCTGCGTGGCGCCCGGCCGCGACTTCGGGACGAATGAAACGCACCGCTACGTGCGCGTGTCGTACGCGACCGATATGGCACTGATCGCGGAAGCGATGGAACGGATTGCGCGTTACCTAGCCGGCAGCAAGAGGCGCTCGGCCGCCGGTGAAAGAACTAGCTGATTGATCAGGTCGGTCGCGCGCTGCTCTGCGGCGACTGCGCCGATGACGGTGACTTTGCATCCGTGCCGGCCTGGAAACCTGCCCCCAGCGCTGCGTCGACACGACCTCTTGCAACCTGCTGCAGTCGCCGAAACTCACCGAGAACACGCGCCGCATAGCCACCGTCGTCGGGCATGTTGCCCGCGCCGACGTACAGTTGCAGGCCGCGCTGAACCGAACCGCCGCGCTGAATCAAGTCCTTGAGAATGGCCGAACCGACCTTGACGTTGGTGATCGGATCGAGCGCGGCTTCCTTGCCGCCATGCGCATCGAACTTCTCCGCATGTACGCGTGTCAGCACCTGCATCAGTCCCTGCGCGCCAACGACGCTTTCGGCAAACGGATTCATGCTCGATTCGATCGCCATGACCGCCAGAATCAGCAGCGGGTCGATGTTGAGGTCGCGCCCGGATTCGTAGGCTGCGGCGACAACCGGCCGTATCGCTGGATCGGCGACCCGGTAGCGGCGGGCCAGGTACTGGACGACATGATTCTGCGCCGGCTCGATCCTGCGCGCGACCACGACCACGGGAGCTTCTGTCACTTCCGCGGCCTCGTCGCTGAACGTCGACGCAACCGCGCTTTCGGTAAAGCTTTCAGCGACGAGCTCCAATTTGCTCACGACGACCGCGCGTACATCGCTGTCACCAGCGACGATCCCGGCAGCAAGCAGGGTCACGCAACCCGCCACCATCACAGTAAGACGCCCAGCCGCAAGGACCCCGTGGACGACGTCGGACGCGATGGTGCGCAAGACAGAGCCATCGACGGCCACCTTACGTGCCAGACTGTTTGTGGTGCTGGACATGCGCGTCTCCTGAATTCGAGCGGCCCGGAAGAGATGTTCGGGCCATGCCGTCCTGTCATATTTCGCTGCAGGGCAGACTGCGAAGCTAGGCAACCAAGAAGCAATCTCAACGCCCGGCGCTGACCACCCGATACGCGACCCACTAGCTCACGGAAATTAGGTATGGCTGATCAGTTGCAATGGATTTTAGGGCGCATCGACGACCCGTCAATCGCGGGTCGGGCGAATTTGCCTCGGTTGCGCGCAAGAATTTTCCCAGCGCGTTGTCAGCAATTCGCCTGCAACGAGAAAAGCTTTTTGGTTCAATGCGTTGAATGTTCCGTTGAGCATCATCGAGTAAGCGCTTTCCACTAGTTGCCGCGTTGCCACATAAGCATGAAATACAACGATCTGCGCGACTTCATCCGCTATTTGGAGCGCACGAATGACCTGCGCCGGGTTCGCGCCGAGGTGTCGCCGAAGTACGAAATGACGGAGGTCTGCGACCGCGTGTTGCGCTCCGGCGGTCCAGCGCTGCTTTTTGAGAATCCGGCCGGTTTCTCGACTCCAGTCATTGCCAACCTGTTTGGGACTCCCGAGCGGGTCGCAATGGCAATGGGTTTCGAGTCGACCAACGCATTGCGCGACTTGGGAGAACTCCTTGCCGCCCTAAAGGAACCTGAGGCGCCGAAGAACATCAAGGAAGCGCTGGGAAAGGTCTCGCTGTTGAAGGCCGCGCTATGGGACATGGCGCCCCGACAAGTCCGCAAAGCGCCCTGCCAGGAAGTGGTCTTAGAAGGAAATGCAGTCGACCTCGGTCAGCTTCCGATTCAGACCTGCTGGCCGGGTGATGTGGGACCCTTGATTACCTGGGGGTTGGTGATTACTCGCGGCCCTCACAAGCCGCGCCAGAACCTGGGCATCTATCGCCAGCAGGTGATCTCACGCAGCCGGTTGATTATGCGATGGCTCGCGCATCGGGGCGGCGCGCTCGACTTCCGCGATTTCCGACTGGCGTCACCCGGGCGGCCGTTTCCCGTTGCCGTTGCGCTTGGCGCAGATCCGGCGACGATGCTCGCGGCCGTGACGCCGATTCCCGATCAGCTTTCCGAATACCAGTTTGCAGGGCTCCTGCGCGGCGCGCGAACCGAGCTCGTTTCCTGTTTTGGATCCGACTTGCAGGTTCCCGCAAGCGCCGAGATCGTGCTCGAAGGACACATCAATCCTGACCCGGCCAATGCCAATGGCGAGCTGAGCGCGGCGAACATCGGTTACGAGACGGCGCTTGAGGGACCGTTCGGCGATCACACGGGTTACTACAACGAGGCCGAGCGGTTTCCCGTGTTCACCGTCGATCGGATAACAACGCGCCGTGATCCGATCTACCACTCCACCTACACCGGCAAGCCGCCCGACGAGCCCGCTGTACTTGGCGCGGCGCTGAACGAAGTCTTCGTTCCGCTCCTGCAGCGCGCCCTGCCGGAGATCGTCGACTTCTATTTGCCGCCGGAGGGGTGCAGTTACAGGATGGCGGTCGTGTCAATGCGCAAGCAGTACGCGGGTCACGCAAGGCGTGTGATGTTCGGGATCTGGAGCATTCTGCGGCAGTTCATGTACACGAAGTTCATCGTCGTCGTCGATGACGACATCGATGCGCGCGACTGGAAGGAAGTGATTTGGGCGATCACGACACGGGTCGATCCGGTACGCGATACCGTACTCGTCGACAACACACCGATCGACTATCTCGATTTCGCCTCACCGGTGGCGGGACTTGGCGGCAAGATCGGCATCGACGCGACCCACAAGGTTGTCGGCGAAACGGGTCGTCCATGGGGACGGCCGATTCGGAGGGACAGCGCGGTCAAGCAACGCATCGATACGATCTGGAATCAGCTCGGCCTGTAGGAGGCCGCAATGGCGATCACACGAAAACCGATCCGCCGCGCCGGTATCAAGTCGGCGGGCTATGAGCGCAATGACCGCGTGCTCGAGATCGAGTTTGACGACGGATCGGTGATCCAGCACACGGCCGTCGGCGAAGAGATCGCGCGCCGGTTTCTGGCGAGCAGCGCGCCGGGCAGCTACTACAAGGACAACATCCAGGAGGAATTCACGATTCGACGCGTGAAGTGACGCGCGGCTCACATGGCTCAGAAGAAGAACATCGTTGCGAGGCCAAGGAAAATGAACACGCCCATGCTGTCGGTCGTGAACGTCAGCAGCACACTGGAGCCCATCGCCGGATCGCGTCCGTAACGTTGCAGCAGCAGCGGCACAAAGAGACCGACCATGCTGCCCACCAGCATATTCAGCACCATCGCCAGCATCATCACCATGCCGATCGTCGGACCTTGCGGTACGCCGGAATAAATAAGCCAGGCGAAGAATCCGGCGATACCGCCCCAGACCAGACCGTTCAGTCCTGCGATTCCGAGTTCTTTCAGTATCAGCTGTCGCGTGTTGCTGCTCGTCACCTGGCCGAGCGCCAGCGAACGAATCATCAGGGTCATCGTCTGGTTGCCGGAGTTGCCGGCAATGCCCATGACGATCGTCATCAGAGTCGCCAGAGCGACTACCTTTTCGATCGTCGCCTCGAAAGTGCCGATCACGCGCGACGCGAAGAACGCGGTGCCGAGATTGACCGCGAGCCATAACCAGCGATTCTTGGCCGACTGCCACACACCGGAAAAAAGATCCTCTTCCTCGCGCAAGCCGGCCAGCGCCAGCGCTTCCTGCTCGCCTTCCTCGCGGATCACATCGACCACTTCATCGACGGTCAAACGACCGATCAGACGGCCCGCGGCGTCGACCACCGGCGCGGACACGAGGTCGTAACGCTCAAACGCCTGCGCGGCTTCGCCGACGTCATCGAGCGGCGCCAGCGTCAGCAGATCAGTCTGCATCACCCGGTGGACACCGACATCCGGCTCATTGATCAGCAGCCGGTCGAGCGGCAATGCGCCGCGCAGCACACCGTTGCGATCCAACACGAACACTTGATCCGTGTGATCAGGCAGCCGTTCAAAGCGTCGCAGATATCGCAACACCACTTCGAGCGTAACGTCGTCGTGGATCGTTACCAGCTCAAAGTCCATGCGCGCGCCGACGGTGTGATCTGGGTACGACAGCGCGGCTCGCAATTGCGCGCGCTCTTCGCTGGAAAGGCCCTGCCGGACTTCCTCGACAACGTCAGCCGACAGGCTTTCCGCGAGCGCCGCGATTTCATCGGCATCGAGCGTCTTGATCGCGCCGACGAGTTCGGCGCGATCCATCACCTCGATCAGCGTGTCGCGGACCGCGTCGGACACCTCGAGCAGAATCGCGCCGTCGGCTTCGGCCTTGACGCTTTCCCATACGACCAGGCGATCGTCGCGCGGCAGCGCTTCGAGAACGTAGGCGATGTCGGCCGGATGCAGGCGGTCAACAATGGCCTTGAGTTCACCGAGGTGCTGCCGGTGAACGAGGCCCTCGACGAGCGCTTTCTTTTCCTCGGCGGGCGACTGTTCGCGATGGACCAGTGCCTCGACGCGGCGCTGTTTTTCAAGAAGCGTTTGAATGCGAGCGAGTGCGCGCTGAGCCTCTTCCGGGTCGCGCGCCGGCCCGGCGTGCGTTTCGTTGTCGGCGACCGCGGTCTCGCTCATGGAATCTGGGCCGCGAACATGTATCGCAGAATGACGCCGGTGCGCGCGTCAAGATACGGACCGGCGCGCAGGCGCCCGTAGCGTTTGGGGTTCGGCAGATACACCGCAAGGCGGGCGGCCTGCTCCGCGCCCAACGTTGCGGCGGGCACGCCGTAGTAGTAACGCGCTGCCGCTTCCGCGCCAAAAATACCTTCGCCCCACTCCACGACGTTCAGATACACCTCGAGAATTCGGCGCTTATCCCACAGCATTTCGATCATCAAGGTAAGCAGCAGCTCCTGCCCTTTGCGCAGGTAGCTTTTCTCGCTCGACAGGAAAAGATTCTTCGCGAGCTGCTGCGAAATCGTGCTGCCGCCTTTGGCGGCGCGGCCGCGCCGCAGATTCTCTTCGTACGCCTTTTGTACGGCGTCCCAATCAACGCCTTCGTGTTCGGTAAACCGCGCGTCCTCGGCGGTGATGACCGCGCGTTTCAGTTGCGGCGAAATGCGTTCATACGGCACCCATTGATGACGCAACGTCGCACGCGGATTTTTCCGCTGCATGCGGATGGCTTCCTGCCGCATGAACGCGGTGTCATCCGGATTCTCGTACTTCCAGTACGCGATGCGGCCGAAGTACCAGAGCTGAATCGCCGCGAGCGCGGCGAGCGCAAGCAGCAGCGCCCGCCATAGCCAGCGGGCAAGCCATCTCATCGTGACGCGGTGGCCGCGTCGCGGAGCTGGCTATCAAGCAGGCGGCGCAATTCCTTGTAGACCGATGCGGTATCAGGCCGCACGCCGCGCCACACGAAAAAAGACTCGGCCGCCTGCTCGATCAACATGCCCAGGCCGTCGGCCACGTGCCGCGCACCGCCATGTTTGGCGAGTTCCATGAAGGGCGTGGGACAGGCCATGTACCCGAGGTCGTAGGCGAGCGTGCAGTCGTCGAAAGTCTCCGGATCGATCTTCGGCGCGTCGTGATTGATGCTGCTGGCCGTGCCGTTGATCACCAGATCGAAGTGTTCGGTCGGAACTTCGTCAAAATGTATCGCCTCGATGCCGAATTCGTCCGCGAGTTCGAGCGCGCGGCCGTGGGTGCGGTTGGCGATCGCGATCCATTTTGGTTTTTCTTCGAGCAGCGAACTGATCAATCCGCGCACACCGCCGCCCGCGCCAAGGATCAGCACCGCCGCATCTTCGATCTTGAAGCGCAGCCGGCCCGTGATGTCGCGCACGAAGCCGATGCCGTCGGTGTTGTCGCCGACGATGGTATCGCCGTCGAACTTCAGCGTGTTCACCGCCGACGCAAGCCGCGCGCGAGGC
>Ga0187892_10008540_pt1 | contig 13970 bp, 15 predicted proteins | sample MA1701073metaG_FD_139345 | JGI IMG/M metagenome (GOLD analysis project Ga0187892, IMG submission 139345) | Bio-ooze microbial communities from a basaltic lava cave in the Kipuka Kanohina Cave System on the Island of Hawaii, USA - MA170107-3 metaG ...
ACAAGCCGGGGGAGCGCGATCCGCGGACTACGGAATGACCCCGATGCACGCCCAGTCCACGATCAGCTGCCCCTCCTGCGGTCACGCCAACCGCGAGGCGGCACGGTTCTGTGACGGCTGCGGCGCGGCACTCGCACGCGCGTGTCCGAGCTGCGGAACGAGCCTCCGGCCGGCGGCGCACTTCTGCGACGGCTGCGGGAGCCAGGTGAGCGCGACGGTAACGGCGCCGACGGTCCGCGCTGCGCGCGCTCGTCACAGCCGAGTTCGTCTACGAGGAAGCGCTCTACCCGGAGGCGGAGTACGCCTTCAAGCACCCGCTGACGCAGGAGGTGGCCTACCACTCGCAGCTCGGCGAGCGGCGGGCGCGAGTGCACGCGGAGGTGGCCCGCGCCATCGAGGAGGTCGATGCCGGGAAGCTCGACGAGCGCGCGGCACTGCTCGCCTACCACTGCGAGGCCGCCGGGCAGGCGCTCGCGGCCGCGCGCTGGCACCAGCGCGCGGCCATGTGGGCGATGCGGACCGATCATGGTGAGGCGCGGCGGCACTGGGAACGCGTGCGCGCGCTCGTGAAGCCGACCTCTGTGCCCGAGGCGGCGGGGCTCGGGGCTGCGGCGTGCGCGGCGCTCCTCTACTACGGGTCTCGCTTCGGGATCCCGGAGGAGGAAGCCACGGCGCTCTTCGCAGAGGGAAAGACTCATGGGGCCGGTGCACCCGACCGGCGCCTGCAGGCTGTCCTGTACCTCAACTACGGCCGCGTCAGCGATCGTCATCGACGATGACGTCGTCTACAACCACACCGGCGAGGGCAATGAGCTGGGGCCGAGCTCAGCACCGTGATGCTAATCGCGCGGCAGCCGAAGCCCGCAACGCGGCTCATGCCGTCCTCGGCGCTTGCAGAGCGAACAGCGATGCCGTGACGGCCGGCCGCGCCCGCGCCGACAAAGCGCAGCGCCGTGGGAGTCTCGCACGTCCCGGCCGAGCGGCGCCGGGACCCCGTGCGTCCCGCCACCGCGTATCGAGCCTACTGGCAGGCGCGGCACGGCTTGTCGCGGAGCGAGAAGTTCGCGCTCTTCTTGATCGAGCTGTAGCACGCCGCGTTGGCTGCGGGACAGAAACGTCTGGGCGCCTTCGGGAGCGGGGATCCCCCAGGGCGCGCAACTGCCGTGTCGCCGAAGCGAGCCTTGCGATACGGTTCGATTGACTGGATCTAGATGGCCATCTAATATGACCATGTCCTTCTTGTGAGGTAACGCCATGACGCAGGTCAATATCGCCGAGGCGAAGGTGCGCTTCTCGGAGTTGGTCCGCAAGGCTTTGGCGGGCGAGGAAGTCGTGGTTGCCAAAGACAACAGGCCGTTGCTGCGCCTGGTCCCGGTGGCGAATCGCACCGGCAAGTCGCGTCGTCCCGGATCCGCCAAGGGTCAGGTATGGATGGCCGCCGATTTTGCGACGCCGCTCGGCGATTTCTCCGACTATCGCTGATGCGCCTGCTCCTCGACTCGCACGCCTTTCTCTGGTGGGTCGGGGGCACGCGGGGGCTCTCGGCCAGGGCACGCAAGGCAATCGGGTCGCCGCGCAACGAATGCTACCTCAGTCATGCGAGCGTCTGGGAGATGGCGATCAAGGCGGCGCTCGGGAAGCTTCGCTTGCCGGTTCCGGTGGCGAAGTTCGTCGTCCAGGAATGCGAGCGGAACGCCTTCGGGCTGTTGCCCCTCTCGCTGCAGCACGTCACCGCGATCGAGCACCTGCCGATGCATCATCGCGATCCGTTCAATCGCCTGCTGGTCGTGCAGGCGCAGTTGGAGGGCATGACCCTCGTCAGCCGGGATCGATCCCTGAGCGAGTACGGAATCAAGGTGCTCTAACCAGGTTAGTGCCTTCCATAGCGCCCAGAGTCTACCGAGGTCCGCCTGCACCGCCAGTGTCGCCCGGCTCGAGGGAGCCTCCGCCCCGCGGATGCGGGCTACAGCGCGTTGCAGACGTTCGGCGCGGGATACGTCGGACAGGTGCCGATGCCCCAGCTCTTGCACGCCACGTTCACGCGCAGGACCTTCGACAGCCGCTCTCCCTCCTGAGTGCAGAAGGCAGGATCGCAGACGCCTCCGGGGCACTGCGCAGCGTTCGCGCACAGGGCTCCCGCACGCGCGCCACCCCGACATTCCCTCGGGCGGCTCCGCTGCTCGTGCGGATCGGTGTTCAGGTCGTAGACGTCCGTGGCCGCGCTCCCGCAGGCGCGCCGATAGTACTTGCAATGGTGGATGCGGGCGGGGTTGGCGGTGTCCTCGATCTCGGCGAGGACGTACCAGCCCTCGACCGGCTTGATGCTCTCGGTGCCGCGCTTGCGGCCGAACATGCACTGGCGGTAGCGAGCGCGCAGCTCGGCGTTCCCGGCGAACGGAGGCTCGTTCGGAAACACACACGCGCGCGGTGCGGGCGTCCGCAGGCTCCGGCCCTCGCTCCAGCGCGGCAGGCCGTCGAGACGCGGCTCGGGCTCCGGGAGCGGCGGCGTCGGGTCGCACCCGCCGCCGGCACACACGAGGTCCCGGATCGTCGCCCGGAGGTCGACAGCGTGCGCGAACTCGGGCCGGCATCCGGGAATCGGCGTCCCGCCGGCCGCCGTCGTGCACTGGGCGTCGGTGGAGGGCAGCGGGGGGTCGAACGGATTGCGGAAGATCATCGGCGTTCGATAGCCGTTCTCGCTGAATTGCGTCTTCGACCCCTTCAGCTGCCAGCCGTTGTCCGTCAGGTAGAAGAAGGCCGTCGTGTCGAAGACGTTGCGCTTCTTCAGATGGACGAGGATCTCGTCGACTATCCGGTCGAAGACGTTGACGAAGCGCAGGTATTCGATTTGCCCCGTGAACCAATCCCGTTCGGGGCCGGCCGCGAGATTGTCACGGATCGTCCCGAGCATCCGCTGGGTGTACTCGCAGCTCCGGTAGTCCTCCGGCAGGTCGGCGGCGCCGTCGCCGTCAGCGTCGCCGCCCCCGTCGGAGTCGAACACCGGATCGTAGCTGCAGTAGACGCTGCTCGTTCTATAGGGCGCCGTGTCGCAGAGGCCCCTGCGCGCTCCCGGGTCTCCGAAGCCGCGATCGAAGTACGGGCAGTACTTGTCGGGCAGGACGTTCAGGTGCGGGACGAAGGTGTTGACGTAGACGAAGAACGGCAGCGGCGTACAGGCGCCTCCCTGCTGGATGGTCTGGTTCCGCTGGCGGAGCTGCGCGCTGTCCGCGCGGGCGTTGGCGTCGGGCTGCGCACACTTCGACGGATCCGCGCAGGTTGCGCAGTCGATGAAGTCCTTCGCCCACTCGAGCGACTCTGAACTTTCGTTCGATCCGCGTATGACGAGACGCGCGTTCTCGCCGGCCTCGGTCAGGATGGGCATCTCGCGGTCCCACGGACGCTTCGCGGCGAAGAGCGGGCCCTCGCCGTGGCTCGAGCCGTACTGCCACTTCCCGGCGGCCATCGTGAGGTAGTCGCCGGGGATCCATTCCGTCAGGACGGGACTCGCGGAGCGCGGGTTGGTCGTTCCTTCCTGGAGCCTCATGTCACCCAGGTGCAGTCCCGTCTGGATCACCGCGAGCGAGGGCTTACAGTGGCTGCCGCCGACGTGCGCCCGCGGGAAGAAATACCCGGACGCGGCCAGCGAATCGAGCGTCGGCGTCAGCAGGCGGTTCAGCGGCGGCGTCCCGGGATCCGTGTCGTCGGGGATGACGATCGCGGGGTCGTCGTGCTCGTACCCCGGCATGTTCACGTCTCGGAAACCGAGCCGCGCGTCGACGCACGCGTCGTCCGCCGCGCAGTCGACGTGCGTGCTGCACGCCTCGCCGCTCGCCCGGCAGTGCATCGCCGGCGTGATGCAGGCGCTCGCGGGACAGTCGCTGGACGTCGTACAGGCGCGGTCGTAGTCGGCGCAGCGCCCCAGGCGCTCGAGGAGGTAGCGCTGCATGAACCCGTAGTGCGGAAAGCCGAGGTCGTCGGACTGGAAGACGACGACGTTGGGAGCGGACTGAGCTCCTACGGAGAGCGGGGCGACGAGGGAGGAGTAGCAGGAGAAGCGATTGCCGGCGGCGAGTGCGTGCGTTGTGCATTGGAGTCGAGGAACGCCAGCTAGCGGCGGGGGATCTAAGCGTAGTCCGCACTAGTGGAGTGTGATGCGCCAGGCGACGGGTTGAGTCGCTACCATTGGGCACATCCATTGGGCACACCATGAAAAGTCGAAGCCGCCAACGTGTTGAATTGCTTAGTGCCCCCGGCGCGATTCGAACGCACGACCCCAGGATTAGGAAGAACGCATAGGGCCTCATCTCACCCCACGTCAAGTCATCTCGCACCGAAAACACTGGCCTTTCCGCTCCCGCTCGTCACGTCAGGTCAGCCCCCGTCGGCTGAGAGCGGTAGCAGAGTGGTAGCAGACGGGGCGCCAGCTCCCCGCCCCCGCCCCGCCCTCCCGCCGTCGAAACGAATGCCGCCGGCCCACAGGATAGTGTAACCCGTGACCCCCGAGAACCCGCAGCAATCCGCGCCCTTGGAAGCCGCTGCTACCGGCCTGCTACCACGCCGCGGCTCGGGACGTGGCGGCGGGAAGCCCGGCCGGAGCGGGCCGCCAGGGAACAGCAACGCCCGCACGCACGGCACCCACTCGCTGAGGCACGCCATCAAGGTGCTCGGGAACCGGGCGATCTCCCGCCGGACGAAGGTGGGGCGTGCCCTGGCCGCGTGGCGTGCCGATCTCGTCGCCGACCTCGGGGGCGACGTGAGCACCCAGCAGGCGGCATTGATCGACTTGGCGGTCAGGACGCGCCTTCTCGTGGATTCCGTCGATGCCTACGTCTTGGGAATGGACTCGCCGGTGAACAAGAAGCGGCGCATGCTCTATCCGGTCGTGCGTGAGCGACAGGCCCTCGTAAACCAGTTGCAAAGCCTGCTCCGCGACCTCGGCCTCGAGCGGCGCGCCAAGCCCGTCGCCGACCTGACCTCGTTCCTTTCCAGCCGAGAGACGCCGCACGGGGATGCGCCGACATGACCATCATCGAGGCGATGCGCGAGGAGCAGCTGTTCTCCCCGGTGTTCGGTGACAAGGGCACGTGGCGGGCCTGGGAGGCGTTCCTGGCGGCGGCCTTCGCCTTGCCCATGTCCGAGGCGCAGCTCGAGGTGTTCCGCCAGCCCACGGGCCGGAAGCTGCCGCCTCGAGCGCTGCCCGTGAGGTGTGGACGGTCGTGGGTCGCAGGGGCGGCAAGAGCCGTGTCGCTGCCTTGTTGGCGACCTATCTCGCCTGCTTCCGCCACTACCGGCGCATCCTCGCCGCCGGTGAGGTGGGCACCCTGCCCATCGTCGCCGCCGACCGGCGCCAGGCCCGCACCGTCATGGGCTACGTGAAGGGACTGCTCCACGGCTGCCCGATGCTCGCCCAGCTCGTCGTGCATGAGACGGCCGAGTCGGTCGAGCTCTCTACCGGATGCCGGATCGAGATCCACACGGCGAGTTGGCGCAGCCTCAGGGGTTACACCGTCGTCGGTTGCGTGCTCGACGAGATCGCCTTCTGGCGGAGCGAGGACAGCGCCAACCCGGATCACGAGATCGTCGGCGCCCTGCGTCCGGCGATGGGGACGGTCCCGGGTGCCGTCCTCGTTGCCATCTCCTCGCCCTACGCCCGGCGGGGCATCATGTGGGAGCAGTACCAGCGGCACCACGGCAAGGACGGCGACGACGTGCTCGTGTGGCAAGCCGATACGGCGAGCATGAACCCGTCGGTGGACCGTCAGGTGATCGAGGCCGCCTACGAGGCGGACCCGGACGCTGCGGCGGCCGAGTACGGCGGGCAGTTCCGCCGTGACCTCGAGGCGTTCGTGAGCGTCGAGGTGATCGCCGCCGCGACGATCACCGGCCGGTTCGAACTCCCGCCAACCGACCGCGTGAGATACGCGGCGTTCGCCGACCCGAGCGGCGGCAGTGCCGACTCGTTCACGGTTGCCGTCAGCCACAGCGAGCAACGCGGCGACGACTGGACCGTCGTGCTCGACGCGGTCCGAGAGATTGTACCGCCGTTCAGCCCCGACAGCGCCGTGGCGGAAATTACCAGCCTACTGAAAACCTACGGCTGCCGGCATGTCCTCGCCGACCGGTTTGCGGGCGTGTGGGTCGTGGAGGCGTTCGCCCGGCACGGCATCCACTGCGAGCAGAGCGCGGACCCGAAGAGCACCATCTACGGGAACGTACTGCCGCTGTTGAACGCCGGTCGCGTGGAGCTACTCGACTTGCCCCGCCTGCGGGCGCAACTGCTCGGGCTCGAGCGCCGCACCGGGCGCAGCGGGAAGGACACGATCGACCACGCGCCGAACCAGCACGACGACGTCGCCAACAGCGCAGCCGGCTCGCTCCTCATGGCCGCTGCGGGCTGTGGGCGGCGGGCGCTGCCCCAGGTCGCCGGCACGCCGCGGACGTTCACCCCGGAGTCGCGGCGGCTCGATCCGTACGACATGCCGGCGTGAGAATCACCATGTCTTGAATTTCAGAAAGCGGTCTTCCGTCCGCGCAAGCCGAGCGAGCGCATCGCTGCGTAACGGCCGCACGAGGAGTTCTTCGATGGCAAACCGCAGCACCGCTTCGAACGACACCCGGCCAGTGGGCACGTGGTTCTTCGGCCCCAGTAGGTGACCGCTGGCCTCGCCCAGGTGTAGGTGCGGATACGGCACGCGGTGCGGTCGCCCGTCGCGGCGTACCGGCTGCCAGTGGTAGGTCAGAAGCGCGGCGTTTCCAGACAAGAGATCGTACGCATACGATGCCGTACTGACTTTCAGCGGCCCTCGTTCGTCTCCCTTGCCCCATCTCACGACACGGTAGGTCAGCACGGCCCGCAGCTTGATGCGGTGGGGGCCCGCCAGCTGCACCGGGTCGGGGGCCCCCAGGGCCAAGGTGTAGAGTGTATCTGTCTCCGGCTTGTGCCGTCCGTCGGTGACAAAGATCGCCTTCGTCACGCACGATGCTGCGATCTGGAGAGGTTCGAGGAAGTTTTTGACGGCCTCTGCGGGTTTGCGGCCAGCCAAGGGGATTCGGCTACCGCGCGAGCGGGACGAGCATACCGACGTGGACGACGTCGGGCGTGTCGACATCGTCGAAGGCACCGGCATCCCAGCGACGCAGGAACTCCGCCCCGCTCATGTGCAGGTACCGCTGGGCCGCCTGATCGAGCATCCGCCGCCCCTCGTCAGTGCTGAGCTGTCGGACGCGACCCGCGGCGTTCCGTCCGCCGTTCTTCGTGGTATCCATCCCGCAATCCGTGGCCCTATCCTAGCATTAGCGCCAGAGATCGAGAAGCCCCCGGTCCGCGGCGGACTACCTGCCCCGCCGCTTCCGCTTCGCGAGCACCAGGTCGACCCCTTCCCGAAACAGATCAAGAGACGCGAAAAGACGCTCTCTGCGTAGCGGGGACCTTCTGTTCCGGCAACGCCTTGCGCCACGTCGCGTGGCACTTTTCACAGGCCCTTGGGTACCGCCCTCGCCTAGCCGGAGGAAACCACGGGCCACAGTCGCACCACCGAAGGTCCCGGCGCATGTCATGCCGGTTCTGTACCAGCAGATCGAGCGCGAGCAGAAAGGCGCCTTGCACCCCGCCTAGCCACGTGGGGTTTTGCGAATTCCAAGCCGACGCGCACCAATTAAAGGCGCCGCGGACCAAGTCGGGATGCAGCCGGTACTGCTCCTCGACCCACTTCCCGACCCTGGCCACGTCACCCCGCCTCAGTAAATCGAACTTCTCCCGCAGGGTCTCACGATCGGACTCGTAGTCGGCCCGCCCGCGCAGCGTTACCACTGCCGGGGTGAACTCAGCGGCGACCGGCGGGGAGATCACGAGGCCCGCGGGAAGCACGCCCCAAGATTTCACCCCAACAACTGGAACTACATCATGCCCGTCGCTGCCCGTCACGGTGCCGAGCGGGCCCTCCTTCCTCGCCAGAATGAACCGAGTCTCCGACTCGGGGCAGTAGCGGTACCACGGGTGTGATGCCAAGAATCGCAGCAACTCTCCCTCATCCAGTCGCCCCGGACGCGCAACATTGGTCACCTTTCGCACCAGATCCCGATGGTGCTGTTCCAGACGGTCCTTCCTCGCCATCCCTCTCCACCCCCGCCGGAAAGAGAGATCCCTAATTCGGGGTATCGCTCCCGGATTTAGCCGGTTGTACCACGTTCCACATGCACACGCACACGCAGCGCACGACGGCCCTCACCGTGAGGCTCAACAGCTACGAAAAAGAGTTGGTGACCCGGGCGGCGGCGCTGCGACACCTTTGTGTCGGGGAATTCGTCCGCTTGGTCCTGCGCACGGTGTGCGACGCTGGACCGCTGGATCGCCACGCTGGCGGACCTCGAGAGCCCGTCGCGGACAACCGATGATGAAGGCCGCCGTGATCGTAGCATCGGCAGATCGTCGCCGCAGGCGCGGGACAGCCGGCAATCGCTGCGAGGCCGGTGATTCGCGGGTTCCGCTTCCCTGGTTCATCAAAGAACTCGGCAAACTGCTCGACGCCGCCGATGGCGATCTGGACTTTCTGCATCACGCGGCCGATCTCGCAGATCGGCAACGGACGTCATGAGCCGCGCTGAACTCGTCGACGCCATCACCGCTGCGGTCCGAGCCCGCGGCGGTAATCCCGAAGGTGACGAGCTGCGGTTCCCCTGTGTCGAGCCGGGCCGGCATACGAATGGCGACTTGCACGCGTCGGCACGCTGGAACGCCGACAAGGCCGTCTGGTTCTGCGACGTCTGCGGCCTCGGCGGTGGCGCCCTCGATCTGGCCCGGCGGCTCGCGATCCAGCCCGACGGCGACGGCCCGCATCCCCGTCCCGGTCGCGAGACGGTGCACGTCCTGCGCGACGCTGACGGTGCGGAGGTGGCCCACCACGTCCGCATCGACACCGCCGACGGCAAGCGGGTGTGGTGGCGCCAGCCCGATGGCGGGCGGGGGCTCGGCGGGCGCCGCACCAAGAGCTTGCCGTTGTACCGAGGTGAGACGCTACGGGATCTCGCGCCCGACGCGACCGTCGTGCTCGTCGAGGGGGAGAAGGCGGCCGATGCGCTGGCCGCCCGGGGCATTCCCGCCGTCGCCACTGTCTGCGGTGCCGCCGTCATTCCCATTGATGACGTCCTGCGCGTGCTCCTGGGTCGCGACGTCGTGCTCTGGCCCGATGCCGACGCTCCCGGCCGTGAGCACATGCACCGGATCGCCGCGCGGCTCGTGGCGCTGGGGGGGCGTGTACGGCTCTTCGATCCCACCGACGCGACGGACGGGCGCGATGCTGCCGATGACGACCGCGACGCCGAGACGGTGCGCGCGGCGCTCGCGCAGGCACCCGCCTGGGGCAAGACCGAGACCACGATCATCATCAAGGACGACAAGCAGGAGTCCTCGGCGCGCGACCCGAAGGTCTCGCAGGCGACGCTCCTCCTCGAGCTGACCGACGACTTCGAGCTGTTCCGCGACCTGGATGCAGATCCGGTCGCCTACTGCCGGGTCGGGATTGATAGTCACTACGAGGTGCATCGCATCCCGTCCCGCGCAGTCCGTGCCCTGCTCCGGCGCCGCTTCTACCGGGAGCACCACAAGGCTGTGCGCGACCAGGCGGTCAAGGAGGCGCTCGGGGTGCTCGAAGCACGGGCACTCGTCGAAGGCGAGGCGCAACCCGTCGCCACACGGATCGCCCAGCACGACGGGATGATCTACCTGGACCTGTGCGACGCGGAATGGCGCGTCGTCGAGGTGTCACCGACAGGCTGGCGGATCGTCACCGACGCCCCGGTCCGCTTTCGGCGTGCGCGGGGGATGCTGCCGCTCCCCGAGCCGGTTCGTGGGGGCACGATCGAGGGGTTACGCGCCTTCATCAACGTCAGCGAGGACGACGCCTGGCGCCTCGTCGTCGGCTGGCTGCTCGCCGCGCTCCGTCCCCAGGGGGGGCCCTTTCCCGTGTTGGCGCTGCACGGTGAGCAGGGATCCGCCAAGAGCACCGCGACCCGCGCCCTCCGTGCCCTCGTCGATCCCAACGTCGCGGCACTCCGGGCAGAACCCCGTGAGCCGCGGGACCTCATGATCACGGCGACCAACGGGTGGATCATCGCCCTCGACAACCTCAGCCGCCTTCCGGTGTGGTTGTCGGACGCGATCTGCCGGCTCAGTACCGGCGGCGGCTTCGGCACCCGCGAGCTCTACAGCGATGGCGACGAGGTGCTCTTCGACGCCACACGCCCCGTCGCCGTCAATGGCATCGAGGAAGTGTGCGTTCGCGGTGACCTCGCCGACCGAGCAGTGATGGTCATGCTCCCGGCCGTTGCCGAGGACGATCGGCAGACGGAGACCGACTTCTGGAGAACCTTCGAGGCGGAGCGCCCCGCGCTGCTGGGTGCGCTGCTCGACGTCGTGGTCGTCGGCCTCCGCAACCTCCCTCACGTCCGGCTCGACCGCGTGCCCCGCATGGCCGACTTCGCCGTGTGGGTCGTGGCCTGTGAGCCTGCCCTGGGGTGGGAGCCCGGCGCCTTCCTCCGCGCCTACGCGGGAGCCCGCCGCGACGCGAACGAGTCCATCCTCGAGGCCAGTGCCGTGGCGGCGGCGCTGATCGGCTTCATGGCGAATCGGCAGGAGTGGACCGGGACGGCGGGTGAGCTGCTCGAGGCAATCGGCGCAGCGGTGACGGAGAAGCTGCGGCAGGATCGCCACCGGTGGCCGCAGAGCCCGCAGGGATTGTCCGGGGCGCTGCGCCGCCTGGCCCCGGCCCTCCGGGCGGCCGGCGTCGACATCGAACGGCCCGACAAGCGAGTCGGACACGTGAGACGACGCGAACTCATCGTGCGTCGCGGTGAGGGATATGATCGTCCGCATCGTCCGCTTGGTCCGCAGGGCTCGTCCGACCAGGACTTTTCGCCGTCCGATGCGGACGATCGCGGACAATGCCCCGAGGAACTGTCCGCGCGATCGTCCGCGGAAAACCCCAGCGTTTCCAAGGCCAGGGACAATGCGGCCGATGCGGACGATCTTTCCCCCGCCTCTGACGCATGGGGTGACCTATGACCGCCATCGATCTGCTGCACGACCTGCGCCGTCGCGGCATCTTGCTCGAGCGCCGGGGTGATCGCATCCGGTACTATCCCGCGGACGCCCTGAGCGAGGCCGAGCTGGCGGTGCTGCGGGCGCAGCGCGCGGAGGTGCTGAGGGCCCTGCAGGACGAGCGCCGCCGGCAGTACGCCGACCTGACCGAGGACATCGGCGGCGCCGAGGACCGGGAAGCGCTGCGGTGGCTCACTGACCGCGACGACGGCGCCACGCTCGCGGCGCTGCTCGCCCTCGATCGCCAGTGCGCTGAACTCGCCCGGCAGGGGGCCGACGATGATGTGTTTCGTCAGGCCGTCGAGGCGTTCGTCGACCGGGTGCGGCGGATGCGGGATGCGTACCGGAGGGAGCGGACGGCATGAGCGGGGCGGTGGCACGGCGGATGCCCGGCGCCGCGGACGACCTCGCCGCCCTCGAGGCCGCTCTCAAGCGCGACGGCTTACTGCAAGATGACGGCCCGAACGGCTGCGTGACCTGGCGCGGCCACGAACGATTGCGCGCGGGCGTCCGGCGCATGCTGTACCGCGGTCGGGCGCGCCCCGGGGATAGTATCCAGCCGCGCCGCCGGTCCTGTCGGCAGCTCGGATGCGTACGAAGCGACCACTGCATCTCCGCGACTGACAGGTTGCGAGAGCGCCAGAATCCCGGTTCCGAGCTGCGGCGCTATTTGCGCGACTACAAACGCCTCCAGTGGCGGGAGCGTGCGCAGCGAGACCGCGGGCGTCTCAACGAGTTGCGCCGAGCTTCACGGGCGAGAAACCACGAGCATCAAGCGATCGTGTGGCGTTCGTGGCACGCACGGCGGCAGGAGCTTGCGCAGCGTCTCAAAGAGAAGACGCACCAGCGCTATCTGCGGCGGCGGGCCGCCCGTGCAGGTGCAGGCCATGTCCCATCCACCCATCCTCAGAGCGAACGGAGGCACCCATGATTGTTCCCCCGCACCAACAACGCCCGACGACCGAGGACGGCACCGCCAAGCCGAATACGGGCGAGGGGCATGCTCTGATCGCGATGACCGAGAGCTTCATCAAGGTGGAGCACCGGGACCGGGACGACCCCGAGCAGCGCGCTATCGCCCTCGACAAGGCCGAGCGGTTGCGCGGGACGCGCCTCACTGCGGACGCGCGGCGCCAGTTCATCCACTGCCCGGAGGCGTTTCCTGCCGCAGCGCCGCTCAGTCCACGCGAGCGCTGGCACGGCACCCAGTACGAGGACGCCAAGCACGTCGGCTTCGACGTCTACGCCGAGCTCGAGTGCCACGAGGGGCAGGCAAAGATGCGGGCCACGGTCGGAGACGAGCGCGCGATCGAGGCGGCGAAGTGGCGACTGCGCCGGGACCGGCCGGAGCTGTTCGCGTCGGTGACGACCGCCACGACCCTGGACGAGGCCATCGACGCCATCCGGCACGACCACCAGCACGCCACCGGCCCGGAGCTCGTGCGGCTCGTGAGTCAGCAGCGACCCGACCTCATCGCGCGGCAGTACGGCCGCCCGACGCCGGCGCAGGCCGAGCGCGCGCAGCAGCAGAACGCCACGCAGCAATGGTGCGACGACGCGGTCGCGTGGTGGCGCGAGCAGCATGGCGCCCCGCCGACGTACCAAGAGCGCAGCGCGTGCTTCACCGCGTATGCGCAAAAGCATCCCGCGCGGGTGCCGGGTGAACAGCGAGCGATGTTCCGGCTGGCCCCGGTCGCGACGAGCGAGGTGGCGCGACTCGAGCGACTTGCCGCGCTCGATACCGCGGCGCCGTCTGCCACGCCCACCGTGCCGGCGGCCCGTGATCCGCGCATCGTCGCCTGCACGCTCGGCGCCATCGACCGCCAGGAACGCGACTATTTGCAGCTATGGGCCTCCGCCGCGCGCCAGTGGTGGCGGGAGCAACCGGACGGTGACGATAACGAAGCCACGGCACTCGAGCGATTCGCCAGGCAGTTTCCGATGCTCACCCCCGCTGTCGTCGGGGAACTGTTCAACGGGCTGTCCGGCGAAGTCCGCAAGGCTGAAAAGGACGCGGCGCGCGAGGCGCACCGCTAGCCATGCAACTTCTCACCCGCATTATCCGGCAGTGGTGGCACCCGGTGGACCCGTGTGCGCGGTGTGCGAAATTCGCCGCGATGATCGACGCCCTTCTCGAGCATCCCGACTGGTTGCGGGATCGGCCGCGCGCGACGCCGACGGACGCACCCGCGACCGACACGACCGACCGGCTGCGCCGATGCGGGCCGAGCTGCGAACGACTCGACTACGCGTTCAAGACCGTGGTGCGCTACCAGATCGCATGTGAGCTGCACGATCGGCAGGCGGAACTCGAACGGCTGCGCGGGCCGGTGGCACGCGCCGTGCTCGAGGCCCAGCAACTCGGCAGACGGTCGGTGCATTGAGGGGAGGAAGAGGCATGGAACGGAAGGATGTTGGGCTACCGCAGCGCTACCAGTGGGGCGTGCATTTCGCGGCGCGCACGATCCCGGGGCGCAACGGCGTCGAGAAGGGCCGGCAGTTTCCGAACCAGGACCGATTTTCGATTCGGCACATGGTGCCCCACGATCACGCCACGCCGTTTTCCGAGCTGCACTTCGTCGACACGGTGCGCTTTCCAACTCGGGCGCTCGCGGATACGTGCATCGGCGCCGGCATGGACATCGAGCGCGCCCGCGTGTTCCTCAAGCGCGAGCTCGAGAAGGGCGCGGCGCTCGACGCGGCGGTGGCATCGTGAGCGCGCTTGCGCAGCGGGTCATTTTGCACCAGACGATCACCGGCTCCGTCGGGGTCGGGGCGTATTCATTCGGGCTCACCGGATTGCATCGGTGGAACGCCGTCCGCGTCCTCGTGCAGGCGGATTCGAGCGCGGTCACGCTCGCCGTTGCCCAGCAGA
>Ga0187892_10008541_pt1 | contig 13969 bp, 14 predicted proteins | sample MA1701073metaG_FD_139345 | JGI IMG/M metagenome (GOLD analysis project Ga0187892, IMG submission 139345) | Bio-ooze microbial communities from a basaltic lava cave in the Kipuka Kanohina Cave System on the Island of Hawaii, USA - MA170107-3 metaG ...
CAGGCCCTCGCTTGTCCGAAAACTGCGCGCAAAAACCCGCCCTGGCCACACCGCCTCGACACCTCGCCTTTCCCTCCCTCGATCGCGTCTTCGCCACGACAGTTTGAGAAATGCGGGCTAGAGTGCGCCGATGCGCATCCTCTTTCGTTACGATTGCGGGCCCAGGCTCGCCGCGCGCCTTGGCGCGCTCGAAAGCCAAGGGATCGAAGTCGCGACCTGCTCCGAAACCGACGACGCAGGCTACGCGCGGCAGATGGCCGAGGCCGACGTGCTTTGGCACGTGCTGAAGCCGGTGACCGCGGCGCATATCGCGGCGGCGCCACGCCTGCGGCTGATCCAGAAGATCGGCGTCGGCGTCAACACCATCGATCTCGACGCGGCGCGGGCGCGGGGGATCGTCGTCTGCAACATGCCGGGCACCAACAGCCGCGCCGTGGCCGAGATGACGCTGCTGCTGATGCTTGCGGCGCTACGCCGGCTCGCGGCGCTCGATGCTGCCGTGCGGCGCGGCGAGGGCTGGGACGCCGGTCCGCGCTGGCAGGAGGAGTATGGCGAGCTCGGCGGCCGCACGGTCGGCCTCGTTGGTTACGGCGCCGTCCCGGCGCAGCTCGCACCGATGCTGGAGGCGATCGGCGCGCGCGTGCTTTACACCGCGCGGTCGCCAAAGCCCGGAGCGCGCGGCGAATTCCGCGCTCTCGACGATCTCCTCGCCGAATCCGACATCGTCTCGCTACACTTGCCGCTGACGCCGGACACCGCCAACTTCGTGGATGCGGAGTTGCTGAAGCGCATGAAGCCGGGCAGCATCCTGATCAACACCGCCCGCGGCGGCCTCGTCGACGAAGGGGATCTGACCGAGGCGCTGATCCGCGGCCATGTCGGCGCCGCCGGTCTCGACGTCTTCGTGCGCGAGCCGATCGCGCGCGACAACGCGCTGCTGACGCTCGACAACGTCGTCGTGGCGCCGCACGTCGCCTGGCTCACGCGCGAGACGATCGAGCGCAGCCTCGGCGTCGCCACCGAGAACTGCCACAGGCTCGCGCGCGGCGAGGCGCTGGCGCATCGGGTCGCTTAGCGGCTCACTTCTTCTCCTCGACCTTGCCGATCTTCTTCACGATCTCGGCCAGGATGCCGGCATCGTTGCCCCACCAGGCCTTGAACTCGGCGGCGTCCTGATAGGCGATCGGCATCTTCGCTTTGGCCATCGCGGCCTTGAAGTCGGGATCGTCCACCGCCTTGGCGACAGCCGCACCGACCGTCGCGAGGATGCCCTCGGGCACGCCCTTGGGCGCGAACAGTCCGGTCCAGAGGTAATACTCGATGTCGTAGCCGAGCTCCTTCATCGTCGGCACGTCTGGGAAATCGGCGAGGCGTTTGCCGCCGTAGTGCGCGAGCGCCCTGATCTTCCCGGTGGCGAGATGCGGCGCCGCCACCGCCGGCGGCGAATTCCACATCGCGGCGTGCTTGCCCAGCACCGCGGTCATGGCCGGCGCGCCGCCCGGCGTCGGCAGATGGCGCATCTTCAAGCCTGCCGCGTTCATCAGCATCTCCATCGGCACGTGCGAGGCGCCGTGGATGCCCGAGGAGGAGTAGACGAGATCGTTGCTCTTCGCCTGCGGGTCGCTGATGAAGTCCCTGAGCGTCTTCCAGGGATACTCGGCGTTGACGACGAGCATCGGCGGATCGGCGTTGAGCCGCGCGATGCCGACGAGCTGGTCGCACGTGTAGGCGGGCGGGCGGCCGAACAGCTTGTCGACCTCGGGGATGACCGAGACGCTGACGAGCGCCACCAGCAGCGTGTAGCCGTCGGGCCTGGCGCTGGCGACCGAGGCCATGCCGACCGCGCCGGCAGCGCCCTGCTTGTTCGCGACGGTGACCGGCTGCTTCAGAATTCTTTCCATCGCAGCCGCGAGGGGACGCGCCGTGATATCGGCGATGCCGCCGGGCGGGAACGGCACGACGAGCGTGATCGGCCGGCTCGGAAACGCGTCCTGCGCCTGGGCCGGTGCGATAGTCGCAAGCGCGAACAGCACCGCAGCGGCGAACGACCGCAGCATGGAGACTCCTCCCTAGGGTTGTCTCGACGGCAGGTTCAATTTTGTTTCGCGGATGATGCGTTAAATCGGGCAGCACGGCAATTTCCCCTCGCCCTGGGGCGAGGGGGCAGGGGGAGAGGGGGATTATCTCGATTTGCGAGAGGTGAGCGGTAAGATGCGTGGTCTTGCGAAGTGGAGGCTCTCCCCCTCACCCCCAACCCCCTCGCCCCAGGGCGAGGGGGCTAAGCGCCCGGCTTTTCCAGGATCACCACCGAGCATGCGGCCTCGTCGAAGCCGATGACGCCGCCGGCATTCTCGGCGAGCGCGAGCGCTGCGCCTTTCACCTGCCGCTCGCCGGCTTCGCCGCGGAGCTGCATCGTGAGCTCGGCGAGCATCGAAAGGCCGGTGGCGCCGACCGGATGGCCCTTCGAGACGAGGCCGCCCGAAGTGTTGATCGGGATGCGCCCGCCGATCGCGGTCTCGCCGGCCTCGACGAGCCTGCCGCCCTGGCCTTCATCGCAGAAGCCGAGCATCTCGGCCTGATACACTTCGCAGAACGCGGTGGCGTCGTGCACCTCCGCGACACCGATATCGCTCGGGCCCACGCCGGCCATCGCATAGGCCTTCTTCGCCGCGAGCTGCGAGAGCCCGGCCTCGTCGAGGTCGCGGAACTTGCCGCCCGTCATCGCGCTGGCCTTGACCTTCACCGCGCGCTCCCGCACCGGCGCCGGCATCGCCGCGAGCTTCTCGCCCGAGCACAGCACCAGCGCGGCGGCGCCGTCGCCGACGGGCGCGCACATTGCGCGCGTGAACGGATAGGTCACCGCGCGATCCGCCAACACCTGCTCGGGCGTCAGGTTGAACTTGTATTGCGATTTCGGATTCTTGGCGCCGTTGGCGTGATTCTTCGCCGCGGCGATCGCGAATTGGCGCTGCGTCGTGCCGTATTTCTTCATGTGATACGCGGCCTGCAGCGCGTAAGTGTCCATGAAGATCGTGCGGTTGGGGCCGGGCTCGAACGCAACGCCGCCCTTGGCCGCCGCCTTGGCGTAGTAGTCCTCCCAATCGGCCGCGTCGAAATTGTCGATGCCGGCTTGGTAGGCGTTCGTCGTCTTCTCGGGATGGTCGGGGTTGTAGAGCTTCTCCACCCCGATCGCGAGCGTCATCTCCGATTGCCCGGAGAGGATGTCTTTCCACGCGCCGTGCAGCGCCATCTGCCCCGAGGCGCAGCCGCCCTCGACATTGATCATCGGCACGCGCTCGGGGAACAAGCCCTCGCGCACCAGCGGCGTGAAGCAGACCTGGCCGCGGATGCAGGCCTGGCCGTCGACCCACATGCCGCAATTCGTGAAATAGCCGAACTCGATGCCCTCGCCGTTCTCGATGCCCGCATCGGCGATGGCGCCGAGATAGGCCTCGCGCGTCAAATCCTTGTAGCTGCGGTTATGGAAGCGCCCGAAGGGCGTGGTAAACGCGCCGATAAGGTAAACGTCGCGCATGACTTATTCTCGCCACCAATTTGTGGTTGTAGTGCGCCGGTCGGCGCCGCCCGGGGCGCTGCGGGGGTCGAAGGACGACACCCAAGGAGGCTCATAATGCTTCGCCGCCTGCTCGCCGCAAGCCTGATTCTCGGCCTGCCCCCGCCGCCAGCCACGCCGATGACGTGACCGACAAGCTCGACAGCGCGCGCAAGCACTACGCCGACGGCCGCCTCGGCAAAGCTTCCACCGAGCTGCAATGGGCGATGGTGCGGCTGCGCGCTCGCTTGGAGTTGCTCGCGCGCGAATCCCTACCGCCCGCGTCCGCGGGCTGGCGAGTGGAGTTCGCGCAGCCCGGCCACGGCGCGACCGGGAGTCTCGGCGTCCAATTCGTGGTCACCTACCGCAACGACACGCCGCCGCCGACCCAGGTAAGCTTGCAGGTCTCGATCGATTCACCCGCCCATTTCGGCTCCTGCGGCAATCTCGCGTTGCTCAATCCGATTCTCGCGGAGCTGCACGGCTATTCCGCGATCGATGTCGAAGGGCTCGCCCATCCCGCGCTGCTGCGCCTGCACGGGGCCCAGAAATCCGCCGAAGGCATCATCACCCTCCCCGGCCGCGTCTGCATCTACCTGCGCGGCCAGGGCAACAACGCCGGCGAAGCGGTGCGCACCCTGCTCACGGGCTGCAACATCAAGCGGCTCAAGGACACGTTCGACATTCGCTAGTGTGCCGCCGCGCGCCAGGCTCAGAGGCGCGCGTAGTCGATGGCGCCGTGCCGGTCGAGCGCCGCTCCCGCGTCGGGAAGCGGATACTTTCGCCCGTCGGCGCAGTTGAAGAGCACGCAACGGTCGCTTTTCTTGACTAGGCCGCGGGTCAGCGCCTCCTTGTATGCGGCCCAAGTGGCGGCGCCCTCTGGACAGAGCAGCAGGCCCTCTTCGCGGCCGACCTCGTCGCGCGCTTCGAGAATCGCGTCGTCGTCGACGGCGATCGCGAAGCCGCGGCTCTCGCGCACCGCGTCGAGGATCAAGAAATCGCCGATCGCAGCGGGCACGCGGATGCCGGCGGCGACGGTGTGTGCGTTTGCCCAGGCATCGGCGCGGCGCGCGCCCTGCTCGAACGCGCGCACGATCGGCGCGCAGCCGGCCGCCTGCACGGCCACCATGCGGGGGCGATGCTTGCCGATCCAGCCGATCGCCTCGAGCTCGGCGAAGGCTTTCCACATGCCGATGAGGCCGGTGCCGCCGCCGGTCGGATAGAAAATCACGTCCGGCAAGAGCCAATCGAGCTGCTCGGCGAGCTCGAGGCCCATCGTCTTCTTGCCCTCGATGCGATAGGGCTCCTTCAAGGTCGACACATCGAACCAGCCCGCCACGTCCTTGCCGGCACCGACGAGCTTGCCGCAATCGTTGATGAGGCCGTTGACCTTGTAGAGCCGCGCCCCCTGCGCCGCGATCTCCGCCATGTTCACCCGCGGCGTATCGTCGGGGCAGAAGACGACCGTCTCGATGCCGGCACGGCTTCCGTAGGCGGCGAGGGCCGCGCCGGCATTGCCGTTGGTCGGCATCGCCATTTTCTTGACTCCGAGCTCCTTCGCCATGCTGACCGCGAGCGCGAGGCCACGCGCCTTGAACGACGCCGTTGGCAAGCGGCCTTCGTCCTTCACCAGCACCTCGCCGCCGGCCGGCGCGAGCTTCGACAGCGGGATGAGCGGCGTCATCACCTCGCCGAGCGCCACGATGTTCTCGGCGCGGCGCACCGGCAGCAGCTCGCGATAGCGCCAAAGCTCCGGCGCGCGCGACTTGAGCTTCTCCTTGGTGAGAGCGCGCGCGACGCCCGCGAGATCGTAGCGGACGAGCAGCGGATAGCCCTTGGGCGAAAGATTGTGGAGCCGGTCCCCGGCGACGCGCTCTCCGGTCCAGCCGCATTCGAGATGGGTGACGAAGGTCGGACGGTCGTTCATGGGCCTATTCTTCCCCACGCCCTGGTGCGAGGGGGCAGGGGGTGCAGGGCAGAATCTTTCCTGGAAGGTCGTCCCCCTCACCCCCGCCGCTCTCGCGCTCCGCGCGGAAGCGTCGACCCCTCTCCCCAGGGAGAGGGGTGATGTTGACCTTCTACCAGCCGGCGCGAGAATGAGCGAGCCGCGTAGGCCAGCCGCCATGCCCGACATCGCGTTCGATCATCAGGACCCGGCCTTCGTCGCCGATCCCTATCCGGTGCTGCGGCGCCTTCAGGAGGAGGCGCCGGTGTTCCGCTCCGAGCGCATGGGCGCCTGGGTGGTGACGCGCCATGCCGATGTGCGGGCGGCGTTCCGCGATCCGCGGCTCTCGTCGGACCGCATCCGGCCGTTCGTGGCACAGCTGGCGCCGCCGATGAAGGAGCTGGTGTTGCCGCTGGGCGAGAATCTCGCGCTCTGGGCCGTGTTCAACGATCCGCCGCAGCACACGCGCCTGCGTGCGCTGATGGGAAAGGCGTTCACCAGCCGCGCGGTCGAAGCCTTGCGCCCGCGCATCGCGGCCATCGTCGACGAGCTGCTCGATGCGATCGCGGCGAAAGGCGGGGAGATCGACTACCATCGCGACTTCGCCTATCCGCTGCCGGCGACGGTCATCGCCGACATGCTCGGCGTGCCGCGCGCCGATGTCGGCAAGCTCAAGCAATGGTCCGACGATCTGGCGCAGTTCGTGCTCACCTCGCGCGCCAATCCCGAGAAATACCGCCGCGCCGCCGCCGGCATGGCGGAGATGAGCGAGTATTTCGACCGCTTCATCCGTCGCCGCGCTGAAGCGGGCGGCGGCGCGGACGTGACGGCGGCGCTTCTGGCCGCGCGCGAGCGCGACGACCGGCTCTCGCACGAGGAAATCGTCGCCACCGCGCTGCTGCTGTTGTTCGCCGGTCACGAGACGACGACGCAGCTGATCGCCAACGGCCTCTACTGGCTCCTGCGCGACCCGGCGGCGCTCGCCGAGCTGCGCGCCAACCTCGACGACGCGCGCCATGTCGCGAACGCGGTCGAGGAGATGCTGCGCTTCGACGGGCCGTCGCTCTCGATGGTGCGCGTGGCGGCGCAGGATTTCGAATGGCACGGCGCGCGCATCGGCAAGGGCGACCGCGTGTTCCTGTTCATGAGCGCCGCCAACCGCGATCCGCGCGTCTTCGCCGAGCCCGACCGGCTCGATCTCGGCCGCGCCAACGCCGGCGAGCACCTCACCTTCGGCTACGGCATTCACTTCTGCACCGGCGCGCCGCTCGCGCGCCTCGAGGCGCAGGTCGCGTTCCCGCGCGTGCTGCGCCGTTTCCCCAGCCTGGCGCTCGCCGACGCCCATCCGCCCTGGTCGGATTCGATCCTGACCCGCGGCATGCTGGAGATGCGCGTGCGGGTTTGAGTGCCGTGCCCTCACTTCCCAGTCGCCGCCAAAGGGCGGCGACTGGGCCCCTTCTCTCCCCAGAGGGAGAGAAAAGGAAGAAGGCGCGCTCTTACTTCTCTCTCCCTCTGGGAGAGAAGGGGCCCGCCGCCGCGCGCTTTGCGCGGCGGTGGGAAGTGAGGGCCGGCTTGCGCGCTGGGCCTACCGCGCCAGATAGTTGCGATGGAACACGATGCCGTCGCTGCGCTTGGCCTCGAAGTAGTAGGTCTTCTCGGTCTCGCGCGTGCCGAGGCTGGTACGCTCGTCGATCTTGCGTTCGCCGGCGCGGCCGCGCTCGGCCGCTTCGATGAACGCGGCGACCTTATCCGGCGCGGGCGGCGTGCCAGTGTTGCCGTTCTTCTCGGCGACGGCCTCGGTCGCGGCTGCGTTCAGGAGTTTCGGCCAGAGCTTCAGGAAGAGACCGTGCGAGGGATAGAGGTCGGCGCTGTTGATGGCGCCGTTGATGGCGAAAGCGAGGCCGATCGAATCCGGCGCCTTCAGAATCGCCGGCTCGAGCGCCTTCACGTAGTCGCCGACACTTGCCTTGACGCGCGCGTTCTCGAGCGAAAGCTGCAGGCTCGAGCGCGACTCCGGCGCGGTCACCGGCGCTCCCACATTGCCGGCGAGCTTGCGCTGCGTCTCGGCCACGTCCTTCCACACGTCGTTCTGCCGCCGGCCGATGTCGCTGTCGCGGCGCGCCTCGGCGTGGCGATCGATGCGGCCGGTCGGCTCCGCCGGCGGCGCCCTCATCGCGATCTTGGCCTTGCGCGAGGGCACGGCGCTGTCGGCGCTCGAGAAGCGCGAGACTTCTTCGCGGCCGCGCTGCTGCCAGCGCCCCTGCTCGACGCAGTAGGCGCCGATCGGCACCGGGCCCGAATTCTTGGGCAGCAGCAGGCTCACGGTCAGCACGCGGTCCTGCTTGCCGCCTTTGACGATCTCGCCCGCCTGCACGAACACTTCGTCGCCGCCGCGGTTTTCGATCACGAGGCGGTTCACGTCGCCGGTCTCGTGCACGAGCACCTGGTTCTTGGCGAGCGCCTCCTGCAGCGTGAACGGCGCGGGCCCCGGCGCCGAGGGGCCGTGCGCGAAATAGAGCGCGAGGTTCTCGTGCGCGTAGGGCCCAGAGACGCGCGCCAGGCTGGCGGCGAGGGCGATGCGCGAGATGCCGAGGATGGGCGCCGCCGAGCCGATTGCGGCGGCGGTGGCCAGGAATTCGCGGCGATGCATAAAACGCTCCCTTGTTCCCTCAGTGTTATGTGAAGTGTTTGCCTGCCTCAGGGCAGGTAAACCCCCGGTAGAGCAGCAATGGGGCGGCGTTTCGCGCGGCGCGCGGCGGAAGCGGGGATTTTCGGAGGGCGAATTGGGGCGCTGTGACACAAGGCACAGCGCGCGGCGCCGCGCCGGCGTATCGTGCGGCTCGCAATCGGCGTGGTCCCACGCGGGAGGCGCAGAGCCAACCCTATCGAGCAGGAAACCTCCCATGAAGACGCCGACCGCCGAGCCCAAGACGCCGAATCGCGCCTATTCCGATGATCTCTCGACGTGGCTGACCGTGCTGTTCGGCGTCTTCGTCCTGGTGAAGCTCGGCGTCGTGATCAGCCGCCACATGCCGTTGCCCTAATCCTCGAGCCGGCCGGGCGGCGCGCCGGCCCTCACTTCCCATTCGCCAAGCGGCGAATGGGCCCCTTCTCTCCCGCAAGCGGGAGAGAGAAGAAAGGTAGTGCGCTCTCTCTTCTCTCTCCCTTTGGGAGAGAAGGGGCCCGACGCCGCGCACCTGCGCGGCGTTGGGAAGTGAGGGCCGCCGCTTGCGCGCTCAGGCGGCCTGCGCGGTCATCTAGGCCCCCTACATCAGCCCGAGCGTGCGCAGCGAGGCGTGGCCGTCGCGGCCGATCACGATGTGATCGTGCACGAGGAGGCCGAGGGCGGCCGCGGCCTTCTGCACCTCCTTGGTCATCTCTATGTCGGCGCGCGAGGGCGTGGGGTCGCCGCTCGGATGGTTGTGGACGAGGATGACGGCGCTCGCGCCGAGCTCGAGCGCGCGCTTCACCACCTCGCGCGGATAGACCGGCGCGTGGTCGACGGTGCCGCGCTGCTGCACCTCGTCGGCGACGAGGTTGTTCTTCTTGTCGAGGAAGAGGATGCGGAACTGCTCGGTGCGCTCGTGCGCCATCGCCGCGCGGACGTAGGCGATCACCTGCTTCCAGCTCGACAGCACCGGCTGCTTCTTCACGTCCTCGCGCAGCAGCAGGTGCGCCACCGCCTGCGCCGCCTTGAGCGCCGCGATGGCGGGATCGCCGAGCCGCTTCCTGCGCCTGCGGCCGCGCGCCTCGACCTCGATGGAAACCTTGCGCAGCTCCTCGACCGGCGCGCTGAGCACGCCGGTGAGGCTGCCGAAACGGCGCAACAGCTCCTTGGCGAGCGGCTTGGTATCGCCGAGCGGATCGCCGGGCGCCAGCAGCAATTCGAGCAGCTCGTAGTCCTGAAGAGCGCCCGCGCCGGCGGTGAGAAGCCGCTCCTGCAGCCGGCCGCGATGGCCGCGATAGTGCGGCGCGGACTTGGGCGCGGTCGCGGGCGCCGTGGCGCTCGCCGCGGCCTCCTCCACCGGCTTGATCCTGGCGGGCGCCATCGGACGTTCGCTCAAAACTGGACGACCTCGTTGGGGCGGCTGCGCGGCGCGAGAGCGTCGGCCGGGGCGCGCCGCTGCTCGAGCATACCGAGCGCCTGGCGGGCGCGGCTTTCCGCCGGATCGATCTCGAGCGCCTTCTCGTAGTCGCCCTTGGCCACCGCCAAGCGCCCGTTCAGATGGTTGACGAGCCCGCGATAGAAATAGGCCGAGGAGAGATCGGGCTTGAGTGCCACCGCCTTGTCGAAATCGGCGTGGGCGAGGGCCAGCTCGCGGCGGTCCTGTAGGCGCAGCAGGCCGCGCGTCATATAGAGATGCGCGTTGTCGGGCGACGCCGCAATGGCGCGCCCCATGTACTGCATCGATTCGGGCGCCTTCCTCTGCATGTGCGCGATGATCGCCATCCCGCGCAGCGCCATCGCGTTGTTGCCGTTCATCTCGACGGCCGTGCGCCAATCGTCGCGCGCCCTGGCGGCATTGCCGCCGAGATAGTAGGCGTCGCCGCGCACGGAATGGGCGAGCGAGAGGTCGTTGCCGGCAAGCTGGCCCGATCTGATCGCCTCGTTGAGGAGGCGCACCGCGCCGGCATAGTTGCGCCGCACCATCTCGCGCTGCGCCACGACGATCGCGAGCGCCGCGCCGCTGACGGTGCGCGCGGTTCCGGTTTCCGTGTTGCGCAGCGTCACGGTTTGCGGGAGGCCGGTTTGCGGCCGCTGTTGCGCGCAGCCCGCAAGCGCGACGACGAGGGCCGCGAGCGCGGCCGGTCGGATGAACGGCATCGATTTCCCCCAACGGCGGTTCGTTCCGAGGCGTGCGGCGATCCTAGAGCGAAGTCCGTTCGAATGGAACGCCGATGCCGCGGCACGGCCTCGCTTGCGTCCATCCTTCGAGGCCGCCGCAAGGGGCGGCGGCACCTCGGGATGAGGCTGGTTTTGTTGCAACAGAAAAGCCTCATCCTGAGGCGCCCGCCCGCCTTCGGGCGGGCCTCGAAGGATGGACGCGCGCACGCTCTCCCACCAGATCAGCCGCCGAAGGCGGGGCGGTGCAGGCCCTTGGGGGAGAGCGTGAATATCTCGCAGCCCTCGGCGGTGACGCCGACCGAGTGCTCGAACTGCGCCGAGAGACTCTTGTCGCGCGTGACCGCGGTCCAGCCGTCGGCCAGGATCTTGGTCTCCTTGCGCCCGGCGTTCACCATCGGCTCGATGGTGAAGAACATCCCCTCGCGCAGCTCGAGATCCTCGCCGGGCCGGCCGTAGTGCAGCACCGAGGGCGCGTCGTGGAACACGGTGCCGAGACCGTGGCCGCAGAAATCCTCCACCACGGCGAAGCGGTTGCTCTCGACGAAGGCCTGGATGGCGTGGCCGATATCGCCGAGCGTGGCGCCCGGCTTCACCGCCCGGATGCCGCGCATCATCGCCTCGTAGGTCACGTCGATGAGCTTCTTCGCTTTGACGCCGACCTCGCCCACCGCGAACATGCGGCTGGTGTCGCCGTGCCAGCCGTCGAGGATCACGGTGATGTCGATGTTGAGGATGTCGCCCTCGGCCAAGAGCTTCCGCTCGTCGGGAATGCCGTGGCAGACCACGTGGTTGACCGAGGTGCAGATGCTCCGCGGAAATCCGCGATAGCCGAGCGGCGCCGGGATGGCACCGTGGCGCACGATGAAGTCGTGGCAGATCCGGTCGAGCTCCCCGGTGGTGACGCCGGGACGGACATGGGGGCCGACGAGGTCGAGCGTCTCCGCGGCCAGGCGCCCGGCGCGGCGCATGCCTTCGAACTCGCGCGTGTCGTGCAGCTTGACCTGGGCGGACCGGCGCCGCCGGCGGTCGGATATCTCGGCGATCTGCATCGGATCGGTTCGTTTCGGATTCCGGCTGGTTAGGTAGCGATTGGCCCCGCCGACGGCAAGGGGCAGGAGATGCTTGATCTCCGCACGACGCGGCAGGCCAAGCCGCGGCGCCATGGGCGCGGCTTAAGCGCTGGCGCCGGCTCGCCGCCGTTTCGACCCGAGCGCGACACGCCCTCGCGTGCCCCTCGGAAGGCAGGGCAGATTGCCCGCCGGCGCGAGACCTCTATGCTTCCCGCTGCCCGCCGGAGACCGAGATTCATGAGCAAGTCCGAATACAGCGCCTGCGTCGTCGTCATCGGCAACGAGATCCTTTCCGGCCGCACGCAGGACGCCAACCTGCAGTATCTGGCGAAGCGGCTCACCGATTGGGGCGTGCGCCTCAAGGAAGCGCGCGTGATCCCCGACATCGAGGAGGTGATCGTGCGCACCGTCAACGAGGTGCGCGCGGCGTTCGACTATGTCTTCACCACCGGCGGTATCGGCCCCACGCACGACGACATCACCGCCGAAGCGGTCGCCAAGGCGTTCGGCGTGAAGCTCGTCCGCCACGAGGGGACGTTCAAGAAGATGGAGGCGATCTACAAGCCCGGCGAGTTCAACGCGGCGCGGCAGAAGATGTGCTACGTCCCCGAGGGCGCCTTGGTGGTGGAGAACGCCGTCAGCATCGCGCCCGGCTTCCAGATCGCCAACGTGTTCGTGCTCGCGGGCGTGCCCGCGATCATGCGCGCGATGGTGGATACGCTCCGGAACCGGCTCGTCGGCGGGCCGCCGATCCAGTCGCGCACGGTCAGCGTCTATCTGCCCGAGGGCGTCATCGCCGACGGCTTCGCGGCGCTCCAGAAGCAGTATCCGGCCATCGACATGGGGAGCTATCCGTTCTACCGCGCGGGCCGCTTCGGCACGAGCCTCGTGCTGCGCGGCACCGAGACGGCGAGCCTCGACCGCGCCGCCGCCGAGCTCACGGCGCTGGTGCGCTCGCTCGGCGCCGAGCCCGCGGTGGAGCCGCCACAATAAGGGGGCAGAGCCGATGAGCGCGCAAAGCTGGTGGCCGTATCTCTGGGGTGCGTTGGGCGGGCTCGGCGTCGTCCTCGCGTTCTACGGCCTCCGCCGCGTCAGAGACAGATCGCTGCCCGAACCCTACCGGCGCGCCGGCCTCTGGCTCGTCAACGCCGGCATCGTCGCCCTCGCCGCCTCGATGGCGCTCGCGATCTGGGTGAAGTGAGCGCGGATTAGCCGTCCCGACCAAGCGCGTCGCTTAACCGGCTCGATACCCAATTCGTCGCAGTATGCTCGGGCCTTTTGCCTTATGGAGCGCTAGTTGTCGTCGCGTGCCCTTTTGTTTTTCATGGTTCCGGAGGAATGCGAACGCTTGACTTGCGAGATCGCCGCAAGGTTAGGACTCTGGGTTGTGCTCGAGAAGTTCCAGCGCGAGAACATCATTGAAGTGAAGCGTGGTGCAAGCACCCTGCGATTTGACGACGATACATCAGCGGAGCGGGTATGGTTTTCCGAGCACCAGCCTCCTGTGGGGCTTAGAGATGTGCTGCTTGCCCTGCCCGCGACGTTGGGCTGGGTGATGTTGTATCCGAGCAGAATCGAAAACGACGTTCTCGTAATGGCGGATCGTGGAGCGAAATCGGATTGGTTGGACATTGATCAAGGGCGCATGTACGAGAATCCCCGATCGATCAAGCTGTTCCAAAAAATTGCCAGGAGGCTTCGAAGACATCTTCCGTTTGTTGCCCGGAATCGATGGACCGGCGACGTCGATTGGCATTCCGCGAGGGTTCGGCATTCAGTCGGCGTCGCGGAATGGGTATTCAAAGGCGGCAAGATCAATCAATCCGGAGTGGTGAATGTCGATTATACGATCGATGAAAGCGCGGAGGAGATGAAAATCGCATCGCACCACGCATGAGCGAACGCAATGCGGCTGCGAAGCATCTCTCGGCAGCTTCGGACCACGGAGGAGCCAGTGTGGCCAAAACTCGCGGCTCGCGGGGCGAGAGATGCTTCGCGACCCCCAAGCGGGCCGCTCAGCATGACGACCATTGAGGACTTGACTTTTGTTCTATATATGTTCTACAAACCGAGATTGCTGCCATCAGGGCAGCGGACCCGCCGCTGTGCGCGATAGCGCCTCGGCGGTGGGTTGGCTCTTTTGACATCGTGGAACCGGAGATCGAACACGCGGCTTCTGCGCGGTCAGCCGTTGCCGACGCCGGCGGCTCGGCGCGAAAGCCAAGGAAAGCCAACCTGGCCCCTAGAGAAAGCCAAGAAAAGCCAACTCTCCCTCTTGGAGAAAGCCAAGAAAACCCAAGCGTCGGAGGCGCGAAAAGCCATGGAAAGCCAACCAAAGCCAAGGAAAGCCAAGAGTTACGGAATCGCCATCGCACGGCCATCGCCCTTCCCGCGGCAGTGCTGGTGCGGGACGTAGGCGAATTAGGTGAATAGTGGAGTGACCCCTTGAAGTGAGACACGGAAACCGTGGACAGTTCTCAAGGGAGAAGAGGATGTCCAAGGGGCAAGCACGTGTCTTCAGCCGGGCGTTCAAGATCGCGGCGGTCGATCGGATG
>Ga0187892_10008542_pt1 | contig 13968 bp, 5 predicted proteins | sample MA1701073metaG_FD_139345 | JGI IMG/M metagenome (GOLD analysis project Ga0187892, IMG submission 139345) | Bio-ooze microbial communities from a basaltic lava cave in the Kipuka Kanohina Cave System on the Island of Hawaii, USA - MA170107-3 metaG ...
CCGTGCGCTTCCCCAGCCGGGGCAACCCCGAGCTCAACGAGCGCGCGCTGGAGGAGCTCGAGCGCGACAAGAAGAACGAGGCGAGCCGCCTGTTCGACGGCGCCTGGACCGGCCACCCGGACCAGAACGAGATCGCGGTCCGGCAGTTCCCGGCCCCGAACCAGCTCAAGAAGCGCCGGCCGGTCGATCGTCCCTTGGAGTTGCGGCCGCGGCCCGACGGCGTGGGCACGGTCAGCCTGGAGGGGACGCGGGCGGCGGTGCGGAGCACGATCCGTTACCGTTTCGGCGTCCTGCGGGGCCGCGGCGCGAGCCTCCTCGACGGCTACATGGAAGACCTGGCGACCGATCGGGTCTACCGGCTTATGCTGGCGCAGCGCGTCCGGCATGAGGTGGTGGCCGACGGCTTCCGGCACACGCCGCAGCACCTGACGCGGCTCTTCGACGAGGAGCTGGAGCGCATCCTGCTGGACCTGCCCGCCGGGACCGAGCCGGCCGTCCTCCAGGATTACATGCGCGCCCGGGTCCGCGCGGAACAGATGATTGCGAGGAGACAGTTCGATCCCGTGTAGCCCTTGAAATCGTCTCGTCGTTTGGGGCTCGGACGATTTCAAGAAGATGAAGAAGGAAGAGTCATGGAACAGCTTTCGGTGAACAATCTGGTGGACACGCCTCTCCTGCCGCCGGGATACAAGGTCCCGCGGTCGCGGTTCGTCCACCCGAGCGCGCGGCTCCGTCACCTCCTGGACACGAAGCCCTGCCTCTTCGGGCCGGGCGTGTACGATCCGATGACGGCCCAGCTCGTGATGTACCACGGCTTCGAGGCGATCTACTTCAGCGGCTACTCGTTCGCCATGGGCCACGTGGGGGCGACCGACATGGACCTCTACGCGGGGGTCGAGATCGCCGACGCCGCGCGCCGGACGGTGAGCGCGCTCCGGCGGTTTCAGCTGACGATGGCGGTGGGCGATCCCGAGAAGGGCGTGCCGCCCAAGCCCCTGGACATCCCGCCGCTCATCGTGGACATGGACGGCGGGTACGGGAACATCTTCAACGTCCAGCGGACGGCGGAGCTGTACGTGACGGCCGGCGTCGCGGCGGCGCACCTGGAGGACCAGGTCCTGCCCAAGCGCTGCGGTCACATCGGCGGGAAGGCGCTCCTCCCGGTGAACGAGATGCTGGGCAAGCTCCGCATGATGCGGGCCGTGGCGGACGACCTGGGGAACGCCGACTTCGTAGTGATCGCGCGGACGGACGGCCTCTCCGCGGTGGACGCGCCGGAGTCGGCCCGGGGCATGGAATTGGCGGTCGAGCGCGGGCTGCGCTACCTGGACACGGGGATTCCGGACCTCCTCTGGTGCGAATTCCCGACGGCCGACCGCGAGCCCGTCGAGACCTTCACGGCGGAGATCCGGAAGCGTTTCCCGGACGCGCGCTTCGCCTTCAACTGGTCGAGCTCGTTCAAGTGGTTCAAGGATCCCGACCCTCTGAAGTTCTCGGAGCTCTCCGACCTCGGCGTCAAGTTCGTCTTCATCACGCTGGGGGGCCAGCACGCCACGTCCCACGGCCTGAGCGCGCTCCTCCAGGCGATGAGGGAAGGCGCGGAGCGGGGCTACATCGAGCTCCAGAAGAAGGAGTGGGCGGAGGGGGCGGACTTCCCGACGCGGAGCCACCATTTCTTCTCCGGCGTGCCCTACTACCACCTCGTGGGCAAGATGCACGACGCCGCGCGCCTGGGCCGCGAATTCGTCGAGGAGCTGCCCGAAGACAAGGTGGTCTGACGGCTACTTCTTGGGAGTTTCCGCACCCGGGGCCGGGGGGGCGTGCAGCCCGGACGGCGAGCTGAGGACATCGGCGAGTTCGGACGCGGGAACGGCGAAACACACGCCGTCGAGATAGGCCTTTCGGACGACGACCCCGATGACCTCCCCGAAGCGGTTCACCATGGGCCCGCCGCTGTTGCCCGGGTTGACGTTCATGCTGGCTTGGATGAACACCGCGCCTTCAATTTCCCGGCGCGAATTCGCGAGGATCCCTTCGGACGGCGTCAAATCGAGGACTTTCTCCCCCAGCCCGGGATGTCCCACGGTGTAGAGCTTTTCTCCCACCTGCAGGGCTTCCGTCGAGAGGATCGGAAGGACCGGCGTGTCCGCCGGGAGATCCGGGCAATGGACGACGGCCAGGTCGTGTTTCTCATCCCGGAAGTACACGCGACCCTTCAGCGCCCCAGCCTTGCTCCCGGCGCAGGCCACTTCGACCTCGGTCGTGCGGTCCGTCATCCCGTGGGCACACGTGACAATCCACCCCTTGGAAAGGGCCGCAAAGCCGGTGAAGCGGGAATCCGATGTCTTCAGCTGCACGACGGAAGGCCGCAGGCGCCTGAGTAGCGCGGGCAGCTCCTCGGGGCGTCGCTTCGGCGGCGGAGGGGTCCCCAACCTCTTTTGCACCTCAGGCTGAGACGGGTTCAGCGCGTAGGATTTCTCCCAGGCCTGCCGGGCCTTGTCCGCACGGCCCGCGGCCGCGCAGGCTTCCGCGAGCCGGTTCTGGATTCGGAAGGAGAGCGGGAGCGCCGCCGCCATGCGCTCCAGCGCAAGCATCGCCGCCTCGCGCCGCCCGCGGGCCGTTTCGGCCCCGACGAGCCCCTCCAGCGCCCGGACCGTGACCACGGTTCGCGAATCGTCCGCGAAAATCGCCTCGTTCCACTCGCGGGCCGCCTGTTCCCATTTCCGTCCCCGAGCGAAGTAGCATCCGCGCTCGTAGCGCAGGAGCGGGGACCCGGGGTACTTCTCGAGGAGGTCGAGCACTTCCAAGCAGCCGGCGTCGCGCGTGTCCTCGTGCTCCAGCAGGGGCAGGACCCGGGAGATCTCGCTCCTGTAGACGACGTCGTTGCGGAAAGGGTCGGCCGCGTAGGGGTCGGACAGGACGGGGCGCGGAGGGTCCTGGACGACCAGCAGGAACAGCAGCAGGCTCACTTTTTCTCGATCTCCTTGATCTTCTTTCGCGCCTCCGCCGCTTCCGGACTGTTGGGGTGCTCGTCGACGATCCGCTTGTAGTATTTGAGCGCTCGTTCGGGCTCCCCGTTGTCGAAGAGCGCGTTCGCGGTTTTCAGCAGGCCCGAGGCCGGGCCCGACGGCGCCGGGGCCCCGGCGTCCTCCAGCGCCAGAATCTTCTTGGCCGCCTGCTTGGCCAACTCCGAACCGGGGTCCTCTTGGATGACCTGGCGGTACAGGCGGAGGGCTCCTGCCCTGTCGCCCTTCCGGTCCGCATCCTCAGCGTCCCGGAAGAGCTTCGTCGGGTCCGCCGCGGCGGCCGCCTTCCCGTAGGCCTTCTGCAGCGCTCCCTTGTCCTCGGCGCTCAACTCAAGGGGGATGAGGTAAAGCTTGCCCGTCTGGTTCTTCTCCCCGCCCCCGGGCGCGTGGAAGTAGAGCAGGGTCTCTCCCCGGCCCGCAAACATGAGCCAGCCCGGGAAGTCTGTGATTCCGGAAGCCCCCTTGACCTGCCAACGCTTGACGGTCGCCATCGACTTCGGCTTGAAGAGCGTCAGCTCCGCGTCGCTCTTGAGCGTCACGCCGAGGTCCAGCACGGGATGGAAGGCGATGTTTTGGGGGTACGCCCCCACGTCGGCCTGCCCCAGCATCGTCGTCAGGTCCTTCGTGTCATAAATCGCGATCGTGTAGCCGCCCGCGCCGCCTCCGGCGCGTTTGGGACGCCACCCGCCGCCTCCGGCCATCGCGATCCGGCTCCCATCTGGGCTGAGCACCATGGATCGGCCGTTGACCGCCGTGTTGTCGTTGGTCGCCGCTTGACGGAGCACGGTCCCCGAGACGGCATACTTCCGGATCATGGAACGGTAGCCCCAGTCGTCAAAGTACCACGTCGTGGTGCCGTCCTTTTCCTTCTCGACTTCGATTCCCCAGTCGTCGGGAGAGGTACGGCCCGTATAGACGAACTGGCCCTTGGGGTCCACCTGCAAGAAGAGCCCGCGGGCCTCCGTTGTCGCCGCGGACCCGCTCGAAGGGTCGATCGAGAAGATGTGGCCTTTGGCGTTGGACGCGTATACGCGGCCTTTGGGCGCGCAGGCCACCCGGACCAGCGGGTCCCCTGGGATCTTTAACTCCTTCTTGAGCTTGCCGGTCGCCGCCTCCACCGCGCAGAGCACGCTGGAGTTCTTGCGGATGGCAAAAAGCGTGTCCCCTTGCAGGGCCAGCGCGCCGGGCTGGAAGTCGAGCGTGACCCGGCGGAGCTCCGCCCCGTCCACCGTGTCGATGTAGAGGAGCTCGGCCTTCTCCGTGAGCGACGCGACCAGGGTCCGCTTGTCCTCCAGGAGGGCCCAGCCGCCCAGCCAGGGGAGGGAGTAGACGCTGCGCTTCGTAGTGGTGCTCGCGGCGATCTTGGCCGGATCGACATCGTTCCGGACCGGCTTGGCCCGGGAGAGCGCCTCCGCCGGCACGTGTGCTTTCAGCTCCACCGGATAGACCCGCGATTCGCTGACGACGTAGAGGACCTCTTCGGTGGGCACCAGCGCCAGGACCCGGTCCCCGATTTCGATCTCCGCCAGAGTCCCGAACGTCTCTTCGTCCAGGACCAGGACGGTCGTGCCCTTGTTGACGTCGGCGTACGACGGCCGCGGCGGGGGGCATTTCCGGCCCAGGAGCAGCCGCTTGCTGGGATGAGGCACCAGGACATCCGCGTTGGGGATCGCCGCAATCCGCGTCTGGAAGTCGGAGGAGTACACGTGCGAGCCCAGGTAGTTCCGGCCGGCCTTGAAGTCCGCGAAGAAGCTCGGCCAATGTCCCTCGCCGAGAAGCGTGGAAAGGCTGAGGGTGGGACCGTTGACTTCATAGAGGGAGGGTTTATTGAAGCCGCTGGAGAGCGTCACCAGGTAGCGGTTGTCGGGGGTCATCTCGGCGAAGAAGACGGTGCCCAGCATCTTGCCGTCCTGGTAGGAGTACTCCAAGGCCTCGCCCAGACGGTCTGCCGAAGTGTCCAGGGACTGCAGCGGGGTCTGGCTGCGCTGCACGGCCACGTAGACGACCGGGCCGAAGGCCGGAGCCGTGAACCATTTGGGGGAGCCCGCGACGCCGATCGAGCGCAGCGGCTGGAACGTTAGGGCGTCGATGACCGAGACGGTCTTGGCGTCCGAGTTGGCGACGTAGAGCTTGCCGTTGCGCTCGATCATGTGGTTCGCGCCGGCCTCCACCGGCGCGCGCGTAACTTTTCCCGACGCGAGCTCGACGAACACGCACTGAGACGACTCACGGTCGAGGGTCGCCAGATGCTTTCCGCTTGAGAGGAGGAGGGCGAAGTCGGCGTGCTTCTCCCGCCACGCGTCTTCGACGTACCGCTTGCGGAATTCGAACCCTTTGAACGCGGGCTTCGGAGCCGCGGACCCGCCGGCGCCGGGAGCGGGCGGGGCGGGTGCCGGCGCGCCCGCGACCGGCTGCAGCGCCATGGAAACGATGTCGTCTTCCGGAATCTTGAGGTTGCCGCCGGCCGTGGCGACGGCGAGGGCTCCCAGCTTCAGCTTGCCGGTGACCGTTCCGCTCGCCGCCGTGACGGTCCAGCCGTCGCCGACCCTGGTGATCTGGCTGATGCCGCGCGTCTCGGCGGAATAGTCGCCGAATTTCGTCGCGATGACGAGCTTGGAGGGGAGCGCCGCGGTTCCCGCAAATGTCGAATTGTCTTTCGTCCTTACGGTGACCCGAAACTCCGTCGTCTCGGAGCCCTGGAGGAGCGCGGCGAGACAGAGCGCCACCCGGGCGTGCATGGGAATCTCCAATCAACTTTGAACTGTGTTCATTATACCCTTGCACGCGCCCGCCGGGGACATGAGGGCTCCCTCGCAGGTCGGAAAAAGAGAAGCACCCTCGAGGGGCCCGGATCCCGGCACGGGATCTCCGGTCGGATCTGTCGGTCTCCCGGAGGATGAATCACCGGGTCCCCGGCTTACTCACCCGATTCTGCTCCCCCGCGGGGGAGCCGGGGGGAGCACCCGTCACCCGACCCCCGGCTTCATCTCCCGATCTCCTACTGGTTGGCCTCGTCGTCCTTGTCCTTGGGGACGGGGAGGGCGAGGACGAAGTCCTTCCACTCCTCCTCCATCTTCTTCAGGTCCAGGCCGCCGAAGACCTTGTCGGTCGCCTTCTCCCAGTTGCCCGAGGTCTTCAGCTCCTGGAGCATCTGCCTCGGGATCTGGTGGTAGCCCTTTTTCTTGCCGACCTCGCTCTTCTGGAAGAAGTAGTTGAGCGCCCACCCCTCCGCGTAGCAGAGGCCCGGCTTCGAGTAGTACTGCCGCTGCTCGTACCGGATGATCTGCGAGAGCGGCACGTGCTCGCCCTTCTTGACGGCGTCGTAGATCGTCTTCAGGCGCCAGTCGTTCAGGCCGATGTCGAACTTCCGGCCCCCCGTCTTGGACCACCCGCCGCCGAAGAAGTAGTCGCCCATCCCTTCGTTCAGCCACGACGGGACGTAGACGCCGCGGTCGCGCCCCATGTAGAAGTACATGTACTGGTGGAACCCCTCGTGGTAGAGCACCTTGAAGGTCACTTCCTCGGGGTTCATGGTTTCCGACAGCGTGAACTCCTCCGACGACTCCTGGCTCTTGAGCTTGTCGCCCTCGAACCGGTAGCAGACGATCTCCTCCTGCATCGGGCTCCAGTACGCCGCCGCGCCGAAGGCCAGCGAGTAGTACTGGAAGTCCTCCTCCCGGTCGAAGATCTTGATCCGGCAGGGCGGGATGGTCTTCTGCGTCGGAATGATCGCCTTGTAGAGCCCGAGGATCTGCTCCATCTCCTCGCCCGCGCGCTTGGCGTACTCGTCGCGCGTCGCGTACTCGAGAACGTAACCGCCTTTCGACGACTTCATGATCTTCCAGTCCGCGCAGAGCGCGCTCATGTCGAGCGCCACCCGCTTGCCTTGCCGCGTGGCCGGGTCGTAGAACCAGAACGTCTTGGCCGACTGGTCGAACACCTTGAGCGCGATCTTGAAGTCCTCTTCCGAGACCGGGTGCTCCTTCGTCTTCCTCGTCGTGCTGCCGGAGGGTCCGATGGTCGTCACCCGGACCCAGATGTTGTCCTCGCCGCCCGCCCGCCACGTGCACACCAGCGCGTGTCCCTTGCGGTCCCCGAAGAAGTAATAGACCGCCAGGCGGTCCCCCGCGGTCGAGCTGTAGAGCTTGCGCACGTAAGGCGCCTTGCCGGCGCCGGGAGCCTTGGAATCCTCCTTGAGGCCCTTGTACCGCTCCGAAAGCTCGCCCGTCACCTTCTGCTCGAGGAAGTCGATGTTCTCGCAGGCGAAGGTCTTGAGAACGACGATGTTCAGGTTGTCGAAATAAGGCGCCGTGTATCGGGCAATCTGGTACGTGCGGCCCCGGTAGAAGGTCTCGTCGTTGTCCTGCTCGCCGACCAGGTTGGGCTGGGGCGGCACGCCCTTCCAGCCGTCGGGCGGGAGGAACTCGTAGCTGTACCAGGAGTCCTGGTGCGGCTTCTTGTAGAGCGGGGTTTTGAGCAGCGCCCCGACGGCGAGCCGCTGGCCCAGCTCGTTGATCTTGTCGGTGATCTCGATCATCTTGTCCCAGTACAACGTCGTCGAACGGTAGCGCGACCGCAGCTCGCGGTACTTCTCCTGCGCCTCGGCGATCTTGCCTTCCTTCTCGAGCTGGACGGCCGCCTCCCAGACCGCCAGCGCCTTCTCCTCGCGCGCCTGCTTCTTGGCGTCCCCGGCGGGCGGCTTGGGCTTGTCCGCCGGCGGCGGCTTGGCCGGGTCGGGGTTGCCCGGAGCCTGGGCGACCGGCGCGCCGCCCGCGAGTTGCTTGACCTCCTCGGCGCCGAGCGCGTGGTTGTAAATGCGCGCTTCGTCGAGGGCGCCCTTGAACAGCTCCTTCGCGATGCCCGCACCGCTCTGGCCGAAGTACACGTCTCCCGTCGGCGTGGAGTCGTAGGCCATGGGCGCCGTCCGGGAAGCCGTCGCGTCCAGGGCGCCGTTGATGTAGAGCTTTTTCTGCGGAGCGGGCCCCGCGGGGTCGTACACCGCCGCCACGTGAACCCACGTGTTGTCGGGGATCGCGGCCTTCGAGTGCAGGTGATGGTTGGACCCCGCCGAACCGGTGTTGAAAGAAACGCGGTCGGGCGCGCCGTCGGAGGGGCTGAGCTGGAGGCTCCAGCTCGCCCACGTGGGGCCCGTGTTGTTGCGGAAGGTCTTTCGCACGACGTTGGCCCACGTCACCTGGGTGCCGTTGCGCTTGATCCAGAGGGCAACCGTGACGGCCGGCGTCTCGAGCGCCGGCGAACGCGACGCGCGGACGAAGTCGTCCACGCCGTCGAACCCCAGCGCCTTCCCGTTTTGGCCGTTCACCCACGCGTGTCCCCCGTGGAGCTTCCCGTGGTGGCCGCCGGCCGACCCGTCGGAGGCGCTCTCGTCGAACGTCCAGTGCCCCACGAGCGCCGGGACTTCGGCGGCGGGCTTGGCGGGCTCGACCGGCGCGGGCTCGGGAGGCTTCGGCGGCTCGGGCGGGCGAACCGGGTCCGGCGTCGTGTCGGGCTTGGCCACCGGCTCGACCGGCTTTGCCGGCTCTACGGGCTTGGCCGGGTCCTTCACGACAGGCCCGGCAGGCTTCGCGGGGTTCGATTCCGGAACCTTCGCCACCGGCGGCGCCTTCAGCAACGCGAGCTTCTGCGTCCACTCCGCCTTGAAGTCCGCCATCTCGGTCCCGGCGAGGTCGAAGCCCGCCCTCATGTGCGTGTGCGCCACCCACCCGTCGGGGCCTTCGGGCGTCCGGACGTTGTACCAGACGCCTTTCTCGGTCCGGAGACGGGCTTCGACCGCAACGAGCTGGGTGTTCGAAGGGGCGGTAAAGTCGGCTCCCGTGGCCTTGCCGGCGTGGATCTCGAGGAGCCGCCGCTCGGTGTAGACCGGCACCGGTGCCGCCCCGTCGGCCCAGAGGAGGACTTTGCTTCCGCGGACGACGGGGGGCTTGGGCCCCGAGTCTCCCCCGGAAGCCAGAATGACGATGACGACGATCAGCAGCACCGCCGCGGCGCCGCCGATCGACAGCCAAAGGACGAGCGGATTCTTCTTTTTCTTCTGGGTCCCGGGCGCCGCTTCGCGCTCGCGGCCGGCGGCACCCTTGTCGCGGTCGCGGGCGACCGTGGGTCGCGCGGGGGCGGCCGGCTTCTTGGCGAAAGCGGGGACCTGCTTTTTTTCGGGAGGAGGGGCAGGTTCCGGAGGAAGGAGGTCGTCCCACTCGGTCGGGGCCCCGGACGGGGCCGGCGCGGCCGGCGCCTGACCGGGAGGCGTATAGTAGCCTTTCGCGATCAGGATCTCGGAAACCTTGAGATGGATTCCCAGTTGCTTGGCGCTCTCCTGGATCTTGCGGCATTCGAGGACCTGCGTGGCCGTCTTGGGACTCTGCTGGACGAGCTGGTCCTGGAGCGACTTGTCCTTCTCGTCGGCAATGGAGTAGAGCACCGGGCGCGGAACCGAAATCTTCCACTTCTCCTTGATCTCGGTCAGCAGGCGGCCCATCTGGTCGGCGTCGAGCATGCCCTTGAAGAGCACCACTTCCTCGACCGTCTTCTGCACGCCCCAGCCCGCGAGCGCCTTCTGAACGACCTTGCAGGCGTCCATCTGCTCCTGCGACAGCGCCGACGTGCCGACGACGTACTTCTCGAAGGTGCTCATGCCGCTCGTGTCATGCATACCGCATCTCCCCTAGCCCATGCGCGATGTTTCCGAAAAGTATACAACTGGCGGCGGACCCGTACGGGGAACGGACTTGAAAAGAGGTTCGCCCCGTACCTCTCGCGTAGAACTTAGACGTATGAGTCCCCCCATCGTTCGCCTAAAAATGCACCATTATGGGCGCCGTCTTCGGCGGCCCTTGTTTTGAATGCCGTGGGACCGGCCCCCTTTGAACCCCGCAGGAAAAAAGGCGCGGCTCGCCCACAAAACAAACGGTTTGTTTTGTTAGCTGCAGACCGTGGCTTGGCTCCGGCCCGGGACTGTCGTATCATAGGGGGCGCTCACCACGGAGGCAAGATGCGAGTTTTGCTGGCGGCGGCCGTCGTCCTGTTCGCCCAGGACGCCCCCGGGGCGTTCACGCTCACGGAGGCGGAGTTCGCGCGGCGCCGCGGGGCCCTGACGGAACGGCTCCCGGACGGCGTGCTCGCCCTCGACGCGGGGCCGCTCGGAGAGGTCGGCAGCGACGCCAACACGCCTGTCTTCGATTTCAAGTACCTGACGGGCTTCCACGAGAACGACGGGGTCCTCTTCCTCGTCGACGGGAATCTCACGGTCTTCGCGGGCGACCTCGCGAAGGCGCCGGCCGGCGCCCGCCCGCTCGACGATCTCCAGGACTGGATTGCCAAGAACGTGGCCGGCCGCGCGAAGGTCTACACCAAACTCCGGCGCAAGAACCTCGACCTGCTGGCCAAAGCCGCGCCCAAGGCGGAGGTCGTGGGGAGCCGGCTGTCCTCCGAGCTTTCCAAGCTGCGCGTCATCAAGGGCGAACTGGAGCTCAGCCTGATCCGGAAAGCCTCCGACGCCACGTGCAAGGCCCACCTCGTGGCGATGAGGACGCTGAAGCCCGGGATCAACGAGCGGGCGATCCAGGAGGCGGTCGAGTCCACCTTCAAAAAAGAGCGCTGTCCGGAGCTCGGGTTCCCCTCGATCTGCGCTTCGGGGAAGAACGGGACCATCCTGCACTACATGAAGAACAACCAGGAGATTCCGAAAGACACCCTGATGGTCATCGACATCGGCGCGTCGATCCAGAACTACGTCACCGACATCACGCGGACGCTTCCCACGTCCGGCAAGTACGGCGAGGAGCAGCGCAAGCATTACCAGTGCGTGCTCGACGCCCAGAAGGCCGCGGAGGCGATCCTGAAGCCCGGGGCCACCTTCAGCGATCTCGAGCGCGCCGCGCGCAAGGTCTTCGCGGACCGCGAGCTCACCAAGTGGTCGTACGCCCACTCCGCCGAATGGTCCGTCCGGCACGGGCTGGGCCATTTCGTCGGCATGTCGGTGCACGACTCGGGCAGCTACAAGGAGCCGTTCCAGCCCGGCATGGTCATCACGATCGAGCCCGGGTGGTACGACAAGGACGCGGGGTACGGCATCCGGATCGAGGACATGTACCTCGTCACGGCCGAAGGCTACGAGCGCCTGTCCGCCACCGCCCCCCGCGAGATCGACGAGATCGAGAAGGCGATGGCCGCCCGGCGGGATTACTAATCAGACCCTCTGAATTCCTGAAGACGGTTTTCACCACGAAGACACAAAGAGCACAAAGGGACCCCTTCCGGAGATACTCTTCCGGTTCTTCCTTTGTGGTCTTCGTGCCTTTGTGGTGAATCGAGTCTTCACACTATTTGCCGTGACGCACTTGGATCTGCACGCTCCGGCGCATCCAGCGTCGGGAATCCGGGTTCTGATCTTTACGTCGCCCCCGGCGTTTCCATAAAATCGAAGTAGGCAGTTCATCATGTCGCCCAAGACTCGTCGCCAGCTCCTGTGGATCGGGGCAAGCGCGGGAGCGGCGCTCGTCGCCCTTTACCTCCTTCGCTGGCCGCTCGCCGGCGGCTTCGTGCGCCGCGAGCTGGAGCGCGCCGCCGCGGAGGCGGGCGCTCGGGTCGAACGCGCCGAGCTCTCCGGGAGCCTCCTTTTCGGCGTCCGTGCCCGCCACCTGGTCCTCCGGCCGGAGCCCGGCGCCTCGTTTCGAGAAGCTTCAGCCCAGGAAGTCCGCGTGCGCTACGGGGTCTTCGGCCTGGGAAGGTTGGGAGTCACGGTCAAGGGCGCCCGGGTCGCTCTGGCGGCGGGCGAGGGACCCGCCCGGCCCGTCCACGAACTCGTGCGCGAGGCGGCGGGGGCCGCTTCCCGGCTGCGCCTCCCGGGCCGGATCGAAGTGGAGGATTCCCTCCTCGTCCTCCCGGACGGCCGTTCGATCTCGATCGATGACGCCTCGGCGTCCCCGGACTTTTTCGACGCCCGACTCCGCGCCGAGGGCTTCGGCACGGTCCGCGCCGCGGCGACGGTCGGCCGGCGCGGAACGCTGGAGCTGGAAGCCGGGGCGACCGAGGGACCCGTCTCCGAGGTCCGGCTCGAGGTCGGGCCGCGCGAACCGGACCGCCGGCGCTCGGTACGGCTTCACCTGCGCGCCGCCGATCAGACGTTCGCCTGGCAAGGAACCGCGGCCTTCGACCTGCGAGGTCATCCCGACAGGGCCGAGGGAGAGCTCTCTGCCGGGGCGGGTCACGCGCGGACGACGATCGATTTCCTTTCGGGGACGTTTCTCGCCGACGGCCAGACTACCGTTTCGCTGCGGGGCGAGTTGACGGCCGACGTCTCGATGGCCGGGCGCGTCGAGGGCGGCCTCGCCGGGCCGCCCTCGAGTTGGACCGTGAGAAGCGGCGGGGTCGCCCGGACGTGGGGCGCTTCGTACCGCGGGCTGCGCATCGACGAGGCCGAGGCCTCGACGACGGGCGGGACGTTCGCCGACCTGCCCTGGCGCGCGCGGGTGCGCCGGGAGGACGACCGCGCCGAGGCCGAAGGCGTGCTGCGCTGGAACCGATCCCCGGAAGCCGCCGCGACGGTGCGCCTGCGGGCGGCGCGCGGGGCTCCCTACCTCCGGCTTCTGGGCGACGGTCTGCCCCTTTCCGTCGCGGATCTCAGCCTCGACGCCCAGGTCGCCTACGGGGCGTCGGGACTCTCCGCCGAAGGGGTTCTGCGCACGGGAACGGGCGAAGCTCCGGGTTTCGCCTGGGAGTCCGCGCGGCTTTCGGCGCGCGCCGCTCCGGACGGAATTCAGGTGAAGGAGCTCCAGTTTCGTGGGACCCCGCTGGGCCCTTCCGTGAACGGGACCGTCACGCTGGGTCCTCCCGATCCTGGTGGCAGGTCCTTGAGAGCCCGCATTACCGCCGGTGACGATGAGGTCGCTCTGAACGGGCGGCTTCCCGCGGCCGGCGGCTTCGAGGGCGACGTCTCCTTGTCGGGGCCACTCGCGTCGTTGCAGGCCCCGGAAGCGCTGCGCCCGGTCCGCGTGGGCGCGCGCGTCACCGGCGTTCCGGACGACGCGGGCCTTCGGCTCGAGTTCGCGCTGGGCACGGCCGTTCGCGTGTCCCCGAAAGTGACCGTCCGGCGCGAGGAAGCCACGTGGCGATTCGACGTCTCGCCCGGGACCCTCTACGCCGCCGGCCGCCGCTTCGACGTGGACGACTTCCGCGTCGACCTCGAACCCGGGTCCGTGTGGGTGGGGGGCGTGGGATTCCGGTGCCCCGACCCGGAGTTGTCCGGAAAGATTTCGGCGCTCGTCACCTGGAACGAACGCGAGATGCGCGCGTCGCTGGAGCTGGACGCCCCCGCCGTCGGCGACCTGGGCCTGGAGGGATTCGCCGCACGGATCCAGGTGGACCGCCGCACCGGAGATCTCGTGACGGATCTCTCGTGGGGCCACGAAGGGCTGGATCATTTGATCGCCTCGGGTCGAATCGGGACGGTCAACGACTTCCGGCTGAGCGCGAGCCTGGAAGACCTGGCAAACCCGGCGCTCGCGGTGCTCTTTCCGGGCGCCGAGCTGTCGGGGTCCGCGTCGCTTGATCTGCGGCTGACCGGGTCGCGCGAGCGTCCTCAGGTGGACGGGACGCTCCAGGTGGTCGACGCGTCGGTTCGGAACCTGCCCGCCGTTCGGGTGGTCGTCCCGATCCGGACCGAAGGCGGACAGGTGAGGCTTTCCGCGCGCTCCGCGACCCCTTTCGGTCTTTTCTCGATGGAAGGGAGACTTCCGCTCGCCGGGTTGGGCCCCCAGACGCCGCTCGATCTGAGCGCGCGACTCGATCCGGCCGACCTGGGGCCGGTGCTCGCGCGTCTCCCGGAGTCTGTCACCCGGCACCTTCCGAAAGGCCGCGCGACGGTCGTGGCGACGGTCGGCGGCACGCTGGGCGCGCCCGTGGCGCGCGCGGAGGGCCGTCTCCTGTC
>Ga0187892_10008543_pt1 | contig 13967 bp, 14 predicted proteins | sample MA1701073metaG_FD_139345 | JGI IMG/M metagenome (GOLD analysis project Ga0187892, IMG submission 139345) | Bio-ooze microbial communities from a basaltic lava cave in the Kipuka Kanohina Cave System on the Island of Hawaii, USA - MA170107-3 metaG ...
CCCCGGGCTGGCGATCGCGCTCGTCGTTCTGGGGCTGAATCTCATGGGTGATGCGCTCCGCGATGCGCTCGACCCGCGGCTGCGGCGCGGGCTCACATAGGTTCGCCGATGGAGGTCACGACGCGATGGACACACGGGTTGCCACCATGGTCGCACCATATACGCTGGCCGGATTCCAAGCCTCGGGTTTGTGGCTCCGTTCGACAAGCCGGGTGCGGGCGCCGAGCTCGACCTTCTGCTCATGGCATCGTGCCTCGTCCTGTGGACGACCGGTGCGGCGGCGCTATCGCTGGAGAGAGCCGTTTGAAGCGCGGGGTGTAGCGCGCCGGATGCCAGACGTCACCACCTACTCGACCACGCGCTTGCGCTAAACGCAGGGGAGCCTGGATGGTCGCCGAATTCTCGCATGACAGCGGCGCTGGGAGGCACTGAGGCCTTGCCCAGTCGCATTTCTCGAACGTCCGACGGGGTTTCAAGATCTCAGGGCCCGCGCAAATCGGGTCATCCATCCAAGCGTTTGCTCCGCTTGTCCTCACCAGATCGCTTTTCTCCACCCACTTCGCTGATCGGCCGCGACCGCGAGATCGCGGCAATCGTGCAGTTGCTGCGCCGGCCCGATGTACGGGCCCTGACACTTTCGGGGCCGCCCGGCGTCGGAAAAACGCGGCAGGCGCTGGCGGCGGCAAGCGTGGTTGAGGAGGAATTTCGATCCGGATCGCTCTTCCTGAACCTGGCTCCCGTCCGCGACGCCGAGCTGCTCGAGCATACAATCATCCAGCGCCTGCACATCACCCGGTTTCCATCGCTGCCGGCCGGTGAACGCCTCACGCGGCATCTGGCGGACACCTCGCTCCTGCTTGTGTTCGATAACTTCGAGCAGGTCATTGCCGCGGCCCCTAGCGTGGCCGTCCTATTGGCCGCCTGCCCGAGCGTGAAGGCGTTGCCGGTCGGACTTTCGCGGCCTGCTGGGCCCAGACGGCGCGGCGCCGGACCTCGAGGACCTTGAACTCGATATCGAAGTTACTTCGCCGGAAGCGGAACGCGATGTCCGGAGCGTCCTCCAGGCCTGGACAGAACGCTGTCCCGTCTACCTGGCTCTCGTCAAGCCTCTAAAGGTGGCGACGAAGGTCGACATCAAGCGAGGATAGCTGGCTCTACGGGCCCTGGATAGTGACGGGGAAAAATTCGATCGATGGTGCTCTCGGGAGGTTTTGCACCTTCACGCCGTCGGCCGCAAGGATGACTTCGATGCGATCGGCGAGGAGACGACTCCCGTCGGCCCGTCCCTCGACACGGACCACGTCGTTGAGCGCGATGCCCGCAAATGAATCGCGCTGACCCAAGACGAGCGTGTTGGCGGTGCTCACCACCGTGACCCTGCTATCCCCCGCGAGAATTGTCAGCGTATTGTCGGCCTTGGCGGTCACGAATCCCTTTGTTGTTCGATACCCCTGAATGGCAGGGGCGGCGTCAGCCGGCCCGGACCAGGACACGAAGTGCAGCACGACCAGCGTTCCGACTAGCAAGGCTGAAACAGCGCGGCTAAGGTGCATACGAATCACGCTCCACCTGTTTGACTGCCGTGTGTCCGTGCGCTCTCCCAAGCTGGTTATACCCATTCTATCGATGTCGTGACGCACTTCACAGCGCGCGGGTGATGTGCACAATTCCCATGCGCGGCCAATCCGGGGCAGAGTATGTCCGGGCCGCTGGACGTGGTTGGCGGGAGGAGCCATCATGTGCCAGCCAGAGCGGTCGCGCTGAGCGCGGGATGGAACGGGGCAGACCACGGATTCTAATCGTAGGCGGAGGCATCGCCGGTCTGGCACTGGCACGGGCCCTCCGCCTGCGAGGCTTGGACTCCGAGATCGTTGAACGATCGCGCGGCTCGCCTGATGCTGGCACTGGAGTCTACCTGCCCGCCAACGCCTTCATGGCACTCAAGGCGTTAGACCTTCACCAGAGTGTGGCCGCTCGAGCATTTGTTGTGGGGCGGCAGGTGTTTCTCAACCATCGCGGCCAGATGCTTTTTGACGTCGCCCTGGACGAGGTCTGGGGAGCCGGCGGTCCATGTCTCGCCTTGCGGCGAGGCGACCTTTACGAGGTCCTGCTTGAAGGCGCGGCCGGAACACCAATTCACTTTGGCATCACGGTAGAGTCGTTGGAAGGCGACGGGATCGTGCGGGTGAACTTAGCGACCGATCAACTGCCGAATACGACTTGGTCGTGGGAGCCGACGGTATTCACTCCACAATCCGTCGGCTTGCTTTCGATGGTGCTCCTCCACGATATGTCGGCCAGACGAGCTGGCGTTTCCTCGTCGACGGCTTCCCCGAGATCGCGTCCTGGACGGTGATGCTGGGGACGGGAAAGGCCTTCCTGGGGATCCCGCTCGGCGGGGGCCTGCTCTACTGTTACGCAGATGTCAATGCAAAGGAGGCCACCGACCCCACCGGTGGCTCACTCCCGCGCTTGCGTGCACTATTTGCTGAGTTTGCTGACCCCGCGCGCCGCATCCTGACGGTGTTGGAGCACGCGTCCCGACTGTACTTCTCGCCGATTGAGGAAGTCGTGCAGCAGCCATGGATTAGGGGCCGGGTCGCGCTCATCGGCGATGCGGCCCATGCCACCTCCCCGAACATGGCCGAAGGGGCGGCGATGGCTATGGAGGATGCGATCGTTCTCGCTGAGGTGCTGGCAACCGGTGAGCCGCTGGAACACAGCCTGGCATCGTTTGAGTCGAGACGGCAGCCGCGGGTTGCGTGGGTGCAGGTGCAAACTCATCGTCGAGACCGTTTGAGAAACCTCTCTCCCGCAATCCGCTACCCCGTGCTGCGGCTGACCGGCAAACACGTCTTCAAATCGAACTACCGGCCGCTGTTGACGGCACCCTGACGGGCGACGAGGAGGTTTGCATCCGCGTTGAGTTCAGCCACCTCGAAGCCAGGTGGGAAATCGGCGGCTTCGCCCACCTTCTTCACCGGCTGTCGTCCTTCAGCCGTCTGATCTCTTTCGACTATGGCCTCGGGATCGGCGATGTGGATGCCGTGGCTGACGAAGTGGAAGAGTTTCTGACGGGGGCCCGTGGCAGCGTCGATCCTGACCGGACCTCGGCCACCGTGCTCTTTACGGACATTGGATCCACGCCACTGGGGATGGACTGTTGGCCACATTCGATGGGCCGGCTCGCGCTGTCCGATGCGCGCTGGCGATCCGCGACGGCCTCAGAGGGCTTGGCATGCGGATGCGCGCTGGGCTGCACACGGGTGAGGTTGAGCGGCAGGGTTCAAACGTGGGCGGGTTGGCCGTGCACATCGCGGCCAGGGTTCTGGCCCTCGCCCAGCCGGGCGAGGTGCTGGTGTCAAGGACCGTGAAAGATCTCGTGGCAGGATCGGTCCTGGCCTTTGTAGACCGCGGCATCCACCAGCTCAAGGGCGTTCCGAATGAGTGGCAAGTGTTTGCTGTTACAGGGTGACGTTCACCATCGGTGAAGAACCCGCCGCCGTCGTCTTCGTCAACCCGTGGACTGTAGCACGAGCCGGCCGGCGGCATTGCGCTCGATGTGATCGCGGTCGAGCGCAATTGGATGATGGCGTCCCGCGAGCCAGTCGGGCAGCTGGTCGCAGTAGTGCGGACTCCCCGGATGCCCGGAGGCGCCCGCGGCGTCAACCGCCAGCAGGGCCGGTGGAGACGAGCTGAGGTCAGCAATCAGGCGGTAGTTCGCGCCAATCGATGCCATATAGTTGGGGTCGTAGCCGGTGTTGCACACCGTGACACCGCTCCCGCGGACGGGATCCCCACCTCGGTCGAGGAGTTGGCCCAAATCCTTGCGGCCGGACAGCGTGTGGCGGAGCGGGATCGTGTGCACGTGCCCCCAAGTCCACCCGGACATGTCGGCGCCGAGGCGCGCCTCGAGGTCATCGAGGCTGCGGCCAAACGCTTCGACGATTCTGTCTTCCCGGCTCTTATCGGCAAACCACCCGTGCCGGTCTTCAATGAGAAGCGCCAGGGCTAGGCCTCCGATGGCGCCAGCGATGAGCGAGGTCCCCCGCTTCGGAAAACGCTCCTCGGCGACCGTTTGACACCAGCGTGCGAAGAACGTTTCAAAGAGTGCTCCACCGACCTCTTCGGGGTCCATCCGGCAGTTCCAGGAGCGGAGATAATCCGCAGCACGATGCAGGCGGTCGTCTGACGCGCGTGCGAGCACCGACAGCAGCGGGGGGACGGCCTCGACCGCGCGCAGCGAGAGCGTGTCCAGCTGCATGCGGGTAAAGTCCCGGACATCGAATTGCTCCTGCGCCTCGAGCATCTGGCGGATGCGCATCGCCCTGTGGCCGCTGCCCGAGGTGTTCGAAATGGGATAAGGGAAATCGAGAGGAGCCGTGCGGTTATTAGCGGATCTGACCCAGCCCGTCGCGGGGTCGGCGATCGCCGGCATGCCGTCGTAGGGGATGAACGCGTCCCACTGGTGCGCCGGCTCCCAGCCCGGACGATAGCCACGGTCCCAATTCGTGCGGATCGGTATTCGACCGACACACTGGTACCCAATATGGCCGGTGACATCGGCGAACACGAAACTCCAGGTCGGTGAGCGCCAGTCCCGCAAGGCCTCGCGGAACTCACCGCAATCGCGAGCGCGGCTCGCACGGAGCGCGCAGGTAAGTTCGTCGCTGTCCTCCGCTCCCACCCAGCGCAGGGCGACCGGCCCGGTATCCCGCGTGGGCTCGGGAAGCAGCTCGTCGACGATGGGACCGTTGCGCGAGAAACGAATGTGTCTGCGCACCGGTCCCCCGCCCTTGACGGCGATATCCTCGACGATCTCCCGCGCCTGCTCCCAACGCCCATCGTACAGGAAGCATCCAGGATGCCCAGGGTCGGTGCGCTCCTGGTAGAGATCACGTTGCGAGCAGATGTTGTTGGTGATCCCCCATGCGACCCGCGTGTTTCGACCCATGATCATGGCCGGCACCCCCACATACGCCATGCCCGCCACATCAAACGACTCACCGGACAGGCGCGCCTCGTACCAGCACGAGGTGGTGCCGAAGGCGATGTGAGGGTCGCTGGCCACCAGCGGACGGCCGCTCGCGCTGCGGCTGCCGCCGACGACCCAATTGTTACTGCCCCCGTCGTCAGACCCACCGGCGGTGCCGGCGGCGGGCTCGAGGACTGACGATGGTGCGTACACCCCCTGGGGAACGATGGTTTCCTGCCCGGCTTCGGGCAGCAGGAAGGCCTCGTAGAGCGTGGTGTCTTTCAGGGTGCGTTTTGCCAGTTCTGGGAGCGCGATGACAAAGAGGCGGCCCGTCAAATACCAACGGAATTCGCCCAGGATCGCGATGGAGTCGAGCGGCGTCCATGGCTCAGGCGCGTAGTCAAGTAAGGCAAACTCGATGGGCAGCGGATGGTCCTGTTCGATGCTGGCGTTGATGCCTGTCGAGAAGTGTTCGAGAAGCACGAGGGTCTCGTTGGGAAGACGTGCGAGGTGCTCTCCGGCGATCGCCGGGATTCCGACCGTGCGCGCGACGATGTCGAGGCTCAGCCCCTCGGGTCCCAGGATCTCCGACAGCCGTCCGAGCGCCCGGCGGCGCAGGTAGTCCATCTGCCACAGCCGGTCCTGGGCCATCGCAAATCCAAAGCCGAAGAATAGCGCCGCATCCGTCGGGGCGTAGATGTGCGGGATGCCGAGCTTGTCACGAAGGATCTCGACCTTGCCTGGTCCGGGAACTTTCACGGTTCCCGACATCTGCGGTACGCGCGAGGCCGTCTCGGCCTTCCACCAGGTGTCAAAGGCCGCCCGCGTCAGGCCCGCATCGGCGCAAATTGACGTGATGGAGGTACCAGCGCCGAGACGGTGCAGGATCTCGTCGGAGGAAATCTTCATCTAAGTGGCTCCCTTGGCGCTTTCGACACGCTCGATCCGCAGGCGCGCCGGGGAACTGCGGACACGACGGCAGCCTTCTTGGAACGCTAGCCAGTCGTACTTCCAATCTCCTGGAATCCGCGCGAACAGGTTGCCGTGCGAGAGTATCCCCTCCGGCCCGCGCAGCGTCACGCCGCGGCCATAGATCAGGCAGATCTCGGCGACCGGCTTTCCATCGCCCGTCACGCTCTTGCCGTGTGAGTACCAGTATAGGATCTCGCCGGGCAGAGGCAGCATCGTGCGGTTCTCGTCCGGCGCCTGCTGCGGACGGTCCAGCACGACGAAGATCTCCATGCCTGAATACCGGCCGTGATGGAGATCGTGCTCCAGCGGCAACCGATCCCAGATCATCTGGGAGGTGCGGGAAGCTTCATCGTCGAGCAGTTCGGCCACGACGGATTCGCCCGTCGCGACAAAGGTCAAACGGACATGGCGCCGGATGATCGTCCTCCCGATGGCATGGGTTTTGATGCATGATGCCGCGAGACCTGCAGCAGCGCCCGCGAAGAATACCGGCTTAGCGACAGAGAAGGCGATACGAACACGACCGTCAAAAGAGAGCTGACATGATGCTTGTCGGCTACGTGAGTGACGAGCGGTATGTGGCAGTGGCCGACGTGCTGCTGGAGTTTGAACGCGAGGGCCGGAGCGTCGCCATTGTCCGCTCGACTCCGCGCGGCGCGGTGTATGCCGATGTGGTGCCCGGCCAGTACCGGGTGACGCTCGTCAAAGATGGATTCGGGTCGAAGAGCATCACGGTGAACGTGGCGGCGGATGCCCCACAACAGTTCCGGCTGCTGTCCGACTGCCTGCTGGGGTACGCCTAGCCGAAGTGGGTGCGTTCAGGCGAGCGGTCGGAGTTCCGCGTGCATTCGCCGGAGCCGTACCGGCTCAGCCTGTGGCGCTATGGATGGAAGAAGGAGTTCGTGAAGTTGCTCGGATGGTTCGACGAGCACGGCCCCCGCGCGGTCATGCAGATCACGCCCGACGGCGACTACACGCAGACCGGCGTCGACTGGAACAAGGTGGGGTACGGCAGCCCGCACCACACCCAGTTTGTTGCTGGCCCCGAGCGGTCGGGATTGCACTACTTCCACGCAAAAGGGGAGTCGGGGGCATTCTTTTCGTTCCCGTGGATCGTGGCGCCCACGACGCCGCAAGCCCCGATCGCCGTGGTGGCATCGACCAACACGTGGAACGCGTATAACAACTTCGGGGGGCGCAGCAACTATATTAACTCTAATCGCCTTCCGCCAGAGCCGGTCGTCAATGCGCGACAGGATTTGGTGCGATATACGCGCGCCGGATCATTCAACGTGTGGCAGTTTGCCGACAACGAGTACGCACCGCTCTCGTTCGAGCGGCCCGAGCCTGCCAATCACATCCCCGAGCACGTGGAGGTGACCGACCCGGTCGAAGGCCGCATGGAGGGCGGCAAGATGCCCGGTGAATGGCGTCTCCTGGGCTGGTTGGAGCGGGAAGGGTATCCCTACGACTTCTATTCGGAACACCACCTGCACACGGGTGCGCTTGATCTCGACGCCTACAAGATCCTGATCCTCAGCGTGCATCCGGAATATTGGTCCCGGCGTATGTACGAGCGCACGAAGGAGTGGGTGTACCGCCGCGGGGGAAGGCTGATGTACCTAGGCGGGAACGGCCTCAACTGCGAGATCGAGTTCCTGGACGATGCGTCGATGCGCTGCAAGACGCAGCTGGTGAGCAAGGATGGCGCGCTCGGCATGGTGGATCCCGCGAATCCCGAGCGCTACCTCGAGAGCCGCTTCCACCGCACCGTCGAGTGCGAGGCGAACCTGCTCGGCGTGGTATGCACGGAGACCGGCATCATGACCGCGGCGCCCTATCGCGTCATCGAGCCCTCGCATTGGGTGTTCGCGGGGACCGGTCTGCACGCAGGCGATGTCTTTGGCACCGAAAGCCTGCACGAGCGCATCCACGGTGGCGCCTCGGGGCACGAGACCGACAAGATGAGCCGGTACTCGCCGAAGGGGACTCTCTTACTGGCGAAAGGGTTGAACCCGGATGACGGCGGCGCGGAGATGGTCCACTACGAGCTCCCAGGTGGAGGCGCCGCGTTCTCGGTGGGGTCGATCACGTATCCGTCGTGCCTGCTGGTCGACGCCCACATCTCGCGGATTACAAAGAACGTTATTGATCGCTTCCTCGCTTAGCCGACATCAATTTGACTATGTGTAACTCGTTCCGGACCGAGTTGTAGTAAGAGACTCCCCACAAGCGCCGGTTGATGATCATCATCCGCGGTTGTATGCAGCGTCACGCCCAGCGCACCGCACCGTCCCGGCGAGGATCGGCGATGCCGCTCATCGCATCAGGCGTATCGCCGACGGCGATACCCTGCAGGGACCCAAAGCGCGGCCGCAACGCCACGACATGGCCCCGGCGGGTGAGCTCAGCGGCGAGTGCGTCCCCGCCTTCTTCGATCAGCACGGGCTCGGCCGTTTCAATGTGGAAGCGCGTGGTCGAGATCGCGGCGTCGGGTGGATGTCCCAGACCGATCAGCCGCGCCAGACTGTAGACCAGCGTGCTCAGGATTGTGCGTCCTCCCGCGACACCGAGCGCGAGCACCGGCCGTCGGCCTCGCGTGACGAGCATCGGTGACATGTTGTGCATTGGGCGCTTGCGGGGCCCGATAGAATTGGGACGCTGCGGTCTGGGATCAAAGCGCGATATTCCGTGGCCGAGGACCAGCCCGGTTTCGGGCACGGCCAGCAGGCTGCCGAAGCTGCCTCCCATCGTGGTGGTGAGCGAGACGACATTTCCTTTGTGGTCAGCGGTGCAGAGGTGGACCGTTCCGGTCAGCAGGGGATCGGGGGCGATCACCTCCCCCGGGCGCGGAGCCTTCAAGCCGTGGGACACTTCGCCGCGGAGGGTTTCCACTCGCCCATCGCCGAGCTCGGCTGCGGAGTCAATTATCACGACCTCAGGATCGCCGCATTTGGTCAGGCGCTCTCGCCAGCAGGGTTTAGCCACCTCCACGAGCAGGTGAATGAGATCCGCGTCGTCGCCTGAGTGCGGCAACGTGAAACCCTCGAGGACGCGGAGCATCTGGAGCACCGTGAGGCCACCCGCGGGCAGCGGCGGCGTCCACACCGTATGGCCTCGAAAACTGACCGAGAGGGGCGCGGTTTCCTGCGGTGTGTACGATGCGAGGTCCTCGAGCGTGAGGATACCCCCATCTGCCCTCACGGCATGCACGATGGCTCGGGCGAGTTCACCCTGGTAGAATTCTCTGGCGCCGTTACGTGCGACGGCTTCGAGCGTGCGCGCCAGGTCTGGATTCGTCATCATATCGCCCGGCCGCGGCGGCCGGCCGCGAACGGAGAACAATCGAAAAGCCTCGGGGTAGCGTTCCGCGTGCGGCTGAAGTGTCTCTGCTATTTTCTGAACGGTCCAGGTATCGACCGGAAATCCCTGCCTGGCGCTCGCAATCGCGGGTCGCATCACGGTCTCGAGCGGCAGCGTTCCGAAACGCCGCAACACGAGAGCCAGCCCCGCGGCCACGCCAGGTATGTCCACTGCGAGGCCGCCAAAGGCGTTGGCCGCTCCACGCACGGAAAACCCGCCGCGCCCATCTTCGTCCGCGAGAAACATCGTGTCGTGCGCGGCTGCCGGGGCTCGCGAAGTGAAATCCACGGCGACCGGCTCATCACGGCCTGCGAGCCAGGCGATGAGACACCCGCCGTACCCCGCGAGGCCCGTGCTCGCCGGCGTGACCACGCCGAGCGCAAACGCAGCGGCCACCGCGGCATCGAAGGCGTTGCCGCCCGAGCGCAGGATCTCCATGCCGGCATCAGACGCGGTGCGGTGGGGCGTAGCCACCATGCCGAGGGTCACGCGTGTGGTCACAATCCTCGAACCTCCGCCTTGCGCGATGCGCCGTTGTTTGACACCATAGGTTCGACCCGAAACCGTGTCAACGATCAAGGCAGGCTGCAGAGGGCGCCGGTGAAGGCTCAGGATCTGAAAGCCCGCCTCCGGGGGGTGCTGGCGTTCACCCCGACGCCCTTTACCCCAGAAGACCATATCGACGTCGAGGGGCTCGCGCGTCATGTCGATTTTCTGGTGCGCAGCGGCGTCCACGCCGTGGTCGTGTGCGGGGGCGTCGGTGAGTTCTTCTCACTGGATCTCGACGAGCATCGCACAGCGGTCCGCACGGCCGTCGAATCGGTGGCCGGCCGCGTACCGGTGGTGGCGGGTATCGCCCACGGCTCCCGCGTCGCCGGAACGCTCGCACAGTTCGCGGAGTCGGTCGGCGCGGATGGCCTCATGGTCAATCCCCTCTATTTTATTGAGCCATCGGAAGACGGGCTCGTCCGCCACTACCAGGCGATTGCTGCGGCCACGAGTCTGGGCTTGATCGTGTATAGCACGAAGGGTGCCATCGCGACCCCTGCGCTGATGGAACGTCTGGCGGCAATCGACACCGTGGTGGCGCTGAAGGACGAGGTGGGAGACATCCGGATGTTCCAGGAGACCATCGACCGCCTGGGTGGGCGTATGGCGTGGATCAACGGTATGGCGGAAACATTCGCGGCACCGTATTGTGTCGCCGGCGCCCAGGCTTTTACCTCCGGCATCGTGAACTTCGCACCCGAGGTTACGCTTGCCGTGTGTGGGGCGGCGCTGGCCGGGCGGTGGGAGGAGTTACGCGATCTGGTCGCGCGAAAGGTCCGACCCCTTGCGTCGTTGCGCGAGCGCCGGCGGGGCTACGCGATCGCCGTCGTCAAGGAGGCCATGAATCTCCTTGGGATGCCGGGCGGAACGATGCGCTCGCCGCTTGTCCCGCTGGCTGCCGAGGATCGCGACGATCTGCGCGCCATCCTCGAGGAGTTGAGGCTGAGATGATCGTCGACTGCCATACCCACATCATGTGGTATCCGGATCACGTCGGCGAACAGTTTGCGCAGGAAGCGCTGGCTTCCAAGCTCGTCAAGCTCAAGCACTCAGGCGGTGAGGCGTATGCCGCCGCCCTGGATTTGCACTCGTACGATTCCCGGCCCGACGCGCACTGGAAAGCCTCCGAACCTGCTGACAGGGTCGTCGTCTTTGGGTTTCAGGCCAAAGCCGTTGGCGTCTGGGTGCCCAACGAATTGGTGGCGGACTACGTTCGGCAGCATCCCGAGAAGCTCATCGGGTGGGCGTCGGTGGATCCCAACGAGCCGGACTGTATCGAGCAGCTCGAGCATGCCGTCACGCACCTGGGGCTTCGCGGGCTGAAGCTCGGTCCGACTTATCAGCACTTCGATCCACAGGACAGGAAGCACTGGCCGCTCTTTGCAAAGTGCCAGCATCTGGGCCTGCCGATCATGTGGCACCAGGGCACCACCTTTCCCACACGTGCAAGGCTCAACTGGGCCCTGCCGCTCCAGCTGGAAGACATCGCGATGGACTTTCCCGACCTGAGGATGATCATTGCGCACTTGGGGCACCCATGGGAGGAAGACGTGGTAGTGCTGATTCGCAAGTGTCCGAATGTCTACACCGACATCAGCGCCGTGCACTACCGGCCGTGGCGCTACTGGCAGGCGATGGTCACGGCGATGGAGTATGGGGTCGACCACAAGATCCTGCTGGCGTCTGACTTCCCCTCGGGCACCATCACGAACGTCATCAACGGCCTCCGGAACGTCAACGCGCCCGTCGAAGGCACCCGGCTGCCCAAGATCCCGACGGAGGTTCAAGACCGAATCATCCACGAGAACTGGAAGGCGTTCTTTCCCGCGCTGGCCTAGACCGTCGGGGAGGGGCCGTCCAAACGCCCGCCGAAAGCCGCGTCATGGACGTCGCCACAGCGGTCGCGCCGGTCGCACGGCGCGTGCGTGCCAACGTCGAGAGGGTCATTGTCGGGAAGCCCGACGTCATCGAGCAGTCGCTCGTCGCCATTCTCTGCGAAGGCCACATTCTGATCGAGGATGTCCCCGGCATCGGGAAGACTATGCTGGCGAAGTCTCTGGCCCGCTCGCTGGGCTCGACCTTCCGGCGCATCCAGTGCACCCCCGATCTGCTCCCCTCGGATATCACCGGCCTGGAGTACTTCAATCAGCGCGCCCAAACGTTTGAGTTTCGGCCGGGGCCGGTCTTCGCGCAGGTGGTGCTCGCCGATGAGATCAACCGAGCCACGCCGCGCACCCAGTCCGCCCTCCTCGAGGCGATGGAAGAGCGCCAGGTGACGGTCGAAGGCCAGTCCCGAGCGCTTCCGCGGCCGTTCGTCGTCCTGGCGACGCAAAATCCTGTGGAGCTTCAGGGTACCTTTCCGCTCCCTGAAGCTCAGATCGATCGGTTCCTGGTGCGATTAACGCTGGGGTATCCCTCCGCGTCAGATGAGCAGGAGATGCTCCGGCGCTATCGGACCGAGCAGCCCCTCGACGACCTGCAGCCCGTGACCACACCCGATGAGGTGCGGTCGATGCAGAGCGACGTCCGCGCCGTCTATGTGAGTGCCGCCATCGAAGCCTACACGATCGCGATCGCGCGGGCGACGCGCGCACATCCCGAGGTCGAACTCGGGCTCAGTCCCCGCGGCAGCCTGGCGCTCCTCCGGACCGCGCAGGCGCTCGCGGCGATCCGAGACCGCGCGTTCGTGCTTCCCGATGACATCAAGGCCGTGGCGCCGTCCGTGCTCGCGCACCGCTTGACCGTTAGCAGCGGCGCACGCCTGCGCGACCGGACGGCGTACGAGCTCGTCGATGAGGTGCTGCGCACGGTGCCCGCGCCGGTCGAGCGGGAAGCCCGGCCCTAGGAGGCCAGATGAGCGCCTATACGATCCTGAAGTTTGTCCACGTGGTCCTGGCCATCGTTGCCGTCGGCGCCAACATCACCTACGGTGTCTGGCTTTCTCGTGCCGGCCGCGAACCCGGGCACCTCGCGTTCGCGCTGAGAGGCATCAAGGTCCTGGATGATCGCTTCGCCAACCCGGCGTACCTTCTGCTCCTCATCACCGGGCTCGCCATGGTGCGCTTTGGAAAACTGCCGTTGACCACCCCGTGGCTGCTGGTGAGTCTCATCCTCTATATCGTCATGGTCGGGGTGGGATTCCTCGGATACACGCCGCTGCTGCGAAAACAGATTACCGTCCTGGAGGCCAGCGGCCCCACGTCCTCTGAGTTTCAGGCGCTGTCCGCCAGGGGTCAGCGATTGGGCATCATGCTGGCGGTGCTGGTCATCGCAATCGTGTTCCTCATGACCACCAAGCCGGCGCTGTGGACGTGATGCGCGGGCCACATGTTTACGCAGGGCTGGCTGGCTGTCGGTGGGCTCCTGGTCGTCCTCGGCCTCGCGGTGCACGGGGGTGGACCGTTCCTGGTAGGAGTCGTGCTGCTGCTCGGTGCAGGGACCTCGTACCTCTCGCACCGGCACTGCCTCGATCGGGTGGAATTCCGTCGAAGCTTCGCTCCGCGGCGGGCGTTTTACGGAGAGGACATCACCTTCACCCTCGAGGTGACAAACCGTAAACCGCTCCCGCTGGCCTGGCTCGAACTGACCGATGAGCTTCCTGAAGAGGTTCTTCCCCAGCGCGGACGGGTAATTCCCAGCGTCAGACAGCGCCGGCAGCACTTGGTCCACCTATTCTCGCTGAAGTGGTACGAGCGCATCCGCCGTCGCGTCACCATCACCTGCACCGCGCGGGGATACTTTCCGCTCGGTCCGGCGCGGCTGCGCTCGGGTGACCTCTTTGGCATTACCTCGCAGGGGAAAGACTTAGAAGCCGTCGACCACCTTATCGTCTATCCCAAGATCGTGCCGCTCGAGGCGCTGGGTATTCCAGCGCTGCATCCGATTGGGGAGCATCGCGCACGCCGCCCGCTGCTTGAAGATCCCGCGCGCACGATTGGAGTTCGCGAGTACCAGCCCAGCGATCCCCTGCGGCGTGTGCACTGGAAGGCCACGGCGCGCATGGGCCGGTTGCAGACGCGCCAGTACGAGGCCACCACGGTGCACCGCATGGCCATCTTTCTCAACATGGACACGCTTGGGGAATATGCGGAATACCGCGGCTTCGTCC
>Ga0187892_10008544_pt1 | contig 13966 bp, 15 predicted proteins | sample MA1701073metaG_FD_139345 | JGI IMG/M metagenome (GOLD analysis project Ga0187892, IMG submission 139345) | Bio-ooze microbial communities from a basaltic lava cave in the Kipuka Kanohina Cave System on the Island of Hawaii, USA - MA170107-3 metaG ...
ACCTGGAGACGCGAGGAGCTACCGCCCATCGCTTCAGCCGGTCCACACCGATGGGCACGCTCGAGATCGACGCGGTGGGCACCTACACCGTGGACTGGGGCGACGGCGTGGTCACCGGCCCCCACGCCGGCGAGGGCCGCCCCTGGCCCACGGGCGACATCACCCACCACTACCGCTCGGTGGGCACCTACGACGTGGTGGTGATGCTCGACTGGACGGCCACCTGGCGGGTGGGCACCGAGTCGGGGACGCTGTCGGGACTGCGCACCACCGGGCGCATCAGCGACTTCCCCGTCGAGGAGGTCCAGGCCGTGATCGTGGATCCGGCGTCGGTCTCTTAAAGGGGCGGCCCCCTCCCGGCTCCCCTTTGGAGGGCCGCCTCCGGCGGCACTCGGCCTCCTCGGCGGTGGAGCCGCCTGCGGGCCGGTGTGGGGGGCAGCGCCGCCACACCCCCACTCCTGGAGAACTTGTCAGTCGCCCAAGGTTCAGCCCCTGAGCAGATCTAGGCCGACGCCGGGCCGTCTTCGGACTGCGGGCCGGGCTCTTCGGCACCGGTCGACACATCGTCCTGCGAGTCCTGCGCCATCGGCGAGTCGGGTGGGCCCGTGGGCGCCGCCGGGCCGGCAACGGAGGGTGACGCAGGACCGGCCACGGAGGGTGACGCAGTCCAATCCGGCGACGACGGCGACGACGGCGAGGCCGGCGGCGAGGCCGGCGGCGAGGCCGGCGGGCCCGCCGACGGCCACATCCGGCTGGAGGCCCGTCCGAGCTCCAGGGCGGCGACCCGCGAGGCCAAGCCGTTCGCCGTCGCCAGGGCTTCCTCGAGGGCGTCGAAGCGCTCCTTGACGTCCGTGCTGCGGACCGCGTCGAAGACCTCACGGCTCAGTGAGTCGACGCGGGCGGGGAGCGTGCCCACGGCGGCCGCCCGGGACTCGAGGGCCGTGAGCCGTTCGTCGTGCTGCTGGACGGCGCCGCTGCTCTCGGCGACCTCGCTGGTCAGGCGGGCCAGGTCCGTCTTGAGCGTGCCGCGCAGGGCCTGGACGTAGGCGGCGAGCGCCTCCAGGGCACCGAGGCGGGTCTCCATCTGGGCCAGCCGGTTCTCGACCCGCACGGCTAGGCGTCCGGCGGCGACCGCCTCACTGGTCTCGCTGACCATCGTCTGGATGTCGGCCGACGGAGCGTGAGAGGCGTGCTCGGGCGCCTTGCCGTTCTGGGACATGTTGTTGGCGGCCAGCTGGCCGGGCACGGCCGGCGGCGTCACCACGGTGAACTGCTGGGGGCCTCGGACCCACACGTCGCGGCAGGACGAGAACCGCCCGGGACAGACCGTTCCGCACTGCGCGCAGGCGCACGACGCAGCCGCGGCGACCATCGGCGCGCCACAGCCCTCGTGGATCTGTGCTCCGAACTCGTAGCACCAACCCATCGTCGACACTGTACGTGGCGAATGCGCCGAACGGTGCGTGCCGGCGCGGCCGGGCGCCGGTCCGCCTTCGCTACCCTTGCCCCCGTGGTGGCCTCCTCGGCGGTGTTGCGTCCGTACGAGCTCGCCCATCTTGACGAGCTGGAGGCCGAAGCGGTCTTCATCTTCCGGGAGGTGGCGGCCGAGTTCGAGCGGCCGGTGCTGCTCTTCAGCGGCGGCAAGGACTCCATCGTCCTGCTCCGACTGGCCGAGAAGGCCTTCCGGCCGGGCCGCTTCCCGTTCCCGATAATGCACATCGACACGGGACACAACTTCGAGGAGGCGCTCGATTTTCGCGACCGCCGGGTCGAGGAGCTGGGTGAGCGCCTGATCGTCGCCTCCGTGCAGGACTCCATCGACCGAGGGCGGGTCGTCGAGGAGACCGGGCCGCGGGCCTCCCGCAACCGGCTGCAGACCACGACCCTGCTCGACGCCGTCGCCGAGCACGGGTTCGACGCCTGCTTCGGCGGCGCCCGCCGTGACGAGGAGAAGGCCCGGGCCAAGGAGCGCGTGTTCTCCTTCCGCGACGAGTTCGGCCAGTGGGACCCGAAGAACCAGCGGCCGGAGCTGTGGCGGCTGTACAACGGGCGGATACGCCGGGGCGAGCACATCCGGGCCTTCCCGATCTCCAACTGGACCGAGCTCGACGTGTGGCAGTACATCGCCCGGGAGCAGCTCGAGATCCCGTCGATCTACTTCGCCCACCGGCGCCGGGTGTTCCTCCGCGACGGGATGCTGCTCTACGCAGGCCCCCACCTGACCCTGCTGCCCGGGGAGGAGCCGGTCGAGACGACGGTGCGGTACCGCACCGTAGGCGACGCGTCCTGCACCGGCGCCGTCGAGTCCTCGGCGGCCACCCTCGACGAGATCATCGCCGAGGTGGCGGCGTCACGGATCACCGAGCGGGGCGCGACCCGGGCCGACGACGGGTTCTCTGAGGCCGCCATGGAGGACCGCAAGCGGGAGGGGTACTTCTGATGGACCTCCTGCGCTTCGCCACCGCCGGGTCGGTCGACGACGGGAAGAGCACGCTCATCGGCCGCCTGCTCTACGACTCCAAGCAGATCTTCGAGGACCAGCTCGAGGCGGTCGAGCGGTCGAGCGCCCAGCGCGGCTTCGACTACGTCAACCTCGCGCTGCTCACCGACGGGCTGCGGGCCGAGCGCGAGCAAGGCATCACGATCGACGTCGCCTACCGGTACTTCGCCACGCCGAAGCGCAAGTTCATCATCGCCGACACCCCCGGCCACGTGCAGTACACGCGCAACATGGTCACCGGCGCGTCCACCGCCGACCTGGCCATCGTGCTGCTCGACGCCCGCAAGGGCGTGCTCGAGCAGTCCCGGCGCCACGCGTTCATCGCCACGTTGCTGCGCATCCCCCACCTCGTCCTGTGCGTGAACAAGATGGACCTCGTCGACTGGGACCAGGACGTCTACGAGTCGATCAAGGACGAGTTCCGCGCCTTCGCCACCCGCCTCGACGTTGCCGACATGACGTTCATCCCCATCTCCGCCCTGCATGGCGACAACGTCGTCGAGCGGTCGGACAACATGAAGTGGTACGCCGGCCTGCCGCTGCTGACCCACCTCGAAGAGGTCCACATCGCGTCCGACCGGAACCTCATCGACACCCGGTTCCCGGTGCAGTACGTGATCCGCCCGCAGTCCGACGAGCACCACGACTACCGCGGCTACGCCGGCCAGATGGTCGGGGGCATGTTCCGCCCGGGCGACGACGTGGTGGTGCTGCCGTCGGGCCTCACGTCCACCGTCGTCTCGGTCGACGGCTACGGCGGTCCGCTCGAGGAGGCGTTCCCCCCGATGTCGGTCACGGTCAGGCTGGCCGACGACATCGACGTCTCGCGCGGCGACATGCTCTGCCGACCGGGCAACCAGCCCCATGTCGGCCAGGATCTCGACGCCATGGTGTGCTGGCTCGCCGACCGGCCGATGGAGGTCGGCGGCCGCTACGCCATCAAGCACACGACGCGCTCGGCCCGGGCCGTGGTGCGGGATCTGCGCTACCACCTCGACATCAACACCCTGCACCGCCACGAGGAGGCCGAGGTTCTCGAGCTCAACGAGATCGGGCGGGTCACCCTGCGCACCACTTCGGCCCTGATGTACGACGACTACCGGCGCAACCGGTCGACGGGCAGCTTCATCCTCATCGAGGAGGGCACCAACGCCACCGCCGGCGCCGGCATGATCCTCGGCCCCGCCCAGTGACGGGCGGGGGAGACCGGATCCTCGAGGCCGACGAGGACGACCACCACCTCGCCGCGTCGGTGGCGACGGAGGCCGGACGCCTCCTGCTGGCCGTGCGCGAGGAGCTGGCCCACGCGGAGTCGAAGGTGCTGCGCGACGAGGGTGACCGCCGGTCCCACGACCGCATCTGCGAGCTCCTCGCCCGTGCGCGCCCGGGCGATGCGGTCCTGTCCGAAGAGGCGGCCGACGACGCCGCCCGCCTGCGCAGCCCGCGGGTCTGGATCGTGGATCCCCTGGACGGCACCCGTGAGTTCTCCGAGCCCCCCCGGGACGACTGGGCCGTCCACGTGGCCCTCTGGGCGCGCAACGGGAGCGCCGAGGGCAGCCTCGTGGCCGGGGCCGTGGCATTGCCGGGGATGGCGACGACGTTGGCGACGGCCGAGCCCCCGGCGCTGGCGGCCGCCGTCGACGGCCCCATCCGCCTGGTCGTCAGCCGGACCCGGCCCCCGGCACTCGTCGAGGCCCTCACCGAGGCGTTGGGCGCCGTGCTGGTGCCCATGGGCTCGGCCGGGGCCAAGGCCATGGCGGTCGTCCGGGGGGAGGCCGACGGCTACGTCCACGCCGGCGGCCAGTACGAGTGGGACTCGGCCGCGCCCGCGGCCGTGGCCGCCGCGGCCGGCCTCCACACCTCGCGCATCGACGGCAGCCCGCTCCTCTACAACCGGCCGGACCCGCTCCTGCCCGACCTGGTGATCTGCCGGCCGGAGCTGGCCGGCGTGCTGCTCGAAGCCATCGCCGTGGCGACCCCGCCGACCTGACGTCGGCCGGCGCCGTGGAGCTGACCGACGCGCTCCTCTCCTCGGACCCGGGCCGCATGGCCTCCCGGGCCTTCCTCGTCGCGGTCCTGGTCACCCTGGTGGGCCCGACTCTGGTCACATCGTGGTCGGCCAGCTGGAGCTCCCTGCTGCGGTGGCCCGCGACGCGCGTCGGCGGCGTCACGCTGGCCGTGGGCGCGCTGGCCGGGGCCACGGCGAGCACGTGGCTGCGCCAGCCGATGGGCGTCGTGCTCGGCGTCGCCGCCGGCCTGGGGTTGGTGTCGCTGCTCTTCGACCGGGTCCCCCTCAAGCCGTTGGTGCTCCGGCGGGCAATCCCCCTCGTGGGCGCGCTGGCGGTCGTGTGGACCGGCCTGCGGCTGCCCCTCACGCTGGTCCGACCGATCGACGCCGTCCTCACGGTGGCGTTGCTGCTGGCCCTGCCGCCGTCGCTGCTCCGCCTCGACCGGAGGGGGCGGGGCGGGGTCCGGGTGGTCGCGTGCAGCGGCATCGCCGTGGGCCTGCTGCTCCTGGCCTTGTCGGCCGGGCGCGGCGAGGTGGCGGCGGCCGCGGCGGCGACCTGCGGTGCGCTCCTGGCCCTGATCGGCGGAGGCCGGTCGCCGGCGACCGGTGTCGACGGCACGGCGGCGTCGGTCATCGGGTTCCTTCTGGCCGTCTCCACTCTCCAGGTGGCGGCCGGTCTCGACGGCCTGGAGGGCCTGGCTGCCGCCCTGCTCCTCTGGGCGGTGCCGATCACCAGCTCGCTGGTCGCGTCATTGGCCCGCGCCCGCCGCGGCCTCCCCTGGGCGGGCGGCTCGGGCGGCCACCTCATCCGGCGCTTGGAGTGTCGGGGGTTGCGACCTCGGGCCGCGTCCCTCGTGGTCGGCGCCGTGCACCTCGTCGGTGTCGTGGCCGCAGTGGCCGCCGGACGGCAGTGGACGGCCGTCCCGGCCGCCCTCGCCGCGGGGTTCGTCCCGCTGATCGCCCTCGTCGGCTTCGCCCTGCCCGGCGTGGTGCACCGGTCCGAGGTCACGGGCCTGCCGGGACTCGTCCGCACGGTCCTCGCCGGCGTGCTCGTGGGGCTGCCGCTCCTGGCCGCCCCTGCCGCTTGGGTGCTGATCGGGTCGAAGGCCGAGATGGAGCACGCCGCCGCTCTCGTCGAGGGAGCGCTCGAGCGCATCCGGGAGGGCGATACCGGCGAGGTCACACCCGAGGTCAGCCCCGAAGGGGTCGATCCCGCTCCCACGACCACCGCCGCCCCGGCGAAAGCGGAGAAGGCGGCGACCAAGGCGGCGAGGGACGCCGGTGCCGCGGCGCCGGTGACGCCCGCCGCCAAGGCCGGCGCGGAGGGGCGCTGCGCGGCGCCCCGCGACCCCGCGACCTGCCTCGAGGAGGCGGCCAGCGACTTCGGCAGCGTGGCCGCCCGGTTGTCCGGCCCGTTCCCGGCGCTGGCGCGGGCGGTCCCGGTGCTCTCGCCCAACGTCGTCGCCGTCCGCACGCTGCTCGCCGCCGGCCATGACGTCGCCGCCGCCGGGTCGCAGCTCGCGGCCACGGTCGACCCCGCGAAGCTCACGTTCCGCAACGGCGCTCTGCCGCTCGCCGAGCTTCGGACGCTCTCGGGCCAGCTCGACGTGGCCGCGGACACCTTCCGAGCGGCCAAGGACGAGGTCGACGGTGTCGACGGTCGGTTCCTGCTGGGACCGGTGCGCCGTCAGGTGGACGGCCTGAACGCCCGGCTCGAGGGCACGAGCGACGAGGTCGAGACCATCGCCGAGGCGGCCAAGTTGGCACCGACGATCCTGGGGGGCAACGGTGCCCGGCGCTACCTGCTCGTGGTGCAGAACAACGCCGAGGCCCGGGCGACCGGCGGCCTCATCGCCAACTTCGGGGTCCTCGAGGCCGACAACGGCCGCCTCAGCGTGCAGCACTTCGGCCGGCTAAAGGACCTCCGGGACAACGGGCTGCCGCTGGACCAGCGGATGCTCCACCTCCCGCCGGGCAGCGAGTACCTGCGGCGCTACGCCGAGTTCCAGCCCGAGTCGACCTGGCAGAACGTCAACCTCTCACCAGACTTCCCGACCGTCGCCGCGGTGATGATCGACCTCTACCCACAGTCGGGCGGTGAGCGGGTCGACGGCGTGCTCGGGATCGACTCGCTGGGCCTGGCCGCCCTCATGGAGCTGAGCGGTCCGGTCACGGTGGGCGAGTGGCCCGAGAAGATCACCAAGGACAACCTCCTGCGGGTCACGCTGAGCGAGGCCTACGAGCGCTTCGCCACCAAAGCCGAGCGCATCGACTTCCTCGCCGACGTGGCCGACACCGTGCTGGCCAAGCTGGCCGGCGGAGGGCTGCCCTCACCGGTCCGGATGGCCAAGGTCCTGGGCGACGCCGCCCGCCAGCGGCACATCTCGCTGTTCCTCCTGCCGGCGGCCGAACGCCAGCTGCTCAGCCGGCTGGGCATCGACGGGGCCGTTGCCCGGCCGGTGGGCGACTCGCTGCTGGTAACCAACCAGAACGCCGGCGCCAACAAGGTCGACTACTACCTCCGGCGCCGGATCTCCTATGACGTCGCCCTCGAGCCCGGTGCCGGTGCCGCCAACGTCGACGCGACCCTCGATGTCACCCTCGAGAACGCCGCCCCGGCCACGGGCCTGGACGCCTATGTGATCGGACCCAACGCCAAGGACGTCGCCGCCGGCGAGAACCTCAACATCACCTCGGTCTACGGCGCCCTACGCCTCGACAGGGCCACCTTCGGAGGCGAGCCGGTGGTCCTCGGCGGCGACGACGAGCTGGGCCACCGGGTGTACCGCGCCTTCCTACGGGTGCCGGCCGCGAGCAGCCGCACGCTGCACATGGAGCTGCACGGAACGGTCGCCCTCGAGCCGGGTGGCTGGTACCGCCTCGACCTCCAGCGCCAGCCGATGCTCTACCCCGACGCCATGAAGATCTCGATCTCGCTGCCCGATGGCTGGAAGGTGGCCGAGGTGGAGAGGCTCTCCGGTCGGGCGGGAGAACACAACAACCCGCCTGCCGGCGGCAGGCGGGTTGTTGAAGAGTTCGACCTGGATGGCGACCAGGTCGTGCGGGTCCGCCTGGAGCGGACCTAGGGGTCTTAGGAAACGCTGACCGGTGCGGCGGCGGCGCGGCGGCGGCGAACCGACGTCACCAGCACGCCACCGACGACGATCAGCCCGGCAGCGGTCATGACCAGCGGCATCGTGTCGGAGCCGGTCTTGGCCAGCGCAACCGGCTTGGCGTCGACCTCCTTCTCGACCTCTTCACCGTCGCCCTTGGCGGGGTACTGCTCCTCGTCCGCCCATGCCGTGCTGGCGAACAGACTGAACAGGACCACGGTCACGGCCAGCAGCTTGCGAATCATGTCCGCCTGAGCTCCTTTGTCGGGGACTGCATCTTCCTGGAGACCGGACCGGCCCGGCAAATCCCCGGTGTCGGGGGCCGCACCGGCCGAGTCGGCCAGTCACGAGAACCATACCGAACCCGGGGTCGCGATGCCAGAACCCGCCCCGGCATTTGCCGCCTCGAGGATGTTTCTTCTACATTGCGCACGGATTCACAAGCCGGTACCGGGCCTCGACCCCGAGACCGTGCCTATTCGGGGAGACGCGACGAGGGTGGCCAACACGACCAGGGTCGACGATGACCGGGGTGCCCTCTACAGCGGCTTCGGCGAGGCGCTCTCGCGGGCCTTCGAGATGGCCCTCACGCCGGCCATCTTCGGTGGCCTGGGGTACCTGGTGGACCGGGCCCTGGGCACGTCGCCCGTGGTGGCGGTGGCCCTGTTCCTCTTCGCCGTCCTGGGCTCCTTCGCCCGCATGTGGTACGGCTACGACGCCCGCATGAAGGCCATCGAGTCCTCGGGCCCCTGGTCGGAGCGCCAGCCGAGCGAGCCGCGTCCGTGACGGTGGCTCCGAGCCCGGCGAGCGACGCCGGGGCGTCGCCGGCACCGGCGGTTCCCGAGGTGGAGCGCGAGGTGGTGGTCGACATGCTGCGGCGCGCCCTGCCCCTGGTCGTGCCCGCCCTGGTCGTGGCCTGGCTCGTCGGCGGGCCGAAGGTGGCCGCGTCCGTCGGCCTGGCGGTGGCGATCGTGCTGGCCAATTTCGCCTGTGCCGCCGGCCTGCTGTCGTGGGGTGCACGCACGTCGCCTGCGTTCCTTCTGGCGGCGGCGCTCGGTGGCTTCCTGCTGCGCATGGGGCTCGTGGTCGGTGCCCTCCTGGCCCTGCGTCATCAGCCGTGGATCAGCTTCGGGCCCCTCGGCGTGACGCTCCTCGGCAGCCACGTGGCTCTGCTGGCGTGGGAGGCCCGCCGGGTGTCCGCCACCCTGGCCTTCCCCGGCCTCAAGCCGCTGCTGGCCGCGGCCTCGGCCTCCTCCCGACCCACCCCTCTGGACTCGAAGGGAGCCTGACCCCGATGTCCGCCATCCTCGCCCTCGAGTTCCCGCCCGTCAGCGAGCTGATCGAGTGGAAGGGGATCTTCCTCAAGGGCACCGTGTTCGAGGTCAACAAGGTCGTCCTGCTGATGTGGGCCTCGGTTGCCATCGTGTTCGCCCTGTTCCTCGTGGCCGGCAAGCGGGCGTCGCGCCCGGAGGGCCTGGTGCCGGCAGGCGTGCAGAACGTGGTGGAGGCGGGGGTGGACTTCGTCCGCAAGGACATCGTCCTGCAGACGATCGGCCCCGAGGGCCTCAAGTTCATGCCCTTCCTGGTGACCCTGTTCTTCTTCATCATGTTCGGGAACCTGTTCTCGGTCATCCCCGTGATCCAGATGCCCGTCAACGCCCGCATCGCGCTGCCGGCCTTCATGGCCGTGATCGTCTGGGTCCTCTACAACTACCTGGGCATCGCCAAGCAGGGCCTCTTCGGCTACCTCGGCGGGATCCTCAAGCCGCCGGGCGTGCCCCTCGGGATGCTCGTGCTGGTGGCGCCGATCGAGCTCGTCTCGACGATCCTCGTCCGGCCCCTGTCGCTCGCCGTCCGGCTCTTCGCCAACGCCCTGGCCGGCCACATCCTGCTCGCCACGTTCGCCGTCCTGTCGACCGCCCTCCTGAAGTCGACCATCGTGGGCGCCGCCGTGCCCTTCGCCCTGCTGGTGGGTCTCACCGGCTTCGAGCTGCTGGTGGCCGTCCTCCAGGCGTTCATCTTCACCATCCTCACCGCGGTCTACATCGGTGGGGCGCTGCACCCCGAGCACTGACCCCGACACCCGGACCACCGAGGAACACCGAAGCACCGAGGAACATTCGAGCACGGAGAAACGAGGAGGAATGTTGCTGAACATCCTGGCCCAGCAGAACCCGGGCGAGCTCGCCGAAGGCCTCAAGACCGTCGGTGCCGGCATCGTCTACGGCGGGGCCGCCATCGGCCCGGGCATCGGCATCGGCATCGTCGTCGGCAACGCCATCACGGCCATGGCCCGCCAGCCCGAGGCGGCCGGCATGGTGCGCACGACGATGTTCCTGGGCATCGCCTTCACCGAGGCGCTGGCGCTCTTCGGTTTCGTCCTCTCCTTCCTCCTCAACGGCTAGCCGGCCGTGACCGACGAACGCACCGGAAGGCGCCGGGCGCTGGTGGGGGCGGTGCTCCTCGGCGCGGCCGCACTGCTCATCGCCCCGGGCGCGGCCTGGTCCGAGGAGGAGACGCCGGGCCAGGCCCCGTCGTCCGGCGCCGCCACCAAGACCGTCGCCCAGGACGACCACGAGACCTCCGGCGCCCCCGAGGCCGAGGGCGAGGGCGGCCCCGCGCAGGGCCACATCAGCGAGTGCGTGATCGACGCGGTGGAGGCCGGCACCGAGGCCGAGGAGTGCGTCAAGGCGCCCAACCCGATCGTGCCCGCCCTCAACGAGCTCGTCTGGGGCGCCATCTCGTTCGTGGTGCTGTTCTTCCTGCTGGCCAAGAAGGGCTACCCCGCCATCAAGAAGGGCATGGACGCCCGCGCCACGCGCATCCAGTCCAGCATCGACGACGCCGACCGGGCCAAGGCCGAGGCCGGCACCATCCTCGAGCAGTACCAGCGCCAGCTGGCCGACGCCCGCAACGAGTCGGCCCGCATCATCGACGAGGCCCGCCAGACCGCCGACCAGCTGCGCCAGGACCTCAAGCGCCAGGCCGAGGCGGAGGTGGCCGAGGTCCGCCAGCGGGCCCAGGCCGACATCGACGCCCAGGTCGCCCGGGCGATGGCCGACCTCCAGGCCCGCGTGGCCACGCTGTCGATCGAGCTCGCTGAGCGGGTGGTCGAGCGCAGCCTCGACCGCGACACCAACATGGCCCTGATCGAGCGGTTCATCGACCAGGCCGGCTCCCGGAACTGACGTGAGCCAGCGGGTAGACGGCTACGCCGCCGCGCTCTTCGAAGTGGCCCGGGCGGAGGGTGCCCTGGGTGCCGTCGAGGAGGAGCTGTTCGCGCTGTCGCACGCGCTGGAGGGCAACGACGCCCTGCGCCAGACGCTGACCGACGCCGCCCTGCCGGCCGAGAAGCGTCAGGCCATCGTCGAGGACCTGCTCGGCGCATCGGGCGCCTCGTCCGTCACCAAGAACCTCGTGTCGTTCGTGGTCGGTGCCGGTCGCGCCCGCGAGCTCCCGGCGATCATCGCCAAGCTCGTCGAACGGGCCGCCGCCGAGCGCCAGCACGCGGTGGCCGAGGTCCGCTCGGCGCTGCCTCTTTCCGACGACCAGCGCCGCCGTCTGGCGGCCGCCCTGTCGTCCAACCTCGGCAAGCAGGTCGAGGTCAAGGTGATCGTCGACCCGAGCGTCCTGGGCGGCCTCTCCGCCCGGGTGGGCGACATCGTGATCGACGGCACGGTGCGGACCCGCCTCGACCAACTCCGCGAAGCCATCTAGATGCCACAGGGAGCAGGAAAATGAGTGACGCCGCCTTCACCTTCGACCTCGACGCCGAGGAGATCGCCAAGACCCTGCGGCGCCACCTCGAGTTCTACAAGCCGAGCCTGGAGCGCCAGCGCGTCGGGCGCATCGTCGAGGTCGGCGACGGCATCGCCCGCATCGAGGGTCTTCCCACCACGGCTGTCAACGAGCTGCTCGAGTTCGAGGGCGGCACCCTCGGCCTGGCCCTGAACCTCGACGAGGACTCCATCGGCGCCGTCGTGCTCGGCGACGTGGGCCACATCGAGGAGGGCCAGCCGGTCAGCGCCACCGGGCGGATCCTGTCGGTGCCGGTCGGTGACGGCCTGCTCGGCCGGGTCGTCAACCCCCTCGGCCAGCCGGTCGACGGCCGGGGACCGGTGCCCTCCACCCAGACCCGCCGTCTCGAGGTGCAGGCCCCCGGCATCGTCAGCCGCCAGCCGGTGAAGGAGCCCCTCCAGACCGGTATCAAGTCGATCGACGCCATGACGCCGGTCGGCCGGGGCCAGCGGGAGCTGATCATCGGCGACCGCAAGACGGGCAAGACCTCGGTCGCCATCGACACGATCATCAACCAGCGGGGCCAGGGCGCGAAGTGCGTCTACGTCGCCGTGGGCCAGAAGGGCTCGACCGTCGCCGAGGTGGTGGCCACCCTCGAGGCGGCCAACGCCCTCGAGTACACGGTGGTGGTCAACGCGCCGGCGTCGGACCCGGCGCCGTTCAAGTTCCTCGCCCCCTACGCCGGCTGCGCCATGGGCCAGCACTGGATGGATGCCGGTGAGGCCGCCCTCATCGTCTATGACGACCTGTCCAAGCAGGCGGAGGCCTACCGCCAGATGTCGCTGCTGTTGCGCCGCCCGCCGGGCCGGGAGGCCTACCCGGGCGACGTCTTCTACCTCCACAGCCGGCTGCTCGAGCGGGCGGCCAAGCTGGGCGACGAGCTCGGTGGCGGGTCGCTCACCGCCCTGCCGATCATCGAGACCAAGGAGGGCGACGTCTCGGCCTACATCCCGACCAACGTCATCTCGATCACCGACGGCCAGATCTACCTGCAGACCGACCTCTTCCGGGCCGGCGTGCGCCCGGCCGTCGACGTGGGCATCTCCGTGTCGAGGGTCGGCGGCAATGCCCAGATCAAGGCCATGAAGGCGGTGGCCGGCACCCTCAAGATCGACCTGGCCCAGTTCCGCGAGCTGGAGGCCTTCGCCAGCTTCGGCTCGGAGCTCGACAAGGTGTCGCAGGCCCAGCTGGCGCGGGGCTACAAGCTGACCGAGCTGCTCAAGCAGCCGCTGCGGTCGCCGCTGCCGGTCGAGGAGCAGGTCATCTCGATCTTCGCCGGCACGCGGGGGTTCCTGGACGACATCGAGCTGGCCGACGTCGGTCGCTTCGAGTCCGAGCTGCTGGCCGAGTTCCGGAGCCGCTACAGCGACCTGCTGGGCGAGATCCGCTCGACGGGCAAGCTGCCCGACGACGCCAAGCTCACCGCGGCCGTGACCTCGTTCAAGGAGCGCTTCGCGGCCGCGACCAGCGCGGGGTAGGTATGGCGAGCGGCCAGGAGAGGATCCTTCGGCGGCGGATCCGCAGCGTCCAGTCGACCAAGAAGATCACCCGCGCCATGGAGCTCATCGCCGCCAGCCGGATCGTGCGGGCCCAGGGCCGGGTGGCCGCGGCCCGGCCGTACGCCGACCAGATCACCGAGGTGATCCGCAACCTGGCGGCCGGCGGCGCCGGCCTCGGGCACGCGCTGCTGGTCGAGCGGCCCGACGTCAGGGCGGTCGGCTTCATCGTGGTGAGCGCCGATCGCGGTTTGGCCGGGGCCTACAACTCGTCGGTCATCCGAAGCGGGGAGCGGGCGATCCAGGCCGCTCAGGCCGCGGGCCACGACTACGCGCTGGTGGTCGCGGGCCGCAAGGCCGAGGGCTACTACCGCTACCGCGGCTACCGCATCGACGAGGCGCTGTCCGGCTTCAGCGAGAAGCCCACCTACGAGGACGCCCGCCGGGTGGCCGCCGCGGCGATGACCCGCTACGAGGACGGCGCCATCGACCGGGTGGAGCTGGTCTACACGAAGTTCCTCTCGATGGGCAGCCAGCGGGTGGTCGTGAGCCGCCTGCTGCCCCTGGCCCAGGACGAGATGAGCACCGCCGCAGAGAGCACCGGCCCCCGGGCCGACTACGAGTTCGAGCCCGAGCCCGGCCAGATCCTCGAGCGCCTGCTGCCGCGCTACGTCGAGGCGAGGGTGTTCGCCGCCCTGCTCGACGCCGCCGCCAGCGAGCAGGCGGCGCGCCAGCGGGCCATGAAGGCGGCCACCGACAACGCCGAGGAGCTGATCAAGAACCTCTCGGTCGTTGCCAACAAGGTGCGCCAGGCCGGCATCACCACCGAGATCATGGAGATCGTCGGTGGCGCGGAGGCCCTGCGCCAAGCCCAGTCCGACGAGGTCGACCTGCTCCTCAACCGGGCCGCCCGCGAGGACCTCTTCTCCGACACCCTCTCCGAGACAGGAGCACGACGATGACCGACGCGTCCACCCCGGCCACCCCGGCCACCCCGGCCACCCCGGCCACCCCCGCCACCCCGGCCACCCCGGCCGCCTCCGGCGCCCCG